>Ga0073928_10005192_pt1 | contig 18456 bp, 19 predicted proteins | sample PaiPotPPA55metaG_FD_76969 | JGI IMG/M metagenome (GOLD analysis project Ga0073928, IMG submission 76969) | Iron sulfur acid spring bacterial and archeal communities from Banff, Canada, to study Microbial Dark Matter (Phase II) - Paint Pots PPA... ... | reverse complement strand
GCGCCAGGCGAAATTTCCAGCCCCGAGCTCGCCGCCTCCTATCACAGCCTCGCCAGATCCGACTCAGGCCATCCTCAACGCACTGCCCCTGTCCCTTCAGGTGGCGCCTGTACGCAGCGACCTGTTGCCGGCCAGGGTGCCGCTGGTCGTCTTCGACGACGGCGGCAAGAAGCGTTACGCGTACGCCATGGGAGACGTCGCCGTCACCGACACGACGCCTTCCGCACTGGGTACCGAAGATCCCGGGCCGATTCGCACGATCGACATCACCGTGTCAGCTGTGAGCAACCCCCCGCCGGGAAGCGTCACGCCCCGCGGTCGGAGTGTCGACCTTGTGACCGCGAGCTGGCCGGCGGACAAGGTCGTCGGCCGCCAGGTGCTGCTCACATTCGTGCCGCCGCAGGGCGCGAAGGCCGTCCTTGAAGGAGGCCTCTCATCGTTGCCTGTCCGGCTGCCGGTCCTCCGCGTCCAGACCGGCGACGCAACCTCGGCCGCGGACACGAGCCTGACCGCAATCGGCTCCCTGGTGACGGTCCAGGGCGACGTCCTCGGGTCCGCGGCAAGCGCCGCCCCGCCGAGCCCGGGCGCTGGTATCGCGGGTCCCTTCGGAAACATCCAGGCCCTGTCCGACGCTGCCCGAGCGCAGGCCCTGGCCCGAGTCGCCGCGATTCAGGCCACGATCAACGCGAGTGCGTTCCCGGAGATCGAGCTGGACGTGGCATTGGCTGACAGCTCGGGTGCACCCATCGACGGCATCGACGCCGCCTCGCTTAGCGTGATGGAGCAGGGCGCGCCTGTGGACGGCTTCACGCTCTACTCGAACGTCAAGGTGCAGCAAAGGCCGCGCGTGCTCATCACATCTGACGTCGGGGCCGCGGACCAGTGGCCCACCGTTGCTGCGAAGACGGCATTCGAGCATGGGCTCGACGCGGCACTCGCGGCGCTCGCGGCTAAGACGCCTTTCGACATCCAGTTCAGTCCGGTCGGGCAGCCGCCCGATCCTGGAGCGTGGGTCCTGCCGCAAGCCGGCGCTTTGGCATCCGCGCTGAGCAACGCGCACGAAGCCCTCGACGACCCGTGGCTGTCCGTTGGCGGTCCAGTGCTCGAACAGGGCGTGGTCGCGATCGTGTTGCTCAGCGACATGAACACTGGCGACACCAATCCGGTGCGGCTCCCCACGCTGAAGCGCAGCCTGATGGCGGCGCACGTGCCCGTTTTCACGCTGCCAACGGGCGCAGTCAACCAAGCCACGGGCGCAGAAATCGTCTCCCTCAGCGGTGGCGCCGCTTTCGATCCATCTGACTCCTCGGCACCTTCGAAGATCGCGCAGCTCTTGGCCCCGCTGGTCTCGAAATGGGTGGGCACCGCCTACCGGATTCGCTACCAGGCCCACACCGACGGGCCCTCGCAGCGCGCGGTGACGATCGGGCTCGCGGGCCGCCAGCAGCCGCGGGCTACGGCGAATTACACGGTCCCCTCCAACCCGGTGCCGCCGCCGTCTTTCTGCGGCCTATACGTGACCATCAAGTTCGGCCCGCTGATGGCAATGCGGCGCCTGGCCGGCCTGGAGATTGGCTCTCGCTTCGGCGCGCCCATCGGTGCCCTCGACGACCCGATAGCCGTCGCGGAAACCAGGGCGGCCATCAACGGGGTGACCACCATCGCCATCGAGCCTGGTACTCCGACGACGGCCGCCCTGACTGACGACGTGATCGCGTCCTACCTGTCGCTCGCGTCATTACTTCCCATCTGGCCGCCGGCGTCAGCCGACGAGCTGCTGCAAGCCATCCCAAACGGCATTCTCCGAACGCCGTTCGCCCTCCCTTCACTTCTGCGCCCAACCCGAATCGATCCGGCAACGGTTCCACTCCTGAGAGTCGCCATCTTCCAGGAGCGAGCGATATCGGGCTCGATCGAGCAGCACGCCGACCTCGCGATCGGCCTCAACCCCCTCGCGGCCATCACGACCGACCGGCACACGGCCTTCACGGCTGCCACGGCCACATCGGTGGCCGCATGCGCGGCCGAGGCGGCCACGTACCCGGACAGCGCTTACGCCCGTCTGTCGGGCCGGGCGCTGACGGCCATCGCGCCAGGCGATAGTGGGGCGTTGAACGCCTGGGTAGCCAAGCTGCCGGTCGATAGGCAAGCGTCCTGGCAGACGGTCGCTCGGGTGTACGACGCATATCACCTGGTGTTACCGAGCGCCGCCGACGCTGATGCGCTGTGGGTGGTCGACCCAGCGACCGGGGTGGCGAAGGCGGTCCTGCTGGACAGCACGGGCGGGGCGATCCTCACCGCGTGCATTCTCAACGCTGAAGACTACCTGGCCATCGCCCTTGGAATGCTGTCAATCTTCTGCATGGCGGTGCCAAATTTCGCCTGCCTCGGCATCAACGTGGCGGCGACGGGAATGACTGTCGTCGCGCTGTTCTCCCCCCACCACCAGTTCACCCTAACGGACCCATTGGCCATCATCCTGGCGTTTCGTCCGCTGCCAACTTTTGGATGGAACGCCGTATTCGGAATCATGGTGATGATGATCGTGTTCGAAAATGCCGGCTGCACTGTGTAGCGGCTGCTAGGTGAGGATCGGGATCCTGATCGCGCTCACCAGGCGTCGGCCGGTTGCAGCTGACGACCTTGATCAAAAAGGAGAACCACCGCATGTTCCGCAAGGTCGCCCTCGCGAAGGCCGACTGTATCTAACCATCTTGATCAAAAGGAGACCGCTCTCATGTTCCGCAAACTGACCTTCGTGTCGATGTGGGTCCTGCTTTCAGTTGTATCGGCCTGCGGCTCTTCATCGACCGCAAGCACGGGCTCGCCCACGCCAGCTTCGCCTTCCCCACAAGCCTCAGCCAGTGCAACGCCGGTGTCGTACGACCCGTGCGTGCTGGTGACCGTCCAGGAGGCGTCGACCCTTACTGGAGTCAACTACAGCCCCGGGCTGGAGCAGCCGGCCAACGGCGAGAAGCAGTGCATATATGGCTACCAGACGACGGATGTGTTCGCTGTCGGCATCGCGCAAGCCCCTGACCTGGCCACCGCACAGGCAGACGAGGCGCAGGCGCGAGCCTTCCTTCAGCAGACCGCCGGCAACGGCCTGACCTTCGTGGAGCTCCAGGGAGTGGGTGATGCGGCAGCGGTGGTCCAGGCCAGCAGGTCGGCCAACGGGACGACCCTCGCCATCTGCGGCATCTACGTCCTCAAAGGCACGATCTTCTTTTTCATCTCGGACGCCGCGGCGAACCACGCGGTCCCCAATAACGCGGCGCTGCAGGCCCAGGCGGTGACCGTGCTCGGCCGCCTTTAGGGCGGAGGCGGAGCAGGCGCGCCGGGGATTTCGACCTCCTCGCGTCCTTTTATTCGTAGGCTCGCCGGGGATGCTCCCCGAGGTTCAATTGAATTCATGGTCAGGCGAAGTCCAACGTCAATTCGCTATATAGCGTAGACTGCCCCGAAATGATCACCAGAACTGAGATGGTCTGGCGCCATCTCCTGGTCGGTGCCCTTGACGAGGGCATCCGTCGCAGCTCGCTTACTCAATTGAGTGCCGAGTTGAGCTTACCCATGACCACAATTCACAAGGCTCTCGAGCGACCCCGCGCAATCGGGGCAGTACGCGGCAGCGCCAGGGGCCTCAGGGTGCTGGATCCAAAGCGCCTGCTTCAGCTGTGGGCGGCGATTCGCGATCTCAAGGGCGACGTCGTCTACACAAGCAAGGTCCCGATGGCCGTAAACGAGATCGAGGCGCGCCTGCCGGAGTCGGCTATCCCAACTGCGTATACGGCCTTCATTCGACACGAAGGCCGCAATGTGGTCGCCGACTACGAAGAGGTGGTCGTGTACGCGGACGCGAGTGAATTCAAGCGACGATTCCCGTTGCGTCGCGGCGAGGCCAACCTCCTGGTTCTCGAGCCGGATCCTCTGCTGCGCCGGTATGGAAAGGTCGCGCCGCGCTGCCAGGTCTACGCCGATCTCTTCAATCTTCCGGGTTGGCAGGCGCAGCGCTTTCTCGCGGCCCTGGACCGCCAGCTGTTGCGTGATGTCGCCTAGGAGCCGAGCTCGGCCTGACGAGGGCCATGTTGAGGCCGTGATGCGGAGGTTCGTGCGAGAGTTTCCCGACGCCGTGCTTATTGGCGGCTGGGCCAGCTATCTTCGGGCCAGGGTAGCCAAGAGCTACGACATCGACATCATCGTCGACCATGCGACGTTGGCCAAGCTGGGCGCGAAATTCCAGCTCTCACCCAGTCACCACATCAGCGGTCAGAAGTTCGCTATTGAAGTAGAGGGGGTGGATGTTGATGTGTACCCCGTCTACACGTCGAAGCTTGGCCGTCGGCTGCAGATGCCCGTTGAGGTCCTGATCACACATACCGAGGAGCTCGACCAGACCAGGGTGCTTACCGCAGAGGCGCAGTTCGTGGCGAAGCTGGCTGCCCTGTTAGACCGACCAGACACGTTGCCCGGCGAAAAGGACCGGCGCGAAATGTGGGAACTCATCAACTTTGGTTCAGGCCTCGACTTCGAGGCGGTGTCACAAATCCTGCTGCAAGGAGGCTGGGGCGCCAAGCGGCAGACGGAGCTACTTGAGGAAACCTTCAACCTTCTTGGCGAGACCGCCGGTCTGAGCAAACGCGATCGGGCGAAGCTGGCCCAGAGCCGGGTTCGTGTCGTTCACACCGTGCGCTCGGACGCGGAGCGGGATTAAGCCATGAGCTTTTCGTAAAGCTCGACCGTCTGGGCCGCGATGGCCGGCCAGCCAAAGTGCTGCAGGACGCGCTCGCGTCCCGCCTTGCCCATCGTGGCGGCAAGGGTCGGGTCCTTCAAAAGCTTCTCCATGCGGTCGGCCAGCGCGCTCGTAAATCCGTCCACGTCGTCCTGATTGAAGTCCACCAGGTAACCCGTCTTGCCCTCGACGACGATCTCCGGAATTCCGCCGACGCGAGACGCGACCACCGGAGTCTCGCATGCCATCGCTTCCAGGATGACCAGGCCGAAAGGCTCGTATATCGAGGGGCAAACGAAAACGGCGGCGTGGGAGTGAAGGTGAATCAGGTCCTCTCGCTCGATGAAATGGTCGATCCATATCAAGTTGCCTCGCTCTGATGAGACACGGCCCGCAAGATCAGACACTTCAGCGGCGATCTCGGGAGTGTCCGGACTGCTGGCCACGATCACCAGCTGGTACTGCGGATCGAGCTTCAGGGCTGAAGCGAGAAGGAGCGGCAGGCCCTTTTGCCTGGTGGTCCGGCCGTTGAACAGGGCGAACGGTCGGGTCGCGTCGATGCCAAAGCGAATCAGGGTCTCCGGCGACGGCCGAGTCCGGTATATCTCGGGATCGATCCCGTTGTGAATCACGTGGATGTGGTCCGGGTCGACCGCGGGATAGCAGTCGAGCACGTCCTGCATAACGCCGCGCGAGACCGCGATCACAGCGTCCGCACTTTCGATCGCGGTCCGCTCGCAGAACATCGATAGGGCATAACCGCCGCCGAGCTGCTCGGATTTCCACGGCCTGAGCGGCTCGAGACTGTGGATCGTCATGACGTGTGGAATCGACCACGTCAGCTTGGAGAGGTGCCCACCGAGGTTCGCGTACCACGTGTGGCTGTGGACCAGGTCTGCATCTTTGACCGCCGCCGCCATCGCCAGGTTGATCGACATCGCTTGAAGCGCGGCCGACTCCGGCTTTGGCTCCGACAGTGCCGACCACGGCTGATGGCTCGTCACGCCAGGCTCGTTGCGCGGCGCCCCCCAGCACTGGACTGAGACCTCGGTCAACGTGCGCAGCTCGCGCGCGAGGTATTCGACGTGAGTGCCGGCGCCACCGTAGACCTCGGGCGGGTATTCACGAGTCAATAGAGCAATCTTGTGCGGACTCTTCATCGCGAACCCCTTTGGTCGATTGGCATTGCAGCGCGGATCGCGGCCAGTGAACGCCGCTGGACGCCTGCATCGTCGAAGTTCTCCGTCGCCAGCCATGCTGCGAAGGCGGCTCGGATTCGCGGCCACTCGCCGTCGATGATCGAGAACCACGCGCTGTCGCGGTTGCGCCCCTTGACGACGAGATGCTGGCGGAACGTGCCCTCGTAGGTGAAGCCGAAACGAGCGGCGGCCTGACGGGACGCCTCGTTGAGGGCATCACATTTCCATTCCAGACGGCGATAGCCAAGGTCATCGAAGGCATGTCGAGACATGAGGTAAATGGCCTCGGTGGCTTCTCGAGTGCGTTGGAGCGCCGGGGAAAACCATATGTGGCCGATCTCGATCACACCGTGCTCGGGCACCATCCGCAGATAACTCGTCATTCCCCGCGCCGTGTCAGTCGCCGTGTCGACAACGGCATAGAACAATGGGTCGGCCGTCTCCGCGCGTTGTTCGAGCCAGGCCTTGAACTCGTCGAAGCCGGCAAATGGTCCGTACGGCAAGTAGCGAAACAGACTGCTGCCACTGCCGTCCTTCTGATGCGAGGCGGCGAAGAGCTGCGGGCCGTGACGCTCAGTTATCAGCGGCTCGAGACGCACCCTCGTTCCATTGAGGGGAGCCCTGTCAGGTCGCTGCGAATGGGTCCAATTCAAACTCATGTGGTCAGGGCAAGCCAAGGCCCCGCTCGGGACTCGCTGCTGGTGAAGTCCACTCGATGTAGGGGTGGCCGGTGTCGACGTGGTATCGGTTGGCCATCGCGACGCAGGCCGCATACCGTTCTTTGAACTCGGGCTCGTCCTGGCGGGCGATCGCCCGCAGCAGAGGCTCCAAACCATCGCGGAGGAACTCCTCGAGCTGGCCGGCGTACTTGGGTCGCCTCACCGCGAGCGTGCGCATCGAGCCGCGGACGCGCCTGATGTAGTAACCGGCCAGGTCCCACTTTCCAGCCGCCCCCGCGTGCCAGGCCGTTCCGAAGCAGTGGCTTACCGACGCCATCACCTCTCCGGTGCCGGCCAATCCGTCGGCGATTTCCTCAAGCGTCAGATCCGCATGGCGGGTGTGGACCCTGATCGCGCGGGAGTTGTCGTTCATCAACTCGAATTCTGGCGGCCGCGCGGGAGTTTTAGCTCGCCAGGCCAGCTGCCAACGCTGTAAGTCCCAGCTCGAACTGCTCGTCGCCGGCCACACGACCAAGCTCGTCGAGAACGCGACCGGCGAGGGGGAAGTCCGCCGGTGTTAGGCCGGCGAACTCCTTTCGCCAACTCGCCGCGTAGGCCGCCTGTGGCTGCCGGCGCGTGCGCGGTATCTCCCAGGCGACAAAACCCGTGGTGTAGGTGAGCACCGCATAGATGGCGTGGACCCCCATTGAGGGGGGCATGCCAGATGGCTTGAGACGCGTGAGCAGAGCCTCCACGCCGCGGAAGATTCCGGGTCCGACGACGGCCTGGGTCAGGAAGATAACCGGCAAGCTGGGATGGTCGATGAGCGTTGTCCGGAGCCCTCGGCCCCACGCGACCAGGATGCCTTGAACGTCAGTGGGTATGGGTTGAGGCAACCGCAGGTCGCGTAGGCCCCTTTGCGCAATCGCATCGAGGAGGTCCTCCTTGCTCGCGACGTAGCCGTAGATCGTCATGACTCCACACTCGAGGCGCCTCGCCAGGCTAGGCATCGTCAACGCCTCCAGACCGCTTTGATCGGCCAGCGCGAGGGCAGCCTCGACCACCTGCCCACGAGTGAGGGAACCGCGCGGGCGCCGGGTCGGTGGGTGCTTGACAGGGCGCGCCATGCGAGTATGGTACTACGTACCGTAAGCAATACGGATGGGAGGGGCGAATGGAAGCTGTCAAGAGGGCGACCGCCGTCAATGTGGCCAACCCGAATGAGGACGCGCAACCGAAGAAGGAACCTACCAGCCTCATCTCGCGTTTTGGCCTCGTCGTCTTTTGCCTGGTGGCGGGCCTGACGTATCGAGCGAGCGTGTCGTTGGTGCCCGCCGGAATCCCTGAAGACGGATTCGTACTGGGCCTGGCTGCCCTGCTCCTAGTGCTCGCACTCATGGCGAGGCGAACTGAGACGCTGCGGCGGTATTGGGACATACCGTTCGCCTTCTTCGTTTTCACCGTCGCAGGCTTCTTCGGCGACGGCATGATCAGCCCCCTGCAGCATCTGTTCGTCAGGGATGTTCTGCATGAGACCGCCACTACCAACAACCCGCTGGCCTCGACCGTTCAGGGGACGGTGTGGGCCCAGGTGTCGGGCACGGTGCTTCTCACGCTCCCCATCGTCTTGCTGACCAGGGCATCGGGAAGCAGCCTTCGCTCACTCTTCATCCGCAAGCCGGCAAACTGGTGGGGACTGGCCATTGCCGTCGTCTGCTTCGTGGCGATCTACATCCTGGCCATCCGCGGACGCACCGAAACCTTCTTTCCGACCAACGGAGTCCTCACCCCCGCGCGCATCTTCGCGCTGACACCAGCGCTCGTGGTTCTGGTGCTCTTGAACGGTTTCCGGGAGGAGTTGTGGTTCAGAGCGCTGTTCCTCAACAAGTACGCGAGGTTCTTGAGTCCGCTCTCCTCGAACGTGCTCGCGGGCGTCCTGTTCACTTCCTTCCACGTCCAAGTTCAGTACTCGGCGAGCATCCTGCCTTTCCTCGCCTACGCGTTGCTCATCGGATTGATCCTCGGTTGGTTGATGCAGAGGACAAAGAGCGTTCTCGCGCCGGCGATCTTCCACGCGGGCACCGATATCCCAATCTTCCTGGTCTACCTCTCATACGTCTCGAGCTGACGCTCGCTCGCGACCAGCCGTAGCGATGGGTCCAGCACCACACCTCCACGCACGCCGCGCATATCACGGGGATCGCCAGTGCGGTGGGCACGTCTGTTCGCAGCTAATGTTTGACCCTCCGGGAGGCGGTCTGTTACCGTCTTGCTCACTTTCGCGTGCGGAGTACGCGGAAAGGGGACGTTTGGGGGTAGTCGTTGCGTATCAACCGCTATGTGACCCATGCCATGGTTCTGCTGATGGCTGCGGTCCTGTCCGGCTACAGCCTCTCGAGCTATCTCAAGCCGCAGCAGGGCTCGCTCGATGCTCGCGCGGCCGCGGCCAACGCGGGCGGGACTGTCGGTGATGTGTCGATCGGCAGGGGCACGACAATCATCAATCCCGTATCCATCCCGACCTCGACCCTCCCGAGCCGCACACCGATCTTCTACAAGGTCAAGGCAGGCGACACGCTGGACGGAATCGCGACCACGCTTGACGTTCCCTTCCGAGAGATCACCTGGTCGAACCCAGGCCTGCACCTCCCGCTCAAGGAAGGAGACCTTCTCCGCCTTCCACCCGTGCCGGGCTTCGTGGTCAGCGTCAAGTCCGGCGACTCGCTTGCGAGCCTGGCGAAGGCCTACGGCATCGATCCCGTCACGATCGTTGACTTCAATCGCATCCGCGGCGCGCTGACGCCGGGATCCCTGCTGGTGATCCCCGTCGACCCCAAAGTGGGGCCAAACCTCCCGTCTGGCGTCCCGGCCGATCCCCTCAATCCGGGTCAGTTCGTGTGTCCGATTCCGGGCGCTCCGATCATCCAGAAATTCGGTCCGACCTCGTTCGCGCTCGAGCCGGCCTACGACGGCTTCGTGCACTTCCACACCGGGGTCGACATCCTGGCGGGGTACGGCACCCCTATCAACGCGGCGGCGGGCGGAACCGTGACGATGGTGGGTCCCGCGTTTGACTTCGGCATTCGCGTCGAGGTGACCGACAGCTACGGGCTGGTCGAGATCTACGCGCACATGTCAGAAGTTTCGGTCGCGATCGGCCAGTTCGTACAGCAGGGCGACAAGGTCGGCCTGGTCGGCAGCACAGGGCTTTCGATTGGAGCGCATCTCCATCTACAGCTTGAGATCGGCGGTGTGCCGACCGACCCGATGCCCCTCAGCGGCTGTACCGCCGCCTGATCGACGGCTGGCGAATCAGCTCGCCAATCGCTTGGTTCTTTCGACCTCGCCCTTTCGGGTTGTGTTCCAACGCATAGTCGATTGCCTTGTCTCGAGGCATGGCCCGACCTTCAGTCCGGTATTTGGCTGCCCTCTCAGCACCAACGTCACGACGACTCTGTTCCAGGTGCCTTTGGATGAGCGGCTCCATCGACCTGACCGGCGGCACATCAAATGCCTCGGCGAGGGTCTCGGACGCGCCGGCCAGCCTCAGTGCCCGACTCGGCTGGGATTGAGCTGCCGCGAGGGCGGCAAAGTATCGAATGGTCGAAGCTAAGCCGATCGGAAAGTCCAGGGCCTCCGCGATCGCCAATGACTCGCTAAGACGTGCACGGGCCGATTCGAACGCACCGCCGTCAAGTTCAGTCACCGCCCACCACTGAAGCATGTACATCCTTTCGCGCTGATCGCCGAGTGATTCCATCAGCGGAAAAGCATCTCGAAAGTGGACTTGGGCTTGCGCGTGATTTCCTTGAAGCGCGGCCACCTGACCCTTGGACCTGAGAGCACGCTGAACCGACCTCGTATCTCCCGCCTGACCAGATAGGGCGAGACCTTCGTCGTACTTGGCGTTGGCGGCGACAAGGTCGCCCTGTAAGACGTCGAGTTGGCCGAGCCGAGTCAAGATCTCGCCGGCTCCTTTGGTGTCGTGTAACTCACGGTAGATTTCTAGCGCTTCGCCCATGCGCGAACTGGCCCTGGCGAGATCGACCCGATAGTACGAAAGCCAAGCGCCTTCAGAAAGCGCGTGAGCTCGCAACGCGTCGCCAGGCGAGTGTCGCTTGACTGCTTCCGTGAACCACGTGTCACCCTCCTGAATCAGGCCGTGGATGATCCAGAAGTCAACCAGCGCCACGCTCAAGCGCAAGTCGCGGGTGTCCGTCCCGGCGGAAGTCCATCGAGTGCCAAACGAAGGTTGCTCAACTCGCGACCGACCGAGGCGTGCCACGCCTGCAGCTCGGGGCCGCGAAGTTTATCGAACGCAGTTTCAGCAAATGACAGGAAGAATCTCGCGTGGCGATTCCTGAATGTGGCGACTTCGTGATGCTTGATCAATTGATCCATGGCGTAGTGATTCAGCGTCTCCAACATCCGGAACCGCACGGGCGTACCGGCTTCCCTTTCTGCAATGACCAGCGATTTATCGACCAAGCTTCCCAGCGACGCAGCAATTGCCGACAACTCGAGGTCGCGATCCCAACAAACGTCCTCAATCGCCTCCAGCGAGGTAGTTCCGGCGAAGACCGAAAGCCGCCGGAAGACCAATCGCTCGCGATCGGTACAGAGGTCGTGGCTCCAATCTATAGCGGCCTGAAGCGTGCGGTGCTTCGGAGGCGCGCTCCGGCTGCCCGAAGTCAGCAGCCCAAAACGATCTTGGAGACGGCTGAGGATTTGGTCGACCCTAAGCGAGCCCGCGCGAGCAGCAGCCAACTCTATGGCCAGTGGGAGACCATCGAGGCTCGAGCAAACGTTGACGATCGACCCGAGGTTCTCTGATGTGAGATGAAGGTCGGACGCGACGGATTGAGCGCGATCCAAAAACAGCCTTATTGCTTCACACTCAGCAGCCTCTCTGAGATCAATACGGAGGTTCGGTCCGGGCGTTGCCAGCGAGGGAACACGCCAGACGACTTCCCCCTCGATGCGAAGCGGCTCCCGGCTCGTAGCCAGGATGTTGACCCCAGTACACGATCGAAGGATCGCGGCCACCATGCTCGCGCACGCGTCTATAACGTGTTCGCAGTTATCGACAACAAGAAGAGCGCGGCTCTCGCTTAGTGACTCGATCAGGGTCTGCGATAGATCTTGCCGGGGTCGCTCGCGAACTCGTAATGCTGACGCGAATTGCTTCGCAACCAGTTGCTCGCTGCGTACCGGAACCAGGTCGACGAACCACGTCCCATCTGGGAAAGCGTTCAGCGCGCGCGCTCCTAACTCGACTGCGAGGCGAGTTTTTCCGGCACCCGCCGTGGCTGTGAGCGTAACGAGGCGGCTCTTAGTGATCAGCTCCCCGAGTTGCGCCAGTTCGTCTTTTCGCCCGACAAACGTGGTGAATTGAGCCGGCAGGTTGTTACGGCCAATGCGAGGCATGCCTGAGCCTCCGCCGGTGGTTTCAGTGCGAACGACCCACGCCGCGAGCTGGGCGCGAGAGCTCAGGCCGAGCTTGTTGAAGACCTGCTTGACGTGCCACTCGGCGGTCCGCCGACCCACAAACAGTCTCGCCGCGATCTCGCGGTCCGTGAGGCCGTCCCGCACCAGACGGGAAACCTCAAGCTCGCGTGGGGTCAGCCGAACGTCAGACTCACGGTTCATCGCCAAACCCACGGCCAGTGTAGGTGTGATAAACCAGTAGTGAACCCCGTAGTTCTCGGGGTGGCAGCTCCCTGCGCGACGACTACGTTGCCTCTGAAGTCATCTCTGACAAGGAGGCCGAAACAGGTGGAGCTGAGGATGCAGTTGCGGCGCGCGGCAGCAAGGAAGACGGCGTGGCTTGCGGCGACGTTCGTCCTGGTCGCGGTCGTGATATTGGCCTGGCAGTCGCTCGCTACAGTCCGGTACGTCCACTCCCAAAACCCGGCAGGCGCCGTGAGCACGTCGACGCCTCTTCTCGATCGAAACGCCGAACGCCAGGCGGCCGCGTCGCCGCGATCCGGCGGCCCCGGAGGCCAGATAGGTGATGTTCCGCCGGCGCCGTAGCGTTCTCGGTACGAAACGATTGGGCCCCGGCAAGCTGCCGAGGCCCAATCTGGCGCCAGGTCGGATCTAGGTTTGCGCTGTCAGAGCCGCAACGAAGCGATCGGCGCGTGGTGAGCCGAAGCCCGTCGTGAGGTCGTAACCCGGCTTGGCGAAGTACGGTGCTGCCGAGTCGAACCACTGGTTGTTGTCGAGGGTGAATGTTGTCCCGTCTGGGCCGGTGAAGGTCTGGGGCACGATGTCGCGGTAGAAGCTCGTGCCATTTCCGTCAAAGCTCGAGTCTGGCGACGACGCGTCCGCGTTGCCCAGGGCGTAGATGTGGGGCCCGAGCAGGCCGAGAGGCGCCTTGTGCGCCAACCCGCGCGCCTGGTTGGCGAGCGCGACGATGCCGGCCATCTGCGGGCTTGAAGCGCTGGTGCCGCCCTCGATGTGCCAGCCCTGCCGGATGGCCGTCGGGTACTGCGTGGTGTAGATCAGCACGCCGCCGTTGACGGCCGCGTTCCATGACAGGTCGGGAATCGAGCGCGCGCCTCCGTTGAGGGATGACTGGCCAGACTGCCAGCTCGGAGCTGCAAAGAAGCTGCTCACTCCGCCGCCAGTCACGCAGTTGCCGCCACCGAAGATGGCGCACTCGTTCCACAGCGCCTCGGTGTTGGTGCTCGATGACGTGAAGTTCAAGGGATTGCTCGCTGTCGGTGCGAGCTTCCACCCGAGCATCAGCTGAGTGCCGCCGACCGCGGTCACCAGCGGGCTGACCGCCGGAAAGCCAACCACGGTCGTCGAGTAGACGCCCGAAAGCTTGTGCAGCTTGGAGTTGCCTCCGTTGCCCTGGTCACCGGATGAAGCGAGGAATGTGTCGCCCTTGTTGATGCCGTTCTGGTAGGTCTGGTCGAAAGCATTCATCTGGGTCAGGGCCGCGCCGCCGAAGGTCTGCTCCGCGAGCCCGAAGCTCTGGGAGAAAACGGTGCCGGCTGGGTAGGCGTCGATTGCCATCTGCATGGCCTTGAACAGGTTCGGCAGCCCGGGCACGCCCAGGGTTTCCGCCGGAGGCGTCGCCAGCAGGACGATGTGCGCCAGCGGGGCCATCGCGTATGCCCACTGGACGTCGAGCGTCGCCTCGACCGACCAGCTGGCCGCCGAGCACGGGCCGGAGAGGCCGTTCGACCTCGTGCACGTGTAGTTGGCCGCCGGGTTGCCCAGTGGAGTCCACTGAGTAAAGTTCGGGTTTGGCAGAGTCTTGTAGAACGTGTCGTGGAAGAACTGCAGGTCCGACGCGGCGGTCGGATCGCCGTACGAGTCGACCAGCACGATCGTCTGGCCCTGCCCCATCAGGCCTGCCGCATGCAGCTTGTCCACGCCGTACGCGGTCGCGATGTCGGCAGGCGTGTAGCAGTGGAATGACCCTGACGTGTGGACCGGAGCCGGGCTCGTGCAGGCCGGCGCCGCGTTGGCGACGACCGGGCTGTCGGGAGCCTCGACCGCGAGCGGCTGCAGGACGCCGCCTGCTGCGGCGGTTGCGGGACCGCCCGCGACAACTGTTGCCAGCAGCAAGCCTCCCGAAGCAAGGCTGCCGGCCATGGCGAATACGCGTCGGAACATATTCCGCACCCCCTGTGTCTTGGTGCCGGCGAATGCCGGCACGCGGTTGACCAGTAATAGGTTCGCCCGACTCCGCAAGCTGTGTCAACTAACGCGATTGTTCTACCAGGCGAACGGGATGAGCCGTTTGCGCGTCGCCGCGTAGTCGCGGTATCTGTCGCCCAGCGCTTGGAGCAGGGCACGTTCCTCGACGGTGATCCGGTACATGAGCCCTGCCGTCGCGACCACGGCCAGGGCGATCGTCGATGCCCAATTCCCGAAAAGGAAGCCGACCCCGATGATCGCCAGCAGCAGGCCGGTATAGCCAGGGTGGCGAACAATCCGATACGGCCCATCGGTGATCACCGGCTGGTCGCTGCTCGTCTGCACCGTGAACGTGAAATATCTGCCGAGAGTCTGGAAGCTCCATACGCGCAGGGCGATGCCAGACCACATGAAAATCAGGCCGAGCGACGATGCGAGCGAATCTGGTTGGATCGCCGCCACCGGCAGCGCGCCCTTGACGACGAGCGCCACTGCGGCGCCGCCGATGTACGTGGCCCGCAACACCATCAGACTCCCTCGATCGGCCTTGACAGCTTCGGAGCGGCGAGTGATGCTCTGGCGAAGTTCCAGGACGAACCAGGCAGCGGCCGTCACGCCAAACACGACAGCGAACGGGCCGCTCACTGCGGTAAAAACGGCGCCCGCCGCGACCATGTCACGACTCCAGTGGGCTACTTACCGCTCGCCCGCCTGCGCACCTCGTTGAGACGGACGGCGATCAGCTTCTTCACAAGCGCCTTCGGCAGAGGCTTGTCGATCGGGAAGTGCAGCGAGCCGGCTGTGCCCTGATAGCCGGCCATCTCGTCGCCCAGTGCTCCAATCACCGACCCGCTGTGGGGCAGGTAGCTGAGGTGGTCCTTGAACGCGGCGAACCCGGCGATGACCTTGCCCTCCATCCGAAATCCCGGCATCCCGTACGAGATGCACTCTTCCGCGTCGGGGACGATGGCATGGATGGTCTGACGCAGCTTCTGCAGCGTCCTCCGCTTCGGCTCGTCGAGCGCGGCCAGGTATTCGTCGATCAGTCGGTTCGTCACCCTGACATTTTGGAGAGCAGATGAGCGATTGGCGACATGAGGAGGAGAATCTAAAGCTGTGGCCACCGTCCAGGTTCGATATATCGTCAACGACGTCGAAGCAGCCATCGCGTTTTATACACAGCACCTCGAGTTCAAGCTGGAGATGCACCCCGCCCCGCCGTTCGCCATGCTTTCAAGAGGCGACCTTCGCCTCGTGCTCAGCGCTCCGAATCCCGTGGGCGGCGGAGGCCAGTCGATGCCTGACGGAACCAAGCCTCAGCCTGGTGGCTGGAACCGTTTCGCAATCGAAGTCTCCGATCTTGCCGCCACCGTGGACAGGCTGCGAAAGCAAGGGGCTCATTTCCGCAATGAGATCGTCACGGGCGTCGGCGGCAGACAGATTCTCCTCGAGGATCCTTCCGGTAACCCCATTGAGCTCTTCGAGCCCATCATTAAAGAGGCCCGACTCACCTAAGAGATCGAATCGGCCTCGCGCAGAAAGGCCAGGTTCGCGGCCAATGTCGCCCGAGCACGGCGCTAAATCTCTCGGCCGATGGCCTTTTCGATCTGCTCCAGGTGCGGATACCAGTGGAGAATGCGCTCCAGGAGCGCCACGCGGTTGGTCTCCAGCGCAACGCTTACAGCGCTCTCCGGCAACGCGTCGATGCGCTCGACGGCGCGCTCGGCCGCCTCGATGCAAATGGCCGCCGCACGTCGTGGCGGCAGCGACGACCAGTCGCCGGCGCCCGCGTAATTGATCATGTCGAAGTGATTCGGGGTCATCTCGGCGAAGACCCCGTCCTTCTTATATGTGTCCCAGCGTATGAGAAGCATCCGGTCGAAGAAGGCCATGTGCCCGAGGAGGGTCGTCACAGTCCATCCGTCGCCGGTGTCCGTGGCCAGCTCGGCGTCGCTCAACGACGTCAGCCGGCGCAGCCTGTCGAGTCCCTCGCGATTGTGCTCGCCGTGATCGCTCATACCGCTATTTTCAGTCCTGGTCCGGCCACGATGCCGGGTCGTGGCCTACGTTCGGCACCGTCCCTGTTCGCCAGTAGATGCTCCGCTGCCGCTGCATCATCTCCTCGTCCACCAGGTAGCGGCGCAGGGTGGCGAAGTCCGGATGCCTGTGCGAGATGATGCGATTGACCTCGGCCTCGGGGTAGCGCCGGCCGGGCTGAAAATCCTCAGCCAGCCAGCGCAGCACCGCGAGCCTCTTCTTGTGCTGGGCCGGGATGCTGACCAGCCTCCCCTCCGCGTCGACGAAAACGCCGAGCACCCGGGCGTCGTAGTTGGCCTCCGTCACCGCCGGACTACGCGGATTTGGTGGAACGCAGTCCCTGGCGCTGGCAGCCGGGGCAGAAGTAGGTCAAGCGCGGCGGGTCGCCCTGATTGCGATACCCGACCCTGCCCAGGCAGCGCGGGCAGGACCGTCCCGCCTTGCCGTGCACGGCGTGCGGCGTGCGCCTTCGCAGCGCCCCGACCATAAGCTCGCGCGCCGCGCGGTAGAGCCCGGCGAGCGCCTCGTCATCGAGCTCAGTCGCCGGCATCCACGGATCGAGCTGCAGGCGCCAGAGCGACTCGCACTTGTAGATGTTGCCGATGCCCGCGGCCACGCGCTGCTCGAGCAGAAGCTCTCCCAGGGCTTGCCGCTCCGATCGCCGCGCCCGCTTGAGGATCTCCTCGATGTCGAGCATCGGGGCGAGGATGTCCGGGCCCAGGTGGGCCAGATCGTGATTCAGCTCCCGCTCCCGTCTCAGCTCCACCACGGGAGCGTTGAACAGCACAGCCACGGCATCCTCGGTGCCAAGGACGGCCTTTGCCATCCAGGCCGGCTTGCGCCACTGTTCGCCTGGCCGGTAGATCTGCCATGACCCGGTCATCCGCATGTGGCTGTGAAGCACAAGACCGTTGTCGAAATGGATGAGCAGATGCTTGCCCCTGGCCTCCACCGCGGTGACGGTCGTTCCGACCAGGCGTCCAAATTTCTCGGGCCGCGCCTCAGTCACCTGTTTACCCGCGAACCGAGGGCGGATCGCGTTGGCGGTCCGCAAGATCGTGTCTCCCTCAGCCAACGGTTAGCGCCTCCCTCCGCGATCTACCACCGCCCCAGGCTCCAAGTTAGCGCGACTAGCGACTCAGGGCGGGCACAGCCTCCACAGCTCTCGCGCCGCCAAGCAGCTTGTGCAGCCAGCCTATGAGCTCGGGTCCGGCCAGCGAGTTGCGCTCGAAAACAGCGGCGACCTGGCCATTCAGCTGCCGTCTGTCTTCTTCGGTCAGCTGCTTGGCGGTCAGCACCATGATCGGAATCGAGCTGGTTGAGGAGTCGCTGCGAAGGGCCTCGACCACGTCGAATCCGCTGACCCCCGGCATCATCAGATCCAGGAGAACCAGGTGAGGCTGGAGGGCTCGAGCCATCTCAATTCCCACCTTGCCGCCCGAGGCCTGCAACACCGTGAACCCGGCCGGCTTGAGCTCTGCGTTGAGAAGCATGAGGTTGGCGGGTTCGTCGTCGACCACGAGGACGCGGACCTCATCCTCCGCGGCCTTGAGTGTGAATGCATGTTGGCCGAGTCGCGAGAGGAGCGCGGTTCTGTCCACCGGCTTCACGAAATAGTCGAGCGCCCCAAGGGCCCGACCTAGTTCAGGGTTGTCGACAACCGACACGACCACGACCGGAATATCTCGAATTGCCTCCTCTTCCTTCAGCCTGGTGAGGACCTCCCAGCCATCCATCTCAGGCAGGAGGATGTCGAGCGTGATCGCGACCGGCTTGAGCGCCCGGGCTTTGATCAGCGCCTCGGCTCCCGTCCGCGCGACCTCCATGCGAAAGCCACCGATCGCGAGGTGGCGCCCCAGCAGTTCGGACGCCTGAGGGTTGTCCTCGACGACCAGGATCAGCGGGCGGCTGATGTCAGGCGAAGCCATCGCGATCTCCTCGGGGGCAGACTCGACAGTAGCGCTCTGCTGCTCCACCGGCAGCCGCAGAGTAAAAGTGCTGCCCACCCCGCGGGTGCTCCGCGCTGAGACGCTGCCTCCATGCAGCTCGACGAGCCCTTTCGAAGCTCGCGGACCGATTCGCCCTGACCGTTGCGGCGGGGATGTTCGAGTCGATTCCCGGAGATCGCCTGATCTACAACTCGGCCGTCGTGGTCGCACCGTCCACGGGCGTTGCG
>Ga0073928_10005191_pt1 | contig 18459 bp, 20 predicted proteins | sample PaiPotPPA55metaG_FD_76969 | JGI IMG/M metagenome (GOLD analysis project Ga0073928, IMG submission 76969) | Iron sulfur acid spring bacterial and archeal communities from Banff, Canada, to study Microbial Dark Matter (Phase II) - Paint Pots PPA... ... | reverse complement strand
TTCACCGTGAGAGTTTCAGAGCTTCGGTCCTCCACCACTCTGAGAACCACGCGGTGCTTCACAGCATTGCAGCGAACAGGTGTCCCTTGACAACGCCTTCGCTCTTATCGACGGCCACCCGCCATCACATGCAGCCTATACCCCTCCATTCCCCAAGGCAATTTGTTTTGGGAGATTGCCCGAGATTAAATCCCTGCCCCTGATTCTGGGTCACGCCGATATTCGCGTGACCCAGAATGTTCTGCACAACCGCCGGCCTTGCGGCTTCGCGCAGCATACGGCTGGAATGCATGGTGCGGAAGCTCCGAAATAGCCTTTATTGCGCCAATCGGCCGAGTCCGAATCTCTGCAAAAGCTGTTTGTTAAGATTCGCGGGCAAATTGGATTTCAGGTGCGTAGGTGCGACATCTGCAACCGACCTGTCGATCCTTTCGTTTACAGGGGTTGCCAGAAAGGCGTGGATGTCGCCCTTATGAGGCCCGCTCATTACGATCGCCATGCCCGAGATTTGTCCGCGCTCGTTGATCTTGTTGCCCATGACGGGGTTGAGGTTGGCACTGTCGGGAAACAGCGTGTCAAGGTTGGTCATCACGCCGTCCTGCCAGATGAAGGCATGGGACCAGCTGAGGCTCGAGTCCAGAGAGCTTCCCACCACTTGGCCGCGGTCGTTGATGCCGGAGGCGAAGGCGATGGCATCTCCCAGCGGAATGCCGATGTTTGTGACTGCGCCGTCTGCGCCGTTCTGCCAATCCGCGGCAGAGGTTGAGCCGTCGGGGCTGGTGACTTGCCCAGCAATTTGGCCCCGATTGTTAATGCTTTGGGCGAGAGCGCCATTTCCGAGGTCAGCAAGTATGGAGATAATGTTGTTTTTCCACGATGCGCCATGAACCGCCGTGGTGCAGTTCCCCGAGTAGCCTACGGCTTGGCCTTGATCGTTGATCCAAAATGCGACCCCGTCTACATCGTTAGTCACCAAAGGAAGGGCATTGACGGCGCCTTTTTCCCACAAGGCCGGCAGCGCAATCCGATTATTAGTTGTGCCAGCCGGGCACGTCGTATCGAGGGCACCGTTTTCCGCGAATCCTACGATTTGTCCACGGATATTGACCGAGCTCGCCTGCCCGTTATTTCCGCCGAGCGTCGGGAGAGCCCTCATATGGAGGAATTGCGAAAGAAACGGGCGGCACGTAAGGTGTGTGCCGAAGCCGCAAATGTCTTCGCCGTTCGGGTCTGGGACAGCCGTTTCGGAAAAACCCACTACCTCCCCGAAATCGTTAATCTGGCCCCAGTTGCTCGAAGTGTTCGTTCCTCCGAGCGTGCCGAGGTCGAACTTGAATCCTTCGATGTCTACAAATAGGCGCCCGCTTAGAAGTGTCCCTGTCAAGCTATCCTGCTGCCCCGGTGGCAGATTCTGAGCCATCACCTCCGTCCAGCCTTCATTATTGACAGACATCGCACACCCCAGAATGTCCTTCCCCTCAGAGCCCAAATCGGTGACTTTGTAGCTCGTTTGAGCGACCGCATCACTGAAGCAGCCCAGAACAATCATCGCAAACCATGGTATGCAGAAATTCCGCAAACGTCTTAGTGCGCTCATATATTCTCCTTTTCGTTCGAGCAAATCTCCGCGCCGAGAGGGCGGGCGATTTACGTCAGGTGCCACTCGGGGCTCGAACAGTTAGTGTGCAATTGAGAGCAGAATTGGCTCACAACTTCACAAATTCCTGCTGAGTGACAACTGAGGAAGCACGCGGTGTTCTACGTTCACAACGATTACGTGACACAACAGCGCCAAGCCTTCAGAGGTCGAAAACGAGTGGCGGACTAACAACATCCTTGGATGATCTCAAAACGGCTGAGCGACTGTTTCTCCAACTTTTCATACACACAGTGGCGAGAGGTTACGGAATTCGAGAACCCGAGCGCCAAGAGTCAGGCAGGTCGTTCCGATTGACTTTCAAACTGTCAACATACATACTTGTCGGTATGTTAGGCGTTCACAAGAGGAAGCGAAGGTTGCGTGATCCAGAGCGTACACGGGAACGCTTGCTGCAAGCGGCTTTTCGGGAAGTCCGCAGGTCAGGCTTTCAGAGTGCGGGCATCGATGCAATTCTCGCCGCCACCAACGTCACCAAGGGAGCGCTCTATCACCACTTCGACAGCAAGGAAGCCCTCGGATATGCCATTGTCGAAGAGATCATCGCAAAACTTATCCGCGACGGGTGGTTGCGTCCTCTACTCAGCGACGGGCAACCCATCGACATTTTGATCGGCATTGTCCGGCGGATACCAGCTCGGCCCGAGGACATTCGAGCGGGTTGTCCGCTGCTCAATTTGGCACAGGAGATGTCTCCACTGGACGAGCAATTCCGCAAGCGACTGGAGAAGATATTCCTTTCCTGGCAGGAAGGAGTTGCTACGCTTTTGCGGAAAGGGCAGTCCCAAGGAACAGTTCGCCGCAACCTGAATCCAGACGAGGCTGCGAGCTTTCTGGTCGCGATGGTCGAGGGCTACGCCTCGTTAGCAAAGAATGCTCAAGATGCAAAGGTGTGGGAAGTGGGAATCGGAAATATCGTGGGGTGGCTGAGGTCTCTTCGGGCGCCTCGTCAATCTCGGAAAGGCGGACGACGTGCCACGAATCGCGTTCAAGGCAAAGGGTAGCATCCTACTCTTGGATCTAGCCGACGTCCTGGCAGTGCAAGCCGAAGGTAATTACGTTTCGTTGCAACACCGACCAAATCCCTATTTGGTTCACGAGTCCCTCTCGTCCATGGCGGAGAAGCTCAAACCCTACGGTTTTATTCGCATCCACCGCTCGGTGGTCGTGAATATTTCGGCCGTGGAGGAGATCCAACCTTTACCGACAGGAGAGTACAGGCTGCGTGTAAAAGGTGGGAAGGAATACTTGGTAACGCGTACATTCAAACACAATCTCAGAGATCTGGCTCAACTGTGGGTAGGCTCCGAGAGGCTTTATGGCTAACAGGCTGCAAGAGGGCTAAAGCCTGTCTGTCGGCAGGCAGCCCGTCGCTACGAGGCCAAGGTCACGGCGCTGCCAAAAGCGAAGGCGCGGAAAAGGCTGGCGCCCGCAAAAGGGCGCCGCTACAGTGGGTTTGGCGCTGCGGTGGAAGCAAGGCAAGCAGGATTTAGCCAATCTGGTATAATGGGGTTGCGATTGGGCGCTGAGATGGCGCGCCTCTTGGAGGATTCAGGATATGGTTCAACTCTCACCGGTGGCAGTAACGAAGGTGAAGGAAATATTGTCGCAACAGACGCCCGCGCCGGTTGGGCTGCGCGTTGCGGTGGTTGGCGGAGGCTGCTCGGGCTTCAGCTACAACATGGCGTTCGAGAACCAGGTGAACGAGGCGTCGGACAACGTGTACGAGTTCGACGGGCTGAAGGTGCTGGTCGATCAGATGAGCGAGATGTACCTGGACGGAATCTCGATCGACTACATCGAGACGATCGAAGGCTCGGGGTTCAAGTTCAACAACCCGAACGTGAAGTCGACGTGCGGTTGCGGCAGCTCGTTCTCGGTATAAATACGGACATTGACGCGTCGAAGGCGGCGCTTGACTTTCGGCTCCCGGAGCGGTTGCGCTTCGGGAGCTTTTGTTTTGTATGCGTACTTGTAGCAGCATTTTCAGTAGTTCGCCACACATTTGCGGATACTACTAGTTAGGATACTACTGTCTCCGCACCAGGACTTGCGGCTGCCACTACTGGGGATATTACTGTCTCCTGCTCAGGAATTGCCGCGCGCTCGCGGGTGGCAGCAAATCGGATTCACTCCCTTGTTAGTCGTGCGCCGCTCTCGTATGCTAGGGCACTCTCATGAAGATTGCGCTCGCCCAGTTCAATCCCACCGTAGGCGACTTCGAAGGCAATTCAGCCCGCATTCTGGAGATGGCGCGCGAGGCGAAATCGCGCGGGGCCGACATTGCGGTGTTCTCCGAGCTTTGCCTGTGCGGGTATCCGCCGCAGGACCTGGTGGAACGTCCCTCGTTCGCCGCGCGCAACCAGAAGGAACTGGCGAAGCTGGCGAAGGCGATACCGCTGCCGTCGCTGGTGGGCTTCGTGGGGAAGGCGCAGGACGATACCGGCAAGCCCGTGGCGAATTCGGCGGCGCTGATCGCCGGCGGAAAAGTGCTTTTTGAGCAGCGCAAGATGCTGCTGCCCACCTACGACGTTTTCGACGAGCTGCGATACTTCCAGCCGGCGCACACGCAGCATGTGTTTCCGCTGGAGGTGGAAAAACTTGGGATTACCATTTGCGAGGACTGCTGGAACGACAAAGCGTTCTGGCCGCAGCGGCTTTACGATCGCGATCCTGTTGCAGAGCTGGTGGGGAAGGGAAGCACGCTGCTGCTGAATATTTCGTCGTCGCCGTATGCGATCGACAAGCGCTCGCTGCGTCACGACATGCTGCAGGCGATTGCGAAGGAGCACCACGTGCCGTTCGTGTACGTGAATCAGGTGGGCGGCAACGACAGCCTTATTTTCGATGGGTCGAGCGTGGCGTTCATGCCCGACGGCCGGCTGGCGGCGCGAGCGAAGTCTTTCGAAGAGGACCTGGTGCTGTTCGATACGGTGACCGGCGAGGGCGAAATTCGCGCGCAGTCGGACGACGAGCTGGAAGGAGCTTATCGCGCGCTGGTGGTTGGGACGCGCGACTACGTGCGAAAGTGCGGCTTTCGCAAGGTGGTGATTGGGTTGAGCGGAGGCGTGGACTCGGCGCTGGTGGCGACGATTGCCGTGGATGCGCTGGGCGCCGAGAACGTTCTCGGCGTGGGAATGCCTGGGCCGTATTCGTCGGAGGGGAGCCTGCGCGACGCGCGGCGGCTGGCCGAAAATCTTGCGATTCAATTTCAGGTGCTGGCCATCGGCGGCATTTTCGCCAGCTACCTTGCGACGCTCGCACCGAGCTTCGCGGGTGCGAGTGTGGACGTCACGGAAGAAAATTTGCAGGCGCGGATTCGCGGTAACTTGCTGATGGCGCTCTCGAACAAATTTAATTCCTTGGTGCTGAGTACGGGCAACAAGTCCGAGATGGCGGTGGGGTATTGCACGCTTTACGGCGACATGGCCGGCGGGCTTGCGGTGATTTCGGATGTGCCGAAGACGATGGTCTGGGAGCTTTCGAAGTTTGCGAATCGCGAGCGCGAGCGGATTCCGCGGGAGACGATTACCAAAGCGCCATCGGCGGAGCTGCGTCCGAATCAGACCGACCAGGACACGCTGCCGCCGTACGACGTGCTGGACCGCATTTTGAAGGCGTACGTCGAGGATGTTCGCAGCCCGGAAGAAATTTCGGGGCACTACGGATTTTCGATCGAGCTGGTTCGCGCGGTTGTGCGCCGCGTTGACCAGAACGAATACAAACGCAAGCAGGCGCCGCCGGGGCTTAAGGTGACGTCGAAAGCTTTTAGCGTTGGCCGGCGATTTCCGCTGGCGCAGAAGTTCTCATGCTGACGGCGGAGACTTGTAGCGACGGCCGGCGATTTGCCGTTTTGCGCGGGGGCTCGAGAATCGGTATTATCGCTCTGAATTTTTGTGGGAGGCTTACCTCGATGTCTCGCATACTATTTGCGGCGCTCTCGATCGTTTATTTTTTGGCGCCGTTCGAATGCATGGCGCAAACCGCATCGACGCCTGCTCCTGCCGCTCCGGCGGCGTCCGCGTCCGCGGTGTCACCAGAACAGGCGCAGCTGTTGAAATCTTCTGAAGTCTTCATCCGCAACTTGTTCGCGTGGGGACCTAACTTTAAATTGAAACTTGGACCGCTGGCGCCGTCGTCTTCAGAGGATTTCTACACGCTGCCTCTTCAGGTCACGTTGAACGGGCAAACCGACGGCGGCACGTTCTTCGTGAGCAAAGACGGAAAAACGTTTCTGCGGGGCGATATGTTCGAGACGTCCGCCGACCCATATGCAGAGAACCGCGCGAAGATTCACGTGGACGGGAATCCGGCGAAGGGGCCGAATGACGCGCGAGTCATTGTGGTTGCGTTTAGCGACTTTCAATGCCCTCACTGCCGCGAATTTTACGAGACGCTGAAAGTGCTTGAGCCGAAGTATCCGCAGGTTCGCTTCGTGTTCAAGGATCTTCCGCTCGTGCAAATTCACCCATGGGCTACGACCGCGGCCGTTGGCGCTCGCTGCGCGTTCATGCAGCGGCCCGAAGCGTTCTGGCAGCTTCACGATGCGATCTTCCAGAACCAGGAAGTGATTTCCGCGGAGAACGTATGGGACAAAACTCTGGCATTTGCTCGCGCGGCGAATCTCGATGCCGATGCGCTGAAGGCCTGCATGTCATCACCGGAGCCGATCGCGGCCATCGAAGCCAACGTGCACGACGGACAGGCGCTTTCCGTCAACAGCACGCCAACGGTTTTTGTTAATGGCCGGCCGGTTGTCGGCGGCGACAAAGCTACTCTCGAGCAGTATATCGACTACGAGCTCCAGGTTAAGCACGTCGCATTCAACGTGCCAGCAGCGTCGCCAGTCGCAACATTGCCGCGATCGTCTGCGACTCCCAAGCACTAAACTCGCTCCGACGCGTGTATCGCCAGAGATGAACCCTGGCGATGAACCCCGGCGATCTGCAGCCAGAGGTCCACTCTGCATGATCACGATAAGGTGCGCACACCGCTTTTGCGCCCTGAACCCGCCGAGTATTTGAAACAAGTGGCTTGATCGATCGTATTCCGTCCTGCGCAGCAGCGAACACGCCGTTTCTTACGTCGGCGGGTATAGGCGATTAATTACTTATCGCGGAACTGATTTTGCGGTAGGCCGCTTTAAGGTGTCGGATTCATCTTGCACGTACTTGAATCGCTAGTCCTCACGACCAAAACGGAGCGCATAACTAATCACGGCCACAATTTCTTCGCCTCCATCGTGTAATAAATAGCTTATGTTGGCTGGGGGGACGAAATGGGGCGGGCGGCGGCTACAGTGAAGGAGAGGGGGAATTACGAAGCGGCGCGGACTTGTTGCTGGGACCTGCTGGTGGGGGGAGCGGGCAGGCGGGCTTGCCAGAAACGATACATCGTCGAACTGGCTCGCAGGCGGCGCGTGGGGCGTCTCGCTTTTCGCGCGCGATACCCCGAGTTTACGGGACTACTTGCTCGCGATGCGACGTCGGATCGTAAGAACGTTGACGCGGCGCTGTCCTGCTTGCGGCGGGACGCCTGGCGCGAGAATCGATTGGGAGTGTTGAGGGAGTTCGCAGCGCGAGTTGAGCGCCGGCAGCTCGATGCGATTTGCGGGAGCGCAGCCGTAAAGTTCGCGGCGGCAAGTAAACCATTTGGATCGGGAATTGATGCTTCACGACTGAACGTGCGTTGCGTTGGCGCGGTTCGATCGGGTTGGCGGGGAGATGTCTGGCGCGCGAATCGAACGGAAGCATTGGCCGTGTTTGAAGCGCGAGTCGAGGACCCCCTGCTTGACATGCCCTCGTTGAGCGGAAAGGAAAGGCTATCCGCGCGAACTGAGCATTCAATTCCCGACTCGCCTCGCATTTGCGCGATTTGCCTAAACGCGTGGAGAAAACGATCTCGCGCGGTGAATAACGAAGTCTGGGCCGCGACGGATTTGGCTGACGACTTCACCGCGTGCGAATTCGACGAGCTGGAGCTGCTCGAGCATGTGGGTCGACATGGACGATCCGCGCGAGTCGGTGGAACGAGCGCGGCGGCCCAGGACAAGCCGTTGACGCTCCGTTGCGCGCGATGCTTGAGCTTCTCGAGAATTGTTCCCGAGGGATCAGGCGCCACGTGGACAGATGGCGACGTCGCCGCGAACCCTAAGGGCAAAACCAACTGCCTGCAGGGGAGCGACGCGTTTGAGGACTGGAGCGGCTCACCTTCCATTCGTGGGAGCTGCGGAATGTTGGGCGTAAGGCCCTGGGTGCCCGAAACGGATGTTTCTCCAGAAGGTAAGAACGCCGGTGTATCGGAGAGAGTACCGGAGAATAATTTCGGCAAAGTTTCCGCGAGTGAAGCACGTTCGAAACTGCCAGCGCGGCGGCAATCGAGAATCCAGCGCGCGAACCGCGCTTCCACTTCCGCGTCGGCCCATTTGTCGAGAAGCTCGTGGGTTTCCTTGCGAAGAATTGCGCGGCGATTCAAGTGCGAGAGCTCAAAGGATTCCAGGGCTGGATTGGAAGCGGTGATGAGAAAGTCCAGTTGCGGGTGGATGGACGCCATGACGAATCCTCCGTATTTCGGCCTCCGACGAGAAGGAGGGAATGCGTCACTCATATGAGTAACGCATGATCTACTGGCGTACTAGTAATATAAAGATTCTGTGGATTGCAAGTGAGAATGCGTCGCGGACTGACAAAAGGATCGCGGGAGCTTGGACGGTTGAGGACTCAGAATAGATAGGCGGCTCTTGGAATGCGCGCGGTGACGCTTGGGGATGGGCGCAGCATTCGCCAACGTATTTCTGACGTTGCGGAGATGGCTTACGCAAAGAGTCTCATTCCAAATTGCGGTAAGTATTGAACGCGGCTCGTAATGCCGAACAGCGAGGTCGTGCCGGTTACTGACACTGATGCGTGAGAAGAACTACAGCACCGGATTGCGGGGAATGCTCTTCGAGGCGCAACACCACGCACGCATGGGCTCCGCCATTTGGCTCTACGGTTGGCTGGTGTTGCGTCAGACGCATCAGTCGGGGACTTTGGGCTGGGTGCTCGGAGGAAAGCCGGTCGGCTATCGCGAGATCGAAGAGGAAACGGGATTCAATCCTCGGACGCTCGAGCGCTGGATGCACACTCTCCGCGATCGAGGCTACATCGAAACGGAAGCCGCGGCTGGCGGCGTTGTGATTCGAATCACCAAGGCCAAGAAATTTCAACAATTTCCACAGGGTGCCCGCAAAGCTGCGGAGGGTGTACGCAAGGCTGCGGGGGGTGTCCCGCAAATCTGCGTAGCTGACGAACGCAATCATCTTATAAATCATCAATTTGAGGCGAGGATAGGTAGTTCATCTGTAGAAAGAGAAAAAGAAGGAACAACCGCAACTGCTTTCGGGCTGGATGAAAGTCAAAGAAACGGCCCAACCCAACTACAGCGCCGAAGTCAACCGTTCGCGAACCAACCTTTCAAAAATCAATCGCAAAGAAACGCCTTCGACACACGCGTTCAACCGGCTGCTTACGCACCAACCGACTACACTCGTCGTTCGCTGCTTCGCGCCGAGCGCGATGAAGCTCTAAGGAGAGAACTTGCGGTGGGCACTGGCCCGGAGGTGAGACGCTCATGAAAGTGAAATCGAAATTCCGCAGGGAGGTGGGCCACGGAGGAATCGTTCCCCCAGGATTTCAGATGGCGTGGTACGAGCCGCGGCGTCGCGTGGGAGTTTATTTTCCGGCGCCGCTGCACTGGGTGATGCGAGCGCTGCGCGACTTCAGATACCGGCTTCGCGTGGCGTTGCGCGCGCCGGCGATCGAACGTGCGGAAGTTTTTGAAATGGAGCGAACGCATCGCGAACGGCATCGTATGGCGGAAGAGTACGCGCAGGGTTACATCACCGGCTGGCGCGAGTGTTTTGAGATATGTCTCGAATCCGTCGAAGAGGAAATCTCGCGCGTGGACTCGGTGTGGGATGCCGGCTCGTTGCTGCTCAATTCGCCAGCGGAAACTCCGAAGAACAATTAAGCGCACGAACCGACGGGAGATCTCTCATGAAAGCCCGGGAAATTTTCGACAGCTGTCACGCGCGTTATCGCGGGCTGCAGGAATGGCTGGCAGATTCAACGGGACAAGTCCGCGCGCTGGATTTGGAAAATCCGTCTTCGGGATATCGCTGGCGGCCGGTTCGCGCGCGAGCTTCGGAGTACGTCGCGGACTTCGAACGCATCGGACGGAGCGCACTGAAGCGCCCGGAATGGAAAGGGCGGTTGAAGCTGTTCGAGATCTATTTCCTGCACTCAATTGAGTATCGCCGCGCGATTCCGCTTGTGGGCGTAGCCGAGGGAACGTTCGACTACTGGTTACAGGAAGTGAAGCGCGTCGTGGGATCCGAATTCAGCCGTACCGGATTATTTCCACCCGGGAGCTATTTTCGTTCACGGTGAGGTTCGTTGCGTCACTGCGCATCGTTTTGGCGCGGCAAGGCAGCGTTTGCCTATTTGGATGAGCGTTTTGCCGGGCCGAACAATTGGCGCATCAGGGAAAATCCGCCGCTGATAGGGACCCAGAGAATATTCTTGATGAGGTCGGAGCGCTGCTCGATTCGATCGTGAATCACGTCGGCTTCGGCCTTCTTTCCGGCGACGACAGCTCCCACATACTTCAAAAAATCCACTCCGCACCGATCACATTTGCCGCCCTGACGCTGCTCGTGGGAACACGCCGGACATTGAAACCGCAACGTAGCGTGGCAATGAGGACAGAAGCGTGCGATGTCGCGCGCATCGGACTTGCACTTCGGGCACTTGATCATGGGCCGCGCGCCGGTAGGAACTGTAATGTCCGAAACGCCAGAAACGCCTGTAGCCCCGCCGGGTTTGTTCGGAATGCTCATATTCGCATCTTAGAAGGAACCGGCGGCGTTCGGGGCACGGTGGCCGTTGCGTGCGGCGTGGAGGTTAACCCTGTCCGAGAGACCAGGCGGAGCGCGATTCGTACGGCCTGCACGATTGATGGAAGCCGGGAACGGAAGAGCGCTAAGCGGCGTTTACAGCCGGAACCGCCAGGTGCGCTTGCTCGAATCGCTGCCATTGGACTTTGCCGAGGCGCTGCCGCACGAAGGCGCAGGACGCGGCGGCGGTCCAGGCTGCAGCTTCGCTTGCGGCGTTGGCGCGAGCAGCCTGACGACGTGGCCGAGGCGCTCCTGCTTGTAAGGCTTCGCCATGCAGACGACGGCACCGAGCGAATGTGCGTTCGAGTAGTCGCTGGGATAGCCGGAGCGCGTGGTGAGAACTACGGGAATTTTTCGCAGTCTATCAGTGCCTTTCACGTGAGCGCACAAATCGAAACCCGGCAGTCCTTCACCCTCCACTTCGGCAATGACCAGTTCGGGGACGAACATATTGAGAACTTCTCGCGCGTCAGCGCAGTTTGAGACGGCGATTACTTCGTAGCCCTCGGTCATCAAATAGGCTTTGAGCGAGTCGCGAAGCACGTCGTCCGCGTCCACCGCGAGAACAAGCGGCCTTCTCGGTTCGGGAATAGGGGCTTTCGCTGCGACTTCCGGAGGCTTCACAAGCGTTTGTCCGCCGGAATCAACGAGATCTTCTCCCGCTCCTTCGTCGGCCACTTTGCCGAGCGCCAGCGCCACCGCTCGCCGGCCATCTGCCATTTCAACCACGCGCGCGACGCGAGCAGGCTGCTCGGCGTGAATGGCCGTCGGCGCATTGCTGTAGGGAAATGTGACGAGGACTTCCATGCCGCGGCGGTATGTCGCGTCTTGCGTGAGAACGAGAAGGCCAGTGCGCGAGACGTCCAGCGTAAGGGAGATTTCGTCGGGACAAGTTTCATCGGTGATGCAAGTGCCGCGAACGCGGACCGGCGCGGAGATCAGCGCGCGGCGACGGCGACGGCGATCGGCGCCCGGAAGAGCAGCGGTTGCTTTAACGGCTGCTGCGGCAACCGTACCGCCAGAGATAGGCTGCGCGATTGCATCGTTCGCGTGTTTATGGTTGGGAGATTGGGAAGCGGAAGACTCGTCCGGAATTGCGCCGGAGGCCATGTTGGCCGGAATCTGATGCGTCTGGCCATCACCAGACAGCGGAAAATTAACGATTTCGCTCATCCCTCGGTAAACCCCTTTCGTCGTTGCGCAATTGTTCGTTGTAAACCGCTGCGATCTTTTGGCGGGACCCATTTGCGAGCCACGCACCCCGCCTCGAATCAAAGAGTAGGCGGCGCGGCGGGCGACTGCAGTAGAGTAAAAGTCACATTCTGACAGTACCCCAATCCAGAACGTGGTAGTACGAGAGTACTGTCCCGTAGGTAGCTGCAGACAATATAGTTATGGCCTCATCCGGATCCTAATTGCGGGGTGCCGGCAACGCCGGAGTTCGTATCGGACCATCGCCAAATTTGCCGAAGGTTCGCGCGGCCGCCGTTGTGAATCCTTCCGAAACATGGTATAGTTTCGCCTGCGTCTGTAGTTATCGCGTACCTTTTGGGCCTTTGGACGCAGCATGGGGGCGGTGATATCTAACCACCTTTTTATCAGTGGATTACAGTGATTTCCCCGTAGTGGAGTTTGCATTATTTCCCGCTTCCGGCGGGCCGCAATACCGCGAGCGTTTTCTGGTCCAGCGCTCACGACACATCGCAGCAGGGAGGATTGAGTGCAGACTTTAGTCGAAGGGCAGACGATCCGGCACGAGCAGTACGGCATGGGAATTGTTACCGAATCGAACACCGAACGAACCACGATTGATTTCGATAATCACGGCATGAAGAAGTTCGTCACCTCGATCTGGAGCGCCGAACTGATCGGCGAGCCACCCACCGAGCGTCCGACGCGCCGTCGCGGCCGCCGCAAGGCCGTTAAAAAAGCATAGGTTCGCTTTAATTCCACATCCGCGCCCTACGCCGAAATGGCTGACGGGCAGCGGTGCGTCCACGCGGACGAATTGGCAACAACACTAATTGGCCCGCCGATTGGCTCGGCGGTAGGTCGGGCGCTTGATCGCCAAAAAGAATTGCACGCGCCCTCGGAACCGGATGCCTAAAGACTAGGTAGCGGTTCGCCGGCTCGCAGCCGCCGCCATCTGGAGCTCGTGCGCGCTGGGTTTCTTCTTCTTCGGCTTTCGAACTTCGCGGTTTTGTTTGTCTTTGCTTCCCATAACAGCCATAGTGCCAGAATCCGCAGAGAAATCAACCCTCACTGCCCGGTTGGTCGGTATGCTGCTAATCTCGCACGATCCTACGGTTCGATGAGCTTGCTGCGAAGCGCGAAGCGCACCAGCTCGCTGAAACTCGCAAAATTCATTTTGTGCATGATGTGATTGCGATGGCTTTCGATCGTGCGCGTCGAAACTCCCAGCGTGGACGCCACTTCCTTGTTGCTCTTTCCTTCCGCCAGCAATTGCACAATTTCCACTTCCCGGACCGTCAGCGGCGCTCCGGGAATCGGGTGATCCTGCGCCTCGAGGTCTTCGCCGTTCACGAAGCTTTCCATCATCGTGATTGCAAGTTGGCCGGCGATCACCTGCTGTCCGCGGCGAATCTGCTCGATCGCGCCCAGCAAATCGGCTTCCGCGTCGCTCTTCAGCAAATAGCCGCGCGCGCCCGACCGCAGCACTTCGCGCGCGATCTCTTTCGAGAAGTGCATCGTGAGGATCAGTATGCTGGTATCGGGCGATTGTTCCTGAATCGCGCGCGCCGCCACCAGGCCGTCCATATCGGGCATGGTCAAGTCGAGAATCACTAGATCCGGCTTGCCCTTCTTCACCTGTTCCACGGCCTCGCCGCCCGTACCGGCCTCCGCGCAAACCTCAATTCCCGTATGCTTCGAAAGAATGGCCCGCAGACCGCTCCGCACGATCGTGTGATCGTCCGCGAGCAGAACTCGATAAGGCCTTGGGGCCGCCGTCATCATCATCATGTTTACGCCTCCTGCCAACTTTTGTTAAACGAGCGGAATCGTCACGCGAATGGTAGTGCCGCTATCTCGCGCGCTCAGAATCTCAAACGTGCCTTTCAGTTGCTGAACTCGCTCCTGCATGCCGGCCGTTCCCACCCCGAAGCGAGCGTGCGGAACGTTCGGATCCGCCGAAACCGGCGGCATTCCAATGCCATGGTCTTGCACTTCGCAAACAACCGACTGCGCGTCCCGGATCAAGCGGATCTCCGCCGAGCGGCTTTGCGAATGCCGGTGTACGTTCGTTAAAGCTTCCTGAACCACTCTGAAAATAGTGATTTCAATTTCCTGAGGCAGGCGCCCGAATCCTTTGGCGACGTCCACTTTCGTCGCAATGAGGCTGCGTTGCGAAAATCCTTTCGCGAACCATCGCAGCGCCGACTCGAGGCCTGCAATGTCGAGCGTCGGTGGGTGCATCAGATAAGCGACGGTGCGCACCTCGTTGGTGGCGTCATCAGTGAGCACGCAAGAGGTCTGGTAGAGCGCGTACGTTGGCGATTCTTTGTCCGTCAAGGCTTCTCCCAGTTGTGTCAGGCGCATCTTGAGAGCGGCGAGGCTCTGCACGGCGGTTTCGTGAAGGACTCGCGCCGTGCGCCGCCTCTCTGCGTCGCGGAGGTTGAGAAGCCTGCGGGAAAGCACGCGCAGCGCATTTTCCGACCGTTTGTGCTCGGTGACGTCCTGCGACAGACCCGCGAGCCGCACCACGCTGCCCGAGAAATTCTTGACGGGAATGGCGCGCGAATGAAAAGTGCGGATCGACCCGTCCTGCTTCACGAACCGGGCTTCGTTGTCGAGAGGCTCGCCGGTCTCGACCAGCTTCGCAACGTCGTTCCAAAGCGACCCGCGGTCCTCCGGGTGTACCAACGGGCACGCTTCCTGCACGCTCACTTTGCTTTCCCGCGGTTCGACGCCCAGCATGCGAAAAAAATGCTGCGACCAGGTGAAGTTCTTGCGCTCTACGTCGTACTCCCAGCTTCCCATATCCGCCAGTTGTTCGGCGCGTTCCAGCAGAGCTTTGCTGATTGCGAGTTCTTGGTCCGCGTGCCTGGATTCGGCCACGCCGGATATGCGCAGGCACAGTGACTCTGAGCCGTCCTCGATTTCCAGCGCAGTGGCACACTGCATTTGGAACCGATGTTCTCCATCGTCCAGATCCGCCGCACCCTCCAAAGTCTGAGCCTTCCCTGTCTTCACCACCTTTTCGAAGATCTCCGTGAACGGGGGAAATACATCGTCTCCGACAACCTCGCTAAATTTGCGCGCCAGAAACTGCTCTCCGCAGTTCCGCAGAACGGCGCCTTCCGGCGCAGAAATCGCGCGAATCGTTCCGTCGGTTCCCAGGATGAGGATGATTCCACCGGCTGAATGAGCGAGAGCGAGAAGAGAATTGCCAGAGGCGAATTGCGATTTGACGTCAGTGCCGCGAGATATACCAGCGGCGTGAGGAGCCGAGGGCTCTGTTCGTCGCGTTTCGTCAAAATGTTCTCGGGGCTGTATTGGCCCCGCGTTGTCTCGTCCCAATTTCACGGCACCCCGACTTGCAATGAGTAAGCCTGGACCTGCGCTCTGTAACGCCAAATGATGAGTCCCGCCAGGAGGAGACTCAATTCACGGTGACGTGATTCGCGGCACGTTACTCGTGTGCTAATGGCGTGTCAAGAATATTGTGAGCGGCCCCCGTAAAATTGCGAAGGACATGTAAGATTTATACACACTATCATTTCCACGTATGGCCACTGCGCCGCTCCCGGCGCACTCACACCTGGACGAGATCGCAGGGCGCCGGTACATCCGCAAAACGCGTATCAGCACAAGCCGCAATTCAAATTCCGTATTGTTGCGAATTGAAACATGCGGCGCATAAGACTAGCGTGCCAGTCCTAGCTGAAAGGGGAAACTGTCTCTAAAGTTTTGCGGCTCATTTCCCGATGTAGGCATCAGGGAATGGAATCGCGTGTTTTTCACCTTGCCGAAGCCGTTCACGGCGGCCGTTTCAACGCCTTGAGAAATGCCGTCGCGGCCTCGGCGAGGTGGAGACAGTTCTCGGATCCGGATGCGACCGATCTTCGCTGGCACTTTGTTCTTCACAAACGAAAACTGAGAGGAAATTCGCCATTCCCCTCGCAAGGAGGGGCCAATGTCCCCGGTAACAATGCGAATCTTGGTAGTTGGGAAGTCCGCCGCTAGCACTACAGCGACACTATCTCGCTTGGCGCTACAGGGTTGGGTGGCGGAAACCGCGGAAAATGTGGCCGAGGCCCGGTCAGCGCTCAACCTGTTTCGGCTCGATGTCGTGCTCTCGGAAGAAAATCTGCCGGACGGCCGCGGCTACGACCTAGCGGACGCGGTCGCAACCCAATCGTCGAATCTTCTTGTATCGGTGGCGCTTTCGGAGAGCTGCCTATGGCTGCCGGTGATCGAACGCGGAGAACGAAGTCTCGGCCAGCGTGCGCTGACTCCGCAAATGCTCGAATTTGAAGTTGAAACGATTCTTTCGGGCGCGCACCGGGGCGCGTCGCATGCGAACGCAAAGCGCGAGCTGCCGCCGCGGCGCAGGAGCATTCATCCCGCAGTTTCTCCCGACCAATCGAATCCGCCTTCTCTCGTGGCTGCGGCTGCGAGCGGAAAAGCGTAAGCGACGCGCCGCTGCTGGTAGCTCGGTCCTCAGGTCCCCTGTTTTAGGCGATTGCTCTGACCGCGGCCGTTGCGCGCCTGAGCGATCTATCCCTGAACTAACGCATGCGCAGGCGCCACCACAGCGCCGCACCCGCCACGACAGACAGCGCGCTCGCTGCCTGCGCGTTTGACATTCCTAAAAAAGACCGCGGGTTAATGCGAATGAACTCCACAAGAAATCGCGCCACGCCCGTAAGCACCAGGTAGGCGGCAAAAATCTCGCCGCGTGGGGTGGGCTCCGCACCCGGGTCGCTGTTGGCTTTTGTAGACGCGCCCCTCAGGACGCCAGCCTTTTCGAGTTGCGCGCCGCCGCCGTTCGCCGCGTCATCGCGGCCGCTTGCGTTTCTCCGGGCCCCCATCCGCCACAGCCACCATGCGATCGCGCACGCGACTAGGAATTCATAAATGGGCGTCGGATGCACGCGCTGGTCCGTCGGCACCAGTCCGTTTGGAAAGCTCATGCCCCAAGGCAGCGACGTGGGAATTCCGTAATCGCCATCGCCAGAGAGAAAACAGCCGATGCGCCCCACGCCATAGCCAATCGCCGCCGCCGGTGAGCCGGCGTCGAGCATCTCGATCAGCGGAACCTTGCTGCGCCGCGCGAGCCAAACGAACGCCACGAATCCCGCGATCAATCCTCCGAACCACGCAAAACCAAATTGACTGAAAAACTCGTGCCACGGATCGGCAAAAAACTCGCTCGGCGATTCGAGCACGTGATACAGCTTCGCGCCCAAAATCCCAGCGAGACAGGGAATCGCAATCAACGTTTCCGCATCCGCCGCAATCCCGCGCCGCGCCAGGTCCGCACGCAGCACGAAATACGCCACGAGCATTGCCAGCGCCACCATCAACCCGTAAGTCGGTACGTCCAATCGCCAGACGTGCAGAAACGGAATCACCACAGCAGTATACTTGAAGCCAAACGCGCGACAGCGGTGCGGAGTTGCAGCTTTGTTTTAAGGTTGACAACCGTTTCCCTATGGTTGACAATACCAGTAGTTGTGGTTGACAAACGGTCGACTGCCGTTGACAGCGTTTCCAAATAGGTTGACAAAGAGAAGCCTCAAGTCGACAGAATGACGAGAGTTAGAAAACGCGGCGAGGACGTCCGATCCTTCATTTTAAACAACGTTGAGAAGCATCCGAACGATTTGACCGGCGTTACCGCCGCGCATTTCAAGATCACCCGGCAGGCAGTCAACAAGCACCTCCAGCGATTGACCCGCGAACATGCGCTTTCGGAATCTGGCCGCACGAGAAATCGAATCTATACGCTGCCCCCCCTGGTGGAATGGAAGGGAAGTTACGACATCTCGCCTGCGCTCGCGGAGGATTTGATCTGGACGAAAGACGTCCTGCCGGTGCTTGGCCGACAACCTGAAAACGTCCTGGATATTTGGCATTACGGCTTCACCGAGCTGCTGAACAACGCGAAGGATCACTCGGGTGGGAAGCACATTCTGGTTTGGATCCGCAAAACGGCGGTGGCCACCGAATTGTACATCTCAGACGATGGAATCGGAATCTTCAAGAAGATTCAAAATGCTTTGAGCCTTCTGGATGAGCGTCACGCGATTCTAGAATTATCGAAAGGCAAGTTGACGACCGATCCCCGGCGCCACACCGGCGAAGGCATTTTCTTCGCATCCCGAATGTTTGGCTTATTCGGCATCTACTCGGGAGAAGTTTACTTCGGTCATGAATTCGGCGCTGCGGAAGATTGGATCGTCGAAGGCGAAAAAGTTGGCGTAGGCACAACGGTGCGGATGAAACTCAGCAATCATACGTCCCGCACAGTCAAGAAAATATTCGACGCATACACTTCGGATGAAGACTACGGTTTCAACAAGACAGTCGTACCCGTCAAGCTGGCGCAATACGGAAACGACAAACTTGTCTCGCGGTCCCAGGCGAAGAGGGTGCTCGCCAGGGTAGAGCTGTTTAAGATCGTTCTGTTTGATTTCAGCGAGGTGCCTACAATCGGGCAGGCATTTGCGGACGAAATATTTCGGGTATTTCCCCTGGAGCATCCCACGATAGAACTGCATGCGGTTCACGCCAACTCCGAAGTGCGTCGCATGATTGAAAGGGCAAGATCTGGTCGCGTTGCCGTTGACGCAGCTCGGAAGGGAGTCCCGCCCGAGTAGGACCGCGTAAATCCCTAACGAGG
>Ga0073928_10005189_pt1 | contig 18462 bp, 23 predicted proteins | sample PaiPotPPA55metaG_FD_76969 | JGI IMG/M metagenome (GOLD analysis project Ga0073928, IMG submission 76969) | Iron sulfur acid spring bacterial and archeal communities from Banff, Canada, to study Microbial Dark Matter (Phase II) - Paint Pots PPA... ... | reverse complement strand
GTCGGCATCCTGCGGGTTCCCGTCAGCAACGCCGGGGACATCACGCTGCGTGTCATCGAACGCGAGCGATTTATCGCGGTCCTGCCCGCCAGTCACCGTCTCGCCACGGCGGTCGGCCTGCGATTGGCGGATATGGCCGATGAGCAGTTCATGGTCTTCCCGGCGGAAAAAGTGCCCAGCCTTCACGCCAAGTTCCTGCTCGCCTGCCACGACGCCGGGTTCAACCCGAGAATCTTCCTCGAGGCGACGCAGATATCGAGCATGGTGAGCCTGATCGCCGCGGGAGTCGGCGTGGCGCTGCTGCCGCGGCAAGTTCGCAGCATCGCCCACCCTGGCGTCGTCTACAAAGAAATCAGCGACCGATCCAAACATTTGGCGCTGGAGATCGCCTTGGCCTGGCGGAGCGAGAATGTATCCGCCGGCCTGCGCTCCTTCCTCTCGGTCGCCGCCAAGGGCAAACTTAAGTAAGCAGCGGCGACACGCCATCTCGGATCGGCCGCCAGCGATGGGCCCATAACGTGTCCGGGCGTTCCGGTGCCCGGCGGCCGCCGACCATCCGGCGATGTGTGGCGCGCCCTCTCATATCTTTTTTGTAATTAGTTGAACAATAATAATGTATTGGACCCCCGTGATGGCCCTGCCGCCAAACTGGGCGTTGGTCAGTGCGCGACATAATCAACGCAAAACGCAGCGCGACGCGGCCGTTCTACTGCGCGCCGAAGGCAACGGGGAGGAAAGCACATGTCAGTTTCGCGGCGGGATTTCGTCAAAGCGGCAGGAACGGCGTCAGCGCTCGCTTTCATGGCGCCAGGACAAGCAGGCGCAAAGCCGTTCGAGCCCGACCCCAGCGGCTTCCAGCCCAAGCTCTTGCCGAGCATCGGCGAGGTGTGGGAGAGCGTGGTCCACGTGAACGAGAAGCTGGGCCCAACCAGACTCACGGGATCCGCCGATCATACGAACTTCGTCAACTACCTTGCTGCGTTGAAGAGCGCTTAACTCGGCCGCATGCATCCGCTATCGCCGCCCCAACCTCGGGGCGGCGATAGCGGCCGCGTTTGCCTGCCGCGCGCCGGTCGCCATAATAGATCGTGAAACACGCGACGGAGGGCGATGCCGTTCGATACGGCATCGGCCAGATCCGACCGACGCCGAGGAGTGCGCGCGCCCAGATGCTGACCTACGCGATCTTCGCCGGGCTGCTCTTCGGGCTTTATTTCGGCCTGGTCGGGTTGGGGCTCAACCTCGTCTTCGGCGTCATGCGCATCGTCAACCTCGCGCATGGCGATTTCCTCATGCTCGGCGGGTTCCTCGCCTTCTGGCTGTTCAATCTCTACGCCGTCAACCCGATCCCGGCGGTGGCGATCGCCTTCGCGCTCTTCCTGCTGGCGGGGCTGCCGATCTACTACCTGCTCGTGCCGCGCCTCCTGGCCGCGCGCGATCCGGAGATGCTGTCGATCATCCTGTTCTTCGGCTTCTCGCAGGTGATCGAGGCGATCGCCACCATCGCCTTCGGCACCAGCGAGCGCTCGATCCCCGGCGTCGCCCTCGGCAACGCCGTGCAGTGGGTCGCCCGCCTCTTCGGCGCCAGCTATGAGCCCGGCCCGGTGACGCTGCTCGGCCAGTCCTTCCCGCTGGCCTGGGTGGCGAGCGGCGTGGCGAGCGCGCTCGCGGTGCTGTTCATCTACCTCTACCTCTACCGCACGCGCCTCGGCTATCTGACGCGCGCGGTGATGGTGAGCCGCGAGGAGGCGATCAGCACCGGCATCGACGTGCACCGCGTCTCCGCCATCGCCTTCGGCATCGGCATCGCGCTCGCCGCCGTCGCCGGCGTCTTCGCGCCGTTCATGCTGGGCTCGATCACGCCGGCGATGGGCGTCGACGTCACCATCACCTCCTTCACGGTGATCGTCATCGGCTCGCTCGGTAACCCGCTGGGCACGGTGCTGGGCGGCATCGTCTACGGCATCTCCTACATGTTCATGCAGAGCTATTTCAGCTCCTGGGCCAATTTGCTGCCCTATCTGCTGCTCATCGCCATCCTGCTGGTGCGCCCGAGCGGCCTGCTCGGCCGGCAGGTGCGCCGTGCCTAGGATGCTCAAGCACACGCTCTTCATCCTGGTGCCGGTGGTCGCGGTGCTGGCCGCGCTCCCTTCCGTCTACAGCAACCACCTGCTGCTGTTCAATTTCATCGTCTTCATGGCGCTGGCGCAGGGCGTCAACATCATCTACGGCTTCACCGGCTACCTGCCCTTCGGCTATGTCGGCTTCTTCGGCGCCGGCGCCTACGGCTTCTCGCTGATGGTGATGCATCTGCACGCCTCGCCCTTCCTGGCGCTCGGCGCCGGCGCGCTGGCGGCGGTGCTGCTGGCGATGCTGCTGACGCCGCTGTTCCGCCTCTCCGGCGCCTATTTCTCGATCGCCAACTTGGCCGCGGCGTTGGCCGTGCTGCAGGTGGTGTCGAACCCGGCGCTCGAACACATCACCAAGGGGCCTTACGGCGTCAGCCTCTCCGGCGTGTTCAATCCCGGCCTCGCCTACGGCGTGGCGCTCGCCATCCTCGCGGCGACGCTGCTGCTCGTCATCTACCTCAAGAACTCGCGCTTCGGCATGGCGCTGCAGGCGATCCGCGAGGATTCCATCAGCGCCGCCATGGCCGGCATCAACGTGGTGCGCGAGCGCGTCATCGCCTGGCTCTTGTCCGCGCTCATCGCCGGTCTCGTCGGCGGCGTCTTCGCCTGGTACATCTCGGTGTTCTATCCGGAGACGGTGTTCTCGGGCGAGGTCAGCATCTTCGCCATCGTCTTCGCTCTCTTCGGTGGCACCGCGACCATCGTCGGGCCGATCCTCGGCGTCGTCATCCTCTACGGCATCTACAACGCCATCGGCATCTCGACGCCGCAATATTTCCAGCTCATCTACGGCCTCCTCATCATGGGGCTGGTGCTGTTCCTGCCGACCGGGCTCGTCTCGCTGCTGCGCCGCTGGGGGATCGATGTCCCCTGACGCGCCGCGCTCGCCGCTTCTCACGGTGGAGAACCTGGTCAAGCGCTTCGGCGGCTTCCGCGCGCTCGACGGCCTGAGCTTCGACTTGAAGCCCGGCGAGATCCTCGGCCTCGTCGGCCCCAACGGCTCGGGCAAGACCACCTGCATCAACGTCATCTCCGGCCTCTACGCGCCCGATGGCGGCAAGCTGTGGCTCGAGGACCGCGCCATCGGCGGCCTCCCCTCGCACCGCCTGGTCCATCTCGGCATCAACCGCACCTTCCAGGTGCCGAAGCCGTTCCTGACGCTGACCGTGCGCGAGAATGTCGAGGTGGCCAACGCTTATGGCCGCAACCCCGAGGGCTGGGTCGATGTCGACGATCTCCTCGCCTCGCTCGACCTGAAGCCCGTCGCCGCGCGCCGCGCCGGCGAGCTCAACAGCGCGCAGCAGAAGATGCTCGACCTCGCGCGCGCGCTCGCCACCGGCCCGCGCCTGCTCCTCATCGACGAGCTCGCCGCCGGCCTGAACCCGGCCGAGCTCGGCCGCGTCGCCGAGCGTCTCAAGGAGCTGGCGCGCAACGGCATCGCCCTCCTCGTCGTCGAGCATCTCATGGGCTTCATCGACCAGATCACCGACCGTGTCATCGTCATGAACGCCGGCAAGGAGATCTTCGAGGGCATCATGGCCGATGCCGTCTACGACAAGCGCGTCGTCGAGGTGTTCCTGGGGGACGGCGATGCGTCCTGACACGCTGCTCGAGGCGCTCGCCATCGAGGCGAGCTATGGCCGCGTCCAGGTGCTGTGGGGCGTCGACCTCGAGGTGCGCGACCGCGAGACCGTGGTGCTGCTCGGCGCCAACGGCGCCGGCAAGACGACGCTCTTGAAGACGCTTTTGGGCCTCATCCCCCGCTGGCACGGCGCGATCCGCTTCGGTGGCGACGACATCAGCCTGCTGCGCACCGACCGGCGCGTGCGCCGCGGCATCGTCTATATGTCGGAGATGGCGGTCTTCCCGGGCATGACCATCGAGGAGAACATCCGCATCGGCGGGCAATTCCTGGCCAAGAGCGCGCTCAAATCGCGCACCGCCGAGCTCTTCGCCATCTTCCCGGCGCTCGCCGAGAAGCGCCGCGCGCCGGCGTCGAGCCTGTCGGGCGGCCAGCGCAAGATGCTCGGCATCGCCAAGGCGCTCGCCGGCAACCCGCGCCTCCTGGTGATGGACGAGCCCTCGGCCGGGCTCTCGCCGCTGTTCGTCAAGGAGGTGCTGCGCGTGCTGGCGCAATTCCGCGAGCGCGGCCTGACCCTCCTCATCGCCGAGCAGAACGTGAAGTTCCTCGAGCTCGCCGACCGCGTCTACACGCTCGACGGCGGCCGCATCGGCTTCACCGGCAGCGTCGCGGCGATGCACGAGAACGACGCGTTGCGCAGGGCCTATTTCGGACTCAAATAAACGCGACACGGAGCACGCGATGATCCTGAAAGCCGCCGTCCTCGCCACGCTGCTGCTGGTCGCCGTCGCGACGCCGGGCCTGGCCGCGGACGCGAAGCCGGTGCCGCGCGTCGCCTTTCTCGGCTTCGCGCTGATCAACACCTCGCTCGAGCCGACCAGGCCCGACGAGGAGAAGCGGCTGCAGATGCTCGGCGACCTCCTGCGCGACAAGCTCGACGCCTCCGGCCGCTTCGAGATGGTGCCGATCCCGCCGGAGCAGCAGCCGGCGATCGCGGCCGGTCCCGAGATCCGCAACTGCAACGGCTGCGAGCGCGACTACGCCAAGCGCGCCGGCGCCGACTGGGCGGCATGGGGCACGGTGCAGAAGGTCAGCAACCTCATCCTCAACATCAACCTCTATATGGAGGAGGCGCGGTCCGGGAAGATGGAGTTCGCGAAGAGCGTCGACATCCGCGGCAACACCGACGAATCCTGGCGCCACGGCCTCGACCACATGATCCGCCACAACCTGCTGAACCAGCCGTAAGGGAGAAGGCCGTGGCCGCACCCGCCGATCGCCGCGCGCAGATCATGTCCGTGATCCGCGTCTCCAGCGGCAATTTCCTGGAGATGTACGACTTCTTCGTGTTCGGCTACTACGCCAGCGCCATCGGCGCCGCCTTCTTCCCCAAGGGCAGCGCGTTCGCGCAGCTCATGGCGGCGTTCATGACCTTCGGCGCCGGCTTCCTGATGCGGCCTTTGGGCGCGATCGTGCTCGGCGCCTATATCGACCACCACGGCCGCCGTGCCGGCCTGCTGCTGACGCTCGGCCTCATGGCCATCGGCACCTTGTCGATCGCGCTCGTCCCCGGCTACGCCCTGCTCGGCCTGCTCGCGCCCGTCATCGTCGTCGCCGGGCGCCTCGTCCAGGGCTTCTCCGCCGGCGTCGAGCTCGGCGGCGTCTCGGTCTATCTCGCGGAGATCGCGACCCAAGGCCACAAGGGCTTCTATGTCAGCTGGCAGTCCGGCAGCCAGCAGATCGCCGTCATCTTCGTGGCGCTGCTGGGCGTGCTGCTCAGCCAGATCGTGCCGCCGGACTCGATGATGCAATGGGGCTGGCGCATTCCCTTCCTGGTCGGCTGCCTCATCGTGCCGCTGATCTTCCTGCTGCGGCGCTCGCTGCAGGAGACCGACGAGTTCACGGCGCGCAAGCAGAGCAAGCATCATCCGAGCCCGCGCGAGATCTTCCAGTCGGTCGCGCGCAATTGGCGCATCGTGCTCATCGGCATGCTGATGGTGACGATGACGACGGTGTCGTTCTATTTCATCACCGCCTATACGCCTACCTTCGGCAAGGAGGTGCTGAAGCTGTCGAGCGTCGATGCGCTCCTGGTCACGCTCTGCGTCGGCATCAGCAATCTCTTCTGGCTGCCGGTGATGGGCGCCGTCTCCGACCGGCTCGGCCGCCGGCCGCTGCTGATCTTCTTCACGCTCCTCGCGCTGCTCACGGCCTACCCCGCGCTCTCCTGGCTGGTGAGCGCGCCCTCCTTCGGCCGCCTGCTCGGCGTCGAGCTGTGGCTCTCCTTCATCTACGGCAGCTACAACGGGGCCATGGTGGTGATGCTGACGGAGATCATGCCGGTCCAGGTGCGCACCTCCGGCTTCTCCGTCGCCTACAGCCTCGCCACCGCCTTCTTCGGCGGCTTCACCCCGGCGATCAGCACGGCGCTCATCGAGTACACCGGCAACCGCGCGGTGGCGGGAATCTGGCTCTCCTTCGCCGCCGCCTGCGGCCTCGCCGCCGCGCTGATGGCGGGACGCGAAAGATTCGCGGCACGGCAGATCGTGCCGGCCGGCGTTCAGCGCAGATGAATCGCCAGCGGGCGTCAGCGACCCGCCAGGGTCTTGCGCACGGGCGCGAAACTGACGGTCCGGCTCATTTCTTGCTTCTCCTTGGCTGTCGTGGCGGGGTTGGGGATTCGACGGCGGCCTGGAAGGCGTCCAGGGCGTCGTCCCAGAACTGGTCGAGCCAGCGCCGCAACGCGCCGAGGCCCTTGGGATCGATCGCGTAGATGCGCCGGGCGCCGTCGCGCTCCTCGCGCACCAGCCCGGCCTCCTTCAGCACCTTCAGATGCTGCGACACCGCCGGCCGGCTCACCGGCATTCCCTTGGCGATGCGGCCGACCGCCTTCGGCCCCGCGCGCAGCTGCTCGAACACGCGGCGTCGCGTGGGATCGGCCAGGGCGGCGAGCGCGTTGTCGTAAGTCATGACTTACTGTAAGTGCGCGCTTACGGTATGTCAAGTGCGGCTTGTCCTGCACGGTGCGGGCTCTCGCGGTTGCTCCGCAACCGCTGCCGCCCGCCGGCGAGCGACGCGAAGCGTCGCCGCCAGGGATCGGCCAAATCCAATCCAATCGTCCGGCGCGGTCAACGCTATGTTAACCGGCGCGGTGCACCGTCATCGGGGCAGGTACGCCTTCCGCCTGAGGCAGGAGGACACCAATGTTGGACCAAGCCAAGCTCAAGCTTTTCTCGATGCACGCCTTCGCCGCGCTGGGCTACAGCGAGGTCGCCTATCTGAAGCGCGTCGAGATCGATGGCGACGTCGTCTTCATCGCCCACGCCGCCGATGGCAGCGTCCTCGCCGAATTCAGCGACCGCGAAATCGCCTGCGCGACCCTGGCCGAGCACGACCTGCTTCCCGTCAGCGTCCATTAACAGCGAGACCCAAGCCCCGCATGGACATGCATTTCGACCGCCGCCTCGCGCTCGCCGACTACCTGCGCGGCCTCGCCATCGGCCGCCTCCTCGAGGAAGCGCGCGCCGACGCCGAGGAGGCCCTCGGGCTGACGATCAAGATGCTGGCGCAGCCCGTCGACGACGAGGCGCACGCGCCCGATCTGCTGGCGGGCGCGATCTAAACTTTTTCGCCATCATCGCGGCAGCGCTCATGTGACCTGCGTCACACGATGGGCTGCGAACGAAACCGCCGCGGTCGGCCCATGCTCCTGAAATCAGGTGCGGACGCGCTGAGCGGACGATGATAGTCTGGCCGCTCCATCCTGGAGCCATCATGCTGCAATTTCGCTACACCTGCGAGCGCCACCGGCAGATGTTCGTCGCTGTCGTGAAGCGCGCGGGCTGCTCCGACCCCGCGGAGATGGATGACATTCGCCGGCGCCTGCTCGCGTGGCTCTCGGCGCGGTATCCCAGAATGGTGTTGGACCACTTTCACGAGGGAACCTGCCTCGGCTGCGAACTGGAAGCACGCTTCGGCGATTCGAGCGAGATCGATCGAGCCATCCGCGCCGTCGAGGAAATGGCGAGCGCGAAGGCCGATCAGACCTGAGCGCGGCGGCGGCCCCGCGGGCCGGCGCCTTGCCGGCGAAGGGCGGCACGGCAGGCGGAGCGAGAGGGCGAGAGGGCGAGCGGGTCGATCGACCCGCCATGCGGCAAGCGGAGGGCGACCATGGTACTCGTCCGAGACACGCGCGTGCGCCGATCATCCCAGCAGCCGGGAAAGCCCAAGCCGCCCGGCAATCCGCAGAAGCACCCCGACCACGACGTTCCCCCGCCGGTCGAGGACCCTCCCGAGCCGATCCCGACGCCGTCGGAACGCGACGATCCGGCACCGATGAACGTGTGATCGCGAGAGGCGTGCGGCGGCGTGACGGCGAGCCGCGACGCAAGACCCCCGCTGAACGCCACATCGTGACTCGCGGGGGTCAATTTGCGGAGTACGAAGACTCCGCGCTCGGCATGCCGAGCGTAACCTTGGGCTTTGTCATGGGTTGCCGATGCCAAGCGGTCGACAACTCGTTACTGTCCGGCGGAGTCATGCGGTTTGGGCACCCTCCACTTGATTGGCGATAAACAACACGTGGGTCTGATCACGGATGCCTACAAGGGCACGGGCGATCGATCTTTGTCGCCCCCGCCGCCGACGAATGAAAATAGCTGAGATCAAAGGGCGTCCTCGCGCAAGGCGCGCTTGCTGGCCTTGGCTTCAAACTCGGCAGCGAGAGCGAGAAGCGACGCGATCGCCGGATCGTCGCGCACGGTGATAACGGCAGCGAGACGACGGCACTGCTGGGCCTTGTTCAAAAGGTACGTAGAGCTTTCCATGCGCGGCTCCACTAGGGCGGGAGCGCTGGCGCATCTCTCAGTCGGCAGGACGCCAAAAAGGGACCGCCGATAGCTCACCATGATCCCTTTGCGCGGTGCGGCGCAAGGTGGCCAATGGTTGTATTGGCGGGGCCGTCGGCGCAACGCGCCGGCGCTTGTTCAAGCGGCGGTGGGAATGACGGGGCCGCGTTTGGGGCGTTCGGTGCGAGAGACGAGCTTATCGCGCTCCCATGCCTCGACGGCGGCGGCGGCGACATGCTCCGCCAGCAATGAAAGAGCCTCGCGCTGAACGTCGTCCACGCCTTCGCATTCGGCAATGTGTGCCTTCGTGATGTGGTCGTGGCGGTTCAGCAAGTAGAACCGGTAGCTAGTCACGCTCAACCTGCACGTTCGGGCGCAGCGAACTCGTTTTTACATACGGATACATAACCAGACATTCTGTTACAGAGTCAAGCCTGGCACCGTCCATCCAAGCTGGGGCCGGGTCATGGAGCGTGCCAGAGTCCGCGTCCGTGTGAAGCGCATCACAGATGAGCGGGCGCCGTTTCTGATTTCTTTGCTCTGGAGCTCGGCGGCGCGACTGCCGCACCCGGAGTTCAAAAAAGTGCGGCAGGTGATGCGGAGGGGCACACGGTGACCGTAAGCAAAGGCACCATCCGGCGCTGGCGCATGGAAGCAGACGAGCGACGCGCCTCTGCGGCACGCATGACAGACCCGCAAGCGCGCCTCGGTATATTGAATGCAGCCCGTATCTATGACGAGCTGGCCAACAATGCCGAGGCGCATTTCGAAAGCGCGGCTGACGAGAGACCAGACGCGTAGAGGGCTCGCCGGCCATGCGCAGGCTCCGGCGCGCGGACGGGCGCGGTCGAGCGGCTACGCTACACCCCGCCCGCGCGGCGTGTCCATGCCGCGGCTTTCCCCTCGATCCCATACGCTTGACCCCGCGCCAGCGCGTGTGTATTGATACACACGTGGACAGCCGGCACATTGTCGCCAGATTGCATCGCGGACGGCTGGCGCGAAGTGGCGCGCAAAGGGAAAGTGGAGTAGACATGGCGGCCTACATCGCGCTCCTGCGCAAGGATCCCCGATCCGATTACGGGGTGGAATTTCCCGATTTCCCGGGCTGCGTCACGGCGGGCCGCACGCTCGAAGAGGCGCGCGCCAACGCCGAGGAGGCGCTGGCGCTCCATCTCGAGGGTATGATCGAGGACGGCGACGCCATTCCCGAGCCCAGCTCGCTCGACGCCGTCGCGCGGCTCCCCGAGAGCAAGCACGCGGTCGCCTTTCTTGTCCCCCGGCACGACACGGCAAAGATCGCGCGCGTCAACATCACCTTGCCCGGCCGCGCGCTGGCGCGGATCGACGCCGCCGCCGAGCGCCAGGGCATGACGCGCTCCGGCTTCATCGCCCGCGCCGCCGAGCTCGCCATCGCCGGCACGATCGCGCGCGAGCGCGGCAAGCGGCGCGCGCGGCCGTCGCGGAAGAAGCCGGCAGCCGCGGCGCGACGGCGCGCTGCGAGGCGATCGAAGAAGCCATGACCGTTTCGTGATTTTCTCCCTCACCCGGCGAAGTAAGCGAGCGCTGCGGCACCCCGCTGCAGCTTTGGTGATCGCCTTGCTACTCGGAGCTTGTGCCGGTGTCGGGATCCTCGCCAGCGATGATCCATACACAAAGCTTTCGCAGGCGACCTATCTCTGGAGCGTCTCCGGCCGCGTGATGCAAGCGCGTCGGCAGCTCGACGAGGCGATCGTGATTTTCCAACAGCGCGACGATAAAGCCGGCCTCGCCGAGGCCTACCGGCAATACGGGCTGATCGCCCGCATTGGCGGCGCGAACCCTGACCCGCTGGTGCTGGTCCTCCCGAACGCACCGCGTCACAAACCGTCGCGCGAGGAGCTCGACCTCTCCGACGGATATCTGACGCGCACCGTCGCGCTGGCCACCGAGGCAAAGCGCTTCGATCTGGTCACGAACGCCAATTTTCTCCTCGGCAACAACCAGGTACTGCGCGGCGATCCGCACAAAGCCTGCCCCTTCTACGACCACGCGCTGACGGCCTCGCGCGAGGCCGAAAGCCAGCAGCCGGGTATCGTCGTCGACCTCCCGCCGGGCGTGCACCGCATCGCAGAAGGTCTGGGACGAGCGAAAAGCGAGGCAGGCTGTCCGCCATGATCTGAGTGCGGGCGTATCCTGGTTAGATGCGTTTAGTGTGGCTCATTTAAGTATTATGTCCCCTTATTTTTCTGGAGACAGTGGAATGGGCGATCCTGATCTTCGTAGTTATCGGTGTCATCATGGACGCGCTACTTGTAATCGGCGATTGGCAGCTTTCGGACCAAATGGCAAAGGTGTTGGCGCTCATTACCCCACAGTAGTAACGTACTCACCTGACACCGTATGCTGTGGGCAGGAGACCGGAACCGTGGGACTTGGTGACAGCGGTGGAGCGCGAAAACATACTCTCGGCAGCTCGGGATTTGGTAACCACTGTGCAGGAGCGTGGTTGGGCTTGGCTTCCGACCGGGTTAGACATCGAGGTCGACAAACTGGCGCGCGCCATTGGACCGGCTATCCCACCTCGTCTAGTAGGTAGGCGCGATTATAAGATCGTGCGGCCCTATTCATCGGATGAGGCCCCGCGCAACTCAATGTCTGCACGTACGGGCACTGGCCCACAACCAATGCACACGGACTCAGCGTATATTCCACTCCCGCCTCGCTATGTGATGCTCTCGTGCTTATCGCCTGGAGAGTCGGAATGCCCTACACGGCTCTGGAGCTTGGACCGAAAAACACCTTTCATCAACGGACGCAGTCCGCTGACTCGACCAGGATGGGTAGTGCGAGGCGGTGGACACCTTTGTCCTTTCTACAGTCAAGTGCTCAACCGAAATTGGAAGGGACAGTGGTTCATCAGGTTTGATCCATGTTGCATGGTCCCACCTTACGCCAACGAAGACGAAGTCGAAGCGGTACGTTTGGAACTTGAGGCGATGTCAGTTTTTCATGAATTTACGTGGTTTCGGGGGAGCATACTTATATTGGACAACTGGCGTTGCCTGCACGGTCGTGGGGATGGCGCAGAGCACGCACCTGGGCGGCGGCTCGTACGCTTTCTCATAGGAGAAGAGCATGGAATGGGCCGCTGAAACGCTATACGCGAAAGCGCGGCTGTATATGGAAAGAGCGCACGAAGAACCTCTCGAATCGCCACTTTTTGCATTTTGGGTCAGCCTAGCGCTCGAACTGCTCTGCCGTGCTGCACTTGCAAAGGTCCATCCCGTATTGCTCGCCGATCCGCGAGAGGATGGGAGTATTTTGTATGCCTTTGGCGTTCAGCCTTCTAAACGTCCAAAGTCCATCGTCACCAAGGCGATCGTTATTCGTTGCACGCTTTTGGTTGACGGTTTTACGGAAGAAATGGCTTCGCACTGCGCACTTATGGCCGACCGCCGCAATGCAGAACTTCACTCGGGAGCAGCAGCCTTCGATTCGTTCGACAATGCTGCGTGGCTTCCCGCGACCTTTGAGGCGGTCGAAGTGCTGCTAAGACACTTAGGAACCGACTTCAACGATTTCTTAGGGGTAGATCACGCTGGCACCGCTCTTAGAATGTTGCGGGACCGTCGGGAGAGCATCAAGAAAGAGGTCCAAGACCGGATTGCGGGTGCACGGACAGCGTACGCTCAGCTAAGTGCAGAAGAGCGCAGCGCGCGAGAGCAGCGATGGGGTTCGCAAATTGCAGAATTGCTAGCGGCGAACCCTGTTCGACGAAAGGTCGGTTGTCCAGCGTGTGGACAGCCGGCTGTCGTCACGGGCGATACAGTTAGTCGCGGACCGGTGCATATTGACGAAAGCAACGCGAGCATAGAGAGAGAAGTGCGAGTATTACCTACGCAACTCACATGCCCTCACTGCGGTTTGAAACTAGATGGATTTCAGGAGATGCGCCAAGCAAGCTTCGGCGCCATCTACACTGTCTCGGAAAGCGAAGACCCCGTGGAGTTTTTTGGCAATGATCCAAGTGACTATATCGACGCAGACAAGTTTGTGAGGGAGTATCTCGCGCCCGAGTATGATAACGAGTGAATGCCTGGCTCGTAGCGCAGCTTCGGCTTGCAGTCGGGTATCAGAGGCTTCTCACCCGCATGAAGCGGGGAGCAATTGCTTCTGATGTCCGATTTCCTTTGAAGCGGATGGTGTGGTTTGGGCGTCTTGTCCCTTGTTCATTGAGTAGCTGATGACCTTCAGCGAGAGCATGCGATATTAGAGCGGACTCAAGAGTTTGAAGGACTGACTCTTCTTTTTGTCCGCGCTTTAGGCTCACCGTACAGAATAGGAAGAAGCGCGTGCCTGCGGGTGCTTTTTGTATATTGTTCATCAACCGCACCGAGTGTTCTAAGTGCTGCTCCAAGCGAAGCCGCAAATTCGTGCTCCGCCCGATATAAAGAGGAAAAATGGCGTCACCGTATTCCCTACCAAAAATGTAAACACCGGCAGCCTCTGGCACAGAATCGAATTTTGGACAGGAATAGATTAGGTTGTCTGCATTGCCGTCCTTGAGGACAAGTGGCTTGTACCATGTTGCATCAATATTCAGCGACATTTATCCTCCCAACATTCGTGCCATTAGTCTAGTTAAGATAGCAGGCAATCGGGCGTAGGGGCAACTTGTCCCCTCACTTCCCCGTAAAATTCGGCTTTCGCTTCTCCAGATACGCCACCACCGCCTCCTTGTGATCCTCGGATGAAGACACCACGGCGTAGTGCGAGGAGATGAGGTCGGGGCAGGTGCGCAAATCGATGCGCGTGCCCTGATAGACGGCGCGCTTGATGAAGCGGATCGAGAGCTGGGGCCCGCGCGCGATCTTGGCGGCGACCTCGCGCACATGGCCCATGAGCTGATCATCCGGCAGCACCTTGTTGACGATGCCCAAGCGCTCGGCCTCGGCGGCGCCGATGAGGTCGCCGGTCCGGAACGGCTCCAGCGCCATCGACGCCGAGAAACCGCTGGTCATGAAGCGCCCGAGCTGTCGAGCCTTATCGACGCTTCGTGGGCGCGGGATATTGGATTAGGCTGAGGGAGGCTGCAATCGCAGCCGACGCGGTCTTCCGACATTTGACGGAGGATGTCATGCCCAAATACCTGATCCAAGCCGCCTATACCGCGGAAGGTCTGAAAGGCCTGCAGAAGGACAAGGCTTCCGGACGCCGGGAAGTCGTCAACGGCGCCATCAACGCGCTCGGCGGCAAGCTCGAAGGCTTCTATTACGCCTTCGGTAAAGACGACGTCGTCTGCATCGCCGATGCGCCCGACAACACGACCATGGCCGCATTCGCCGTGGCTATCTCGGCCTCCGGGCTGGTGCGCACCAAGGTGACGCCGCTGCTCACCGTCGAGGAAGTCGACAAGGCGCTGCAGAAGAGCGTCAGCTACCGCGCGCCGGGCCGGTAGCGAGGGCAGAGAGCCGATCGTCGGAGCGAGGCCCGGCGCTGGCATGAGTGGGCGCCGGGTCGGGGCAAGCACATGATCCGCGCGACGCGCGCGCGGGCCGATGGTGCGCGACTGAAGCGGCGCGCCGCAACAGCTCGGATGTCGCGCGGGCGCAGCGCAGCCCTTTACTTCCCCGTGAAACTCGGCTTCCGCTTCCGTTGTCGTGAACGCCGCGACGTCCCGACAGACCCGCGGGTCAGGCGGCAAGACAGCACTTCTTGGCTTTCTTGCCGCTGCCGCAGGGGCAGGGGTCGTTGCGGCCGACATGGCGCCAGGGATTTGTGACCGGCCGGCTTATCGCCAGCATATCCACGGGCAGGACCGGATCGCTCTGCCCGCCACCGCGTCCCTCACCGCCGCCGCGTCGGTAGCTGAACCGCTCGAGCGCCTCGAGGCTGTCTTCGATATAGCCGAGATTCGCATCGTAAAACCGCTTGACGTCGTCCGGCGCGCGTTCGGCGCGGGCGAGGTCCTTGACGAAATATCCGAAGTCGGCGTCGGGCTCGGACAGCCGTCCGTCCTGCCAGGCGCGCTCGACTCTCGGCACGTGGGAGCGAAGGCCGAGCAGGGCGATCGCGTCCTGCCAGCCGATCCAGGCCGGGTCGTCTTCGTCGGCCAGGCGCTCTTCGTCGAAGCGCTCGAGGAAACGGACGCATCGCTCGCGCTCGATCCGACCTTCCCAGGTGAGGAAGGTGGCAGCGCCGAACAGACTGAGGCGCATGAACGCGTCGATGCCACGGTCGGCGATGGCGGCGAAGAGCGCGCCGGCGTCGCCGTCGAAGACACCCGCGACGATGCGCGGCAACGTCTCGGTGGCGGCGTCGCCGAGCCGCCATTCCAGTTCATCCGGATCGCAGCGCAGCAGGCGCAGCAGCGGCTGAAAAGCCTGCGTGTCCCGGCCCGCGCCCAGGATGTGGAGGCCGACAAAGAGGAGGTTCTCTTCGGCCTCGCTCAGCGCTTCGCCGCTGGCGGCTCGCTCCAGCACAGCGCGCAACGGCGGCGCTGCCTCCCCGAAGCGCAGCTGGCATTGCGCCACGGCCAAATGCGGCAGGTCGTCCGCAGTCGCCAATTCCTCGATCAGCTCGTGGATCGGCCTCATCTCGGATCCCACGTCACTTCCCCGTGAAATTCGGCTTCCGCTTCTCCAGATACGCAGCCACCGCCTCCTTGTGATCCGCCGACGACGACACGACCGCGTAGTGCGAGGAGATGAGGTCGAGGCTGGTGCGCAGATCGATGCGCGCGCCTTGATAGACGGCGCGCTTGATGAAGCGGATCGAGAGCTGCGGCCCGCGCGCGATCTTGGCGGCGATGTCGCGCACATGGGTCATGAGCTGGTCGTCGGGCAGCACCTTGTTGACGATGCCCAGGCGCTCGGCCTCGGCGGCGTCGATGATCTCGCCGGTCCAGAACAGCTCCAGCGCCTTGGCGGTGCCGACGAGGCGCGGCAGGAACCAGGTGCCGCCGGCGCCGGGCACCAGGCCGACGCGCACGTAAGTCTCGCCGAGGCGCGCGCTCGAAGCGGCGAAGCGCAAATCGCATTGCAATGCCAGGTCCATGCCGGCGCCGGTGGCGGCGCCGTTGATGGCGGCGATGACCGGCTTGTCCATCGCCTCTAATGTCAGCGGGATGCGCTGCACATGGCCGGCCAGCTCCTCCTTGCGCTGGAGCGGCGTGCGGTCCTGGCGCTCGCCCATGCCCTGGATGTCGCCGCCGCTGCAGAACGCCTTGCCGGCGCCGGTGACGATGACGACGTGGACGGCATCGTCGCGCTGCGCCTCGATGAGCGCGTCCGCCCAGGCATCCGTCATCTCCCAGGTGAAGGCGTTCATCCGCTCCGGCCGGTTCAAGGTGATGGTGGCGATGCGGTCGGCGACCGCGTATCGGATGGTCTCGCTCATCTCGTCCTCGCGTGGCATGCGGCAGCAAGCTGGCTGCATTCCCACCCTGCGTCCTTCGACGGGCTCAGGATGAGGAAGATTTTCTTGGTGGCCCCTACTGTTCGGTGGCCCCTACTGCGGATGGCAAACTCAACGTCCTTCATCCTGAGCCCGTCGAAGGACGCAACGCCGTCGATCCAGCGCTACCAAGCCGTCAGCAGCGGCCACAGGCCGTCGCCGCCCTTCGACGCGGCGAGGCGGCCGAGCTCGATCGACCACTCGCTCTCGACGCCGAACTCGTCGCGCCAGGACCACAGGCGGCGCGTCAGATGGTGGAGGCGGTGCTCGTGGGTGAAGCCGATGGCGCCGTGCACCTGGTGGGCGATCTCCGCCACCTTGCCGGCGGCCTCGCCGCAGCGCGATTTGGCGACGGCGACCGCGAAAGCGAGATCGCCCTGCCCCGCCGCCGCCGCGACCGCGGCGTCCGCGACCACGCCTGATGCGGCGACGTTCTCGGCGAGGATCGCGAGCTGCTGCTGGATCGCCTGGAACTTGCCGATGGGGCGGCCGAACTGCACGCGGTCGTTGGCGTATTGCACGGTGAGCTTCAGCACCGCGTCGAGCGCGCCGGCGATCAGCACCGCCCGCGTCAGCGCGCCCAGGCGGTAGACCAGCGCGGCGTCGACGCCCGCGGCCGCGGGCTTCGCCGCGCCCACCGCATCGACGGAGATGTCGTCGCGGGGATCGCCGGCCAGGCTCTCGCCGGCGCGGATGTCGGCGGCCTGCGGCGGGATCAGCGCCACCAGCCCGTCGGCGACGATGACGATGCCGGCGGATTGCGCCGCCCACGGCACGCCGGTGGCCTTGCCGGAGAGCCTGCCGTCGCGGCGGAGCGTGAAGGCTTCCCTGCGCTCGACCGGCGCGATGGTGAGCGGCCCTTCCGGCGCGGCGATCCCGGCGCCCGCCAGGAGCCAGCGCGCCAGCATGCTCTCGGCCAGCGGCAGCGGCGCGGCGTGACGCCCGGCCTCGCGCAGGATCGCGGCGGCGTCGGCCATGCCGGCGAGGTCGCCGGGCGTTTCCGCGCTGGCGGCGAGCGCATCGGGAAAGCCGGCCTCGGCGACGGCGTCCCACAGCTCGACCGGCCAGGTGCCGGCCTCGGCGGCGTTGACCACCGCCGGGGGGACGAGATCGGCGAAGAGCCGCCGCGCGCTGTCCTGGACGAGGGTGTCGGTCATCTGAGGCCCAGGCCGCGCGCGACGATGCCGCGGAGGATCTCGCGCGTGCCGCCGCGGATGGTGTAGGAGGGCGCATTGAGCACGCCCGCCGCCAGCGCCTCCTCCATCAGATCGGCGCGGTTGGGCGAGCGGCCGCGCTTCGCCACCAGCCGCACGATCTCGGGGATCTCGCGCTCGAGGTTGGTGCCGAGGTCCTTCACCACGGCGGCCTCGAGGTTCACCATCTCGCCCTTCTGCAGCATGCCGGCGACCGAGAGCGACATCCGCCGGAGCGTCGCCAGATGGGCGACGAAGCGGCCGATCGCCTCGGCCTCGCGCTCGTCGGGATCGGGGCCGGCGCGGCGCACGAACTCGGCGAGGAGGCGGAAAGTGGAGAGGAAGCGCTCGGGGCCGCTGCGCTCATAGCCGAGCTCGCTCGTCACCTGCTTCCAGCCATCGCCGGGCTGGCCGATCATGCGCTCGCTGGGCACGAAGACGTCGTCGAACACGACCTCGTTGAAATGCTGGGCGCCGGCGAGGTTCTTGATCGGGCGTATGGCGAGGCCGGGGGTTTTCAGGTCGACGACGAGCTGCGACAGGCCCTGGTGGCGGTCCTTGTCGGTAGCAGGGCTGGTGCGGCAGAGCGCTATCATGTAGTGCGCTTTATGGGCAGAGCTGGTCCAGATCTTGCGCCCGGATATAGCGAATCCGCCCGCGACCGGGGTCGCTTTGGTGCGGATCGAGGCCAGATCCGAGCCGCTGTCGGGCTCGCTCATGCCGATGCAGAAATAGCATTCGCCGCTGACGATGCGCGGCAGGATCTCCTGGCGCTGGCTCTCGGTGCCGAAGCGCAGGATCAAGGGCCCGCTCTGGCGGTCGGCCACCCAATGCGCCCCCACCGGCGCGCCCGCCGCCAGCAGCTCCTCGGTGACGACGTAGCGCTCGAGGAAACTGCGCTCCTGCCCGCCATATTTCCTCGGCCAGGTCATGCCGATCCAGCCGCGCTTCCCCAGGCGGCGACTGAACTCCGGCGAATGGCTCTGCGCGAAGTCGCTGCTCGGCCCCCAGGCCCCGGCGGCGCGCTCCTCGGCGAGAAACGCACGCACCTCGCGGCGCAGAATCTCGCATTCCGGCGGCAGGCTCAGCGGATCGAAACGGAACACCTCGCCCACGGCTTCCCCCCGCCCCTCATTTGGTTTTGGCCGATGGTACTGACCGGTCCGCACAGGGTCAAATGACGGCGCGCCGGAACTTTCGGCGATGCGTCCCGTTCAGCCGACACGCCGGAACGAAGGGAGGCCGCCGATGACTTGCCGCTCGCTTCACGCCGC
>Ga0073928_10005187_pt1 | contig 18467 bp, 16 predicted proteins | sample PaiPotPPA55metaG_FD_76969 | JGI IMG/M metagenome (GOLD analysis project Ga0073928, IMG submission 76969) | Iron sulfur acid spring bacterial and archeal communities from Banff, Canada, to study Microbial Dark Matter (Phase II) - Paint Pots PPA... ... | reverse complement strand
GCGCACCCTCGCGTCGTTCGAGGCCGCCTCTCAGCGCGACCGCACCACAAAAGAAAACCAGACGCAGGCGAAGCATCTGGTTCAGCAGGCAAACGAACGCGCGCGCCTGAACGATTTTCCCGGGGCAGTCGATCTATTGCAGCAAGCGCTCGAAAAAGACACGGCTTATGGAGCGGCTTACTCGCAGCTCGCGAAACTCTATTATTCGGCCGGCGATATCGACAATGCGAGCCATGCCATTTCGCACGCGCTCGAACTCGCTCCGTATCAACCGGATTTCTTGTATGTGGAAGGGAAGATTCTACAGAAGCAAGGCAAGCTCGATGAAGCGCTCGCAGCCTTCGAGCGCACGACGCTCGTCAATCCAAACGAATCCGACGCCTATTTCGAAATGGGCGTCATCTACGAGCAGCGCAACGATCGCGCCCGCGCCATCGCAGCTTACAAAAAGGCCGTCGCGCTGTCACCCGATGATCCAGACTATCGTCACGCTCTCGCGGTGCTGGCTAACCACGCACCATCTCCCTAATCGTCAGTTCGCCGCGATCAGAAGATGAACTTCACTCCGCCCTGGAACGCAAATGGCGTGCTACCAGGTGCTACCTGGTTGATTGAACGGTATCCAGCGTAAGGCCCGCCTGTCGCAAAATTCGCTCTCGTGAGTGGCGCCGTGAGCGGCCCGCAACTAAAGCCCTTTGCTGTTTTCGGTGCCCCTAGCGAGTTATTCGGCACGCAATTGCCTCCGGCGCCGTAGTCAATCGTGGCGCTTGTATCGGGGTTCGAATAAAGATTGCTGCGGTTGGTTAGATTGAAGAAATCCGCCGAGAACTGCAGCCGGTATCGCTCTCCGACGCGCACGTCCTTCTGCACTCGCGCATCGAGCTCCACGAAGCCCGGTTGGTTGAACGGATAACGGTTCAAAAGAACCGTCTTGCCGTTGCCGAGCAACACAGTCGGGCGATCGTTGTTGTGGCCGTTGTTGGAAACCGCGTCACCGTTGATGTCCCCGGTAAAGCCATTCTCATTTGCCGCACAATCGCAACTCACACCTGTGCCACCGGTGTAGAGCGGATACGGCACGCCCGTGTGAGCAATAAGACTTGAGCTGACTGCGAAGCCCCACGGCAGCTCGTAAACTCCCGCGGCCTTGAACTGGTGTTTGATGTCCAGGCTGTTCCGGCCGTAATCAATGTTGATGTTGAACGGATCCTGCGTCCCGAAATAGGTGTCTGTGTCCCGCTCGGACGAACCATTGTCCTTGTTCTGCGACCAGATGTAGTTCGCGAACACTTGGAAGTGGTTCGAAAAGCGCTTTGTCAGGTTCATCACCAAGGAGTGATAGTTGCCGCGGCTGAAGCTGGCTGTGTCGCCTGCGCTCCCGAGGGTACCGTCAAGAGCACCGCACAGTATGGCGCGTCCGAATGCGTCGGTCGCAAAGGCACCAGGGCACTGGACAAAATTACGCGACCATGCCTCCTCCGTCGGGTACCCTCCGGTCCGCAAGTGAGTGGAATGAACGAACGCGTACGTGACCGTCATCGTGAGACTGCGCGCAAGCGTTTGCTCTACCCCCCCTGTCACGCTTGAGACGCGCGGATTCTGAAAACTCGGGTCGATGAAATCGCCCTGAGACGAAGGAGACGGGCACCCAAACTGCGTCCCGCAAAGCTGATTTGCGCCCAGGGTCGTAGAGGTTGGGTTGAGATAAGGGAAGCCGGCGGTTGAGGTCACTATCCCAACATTATTCACAGTCTGGTCGGGAAATAAGCAGCTGCCGATGCAGTGGGTAAGGTTGCCTGCTCCCGCCGTGGGCGTGAAAACTCCCGTAATGGCCGGGGCATAATAGTAGCCCCAGGCTGCCCGCACAACGGTCGGGTGCTCCCCTCTTCGCGCGCTCCAGGCAACCCCGATGCGCGGACCCAACTGATTGAAGTCCGCAGGCCACCGCTGCGGCACCGCACTTTGCCGCGTTCCCGCTCCCAGAGGCCCTACGCCAACGAGCACCGTAGTTCCCACCAACGGCGTCTGCGGCTGGGGGTTCCAAGTGCCATCCCAGCGCAAGCCATAGGTGATCGTAATGTTGGGAGTGATCGCCCATTTGTCCTGCCAGTAGAGCCCCACATCGGCCTGATAGTTGGGGAACTCTGTAGTAGCCGGACCCAGAAACGAGAGCGGCAATCCATTCAGTGCCACACCTTGGCTGAGAAAACAGCTAAAGGTCGCAATGCACCCATTGGCTCCGCTGAAGTTTGCGTTGTTGAAGTCAGTGAAGTCGAAGAAATCGTACTGGCCGGCGCTCCAGCCCACGAAACTGTCTTTGCGGTCTTGGAAAACATCAATGTCGCCGCCGAATTTGATGTCGTGCTTTCCGAAGGAATAGGAGAAGTTGTCCGCCGCCTGTAGCTTGCCGTCCTGGTTGTTGATGGGCAGGAAGAAGCGGTTGCCGGCGCCAAAGGCGAACGCATGTCCAACCGTCAGATCGGGCACTGACCCATCCGCGATCGTAAGTCCAGGCGATGTGCTGTTGGGATGCCGCTCCCGCACCTCATCTTGAATGCTGAATCGGACTTCGTTCACCTTCTTCCCGAGCACAGTGTTGAGGGAGAACGTAGCCGCGGCGCCCTTGTTGATGAAGTTTTCCGTGCCGTCGAATGGCATCGGGATTTCGTTCTGGCCCACGCCGCCGCTGAATCCATTGGTGTGGTTGCGGGTAAAGTAGCTTCGGATGGTGAAATGGTTGGCGGGACTGAACTGATAGTCGTAGTGCCCGAGGATCGTGAACAGTCTTTGAAACTGTGTGTGTGGTCCCTGAAAACCAGCCAAGTTGCTGACTCCGTAACAGTCTTGGAGAACCGAGGGAAACGGAGGTGTCGATGGGACAGGCGCGCAACCAGGTGGCAACAGTGCGGCATTCGGGCCGGTGCTGGGAAGGTTCTGGGGTATCGGAACCTGACCTACGCCGCACCCCCCTGGCACACAGTCTGCGAATGTGGGCCCGGTGATACTAGATAGTTCGTTGAGACACTGAGTTTGCGCACCGGCAATGATGCTCGGAGGACAGAAATTCGTCACCAGTGGGCCATCTTGACGCTGGATGTCTGTCGCGATGAACAGAAACTGCCGGTCCTTGTGGATTGGGAAGCCGATGGAACCACCAAATTGGTTTTGGTTGTTGATGTTAGGCGGGTTGCCGATGCCATCGTTCGCAGTCAGCGAGCTGCCGCGGTAGAACTCGTGCGCTTCACCGTGAATTTCGTTGCTGCCGGATTTCGTGATCACGTTGATCAGGCCGCCGGTGGCGCGGCCGAATTCAGGCGCGAATCCGTCTGTGACTACTTGGAATTCCTCCACCGAGTCGAGCGGAATCGTGAAATTCTTCGTCTCCAGCGACCCAACAAACTCGCCGAAGAAGTTATTGAAACTGTCCTGCCCGTCTATCACCAGCCCAGTGAAATCGCTTTGCTGTCCGCCCAACCGAATGCCGCCGCGTAAGCCTGGTACCACTTGCGCTGAGGAGCTTAGTCCGGCTAGGTCGCGGTAGTCGCGGCCCGAAAGGGGCAGGTCGTTGATATCCTTCTCGTTAATCACTTGGTTGATTCCCGCTGTGGACGTATCCACCGCGCCCGTCTCTTCCGCCGACACAGTCACCGTCTGCGTCTGCCCTTTGACAGGCAGGGTGACGTCCAACGCCAGGCTCGCGCCAATCTCCACGTGGATGTCGGTGATGTTAATCAGCGCGAACCCGCTGGCCTCCGCCTTCATCTGGTACACGCCGGGCAATAGCGACGCAAAGTCGAAGAAGCCGCTTGCATCCGTTGTCAGCTCATGCTTGTAGCCGGTCGAGGGATTGGAGATCGTCACCCTGGCGCTAGGCACGATCGAGTGCGAGGAGTCGTACACAAAGCCGCGGATCTCGCCGCGCTCCAGTGTCTGCGCCGGCGTGGGAGATGCTGTGAAAAGCAAACCCGCAAGCATCAAGGCCAGAAGTACACTCTTCCAAATCTTCATTGTGACTCCCTCCAATGCGTCCCTTGCATTCAGCTCAGATGTGCTGCCTTACTTTCCCTGCATTCTGCTTATCAGCAATTGCACGAATCTTTCGGCATCGACTCCCGTGCACACTTGAACGTTCGGCTGCACCTTATCTATCCCTTCAATGGCGTAACGGTCCCCTCGCAGCACGTTTCGTTCGACCTCATTCGCGCGGTTGGCCACCGTTTCACCGCGCGAAAACTCTCCGCGCGTCTCCACGTCCACGTGCATCGCCTGCGGCTTCACTATCGTCGGATCGATCGTCGCGCCCACGGCGAGCGGATCATACATCGGCGCTCCCGAGTATCCATATTTCTCCGACAGCGTCACTAAAAAACTCAGCACCGACACCAGAAAATCGTTTTCGGGCCCATGGCTCTTCGCCAACTGCTCCACGTGCCGTCGCGTGAACACCGTGACATTGCCGACGTCAAGTCCCACCATCGTCAGCGGCCAGCCCGCTTGAAAAACAATCTGCGCTGCTTCCGGGTCGCCGTAGATATTCGCTTCGGCTGCCGCATTTACGTTTCCGCCGGAAATCGACCCGCCCATCACGATCACTTCTTTCACCAGCGGAACGATCGACGGATCCTTCAGCACCGCCAGCGCGATATTCGTCTCGGGACCAATCGGCACCAGCGTTATTTCGTGCGGCGCCGCGTGCACCATTTGAATGATCAGGTCCGGCCCGAATCGCGCGTCCGCCTTGCATTGGCTCGCCGGCAGCTCGACATTCGCCAGCCCGTTCTTCCCGTGCCAGAATTCCGCCGTGATCAGCTTTTGAAACAGCGGATGCTGCGCCCCTCCCGCCACCGGTACATCGCAGCGCTTTGCCAGCGATACCAGCTTCAACGCGTTCTCAAGCCCTTGCTGCGCCGTCACGTTCCCTGGGACCACCGTCAGCGCCCGAACATCCAGCTCCGGTGAATTCAGCGCCAGAAGAATCGCAATTGCGTCGTCCGTGCCGGGATCAGTGTCGATGATTACCTTGCGCGCCTCGCTTCGAGGCGAAGCCTGCGCAGTAACGCTGCACAGCATCGCAGCCGCGGCAAGAATCGCGCTCACGAACATCAGCTGTTTTCGATTCACGGGAAACGTTGAGCACTTCCGGCACGCCCGTTTGCAAACGAGGCGCGGCTTGCCGGCGCAAGATAAAGCCGCAGAAAAACTACAGCGAATTTTCTGATCGACGCTCGGCCCAAGCACCCACCGGGGGCCGAAATCGCGGGTAGCCTATCCCCGGTCGTCTGTAGTGTCAACATTAAACTGAGGTTGCGAGCACTTTTCGACAGCTCACGATTCCAATTTGAAACACATCCGCGCTTCTAGGTCCTGCTAGAATTCGTTGCGCAATGCGCCTGCTTTCACCTCCTCGCCGCTTGACGTTTGTAACTCTCGCCACCCTTCTGGTCGCTACGGCGGATCTCACCGCCCCCGCGCTCGCAAAACTCATCCCATCACGCGTCGCCATTGCAGCGCGCGAGCTGCTGCAGCAAAAGCCGGTCCCTCGCATCGCCGACGCCAATCCGTACAACGTCCAATTTCGCGACGTCACGCGCGAGTCGGGCATCCACTTCCGCCACGAGCGCGCCGCGTCGCCGCAGCGCCTCTATCTCGAGACCATGGGCGCCGGCGTCGCCTGGCTCGACTACAACCAGGACGGCTACCTCGACGCCTTTTTCGTCAACAGCGGCTTTACGCCGTTTTTTCATCCCGCGCAACCGCCTCAGCCCGCGCTCTATCGCAACAATGGCGACGGCACATTCACCGACGTCACCGCCTCAAGCAAAATTCATTCCGACGGCACTTTTTTCTTCGGCGTCGCCGTCGCTGATTATGACAACGACGGCTTTCCCGACATTTACATGACTGGCTATCGCCACTCCGTCCTGCTCCACAACAACGGCGACGGCACCTTCACCGACGTCACCGCCAAAGCCGGCGTCGGCGACGACGGCAATTGGGCCACCGCCGCCGCGTGGTTCGACTATGATCGCGACGGCAAGCTCGACCTCCTCGTCACCAACTACGTGAAGTACGACGTCGATCATCCCGTGCTATGCGGCGACACGCGCCAGGGCCTGCGCGATCTTCCGCATTCCAGCGCCTACTGCCATCCCGACAATTTCGCGGGCACGTCGATGCGCCTCTACCACAACAACGCCGACGGCACCTTCACCGACGTCACCGAAAAAGCCGGCCTGGTCAACAACGACGGCAAAAGCCTCGCCGTGGTCACCGCCGACCTGAACAACGACGGCTGGCCCGACATCTTCATCGCCAACGACACCCAGCGCAATTTCCTCTACTTCAACAATGGCGACGGCACGTTTCGCGACGCCAGCTTCACCTCCGGCGCCGGCTTCAGCGAAGACGGCCGCCCCGAGGCTGGAATGTCCGCCGATGCCGCGGACGTGATGAACAACGGCCTGCTATATCTTTTCGTCAGTCATCTCGATCACGAACTGAATCGCTTCTATCGCAACAATGGCGATGCCACGTTCACCGACGCCACCATCTCCTCCGGCATCGGCCGCAGCAGTTTTCTCAACAGCGCGTTCGGCGCGCGCTTCTTCGATTTCGACAACGACGGTTGGCGCGACCTGCTCGTCATCGACGGCCACATTCTCGACAACGTCGCGCTCTATCATTCCGACGTGAAGTACGAGGAAGAAAAGAAGCTCTACCGCAACATGGGCAAGGGAATTTTCGTCGACGCCACGAAAACGCAGGGCGCCGATTTTCGCGCGCCGCACGTAGGCCGCGGCCTCGCCGTCGGCGACTACGACAACGACGGCTACCTCGACTTCCTCGTCAGCAACAACGGTGAAGCCGCCCAGCTTTTCCACAACGACGCTGGCAATCCGAAGAGGATTGTCATCCCGAGCGAGCAACGCGAACGAGGGACATCTCCCTCGTCCACCGCCTCCCGTCAGGGCACGGTTTCAACCGTGCCGAAAAGTGCCGATAAGAAAGCGGCTTCAGCCGCTGAGGGCGCGTCTCCGAATCACTGGTTCGCGGTCCGTCTCATCGGCACCAAATCGAATCGCGACGCCATCGGCGCGAGCCTCAAACTTACCGCCGGCGATTTCGTCAGCTACGACCAATCGAAGGGCGGCATGAGCTACTGCTCGGCGCAGGACCCGCGCATTTATTTCGGCCTCGGCGCGCGCGACCACGTCGACGCGCTCGAAATCCATTGGCCCAGCGGCGCCGTCGAAATCTTCAAAGATCTCGCCGCCGATCAGATCTTGACAATCACCGAAGGCGCCGGCGTCCAGCGCGACAAATTCCCCCGCGCCCGCCCGCGATAGCATTTTGTAGCGCTGGCGTCTCGCCGGCTCTTTTTCTTCCGTGCGATTGCGCAGCGAGCGCATGTCATCCCGAGCGCAGTCGAGGGACCTCTCTTGCTTTGGTTTTTTTCTTGTGCTTTGCTTCCGCATGTCATCCCGAGCGCAGTCGAGGGACCTCTCTTGCTTTGGTTTTTTTCTTGTGCTTTGCTTCCGCATGTCATCCCGAGCGCAGCCGAGGGACCTCTCCCGCCTTTTTTTTCTTATGCTTCGCTTCCGCATGTCATCCCGAGCGCAGCCGAGGGACCTCTCCCGCCTTTTCTTTCTTGCCTTGCCTTTTGCTTCTCCCGTTTTTCCCTCTTCGCTCTCCTGTTGTACAATCCCGCGATGGAAATCCGCACCATCAAGCCGTTCCTGAAATATTTCGACGGAGTGCGCGAGCGCACCATGCGCGTCACGCGCTGCATCCCTCCCGACAAGCTCGACTGGACCTGCGCGCCGGGAAAGTTCACTCTCGGCGACCTTCCGCGCCACCTCGCCGTCGTCGAACGCTACCTCTGGGCCGAAAACATCCAGGGCAAGCCCAGCCGCTACACCTCGCACGGCAAAGAAATCGCCGATGGCCTCGACAACATCCTCGCCTTCATGGAAAAAACCCACGCCGAGTCCATGGAAATTTTCGCCCGCCTCAGCGACGGCGACCTCCAGCGCACCTGCACTACCATCTCCGGCGCCGAATTCCCCATCCGCCATTGCCTGCGCGCCATGGTCGAACACGAAGCCCATCACCGCGGCCAGATCTACAGCTACCTCGGCATCCTCGGCGTCCCCACGCCGCCCATCTTCGGCATGACCTCCGAAGATGTCCGCGCCCGCGCGGTGCATTAGAATTCTGTAACGCCGGCCTGTCCTGAGCGCAGCCGAAGGGCATCCTGCCGGCTCTTTTGCTTTTTCGCTCTTTCCTGTTCGATGTGTCATCCCGAATCCCGTCGCCGTGCAGACGGGTGAGGGACCTGCTGTAGCCGTCCATCTTTCTTCTTCGGCTTCTTCGGGCCGTCCCCTCTGCGCTCTCTGCGTTCTGAATCCGTCTTCCGCGTGCATTTCCATAAATCGCGATTCAGCGACGATTAGAAATCGTCACTGTCCTTTATTTTCAATAACTTGCGGCCATTTCTAATCGGCACCCTCTGTCGATTAGAACTGCCCTAAAAAGCCAAAAGCGCCCAAGGCGAGAACACCGCCCGGACGCTCTATAAAACAAAACTACTTTAAAACTACTCAACAAGTATACCATAATCACCCGCGGATTCCAATGAAAATCGGCGAAGCTATTTGCAACGGTTGGGCGCAGCTTTAAGGAGAAGAATGTCAGACATCATTCGGTTACCAGGCAAAAACCAGGCCGGAAAGTCTGAGAAACCGAACACGATCAGACTGCGAGATAAGGAACAACTCCTCAGGAACCTGAACAAACAGACGGTGCTTCTCATTGACGGTTCGGAGAGCATGGGCGATTCAAAGAAGCGCTTTGCCACCAGCGGCGCAATCACGTTCGCTCAAGGCGCCTTAGAAAAGAACTATTCCGTCGGCGTCATCGGTTTTGCCAGCGATGCGCGCCTGATTTGCAAACCCACAACTGACATGGAGCGCATACGGCAGGCTTGTGGGTGCTGGCCAACTTCAGGGGGGACATTCATAGGCGCTGGATTAAATGCGGCGGCGAACCTCAAGTTGGACCGGGGGGACGTTATTGTGGTGGTTACTGATGGCGCTTGCGGCCAGCCCGATGAAACGCTCTCCATCGCATCCAAGCTCAAAGCAAGAGGAATAGAAATCCTCGCGATCGGAACTGATGACGCTGACCAATCTTTCTTGCGTCAGCTTGCTTCAAGGCCAGACTTGGGTATCAAAGTTGAGGTCGGGAAATTTGCTTCGGCGATTAGCGATGCGAGTAAGCTGCTGAAGAGTTGATCGATGCAAAAAACTTTCTATGACGTGCTAGGAGTTTCAACAGACGCGGCACTGAGCGCAATCAAGGCCGCATTTCGGCTGAAGGCACAGCTAGTACACCCTGACAAGATTCAAGCCCAGATCGCCCGCCTTGATCCTTACGCTGCCGAGCGATTGAAGAGAGCCCTAGAGGAAGACTTCAGGGACATCAAAGAAGCATACGATGTGTTATCGAACGCACGGCAGCGAAAAGAATACGATGAGTTGCTGAGGCAGATTCAGGCTACGTCGCCTCCATCGCCTTCTAGTTCGAAGCCCTCCCAAACTTCGCCACCGCCTTCTGCGCCGCCCCCGACGAACTTTTGCACCACTTGCGGAGCTCCCTTAATGGGGAGCAGCTGTGGCGTCTGCGCGAAACAGCGAGCAACGAGCCCGCTGGCCAGCGGAGCAGCGGCAATCTTTTGGACTCTAGGCACTATCCTCGCGGTCTCAATCGCCGTTACGCTTCCGAGGGACAGCTCCTGGGACGCCGATACATGCATCGGCATATTGGTGGTTTTTGTCGCTATACTTTTTCTTGCCGTTAGGAAGGGGCTTTGGGGAGGGATTAAACGCCTGTGCAAGACGCATCCGACAATGGGTGCTCTTAGCGTAGAAACCACTTTGCTCGTGGTTCTCTCGCTGGCGGTTGGTGCGTTCAACACAACGCCGAAGGCGGCTCCAACTCAAACCCAGACTCGGCTCGCCAGCTTGGCCACTACAACGACTCCCGCTGTGAAACCAGCTGTGCGCGAAGTTAAGCAGCCACCCATATAGGTTCACAGAGATCTGCTCTGCAATCCTTGACTGGTCAATTCGACGGAGTCGTAAGAAACCAAACGGCAGCGTTATCTGCTGGTTTTGGAATTGTCGTTAAGGAGAAGGAAGGTGCTTTGTCTGGATGTATGGTCGTAAAACCGCCGCTTTACGGGAGCGGCCCCCTCTCGGGCGTCGCAACGGGTTCGGACGTTTCGTTTGTGGTTACCAGTTTCATCGGAGAGATCACGTTTAGCGGCCACCAAGAGAAAGACAAAGTTCGTGGAACACATACTGTTCGGCATCCGAACGGTGCGGCTAACGAGGAAGGTACGTTTCTCCTGCAAAAGCTGAAACCGGGAGCGATCGGGAGTAAGTTAGATGGAACCTGCTTAAAACAACAGCCGCAGGTAGCAGCTAACGCTCCAGCGGCGAGCCTCAATCAAGTATCTTCGGCTGGAGCCCTGAGTGAAATACCTGCACAGAGCGTTATTCCGCCCCACCGTTCAGCTTCGCTAATTGATCGAGCTGACAACCCGACAAATCGAGCTGCTCCAACTGGAGCCATTGACGGACCTCGCGCATTATATTTCACACTAAATGCCACAAAAGATGAGGTCCTCAGGATTCAAGGAACTCCCACGCGATTACGTGACTACGAATGGGCCTACGGCTACTCCACGGTTCAATTTCGAAACGATCGGGTAGTTTCATGGAGTGTCTCTAGTGTGAATCCATTGCGCGTCAGAATGGTGCCGGCTTCAGGGGTTCCAAACCCCGTCGGCTATTTCGCGGTTGGTTCAACGAAGGACGAAGTTTTGGCCGTCCAAGGAACACCGACCAGGGTCAGTGACTACGAATGGTCTTACGGTTACTCCACGGTTCAATTCCGTAATGATCGGGTAGTTTCGTGGACTGTCTCCGGAGTGAATCCATTGCGCGTCAAAATGATTCCGTCTTCGGCAGTTTCAAACCCTGGTTATTTCACTGTAGGTTCAACGAAGGACGAAGTTTTGGCCGTACAAGGAACACCGACCAGGGTCAGTGACTACGAATGGGCCTACGGTTACTCCACGGTTCAGTTTCGAAACGATCGGGTAGTTTCATGGAGTGTCTCTAATGTGAATCCATTGCGCGTCAAAATGGTCGCTTCTTCCCGTTGACTCTACGCCTCCAAATCGTTCGGCGAAATCGCGCTTTCTTCGCGTTCTCGATCACTCGCTGTCGCTACGAAGGCTGGGAGGACACCGAGAAACGAAACAGCAGGTCCCTCGTCGCTCCGCTCTGCCTACAACTTCTTCGACATCCCGCACACGATCTACAATTCCCGCTTCCATCGCGAGAGTAACGCGCAGGGTTTGATCCACACAGCGGAAGTTGTAGTGTATGAAATGGATCGACGAGCATCTACGCGAGGGCCAGCGCCTCGCCTGTGCTATGGCTTGCGTAAATCAACCCATATATAGTTCGCCGTGGCGATTGAGGCGACAAAGAACAGCAGGCTCCCCCTGAAGAAGCTCAGGTACCAGATCGTGTATCCCGGCGCAGTGCTCGGAGGAAGCCAAATTCCAAACGCGTTGATTCCTCTCCACACGAGGGCTATGACTAAGCAGGCGATTCCCAACCAGTAGCTCCAGCGCAAGATGTGCTTTTCCATTGGTGTTCTCCTGACTTTGAAGTCGAAGTGCGGGCCGACCGGGGATTCTGCGCGCCACGGTAACACACTCTTGCCACTACCGGTGTCCCGTCCGTCCGCCGCGCTCCGTCGGCATGGCAGCCGCGAAGCGACGGCGGAGGAATGGCTGCTTTTACTTTTACAGCGGGGCCTGTATGTTGGCGTATTCGTAGCGCGACGACATGTGGCCGGTGGCGCCCATGTCCATATCGATTTCGGTGCGCAGCGGGAGTCCTCTGGACTTGGAAATAAAGGTCTGCGAGTCCACCTTGGTCCCTTGCGGTTCTTCGTGCGAACTGTAAACCGCCGCCGCTTCTCCGTTCACGGATTCATCGCGAAGATAGCTACAAGTCGCCTTCGACGTTTTGCGGTTGGCTTCTTCCCGCTTGAGCATTTGGTCCGGAGTCATCGTGCCGCGAGTCCATTTGCCTTGCATCATGACGTAAATAACGCCGCCGGCGTAAATCTGCTCGGTGTTGCTGCTCTTTCCGCCGGGTTGCATCGAGCCGGACATCGTGGTGTAAATGTGATGGGGAACCGTGACCACTTTCGTCATGGCTTCGAAAACGGTTTGGCAGGCGTCGCCGGGCGCCGCCGCGACGGGCGTGTTCGTCGCCGCTGGATGTTCCGTAGCGAAGTCGAGCACACCGGTAGAAGTGGCGAGATTGAGAGTGGAGTCGAGCGCTGCTTGCTGCGGGCGTCCGTGGGTCGTCGACGGCAGGGTGCCGATAAATACGAGCGCAAGCATAACAACTGCGAGCGCGACCAGCTTTTTGCTGCTGTAGTTTCTCGTACGAATCATTGGGTCTCCGTTTGGCTGAAGTGCCAGATTTTCTTCGATTTCGCTGGAGGGGCACGGAAACTGCCACGGACCGGGCCAACGGAAGCGCGACGCACAAGCCGCGCCTTGGTGAGGATTGGTGACGCTGAGTGTACTACGCGCGGAAGAGTTTAGCGAGGCGCGTATTTCCGCGTTCTCGCGTCGTCATCCCGGCGGAGTCCGCCGCGGCGGACGGACGAGGGATCTGCCGTTTTTTGTTTTTTTTTCTTCTCGCGTTTGGTTGCAATCTGTGATATGCTGGTTTGGTAATTTGAAGTTGGAATTTTAAGCAGCGTCCGGGCGGTATTCTCGCCTTGGGCGCTTTTTGTTTTTTTGGAGGCAAGTCTTAACATGCGAAGGGGAGACGGAGAGCGAGCATTTCTCAGCGACAATCAAGGACTACTCGCGTCGCAAAGTCTCCGGTGCGTCCTTAAGGAATCAGCACCGCGTATTTCTAATAGCGAAATTCCGCGATTAGAACCACACCTAAATCTAAGAAAACAAACGACAGAAAAATTCCTAACAGCGAATTTTCACGACTTCTTATTTTGCCGTTTTTCCGCGCTTGTCGCCGCATCGCCGCGACACGGAGCGCGTCGCAGTTGGCCTCGATATTCGCGGCGCGAAGCGAAAGAGGAAATCAGCCACAGTGCGAGCCGCGCCGGAGTTAGCACTGTAGCTAAAACGTACGGCTCGAACGCCTCGCATTCTACAGTAAATGCTTTATTTTCAGACTGTGAGACTCAGCGTAGAAATTCTAGAACCGTGAAACAAAAGCTCAAACTCCGCCAGCGAAAACAATCTTCAAGACCCGCATCAGCGCAGCCGACAGCCAGTCGGCGCCGCGTAGCCTCCAAGGAATCCGAGGAAATTGTTCCGCTAACCATTTGCATGGTTGCCACGGACTTGACCGAACTCGCCGAAGCGAACGAGGCGCTCCGCTCCAATGAGCAATCGCTGCGGCTGCTTTCCACTCGCTTGCTCAAAGTAGAAGTAATCCGAGGGGTGCGTAAGGCAGCTCACCCTGCATATACGCAAGAGCGAAAGCCACGCGCCAGTTGCATCGAGTCGAGACGAACATCATCGAATTTCAGGTACACAGCTCGTGATTGTGGCGAAATTCGGAGCCTCAAGCATGAAATGGCTACACCCAGACTTGGATACCGCAGAAGTCATTCTAAAATTGTACACGATCACGACCGTTTTCCTGGGGTTAGGTTGGAACCGCCACTTTTTAGCATTGTCGAGACAGGCAGGTATTAACACATCCGTTCCAGAGATGGCCACAGCCTCCACAACTTTACCCTTGTCGTCCAAATTTGCTCGGACGACCACGATGCCCTGAATATGCGCTGTCCGCGCTAGCGCTGGATATTCCAAATCTGCAAAATCGACGACCTTGATCTCCTTGTCGCTTATGGTCCCCTCCTGCGTCGCCCGAAGAGGAGTAGACGAGATGGCCGCCAGAAAGGCGATTGCTAGCACTGTGTTTCTCGCGTTCGTTTTCATTGGAGTCCTTCGATCAACTGTCTACAGTTGGTGTCGACAAGTTTATCATTTGCCTTTACTACTTTGGGTTTACCAAAATCATCCTGGAAGCCAGACACCGTTATCTGGTGTGCGGTTTCGTGAATCAGAATCGCGGCCTGGGCTCGCAAGGTGTTCCCTATATACTCGCGAGTTCCTACTAGCTGCTGTTGACCCCGGTATGGGGGAGAGTTCGGGAAATTTGCATTGAAAAATCCACCAATGTCGTTGACCGTAAATACCGCGCTGATTGGAACGCCCGCGACGAGGGTCTTGTCGGGGTTTTTATTCCCCGAGAAGGCGGCGATGCCGTAAGCAACAGCATTGCCGACACTCACCGTGCCGTGTCCGAAGTTATTCGCGCTGAGCACAGTCTGAATCTGTTGTAAGCCGGAGACGCCTTGGTTTGTCCCTGAACCTTGTAACCAATTGTTGCACGTAGTGTTGTTCGGAAGCGCTGTCTCTATCTTCTGGAGCACGCCGCTGATTGTAGTTTGGTTTGAACCCATTTGCGAAAAGTTTGCGACACTCACGTTTTGGGCCGCGGCATTGCCACCGTTGCCGTCCATCCCATACCAGGATGAGGTGCTCAATTCTACCGGTGCAGCGTTGTATCCCGAGATCGCCGCACCTGAGGACGAATACCCCAGCCAAAAGCTGCCGCCATAGTTGGAAATGCCCGAGCCGGTCCATGTGTCAGGTGTAACGTTTCCCAACGAGTCAAAGCGAAGGATGTTGTCGACACCGTTGGAAGTGGACTTGGCAACGACTTCGTCGACGGCCGAGGCTGCGAGTAGAGAGAGCGTGCTCTGCGTCGTCGTTTGATAGCTAGGCTTTTATCATGACAGCTCTCGCCAACAGCCGTACCCTGCCGTTGCGTTTCGGCCGCACAACCCTTGGGGCGATTAGAATAAGCGCGCCGGGAGATTCTTAGGAACGAAGTAGATTTCCGCGACCATCCAAGAGCCGTACCTGTGATGCGTTCCCATTAATGCGAAAGCTCTCTTCTGGGCGTCGGAAAATAGAGAGAGAATCTTATCCCGGATAGCGTCGAAGGCAGCATCACCTGATCCGTATTTCTCCCTGAATTTTCGGAAAGCCTCCATGTATTGCCAGCCGATCAGAGAGGACTCGTGGGTTTTGCAGGCGGCATTGTTCTTGCAGCGAAACTTCAGACGCATTTCGATCGGCAGTTGCTCCAATGGCTTGACCTGCGCATACAGATGGAACTGCCTTATGTAGGGCTTGTCCTCGTCCCAGTCCTTCTTCTGCATTTGCTTATAGAAATCTACAAGCTCAATCTCGACGACTCCGATGCTGGTCCAGTCTTTGTGGTAGAGGTTGTCTAGCGTCTCCCGATCGGGAGCAATCGCCTTTTCTAGGAACCCAAATCGCTCTGACCAATCCTTTACCTCACCCAAGACTTCGATCGACCCCTCTCGAATTCTGTAACTTTCCTTTCGCTTGTCAGAGGGGTTCTTTTGTACGTCAAACTTGGCCCAAGTCCACAGTTTGTACCGGCTTTCCTTTTCTAGGTACCGTAGTGGAATTGGGTAGAGTCGGAGCACTTCTCCATCCGCAGTGATGCCCCCAGTGCAAACGGTTTCAATGTGTTTCTTGCTGGGTTCAGGAGACGCTCTACCAATGATAAGGACCTGCTTTTCTTGCCATTCTATTTCAGATGGACTGGTCGGCATCCTGTCATCTCCGTCAGGCGCTGAGCAATGACGCTTCGATGACAAGAAGTATAGTCACTTTCTAGGCATAGGAGGCAGAACTGTTTAGAGGTCACCAAACTGATAAGCGACAGGAGGCACTTCTTTTTGGACTGCAGGTGTTCTCCGTACAGCTTTAGAGCCTTCTGGACATTCCCCGTTTGGACGTAGAGCTTTCGTATTCGGGGTGGAGTTCCTAAGCAGGGGAAGTGAAGATAGTCTATTCCAAACTGAGAGGCACTCTCTTGCAGATGGGACCTTGAAAAGCCTCTTTTTCTGCTCACGGGGTTCTGGCGTACGTCCACGAGCACATTTACACCGTTTGCGGATAACAGTTTCAGAAGCGTTCGCGGAGAATGCGATTGATAGCCGAGAGTGAAGAATTTTGCGGCTCGTCCGTGGCTGGATTTCTCTTTCACCGAGCGGATTAGACCAGAGTTTGTTGACCAGGGACAAGTCGGCCGGCCGCGTTGGTGCCGCATCGCTTACGAGGTATGGGTTCGAAGTCGACGACGACCCAGGGCTCGTCGCGTCACCGCTTCGCGCCGAAGCGCTCGGCGAGGCGCGTATCTCTACGTACTCGATCACTCGCCGACTCTGTTGTTTTCGTCGCCTGTTTTTTTCTTCTCGCATTTCTTTACGAATTTTGGTATGCTGGTTTAGTAATTTGAAGTTGGAATTTTAAGCAGCGTCCGGGCGGTATTCTCGCCTTGGGCGCTTTTTTTTTAGGAGATAAGATGCAGACGGAAAGGGGAGACGGAGAGAGAGCGTTTCTCACCGACAGTGAAGGACTAGTCGCGTTGCAAGTCTCCAGTGCGCGCTTAAGGGGTCAACACCCCGTATTTCTAATAGCGAATCCGCGATTAGAACCGCACCTAAGTGTAAGAAAACAAACGACGGAAACTTTTCTAATAGCGAAAAATCACGTGTTTTTCTTTGGCGCTTTTTCGCCGCGAACGCGTGTCATCCCGAGCGAGCGAAGCGACGAGGGACCTGCTGTTGGTCGGTTCGGCTTCTTCGCGCGGCTAGTTGACGCGAGCGGCGCAGCGCAGGAAGCCCTGGCCGCTGCACGTCAGCGTGACGGTTCCGGGGCCGGTAGCGTTTACGGATTTTCCGATGGCCAAAATTCCGCTGAAACCGGGCGCCACGATCCGGCACGCAGGTTTCGTGTTGGGAGTTTCGGAGACTGCGTTCAGGCAGGTGATGTTCTTGGCCTCTGTAATTTCCGTCGAGGACGGATGCGAACCGTCCTTGTCGGTAGTCGCCTGGAGCGAAGTGACTTTTCCCGGGCGCACTCTTTGTGCGCCGGCTTGAATGGTGAGGCTGAAACATGCAAGCGCCAATAGGACGATTGCTGATGCGCGTACTGATGGGAGTGCCTGTAAATGTTGACGCATGCTCATGGCCGGCCTCCAAACGATGGAGGAATGTACGCCCATCCATCGAGAACTGCAATATGACAGCGCTGAGGCAAGGGCAACTGCACCGGCGAATGCCTGGCGCAGGTCACCGCGGCGGACGCCGCCACGGGAAAACTCAAAGGCGGTTGTCTCGTGGCGAGGGTGAGATTAAAATCCTGAGGCTGCAAGGAGGCATACGAATGCGAATTGCAAAGGGAATTTTTGCTGTGGTTCTAGCTGGCGGGTTTTGCGTCGCCGCGGGACTGGCGCGTCCTGCGAACGCGCCTCAGGCGGATGTGAAAGTGATTGAAGTGACTGCCAAGAAGTATGAGTTCAACCCGTCGCCGATCCATGTGAAGCAAGGCGCCAGGGTGCAATTGAAGATTACGGCTACGGATCACACGCACGGCTTCAAGATTAACCTCTATCCCGATGGAGCGCCCACAACGGGCGATCCCGGCATCGTCTTCACGACCAAGGAAGACTGCTTCGAAATCAAGCAAGGCGCTCCTGTGGTGGTGGAGTTCGTGGCGCATACGCCTGGAACGTACACGTTCAAATGCTGTAAGCATTGTGGACTGGGGCACGGCGGGATGAAGGGCCAGCTGGTCGTCGAGCCGTAGCCGCTTTCAGATGGGACCTCGCGGGCGCGAGGCGGCGGAGACGCGAGCGGCGCGAATCTCGCAAGGAAACACGCCGCGCGCCAACAGCTGCAAAGTGCACATTCTAAGGGTGCGACACAATGCGGCTGATGACCATTGGGGCGCGCAAGTACTGGTATTACACAACTATTACAAAGGAGTTGGACGCGGGCTGGTAGCCTTGAACTGTACCCGAGAGAAGAACGGGGAAATCAGGAAAGGGCCCGGCCATGTCACACACTGCTACCTCATCACCAGTTGCACAGTCGTCACGGACCGCTACGCTGTCGCAGGCTGCTGCGTTGTCGCAGACTGCACCGTCACTCGAGATTCTGAAGAAGAACGCGAAAAGCGACGACGAGGTCAATTGGATTACCGCGTCGTTCATGATCGCGTTTCATGTGGGCGCTGTTGTGGCGCTGTTCTTCTTCTCGTGGAAAGTGCTGGTTCTCGCGATCTTTCTGAATTGGGTGGGGACGAGCTTGGGGATCGGCGTCGGATATCACCGGCTGCTGACGCATCGCGGGTACAAGGCGCCGAAATGGGTGGAATATTTTTTGACGACCTGCGCGACGCTCTCGCTCGAGGGCGGGCCGATCTTCTGGGTGGCCACGCACCGCAT
>Ga0073928_10005183_pt1 | contig 18473 bp, 15 predicted proteins | sample PaiPotPPA55metaG_FD_76969 | JGI IMG/M metagenome (GOLD analysis project Ga0073928, IMG submission 76969) | Iron sulfur acid spring bacterial and archeal communities from Banff, Canada, to study Microbial Dark Matter (Phase II) - Paint Pots PPA... ... | reverse complement strand
GGAACGCTTTCGGGCAATCCGCTGGCTATGGCTGCTGGACTGGCAACGCTGCGCCATCTACGTGATCACAAACAAGAAATTTATCCGCAGCTCGAGAAGCTGAGCGGGGAACTGGTGGAGGGAGTTGCATCGGCAGCAAAAGAAGCAGGCGTATCTCTATGTTTCAACCGGGTCGGTTCCATGTTCACCTGGTTTTTTACTCCAGGACCGGTAACCGATTGGGACTCTGCGGCGAAGTCTGACACTGAAGCCTTCGGGCGCTTTTTCCGCGCCATGCTCGATAGCGGAATCTATTTGCCGCCTTCGCAGTTCGAGGCTGCATTTCTGAGCGCGGCTCACACTCAGGAAGAGATTCACCACAGCATCAATGTGGCTAAACAGGCATTTGCGGCGGTGCATGCGTAGATGGAAATGCTAGCGCGGCAATTTTGTACAATAAAAAAGGCCACGCTCTTTTGGAGGGTGGCCTTTTGTATTTCCCGCGCTCGTCCCTGCAACGCCATCACCCTATAAGATGACGTTAATTGCAATCTGAACCCCGGGATGCACCGGGCTAAGCAGGAAATATTCTCCGTCGATGTAATCGACGTATACCGGATCGCTGTAACCCCAGCCTGTGGGCCACGGTTGCGCGATTACAAACCAATAGCCGCCGTACTGGAAGCGGGGTGTTCCGCCAACGATTACCGGTTGGCCGATGCTGAACGTGTGCTGTTGTCCGAAGTTGGAGCGGAACCGGTCCTCGGGAATGCGTCCGCCTTGGTGGCCTTGAACTGGTTGGTCGTGGCGATCATCCTGGCGCGCTTGCTGCTCAGCATGCCTGTTATCTCTGTCGCTTCTGTCTTGATTGGCCCGATGGTCCGCGCGCTCGTCCTGCCTTTTATCTTTCTCTCTATCTTGCTCTACGCGTCTATCGTCTTGCCGATCTGGTTGCCGCGCTTCCTTCCCATCAGGTTCCGCGCGCCTATCTTCCTGGGGATGCGACTCATCCTGCGCATATACAGGCATGGAAATACTTAGAATTGCCGCTAAACCGGCGGTGCCCACTACTGCGAATAGCTTCATAGTGTTGCCTCCATTCATTTAATACGGCGATGCCGCAACGACAACCGATTCGAACCATCCACAAAACCTGGACTAAGCAGATTTGGCCTCAATGTTCGCGGCACAGTGTGGATGACCGCATTCACACGCAATCTCGACCTCATTGCTGCCTGCTTCCTCACAGGCCTGACTGCAGTACTTACCCTCACCAGTGCAGGTGCACGGCACATGCGCGCATTTTTTATTGCCTGTTTCTTTCATCAGGTTCCTCGTTCCGCCGCCAACATTGGCGCGACACATTAGTTGCCAAAACCCGTCGGCGGGTAGCCTGGCATTCGTGATCATTCGCATTGCGGTGAGAGGGAGAATAGAGGTTCTTGCCGCGCCCAACCACAAATTAGATCGCTCGCCGCAGTCAGTTAGGACAGCCACTTCAAGCACTCCAGTCATGATACGTGCCAACTGACTCAGGTCATCACTGTAGGGGCGCTGTTTTCAACAGGTAGTTTCAGCGCTTATTTGTGGTAAACTCCGCGCCCAGCAAGGTATTTAGCATCTATCAGTGCGCGTTCAAAAGGGAGAACTTCAATGATTCGTCCCCAACAGCCAACCCACCCCGACGACCTTATGAAGCCTGACTTATTTAGCGAGATTCTATTGGTCGGCAGCGGGCTTGTCTTGTTTGTGCCTTTGCTTCTGATCCTGGTGACAGCTCTGAGTCAGTCTGGGCCGCTGCGGTAGGACTGCAGTTAACTTCGAGACTTGCGCTCGTCGCAGAAAGCAATGATTAATTCTTGCGCATAGGAGCCTGGCTCGACGAATTGAAACCCGTAACGAAACGCGTTCTTTTGCCGGACTAGCGCACGAATCGACACAACACCGAGCGGCAGGTCGAATTCCAGTCGCACCACCTGATCGAGCGGAATCTCGATTTTCAGCATGCCAGCAAGTCCCCTTTGGCTGATGTCCACGATGCGGCCCATAACCCGGCTCTTGTCACGGGGATAAATCTTCACGTCAACATCCAATTTAAATCGTGGATGGTTTCGTGCATCGATCAGCTTTCCTGTCCGTGATGTTTCGAAATTGTTCTCCGACTCCAATTTGTCTCCCCACTCCAAAAACATGACGCACTGCCGCTCTATGCGAAAGTCAACTTATCGATTACTCCATCGGCACAAAAGCTGCAAGACTTCAGGGATGTCCAGGCGAGGTAGACTTGAGACATGCAAATTCGGAGCTTGAGCGAGCGGGATGCAAAAATATTCTGGCAACTCCGGCTCGAATCCCTCGAAACCGAACCGCTGGCGTTTTCTTCCTCCGCTGCAGCCCACCGGGCGAGCACCGCAGAATCAGTAGCCACGCGCTTAGGCTCGGGTTCTGGCGAAAACTTCGTCCTTGGAGCATTCGTCGATAATCAGCTCGTGGGAATGGTCGGATTCTTTCGTTCTGCCGAAGAAAAAACCAGTCACAAAGGACGCGTCTGGGGCGTATACGTCAAATCCGAATATCGCGGAAAAGGCTTCGGACGGGCCTTGATGGAAGAACTGCTGCGTCGAGCCCGGCTGCAGCCAGACCTCGAACAGGTGACTCTGGCCGTCGGCACCGATCAGGCAGCGGCGCGGAAACTCTATTTGGAATTGGGATTTCAAATCTACGGCCGCGAGCCGCAAGCTATAAAAGTTAGAGAGATCTTCGTGGACGAAGATCTGATGACCCTGGTGCTCTAGACTGTGCGGGGCCGGACACTCTTTTCCGCCGTCTTCGATTGAGTTGACGCTTGATCTCTCTGGAAAGAAAATTGGTCACCAGAACCGTTAGTCAAACTCGATCGTTTCGAATCCCAGCCCTTGCAGAAGGCTGCTGATAGTGGACGTCGCATTTTGCTGGGCAGTTCGCAAAACTCCGTCGGCCAGCGCAGATTCTTGCAATTCCCGCTCCGCTTCCTGGCGAACCTGTGTTTCCAGATCCGGATCAGTGGGCACAAGCAGCCCCGTCTGCCGTGAATATACTCGAGTCTTCGCGCTGTCGAGCCGGACGCTGAAGACTTGCGCAGCTGGAAGGTGCAGCCGGACATGCCGCTTGCTCACTTTGACATCGCCGGACTTCAGTCCAGAAAAATCGATGCCCGCTACAACCTCTCCGTGAACGAGCATGAGGAGCCGGTCTCCTGCCAAGAAATCCGGAAGAATGGAATTCTCTCTCGCGCCCGTCACCACCTTGTCCATCGTGTAAACCACAGTTTCCAGCCGCTGCAGTCGCTGAACGCGATCCACCACGGTGGGCTGGCTCATATCAATATTGAGCGTTCGGCCAGTCAGCGCCGACCACATATGGCTCGCGATAGTTCGTCCGGGGTTTTGCGATAAAACAAACCACCCAGCCAGGGCAGTAAACACTAGCCCGAGCATGAGTCCGAGAATGAGCGCGAGTACTGTTTTAGATCGGGCTGGTTGGGGGGAGCCGACTGGTGCATGAAAGTCGCGCGACATTCTGCAAGGTTATCACCATGCCAGAGTGGGGCGGACACTCTTGTCCCCTGCATTCGACTTTGGCTGCGCAAACCACTTCGCATCTCCCAGCCTCGCACTTGCATCTACTGCTCATGGAATTTCGACAGCTCGGCTATTCCGGATTAAAGGTTCCCGTCCTCAGCTTTGGCACCGGCACGTTCGGCGGTCGCGGTGAATTCTTCCAAGCCTGGGGCAATAGTGACGTGAAGGAAGCCACTCGCTTGGTCGACATCTGCCTCGACGCGGGAGTGAATTTCTTCGACACGGCCGATGTGTATTCGCAGGGCGCGTCGGAAGAAATTCTCGGCAAAGCCATCGCTGGTCGCCGGAGCCAGGTTCTAATTTCCACCAAGGCCACCTTCGCGATGGGCGACGGTCCCAACGATCTTGGCTCTTCGCGCCATCATCTGATTCCCGCCTGCGAGGCCAGCCTGCGCCGTCTCAATACCGATTACATCGATCTCTACCATATGCATGGATTCGACGCGCAGACGCCGATCGAAGAAACCATCAAGACTTTGGATACGCTGGTGCAGAGCGGTAAAGTCCGCTACATCGCCTGCTCCAATTTTTCAGGATGGCACCTGATGAAGTCCCTCGCCGTTTCCGAAGAATACGGTTGGGCGCGCTATGTGGCTCACCAGGTTTACTACTCGCTCGTGGGCCGTGATTTCGAGTGGGAGTTGATGCCGCTAGGTCTAGATCAGAAAGTCGCCACCATTGTCTGGAGTCCCTTAGGCTGGGGCAGGCTGACGGGAAAGATTCGCCGCGGCAAACCGCTGCCCGAAGTCAGCCGACTACACAGTACGGCCGAGCAAGGCCCGCCGGTCCCGAATGAATATCTCTATAAAGTTGTGGACGCACTCGACGAAATCTCCCGCGAAACCGGTAAGACCATTCCGCAGATTGCCCTGAACTGGCTCTTGCAAAGGCCGACGGTTGCAAACGTAATCATCGGCGCCCGTAATGAAGAACAGTGGCGCCAAAATCTGGCTGCGGTGGGATGGAATCTTTCCGCGGAGCAGATAGCCCGCTTGGACGCCGCCAGCGAGGTAACCCTGCCATATCCGTACTGGCATCAGCGGCAGTTCCCGAGAAATCCCAAGCCGGTATAGGTGGCTATAGTAACCATTCCGCAGCAAACCAAACTCAAACGCGTAGCCGTGACACCAGAGCTATCGTCTCGTTCCAGAATCTCTTAGCGGCGATGCGAGGGTAACTGTTACCTTTGGTTACCTTCGTCCATTGACCTCCCCGCCAGAACTGTTAAAGTCAAAAAGCAAGAGCAAAATGAGCGGTCGGCAGCTGCGGTAATGAGCTAACCCTAATGAATGCCAATATCCAGCTTGCGCTTTGGATCGTGCACCCCGTCCTGGAGTTATTCCTCGTAGGGGCCATGCTTCGGCACCGACTTCACCGTACTTTTCCTGTCTTTTTCGCCTACGTTGTTTTCCAGGTTCTGAACTTTCTGGTCTTATTCCCGATTTATAAGTTCGGAACCACGACGGACTATTTTTATGCCTACTGGATCAGTATGGCAATCAGTCTGGCGATTGGCTTTAAGGTGATTCACGAGGTTTTTCTGGATGTATTTCGCCCCTACCATACGTTAAAAGACATGGGCACGGTGCTGTTCAAGTGGGCGGCACTGGTAATGCTGCTGGTGGCAGTGGTAGTGACGGCGTCCAGCCAGGGATCCCCGGATTCGCCTCTGGTTCAAGCCGTGATCATCGGGCAACGCTGCGTGCGAGTCATGCAATGCGGATTGATATTGTTCCTCCTGGTTTTTTCCAGTTACCTGGGGGTTTCCTGGCGGCAGCACAGCTTCGGCATCGCTCTGGGACTGGGCGGCTTCGCTACCGTCGATTTGCTGGGAATGGCCCTATTTTCGGGGGGGCAAATCCGGCCGCACACGGTAAGCCTGATCAATACCACGGCATACAGTTTTGCTATCTTCATCTGGATCGGCTACGCATTATTGGCAACAACCCCCCGGGCCGCGTCTGGCACTATGCGGATGTCACAGCGCTGGGAGCAGGGTCTTGGCGATTTGCGGAATCCAATGACTGAGGATTCTTTGATCCCGATGTTTGAACGTATGGTGGATCGTGCGTTCTCTCACAGCCCTGCGGAAGCGGAAAGGGAGCGAAAGGACCAGCAGCGCGTGGTAACGAAAATGTCAGTTCCCGGCAAAGCTGTCGCGCCATTTTCTGCTCGAACATTGCCAAGAGACGTGGCGCGTTGACCGCATTGTCTTAATCTTGGACGACCGATTTTTCGCCACTTCAAATAAAACCAGAGGTTTGGATTCTCGCGGCAGCCTTTTGTATGTCATTGAAAAGATAGCGCAAACCTAAATCCCCAGTTCTCCTACGGACGTTTTCGATCGGCATTGAGCGGTCCGCCAATTTCACAATTCACGATTGGTACTTGACACCACCTTGTATAATCCGTGCCACAGGGTCGCCGCTCCCAGGGGACCCGTACTAGGAGAACACTCCCATGAAACGTGCGGTCAGGATGTTATTCCTGATGGTAGGTCTAACTTGTGCAATCTCGGCGCTTGCCGCTCCGGTGGTACCTGCACCGGAAGAAGGTGCGCCGGTACCGTGTTGCACAGGAGCAAATTGCCGCTAGGGCATTTGCCATAGTTGTGAGCTACCCCTAAGTGGCTCAAGAATTCAGTAGGCTGGCGATTGCAAGAACAACGCCAGCCTCTTTTTTATTGCGGAAAAGCCGGCCACCTCGCTTTGGCTAGGCTGCGGGCTTCAACTGTCGCGCTATTTCAGCGGGATCAGAAACCGGGGGCTGGCAGGCAAAACCGGAACAAATAACCGCAAAGGGTTTACCTTCTTTGATTCCCGGCAATTGCGGAATAGTTTCGGCCAAGGCCGGCGGAAGATTCTGTGGGACAGCTTTGCTGGCTTCCAGCTTGAGGACAGTTTTATTGGCAGCATAAGAGGATACGGCTGCGTCGTACAGGCGCCCAGCCAGTCCGTCATTTCCGACAATCACAACCTGAGTGTGGGGATGCAGCAGGTGCACAGCGGCAATTCCATAGGTGGCGGCAAATAACCCATACTGTCCCGCCAGTCCCGCGATGATTTCGATAGTCTGTTCTACCTTGTCACGCAACCCTGGGTCATTAGTGTAGGCATGCAGCCGCAGTAGGGCTATCGCAGCCACCGAATTTCCTGCAGGAGTGGGAGAGTCCTGAAACGGCTTGCGCCGGGTTCCCAGCACACCGAAAACTTTCTCATCCGCCGCAGGTTTCCCGGTATCGAAGAAGCCGCCGGAAACCGGATCGAAGAAACGTTCCTGCATCGCACTGGCGATATGCTTGGCAAAATTGAAGTAGCTGAGATCGGCGGTGGCTTCGTATGCATCCAGGCAGGCGACGACAGTAAAAGCGTAATCATCCAGCACGCCTGGGATTTCGCGGCGTTGCGCACTGACATCAGAATAGGCGAGGACGTGCAGCAGGCCGCTCTCAGGCCGCCATCCCTCTCCCAGCAGGCGATCCAGCGATCGCAACGCGAAATGCTCGGCGTCTCGGAGCTTGAGAACCTTGGCAGCTTCGAGGTATGCGGAAATACAAAGCGCGTTCCAACCTGCGTAGACGGTTTTATCCACGTACGGCGTAGGCCGCTGCAAGCGGGCGGCGTACATCTTCTTTTTAGCCGATTGCAGCAGCCTTTGGATCTCGTCCTGGGGCAGGCTTAACCGTCTTTCAATTTCTTCGACCGAGGCCCGCACATACAGCACGTTCTTGGCGGGATTGTGATGCATCTCGCCGATTTCGTTGATGTCGTAGTGCAGACTGGCGACGCGAAGTTCGTCTTCGCTGAGAACCGCCTGTGCTTCCTGCAGAGTCCAGGTAAAGTAATCGCCGTCGTCGTCCATGGAGTAATCGGCGTCCTGTGATGCGTAGAAGCCGCCGCGTTCGCGGTCGCTGAGCCATTCATCCATCCAGCGAATAATGTCGCGCGCTACAGACGCGAAGAATTCGGATCCCGTAGCCTGGTAGGCGTGAACATAATTCTTCAACAGCTCGGAGTTGTCGTAGCACATCTTCTCGAAGTGCGGAACGATCCAGCGTTCATCGACGGAATAGCGATGAAATCCGCCCGCGAGCTGATCGTAGACGCCGCCGCGCGCCATTTTTTTGAGGGTGATGGCAAAGACGTTGCGTATCTGTTCATCGCCTGAGCGCACATACTGATCGATCAGCAAGTCAAGGACAGCGGGATGCGGAAATTTCGGAGCGCTTCCAAATCCGCCATTTTGCGAATCAAACATCTTCATCGCCGATTTCACGATGGCGTCAATAACGCCGGGCGAAAAATCCGCGCTCTTCCCGGCAAACGACTCCGCGTGCGAGATGGCGCCTTCGACCATCTTCGCCTGCTCGACAACATCGTCATTTTTTTCGTGATAGGCATTTGCAATCGACAACAATACGCGCTTAAAACTCGGGCGTCCGTAGTAGTCGTCGGGAGGGAAGTATGTTCCGCCATAAAAAGGCTTGCCTGCGGGAGTGAGAAATGCCGTCAGCGGCCAGCCACCTTGCCCGCTAATGGAACTCACTGCCACCTGATAACGGCTGTCGATATCCGGACGCTCGTCTCGATCTACTTTCACGGCGATGAAGCGCTGGTTGATAATCTCCGCGATTTCCGGGTTGTCGTAGGACTCGCGGTCCATGACGTGGCACCAGTGGCACCACACCGCGCCGATATCCAGCAAAATAGGTTTATTCTCGCGTTGCGCCGTGGCAAAGGCTTCCTCACCCCACTCGTGCCAGTGAATAGGCTGGTGCATGGCCGAACGGAGGTAGGCGGAAGACGCCTTGGAGAGGGAATTGAGCATCTGGGTGGTCATGGATTAAGTGTAACCGTTTGGAGATTTCCGCGTTCTTGATGAAGCTCAGGCTGCCGGTTTCTCGAGTTCCGCGCGATTCCAGTTTCCCAGGCTCGCACCGGCGTCGTAAGTGCTCTGCAAAAAATCCATTAGCGCGGCCTTGGGCGATGGGGCACGCGGGACGTCATCGTACATCAGTAAATATTCGTGCATTTGCGGATCATAGAAAGCCTTTGTCGGGCCAACTTTTGCCGTATCAAAACCCGGCGGCTCGGGTGCGGCATAGACGTAAAATGCCGCATCTTTTACTTCGCCGCCGCCCGGCCAGAAGCCGGCGCTGATTACTTCATGCGAATATGCTTCTCTAGTAATAAGGTCCGCTCCCGGTCGCTCCGGGGCACGTCGGCCCGAAAAACGCGTGACTGCCAGATCGAAGCTGCCCCAGAAAAAATGTACCGGGCTGCTCTTGCCGATAAAGCGGGACCGAAACTCTTTGAAGATTTCATCGGCGCGAACCAGAATCCGCCAGAACCGGTTTGCATATTCCGGATCGTACGAAGCATGTTGTGTATCCTGATCGAACGGGATGGGGTTGGGAATTTCCACTGGCATCTTCCAGATTTTGACCTGAATGCCGAGCGACTGCAGACATCGCATGAACTCGTGGTAAAAATCGGCTACCGATTTTGGCGCAAGCGGCATTTTGCTTGCCGAGTCCTCGCTAGTTCGAATCAGCAACTGATGATGGATGAAATCGAATTGAATCTCGAAAATTCCGCGGTGGTAGGGAATGGGCGAAGTCGTGAGTCCGCGTGCCGTCACGTAAAGTGGCACCTGCCACCAATGATTAATTCTCGGGCTGAGGGCGAGCCGGACTTTGCCCACGATCTGCGTCCACATATGAAGTGTCGCGTAGGTATCCTTCCACGCGTCGAGCGGCAATTCCGGCCATAGCTCTGGATTGATATTCGCGATATTCATCTCGTCTCCTCAAATTACTAGGCCAGAAAATCATCGTCCATTCTAGGACACCCGACTAAAACATGGGCCGTAAGAGAAAACTCTGTTCCTTTGGGAACTTTTATCTCCTTCATTCTAAGGTGTTTGAGGCTTGTCTTTCTGGACGGGAAAATCCTCCGTACCGATCTAAGCCGACGGGCATCTAAGGTTGGAGTGTTTTTGTGGACAACAGGCGAAGATACAGTCGCCTTCCCGCGTGTGAGGGGTTCCTGATGAGCGTGACGATCTCCGATAGGAAATGCCTACCTCTAGTGCGAGTGGTCATCAACACGAGCGCCGAGGTGATCGCGCATGAGACACGGCGGCTTGGAGGCTAAGAAATGCTGGTCGCGCAAAAAGAAGTCGAAGCACCGGAACAATTGCTTGAGCGCTTGTCACAGGCCCGGGTCCGCACCGATGAGATTTTCAGCATTGTCAATGCTGATTCACTTTATGAGCGGCCAATTCCAGAAAGGCATCGCATCATTTTCTATCTCGGCCATCTGGAAGCCTTCGATTGGAATCTTCTGCGCGAACGTGTTCTGGATATGAAACCGTTCGCCGCTGATCTCGACAAGTTATTCGCGTTTGGAATTGACCCGGTCAATGGCTCACTTCCTACGGATCAACCAGCCGATTGGCCTTCGGTCGCGTCCACTCATAGCTACGTGGGTCGAATCCGCGAGAGCATCGATGCCGCTTTGGCGACGCTCGATTCCTCAGAATGGAATTCCACTCGCGCAGGAACAGATTATTCCGCAAGCAAATTACTGAATGTCGCCATCGAGCACCGCCTCATGCACGCGGAGACTTTGGCGTACATGCTCCATCAGTTGCCGCTCGAACGCAAAGTACGAAAAGGGCGCGCTACGCCCACAGTTTCACCGATCGCACCCAAAATGATCGAGATTCCTGCTGGACGCGCAACGCTGGGAATGTCGAGTCAGGATGGCGCTTTCGGTTGGGACAACGAATTTGAAGCGCAGACCGTCGACGTCCCCGCATTCGCCATCGACAAATATAAAGTCACGAACCGCCAATATCTCCACTTCATCACCGCTGGCGGCTATGAGAATCCTGAGTTTTGGACAGAAGAAGATTGGGATTGGCGAACCTCGCACGACATTCGTCTTCCGGTGTTTTGGATTCAGAAGAATGATCGCTGGTATTTCCGGACCATGTTCGATGAAATCCCCTTGTCCATGGATTGGCCTGTATACGTGAGCCATGCCGAAGCCAGCGCCTATACCCGTTGGGCAAATAAGTCGCTGCCTACTGAAGGACAGTGGCATCGGGCAGCGTACGGAACAGCGAATAATGTCGACAGATTGTTCCCCTGGGGCGATGAGACTCCAGATGCGAGCAAGGGAAATTTCGACTTCCAGAGTTGGGATCCAACACCCGTCAATGGTTTTCCTGACGGCGATAGCGCATTCGGCGTTGCCGATTTGCTAGGCAATGGATGGGAGTGGACATCCAGCAAGTTCGAGCCGTTTCCTGGCTTCCAACGGTTTTCGTTCTACCCCGGATACTCCGCGGACTTTTTCGACGGCAAGCACTACGTGATGAAGGGAGCTTCGCCGCGCACCGCCGCTTGCATGCTGCGTCGCTCGTTTCGCAACTGGTTCCAGCCGCATTATCAGTACGTTTACGCAGGATTTCGCTGCGTTAGTAAGTAATCGATTCGGAGAACACCATGCCGACGCAGACCCTCGCCACCGCCGCCAATCCTGAACTTATCGCTGATGTTCGCCATGGTTTGTCCATGCCGGGTCAGAAAGAACTCCCCTCGAAATACCTATACGACGACGTGGGCTCCGCGCTTTTCGAAGTTATCAGTGTTCTTCCGGAGTACGGGCTGACGCGGGCCGATGAGCGTCTTTTGCAGCGCCATTCAGAAGATATTGTCGCCCGACTCACCCCGCCCACCACCGTCGCGGAACTTGGCAGTGGCAGCGGTAAGAAGACTCGTTGGATGCTCGAAACCTTGAGCCGTCATCAGACCATTTCGTACTGCCCCATTGAGATTTCGCGGACGGCGCTCAACATGTGCAAACGCGAACTCGGTGATATCGAAGCGGTGAGGATTCTCGGTTTCGAGCGTGAATATCTGGATGGACTGATGGAAGTGGCCGCTCGTCGCCGGCAAGGAGAACAACTGCTGGTTCTTTTTCTGGGAAGCACGATTGGCAACTTTGAGCATCCCGCCGACGTAAAGTTTCTGCGTCAAATACGAGAGGCCCTGACGACTGACGACGCATTGTTGTTGGGCACGGATCTGGAGAAACCGATTCGACAGTTAATCGATGCCTATGACGACCCGCTTGGGGTGACGGCTGCGTTCAATTTGAATTTGCTGGTGCGAATTAATCGCGAACTTGAAGCCGACTTTAATCTTGAGCAATTCGAACACGTCGCCCGGTTCAATCAGGATGTGGGCAGTATGGAAATGCACATTCGTTCGCGGAAAAAACAAACCGTTACTATCCCGGCGTCGGGCTTGTCGGTCACGTTCGCTGAGGGAGAAACCATCTGGACCGAGAGCAGCCACAAGTACTCGTTGGCAGAGATTTCTGGAATCGCCGCCGCCGCGGGTTTTCGTTGCGATGCGCAATGGATCGATGAAGAGTGGCCGTTCGCGGAAAACCTTCTCATCGCTGAGTAACCTGAGTAAATAAGTTGTCATCTCGAGCGAAGCGAGGGATCTCGGTTCTTGCGCGGTACCGATGGCTCAAGCAAACACCGAGATCCCGAGCTCCGCTCGGGATGACAAGTTTAGTAGGATATGGCAACGCGCATTACTCCACGTCACCACCCGCATCTTCGCTCTCCTGCTTCGTTTCGATACCAATCTCCTGCATGTTGGCTTTCTTAAGTTGGCGATTGAGTGTGGGCACATCGGACGCTTTGATTTCGTCCCACCGCTTCATCACTGCGGTCAACTCACGGTCGGTTTCCGCTACTGCATTTAGTTGAGCCGTAGTGGGCGCCGCATCCGCCTGTCCTATGGCGCCATAGAGCATGCCCACAGCGGCACTTTCGCGAGTTAGATTGGGTTCAGGCGGAATACCGGCAACCGGCGGGGTTGGTCCATGCAAAGTAATTTTTATTTTTTGATCCAGCGCTTTAATTGAATCAGCCAGTGCGCCTTTGGCCTGACTCTCGATCTTGTGCAGTTGATCGAGTATTGAACGAGCCTCTTTTACCGCCGCGGTGGTCGCGGTTAACTCGGAAGCCAGGCGCACTTCCAAGGCGAATTGTTGTTCAATCGCGGCTGGCGCCACGTTCACGCGCGGATCAATCTTTACCGTGAACGTCTGGGTGAACGTGTGTCCGCTCACCGTCAGCTTAGCCGTGTATTCACCAGGTAATGCTAGCGGGCCAAGCGGCGATCGCGGAGTGTCGTTGGGTACCGCTGCAATCGGATACTCGTGTTGCAAAGCGGCGGGCGCAGCATAATGTAAATCCCAAACCCAGCGATGCATGCCCTCGCTGGCGGAAAGAGTTTGCTGCATGCGTATCCAGTAAAGCGGAATTATTTGCTTTTCCAGGTCCTGTTGACTGACTTCCGGTTTGTCATCACTCGAAAAACGTCGTACGAGCTTTCCTTGCGCGTCGTTGATTTCAAGCGTTACTGTGCCCGCTGCCGAGTGAGGCAAGAAGTAATCGAGAATCGCGCCATCTGGAGGATTCTTTCCTGTCGGTTCGTCTGGCGGAATCGGTGTGTCCGGATTAGTGCTGCGCCGCACGCGGTAAGCGTCTTCGGGTTTGAAAAGGCACGCCTCCGAATTCGCCTTTACAGCGGCGAGTTGTCGCAACGGAGTGATGTCGTCCAAAATCCAAAACGATCGCCCGTGCGTAGCGACGATCAGATCGTTTTCATGAATCGCCAAATCGCGCATCGAAGTATGCGGCAGGTTCAACTGAAGAGACTGCCAGTGATCGCCATCGTCAAAGGATACACAAACGCTGTTTTCCGTGCCTGCGAAAAGCAATCCCTTGCGGACTGGATCTTCGCGCACGGTGTCGGCCGGTGCATCCGCCGGCAGTCCGCCAGAAATCTGCGTCCACGTCTTGCCGCCGTCGTGCGTGCGGTAAATATAAGGACGCAGATCATCGATACGAAAACGGCTCACCGATGCGTAAGCGGTCTGCTCATCGAAGTGCGACGCTTCGATCTGCGTGACCTTGCTCCAGGCAGTCAATTCCGGCGGCGTGATATTGTTCCATTTCTGTCCGCCATCTCGCGTCACCCAGATCTGCCCGTCGTCAGTGCCCGCCCACAGCGTGTTTACATCCTTAAGCGATGATGCCAGCGCGTAGATCACACCGCGTTGTTTACCTGCATCCGGATTTCTAGGCGCGAGGGTGCCTATGCTTGACGGGACTCCGGGATTTTCCCGCGTGAGATCCGGGCTGATGGCTTGCCAGGAATTTCCTCCGTCCGTCGTCTTGAACAATACATTCGAAGCGAAGTAAAGAATGTGAGGATCGACGGGCGAAAACATGGTTGCCTCGGTCCGGTCGGTGCGGTACTTGAGATCGCGAACTGCAATCGGGGTTACATTCTGCACTTGCCCAGTCGACCAATGGTATTTCGAAACTTCATTCCTGCCGCCCCCATAGACGATATCTTGATCGAGCGGATCCGGTGCAACGTATCCGTACTCAATGGTCGCAACCGGATGCCAATCGCGAAAAGTAATCTCGCCATCATTACCGCGGCTTAAATGCACAGCGAACCGCTCTCCTGTTGTCCGGCGCAGACCCGGTAGGGAAAAGTATTAGTGGTCGCAACGTGATAAAGCTGCGCAGTAGGCTGGTTGTACCAGGAACTCCACGTTTGGCCGCCATTCACAGTGACGATGGCGCCTTGATCGCTGACCACGAGGATAATGTTGGGATCATTCGGATTGATCCACAAGTTCTGGTAATCGTCTCCCCCTGGCGCGCCGCGAATGCTTGTCCAGGTTTTGCCGCCATCTGTCGACCGCAACGTCACGATGCTGACGCTGTACAACACATCGGGGTTTTTCGGGTTCACTCTTATAATCGGAAGATCGCCGCCACCGATGCGCATGGCAGGACGCGGATCCGTCGTAGCCGTGTGCCAGCTTTCGCCGGCGTCGTCGGAGCGGTACACACCCAAACCCGCACCAGAGCCGTAATCTCCCTTCTCAGTCGTCGCTACCGCGGCATAGAGCCGGCTCGGCTGGCTGGGGGCGATGGCCACATTAATCTGCGTGAGATTATTCGGCAGGCCATTCTTCAACGCATGCCAGGTGTTCCCACCATCCGTCGATTTGAACAGACCACCGCCGGTTCCCTGAAACTGATTGTTGTCTTCCCACGGGCCTTCGCGCATTTCCCACAGCGATGCATACAGCACATTGGGATTCGACGGATCTATCTCGATGTCAGAGCCCCCCGTGTTTTCGTCCTTGTACAGCACCTTTTGCCAAGTGCTTCCCCCGTCGGTCGAGCGGAATATGCCACGCTCCTCGTTCGGGCCGTAAGGATGGCCGAGTACCGCCGCGAATAATTTGTTCGGATCGCGCGGGTCGACAACCAGCGCAGGAATCTGTTGCCCGCCGCGCAGTCCAAGGTGCGTCCAGGTCTTGCCCGCGTCTGTGGACTTATATATTCCGTCGCCGACCGAAAGGTCAGGACGGTGCAGACCTTCGCCACTCGCGACATAAATAATTTCGGCATCCGATGGAGCTATGGCAATGGCGCCGATCGATTGAGTAGGCTCCTGATCAAAGATTGGCGTCCATGTACGGCCGTAGTCATCCGACTTCCACACGCCTCCATTCACCGCCCCGATATAAAAAATGTTGGGCTGGCTCGGCACCCCAGCCACCGCTCGCGTGCGCCCGCCGCGGAAAGGTCCGATCATGCGCCAGCTCATTTCCTGATACATGTTCGGTGGATACTGTTGTGCCTGGCTTATTCCAAGGAGAGAAAAACAGAAATTGCTGACGAACAGGAAAAAAGAGACAAGGCGATGAAGTCGAAGCACGTAACCTCCAAGTAAGAATATTCCGAGGGGAACAGCATAAATCAAAAATGACATTTGGTCGTAACAGGTGGCGGGGGGAAATGAATGACGAAGTATTATGCGAGTGGCTTCGCCCAGACTATTCACCGACCCGCGCCATCTCCACTGCCCTTAGCACCGCCTGGGCCTTGTTCATGGCCTCCTGGAATTCCTTCGCCGGATCCGAATCGGCGACGATCCCAGCTCCCGCTTGCAGATACGCTTGCTTGCCTTTCATCAGCATGGTGCGAATGGCGATGCAGGAGTCGAGATTGCCGGCGAAATCGGCGTAGAGGACAGAGCCTCCGTAGATGCCTCTACGCACCGGTTCGAGTTCTTCGATGATCTGCATGGCACGCACTTTCGGCGCGCCGCTGAGGGTGCCTGCGGGGAAGCAGGCGGCGAAGGCATCGAGAGCATCCAGCCCGTTGCGTAACTTGCCTTCCAGCGCGGAGACAATGTGCATCACGTGCGAGTAACGCTCGACGTACATGAGGTCGCGAACTTTCACCGAACCGTAATCGCTTACGCGGCCCAGGTCGTTGCGGCCCAGGTCGACCAGCATGACGTGCTCGGCTCGTTCTTTCTCATCGGAGAGCATTTGTTTTTCGAGCCGCGCATCTTCGGCTTCATCGCGGCCGCGAGGATGGGTTCCTGCGATTGGGCGGTATTCGAGCTTACTTCCGGTAACGCGCACCAGCATCTCGGGAGACGAACCCAGCACGCAAACGTCATTCATGCGAAGAAAATACATGTACGGCGAGGGATTGACCGTGCGCAGGGCGCGGTAGATATCGAACGGCGCGACCTCAGGAACAAAGTCCAGCCGCTGCGACAACACAACCTGGAAGATGTCGCCGGCTGCGATGTATTCTTTGGCGCGCTCCACCGATTTCATGAAGCGGCCGCGGCTGGTTCCAGCGTGAACTTTGAGTTTGGACTTGAGCGAATCGCCCGAATGATGCCACTGAGTTGAGGGCAAGCGGCGCGCAAGCTTCCTCTCGAGTATGGCGATATCAGCGACTGCACGATCGTACGCGTTGCGTGGGCTCTCGCGAGAAACATCAGCGGTCGCAATGATATGAATCTGATGGCGAAGGTGATCGAACGCCAACAGGCGATCAAAGAACATCAACACACAATCAGGCAGAGAAAGATCGTCTTTGGCATGCTCGCCAATTTTCTCCAGCTGACGAACTCCGTCATAAGCGAAGTATCCAACGGCTCCGGCAGTAAATGGTGGCAGGCCAGCCAAGGTCGCTGGACGATGCTGGCGCAGTATCTCCTTAACAATTTTGAGGACGCTGCCGCGCTGCTTCTCCTGCTTCCGGCCTCGTTGCAGCAAAACGTCCTCGCCCCGCGCCCGCACCTGCAGGTAGGGCCGGGCGCCCAGAAATGTGTAGCGTCCAATCTGCTCCCCGCGCTCGATGGATTCGAGCAGGAAAGCTTCAGGCTCGTTGGCAGCGACGGCTAGGAAAGCGGAGACCGGCGTCAACAGATCCGCCGTAACCGACTTGACCACCGGGACCATCGTAAACTCGCGGGCCAGACGAGAAAATTCCCTGTAATTGGGGCGTAGCAAGGGGTATTGGTTAGACCTTTCAGTAGGTGCGCCTGTCATTATAGGTCAGGAGTACACCCGCTTGCGTAACCTCGGGTAACCAGCGAATGAATTGACGTATTCGACGGTACGGCGGAAGATGGCAGTTTAGCTAGCATCCATCGTGGGGACATATGCGGATTAAGTTCTGGGGAGTTCGGGGGTCCACGCCCGCTCCTCAGCCGGAAAATATGCGCTACGGCGGCAATACTTCCTGCGTGGAAGTGCGCGTTGGCAATGAGCTTTATATATTTGATTGTGGCACCGGCTTCCGGGTTCTGGGGCAAGCGCTGCGCCACGAATTCAATGGAACCGCGGTTTCCGCCCACGTTTTTGTCTCTCATTTCCATTGGGACCACATCCAGGGCATTCCGTTCTTCGGTCCGCTTTACGACAACCGGGAGAACCGCTTTCATTTTCATTCGTCCAGCCGCACGCGCAGCTTAAAGCGGGTGCTCGAAGAGCAGATGGCTGCGCCCTACTTTCCCGTTGGATTGACTGAAATGCAGGCCGACCAGAATTTCTACAATCTGGAGGAGGGACGCATTCAGTTAGGGGACGTCACCTTGCAGACCCTCTGGCTAAACCATCCGCAGGGCTGTATGGGCTTTCGCATGGAAACAAAAGAGGGCGTGTTTGTATATGCAACTGACAACGAGCCGGGTGACGCGCTGTTCGACAAGAATGTGCGCAAGCTTGCAGCCGGTGCCGACGTTTTAATCTACGACGCGCAATATCTTCCGCAAGAATACGAACGCAAACGCGGCTGGGGACACAGCCATTGGCGCGAAGCTATAAATGTGGTTACGGAAAGCGGGGCCAAGGATTTGGTGTTGTTCCATCACGATCCCGATCATGACGACGCTTGCCTCGACAAAGTGGTGAAAGAAGCTCGCGATTATTATCCGCGGCTGCGCGCCGCGTCCGAGGGCATGCAGATAGAACTGACGGGCAAGCGTTCGTCCTCCTAAATCCTGGATTACAATGAATTGTTGGGCCAGTTGGATACTTCTGCGAAGGGGTCCGTGAGTGACGCAGTTTTCAGCACCGTGGCCGCATCTGTCGGTGATCTCGGTCATCGATGTCCTGCTGGTTGCCGTCATCATTTACGAATTTCTGGCGCTGATCAAGGGTACCCGTGCGTCGCTGATGGTGGTCGGCGTCGGCGGGTTGGCGCTGGCTTTTTATGTGTCCCGGCTGGGCAATTTGTCCGCGCTGAACTGGCTGATGAACACGTTGCTGCCGTATACCGTGTTCGCGCTGATCGTGGTCTTCGCCGCTGAAATTCGGCAAGCCCTGGCGCGGCTTGGTCGCGGGCTTACGTTGAGCCGGGCCGCGGGTTCGGAGGCCGATGCTTACGACGACATCGTGCTGGCGGCAAACTTGTTCAGTCAGAACCAGACAGGCGCTCTGATCG
>Ga0073928_10005182_pt1 | contig 18474 bp, 25 predicted proteins | sample PaiPotPPA55metaG_FD_76969 | JGI IMG/M metagenome (GOLD analysis project Ga0073928, IMG submission 76969) | Iron sulfur acid spring bacterial and archeal communities from Banff, Canada, to study Microbial Dark Matter (Phase II) - Paint Pots PPA... ... | reverse complement strand
TCAATCCCGTCTCCCACCCCAGTTTTTCAATCAGTTAGGCAATCGTGTGATCCTTTGGTGATCCGTTAGCTTGCGGCAGTGAGTTAAGGTCTTTAGAAATTGGGGTGGGAGACGGGAATTGAAAACGCCCCAAAACTTGAATACAACAACTTGCAGAGCGTCGGGACGCTCTAAAAACGCTGTAAAGCACTGTAGGAATCGCTAACAGTCAGTAAAAAGTCAGTAAGGAAGCCTGTGGGTTTCTCGCCCTTCACGCCCCCCGTGCTCCGTTGCGATTCGACCCCAAAACAGGAGTTGTTGTGCTCCCAAAATGTATTGGACGGCAGCCGCTCAGTCCACCCCCGCCCCGCCGCAGCACTTCTTGAACTTCTTGCCGGAGCCGCAGGGATACATTTCATTCCGACCCACCTTGGGAGTGCGCCTGCGGGTCTCAAAAGCGCGGGCACCAACTTCGGTTTGCTGTGTCAGGCGGCACGTAATACAGGCAACGTCGAATGCGCGAGCCGGTGACTCAAAGTCTCTTTGTGACAACAGAGTAATCCCGCGAATAGGTCGCTTGAACACGTTTGGATTTGGTCAGGTATGAGTACCAAACAACGGCAAATAAAACCGGCCGGATCAGGATTCCAATGGCCAAGCTCTCAGCCGAGTCAGGAGAGTTGGCACCGCTGGCGAGCAGCGACTTGATGTAAAGGGCAAGCGCAAATGCGACTTGCGCCAAGAGAAACAGTTTGGCGGTGGTAACAGCATTCGGTCGAGCCCGCCATAGCAAAAGACCACTCGCGAAGCTGAAAACAGCAACCGCCAAATAAACAAGGGCGTAAATGAAACTAGCAACATCCGGCGCTGATTGAAGCACCGTGATCATCTGATACACGATGCTGATGGGAAGAACCAACGTGAGCACCACGCAAAAGAACAGAAGCCATCCACCTACACTCGATGGTGCTCGTCTTTCTTGGTCGGAGACCATCTTCCCTCCTCGTACTAACTCCCTCGATTGTATCGCTTCCCGCTGCCACAACGACAAAGACCGTTCCTCCTCTTCTCATGCAGCCATTCTAAATTTCGCCGTGGAAAAATAAGGGAAGTTGAAACCTGCACACCGCACGAACCAAGCTAAGCGTTTGTGACACCCGACCCATAAGCTGCTACCCCTTTACCAGAGTGGGGAGCTTGTGAACTGAATTTTCCGCTATAAGGAGTTCAGCCATGATTGGGATGATCCAGATACTCGTTTATCTGCTGGCCGTGTATCTAGTCTTTAAGGGATTCGAAATCTTACAGATTGCTTTAATGAGCAATCGCACCGACCGAACTGGTGGGATTGTCATTGGGATTCTGGCGGTCGTGATCGCTCTCGGTGCATCTGGATTCTTCGTGGACATGGCTGACACACAGGCAAAGTCTGTTTCAAGTTCATTTCCAAAGTAACGGCTCATACGACCAAACTCTCATTGATCCGTGCCCCTCAAACCACCGCATTCCGCCTGTCGCCCGACAAGCGGCAAGGGGGCAAGGGATGGAGCCGGAGTTGCGCCCAACACCCACCGCGTTCATACTCCGACATGACCCTCAAAAGTGCGGCGCTGCTCTGGTCGGGACGATAATGATGACGGCCCTTTTGGTATGGAATTTCGTCTCCAACGTGGTCAATGTTCTGCGGGGCGTGGACCCACCAGTGGTGCTCTTCTCGTCATTCATCTATGCGTTTGGCTGCTTGAGCGTGCTGGTGTTCTTTTTCATATTCCATCGGGGGCAGTAGTCGTGATTTTGGCGGGGACGGCTCTGACGATTACGGCAACTCGAAGGCGACTTGAACAACCTCAGTGGTCTCTTGAGGTGCAACTTCAAACTTCCACTTTTTGACCGTATCGGTGGCCGCTTCGATCAGCACCGGACTTCCCCCCAGCGCCTTCGTAGACTTAACCCGTCCATTGGCTCGGACGACGGCTTCCAGTTTGACCACGCCACCAACCTGCATCCGCTTTGCTATTTCCGGATAAAAGGGAGCGATCCTGCTGACTACCTTACGCTCCTCGTGGCCCGGAGTCTGTGCCTTGCTGGTGCCCATGAGCAGGGTGGCAAACAGCGCAGCAACAGCAATCAAACTGCTTGCTCGACACATGGGGGATGCACCTTCTTCCATGTCCACCCTATCGACACGACGCCGTAGGCACAACTGTCGGAAGTAATGGGGCTGCTCTGCTCGATGTCGGTCGCCCCCGCTGTGCGACTGTGGAGCTACATTCGGATGCCTTTCAGGGACACCCCGCCTACTGGGGCTCGGCTGCCCGGAGAGGACTCAGGTCGGCTGGGGCGTCTCAGAGGTCATGGCAGCCTTTGTGGCCAGTCTGGCGGGCGATCTGGGCGAGGCACCAACACTTCTCATGTAGCCCGTTTCGGATTTCAGCACGGGCGAAAGGGCGTGCGCCACGAGGGCTGCCATGCGGCGCGTGCCAGATTCAGAAAGATGCAGTCCGTCTGAAGTAGCATTCGCGCCACCGATAACCTCGGCGAAAAATCGCTTCGGGATCAGCCCGACTCTATACTTTGCTGCCAGACCTCGCTGAATCCGACCATACGCGATCTTGTGCGGGAACAGTGGTAGCTCGAACATCACCACTATGCGTTCAGGTGCGATGACCTTTAATAGTAGTGTGTCGAGAGCCTTCCCGAATTCCGCTGACGGCACGCCCTCCAGCAGATCATTCCCGCCGATTTCGATTAGAACTACATGATCTTCTGGCGTTAGTTTTTCCGCCATCGTCAGTCCGTCCCTCGACTGTGCGCCCGGTCTCGCTAGGTTTCTTACCGCGATACCAGTCGTCTGCTGTAGGACGAGCGGCCATGATGGAACACGGGGATCAATGCCCGATGAAATCGAATCACCAATAATCACCAAATGGTCGCTGGGCTTGCCTGTAATTACTGGCATCTTGCGGTGAGAAAACTCAATCGTTGTAAGAACGAGCAGCAACACCACCAGAACAGCAGTCGCAGCGGGCCGCCATCTCAACCATCGTCCGCTGGAACGGTTCGATGCAATGAACCACAGCACCAATGCCGTGCCGAAGATCAGATCAACGACTAACGGAAAAGGCGGACATGCCATCACCATCATCGCCAGCGCCAGCGATGCCCCCACATTTCGCAGTCGCAACAACCATGTGCGCTTCGCAAGCCGCGAAATAGCTATCACCAGCAGGAGCAATGCCGCTCCAAGATAAAGCGATTCGCCCGATGCGAAATAAAAAGGGGCGGGGCTCATTGCAGGAATCGTATCAGGTGGCCCTAAGCGGTCTTCCGCCGTGCCCAGAACTACCGTCGTGGGTGAGAGCGAGAATCAGGGTTCGATTTTGCGTTGTCGCGAGGATATATCCGCCCATCGAGCTAATGAGGAGGCACCTCGATATAGACTGTACAGTGAGCCTCAGAATTGCTACCGTCGAGAAAGCAGATCACCCACGCTCTGGGGATTCATGCGACTCAACCCACTTGGACCTGTATACCCTCGGCTATCAGGGAGTGGACGTAAACACGTATGTGCGGAAACTGAAAGCTGCTGGCGTCGGCATCGTGGCCGACGTGCGTGAGACGCCGTGGAGTCACAAGCGGGGCTTTTGTAAGAATGCCCTCAGTTCCGAACTGTCGAAGGCTGGCATCGATTACATCCACGTGAAGTCAGCGGGCAATCCGAAGGAGAATCGCCGCACCGCCCCGGACCTAACGGAATGCCTCAGACGGTACACGCACTATCTGCGAGAGAACCCGGCAGGGATCAATGATCTGGTTCAGGTCGTTCGCATAGCTGCGTCAAGCAATAGAACGGTTTGCCTAACCTGCTTCGAGAAAGATGTGCACGATTGCCACCGCTCGATACTTGTGGATGCGATGAGAAAGAAAATCAGGATACGTCCTGTCCATCTGTAAACCGCAGGAGATCGGGAACCCGCTTCGGGTACCACAAACCCACGATCATAAAGCTTGCTGGATAGCGGAAAGAGTTGCCCAAGAAGAATTTCAGATCGTAAACAGAGAGCTTGCACAGTTCCTTCATGCGCTTCACAGCGGCTTCGTTCCCATCGCGCCTTTGGAGTTCGCAAAGACCCCAGTCAAGCACTTGCATGTTATGACCGGGACAGGCGTTCTGTTTACACAGCCATGAAATCGCAACGCGAGATTTCATAAACTCAAGCTTTTTCATCTCTGGCGGGATGCTCTGCGCGAACATATCCATCTGAGCCCGCTGCGCTTCAACGGTTTTCTTGAGGTTTTCAAACTTTTGCTCAAAACTGCGTGCGGCCTCTTCCGGTCGGTCAATCACCTCTACCTTAGTAATTTCGCGGGGAGTGACGACGCCGATAGAGGTTCGATTATTTTTCTGCGATTCTTGCAACTCGTCCATATTTTCGAACTGCCAACTTTTCTCCTTAAACATCAACCCAGAACGCTTACCCCACTCATCTTGTGTCGTGGGAATGGTCTCGCCGACTTGAATGGAATCCAAATCGATTTTGTAACTCTCTGGACGGGTGTCATCGGGATTTTTTAGAAGCCCAGCGGTGATCCATTGGTACAGCTTAAACTGCTCATCTCCATCGCTCATGTATCGGTAGGGAATTGGATAAATCCGGACTGGTTTACCAGACGGAAGCATTCCTGCGGTGCAAACGGTCTCAATATATTTCTTGCTCAGTTCGGGGTAGGTCTTTGCCCAGATCAGAATTTTGTGTTCGGTGTAACCGGGCTTCATCTCTGGTGCCTCACCATTACAAGTGAGCTATAACACAAATTTGGTACCGAGCAATCGACTTCAACCACGAAAGCCTGCCGCGAACTCGCAGCAGGCTCCAATCTGCTAAGCCGCCTTCTTCTGCTGCGCCCGCAACTTCGCCCACCGTGCCCGCTGTGCCGCCGCGATCTTCCTGCGGGCCGACGCCGACATGGTTCGCTTTGCAGGAGCCGAGCCCGTTGACTTCGCCACCAGCGGTGGCCGCGACTGTTTCCGAACACTTGCCCATCGCGCCTTTTGTGCCAGTGCCATTTTGCGTCGTGAAGCTGCGGATATAATTCTTTGCGTTTGTGCTGTCTTGCTGGGTGCTGCTCCCGTACCATTGAAGGACTCTATCCCGGAAATTATTTGGTCTAACTTGTCAAGTTCTACCTGTGCGTGACTGCGCTTCTCTCGAAGCTCCCGTAGTGCATTCTCTAGATTCGACATTATTAACCCCCTCGGGTATTTTGATGCGGCCTAATTGTATAGGAGCGAGAGACCAGTCTGGGACTGGCTAGTGGCGAGCTTGCAATAGAACGGACTCTCGATGGTAGTCAAGGAATTGTTTTTGGCCGTGAGTAAACGTCCCCACGTTGATGACACGATCCGTCGATACTCCCATTCGGTTCAGAGAAGGTATATGGGCGACGGGGGAAACGATCACCAAACCGGAATCCTCGAAGCGTATGAAACCGCGATCAAAGAGGTGATCCATTGTGGGGGTCAACAGAAGTCCGTTCTCTCCGTTGAGCCGCTCCTCGTTGTTTGAATCACGCCAAGGCTTGCAGTGGCTAGCTCGCAAATGGATCGGATTTGCTACGCCAGTGATTCTGCATCGGTGTTCAACCTGCATGACTCGCTGCTTGAAAAGACCTTGCCCCCGTCGTGCAACGATAAGTGCTTCACGCTCGGTCTCCAGAAGTTGACGATCAGATTCGATCTCGGACTCGATGTGATGCTCCCACATTTCTAGATCACCATTTTCAACCTGCATGGGTGTCTTGAGCGTCGATCTGGCGGCCCGGTCGTTCAGTAGCGCTGCCTCTTTGCCAATCAATCCGATCAGTACCTCTGCGAGAGGCAGTGGTACTTCGGTCAAATAGACAGATTGAATTCCGTTCCCTGAGTCCTGTAATGGGGAATAGCGTGAGGGCAAAACCCGCCTCAGCACATCAATATGGTCCTTGGGGCGAACCTTGTTTAGAAGTGAAATGAAATTGACCCGCACCCGCCATCCAATAGGCTCCCAATTCAGCCCCACTACACCGAATTCGGCGGGCTTAGGATTTTCATAACAATAGGACGCGACTGTTCCGATGGCGGTGATGCGAGTATCCACGAAAGAGAAAACAAGGTCTCCCGGTGCTACCTCTCGCATGAATTCATAGAATGGGTTCCGCGCTCCGTTGACATTGCGCTTCGGCGACCAGAGATAGCCGCCTTCAATCTCCTGCCGATACGTCTGGTTCTGGTTTACCCACCAGTAGCGCACGTTGTGTTCACCCTACCCGAAAGGTGGAGCGTATCATGGCATCCTGCCCTTGCGTCACGGAGTATCCAACATGACCGTCGAGGATTTTCGTCAATCCCTCACAGCGACCGAGCCGCCTGCCGGACTCTCACTACCTCGCGGGATTGTGGTGGGACGCCAAAGGCGATTGGAAGCGAGCGCACGAATCGGCTCAGTAGGACGAAGGCCCCGAGGGTAGTTGGGTGCACGCTTACCCGCGCTCCACCATCCCGGCAAGTTCGGGGGCTACGAGGATGCTCTGCCGTTTTGCGTGCACACACTTTCCTCCAGTTTCAGTCCGCGCTCACGGCGATTTCCGAACCCCGCCTTATATCAACCGCCACGGGTCTCTTCGAACAGCCTACGCGCAAGGCATCTTCGATTGAAGACAGGGCCGTCCTCACTTCATCTCTCAGGCAATCGGCTTCTTCCCCGATACTGCCTGAGCAGGCGTCGATCTCTGTCAGTTTGGTCTTCACCGTCTTGATTCGCCCAAGGGAGGTACGGATCGTCCTAACCTGCTGCTCAACCGAAGCAGTGTCTACTTCGGGCGCTTCATCTCGAAGGTCGGCCAGCCGTCGTTGCACGATCAGAAAGCGGACGGCGGTGATTAAGTGGTCGCGGGTGCATGCCACCCACGGCCCGTAACCACACGCGCCTTCCGCCCACTCACCAATTTCGCGAAGGCTCAGGCCTTCCTGTGTCCGGGAGACAAAGATTCCCGCGCTAGCTCCCCGTTCTGCCATCTTTCTCGCCATCTCACCAGAGATCGCCTTGCGTCCCATGGCACGGGAGTTACGGTCGCGGGCTTCGATCACGATGGAGATCGGCTGATCCACGATCCCGTCTCCCCGCAACGTGACGACAACGTCCCCGGGCTGGTTGTCCGCGCCGACGTGGCTGACCTCTGCTCCGACCGCCTGTGCCCACCGCCGCAGGATTCCTACAACTTCTTCCTCGAACGGCTCCCCCTTGAGCGTGGTCTGCTCCAGAGCCTCGGCGGCTGCATCCCGTCCCCGGACTTCTTTGGCGAGACTGTCAATCTCGGAAAGCAGGGGCTTCAGAGCGTCCTCGACTTGTGCCTTGACCGCCTTCGCCAACGTTCCGCTCTCGGTTGTGGCGCTGGCGACTGCTTGGCAAAGAACGCTCTGGACGGACTCGCTGTTCTTGGGATTCAGAAGTTCGCGGAGGGATTGGAGTGCGCTACCGAGCGTTGACTTCGCGTTTTTCGGGTCCAAGTCATCCGCCAAAAGGGTTTTCAATTCTCCGATCCGCCGTGTGCTCTCTTTTGCCGCGTCATCGATGAGCCTCTTAACCGGGCTCAACACCTGACCCTCCGCAGTGCCCATCTTCTTGACGAGTGCTTCCTCAGCCTTGGTCGGAATGTCCGTGACTGCATGCTCAACTTCAGTTAGAAGTTCCGTGATTTTCCGCTTAACGAAATCGGTGTCCTGCGCCGTGCGCCCGCGTTCCAAACAGAACACGCCCACCTCAATCGCCTTCGTCAGCGTAAACGCCCGTTCCTCGGCGGGTATGCTGCGGAAGTAGCTGGCGACTTCCTTCAGCGGGACCTCAAGCTCCATGATTCGGATTGAAGATGCTCGGACTTCAACTGCGGTCTTCGACATAACTGCCTCCGGTGGACTCTTTCTTGCTGCTCACGGTTTCCAAAATGGATCGCCCAGATCACCAATTCCGCTGAAGTGCCCGCACTGAGTTTTACCCGTGACGGTGAGCCGTGCATCGTGCTCCAACGTGAACCTGTCGCCGTCATACCCAACGAATGCACTACCGGGGTGGATTCGGCACCACGGCGTCACCATCTGGACGAACAGTCCCACTGCCGTAGAGGCAAGCACTCCGTTCGACCAAACGACTTGTGGGTTCCCGCCCGCCTCGCCATAGCGACGACCTTCATCATCGAGGTCTCTCTGTCGGATGAATCCCATGCATCTAAAACACGGTCGTCCGGGCATCGACACCACCACTTGCCCCGAGATCGAGTACGGATCGCCTTTGTGCACATCCATCCCGATGTCGATCAGCGGGATCATTGCCCTGCGGCAGCTTTCCTCAAGTTGCGCTCGTCCGCTGAAGCCATCGATGCACCCAAAGACCACGTCGCATGCTCGTAGTGCCGGAAAGTCGCTTTGCCACTCAGACTGAATAGGCCAGACCTCCGCTTGGGGGTTGATGCCCATGATCATCCGCTGGGCAACAACTACTTTCGGGGTCTTCGAGACAGCATCCTCGAAAGTTGCGCCCACGGTACGATTTAGATTGGGAAAGTCAGTGTTGTCTGGATCGAAAATGGCAAATCTGCCCACCCCGACATGCGCCGACTGTTGTTTTTTGAGAGTACGGCCGCCACCGAGACCGACGATACCCACTCTTGTCTCCCTTAACAATTTCTCGCTGTCCTTGCCCAGAAAACTTTGGCGGCTGAAGAGATCGCTCATCCGGCTCTCCCAAGGAACCTCATGGGGAACCCGAGCGCTGTTATCTGGCGAATCCGGAGCGGAGTTTTCTGACACGGATACCAGCACAGCCCGGCCGCTCCATCTGCGCTAAGGACGAGCGTCCCATGTGGCAGGTCAGGCTTGACGTTCCAGAAGTCCGGGACGAACTTGCTCGATTCCCGCAAGTCTGGGCGACTGAACCAAGGGGCTCCTCCGTAGTCGTGAAGATGGACGTGGAACATGCTGGCATCTTCAGTTAGGGCGAACTGCATTGCGGTCCGCATGGCATCCGCACTGAACACGCAGCCGAATCGCGGGTCATCGACGTACCAGTCGTTCGGCAAGGGAAGATAGGTGTGTGCGAGAACCAGAGCCCCGTCGCGACATGTGCTCGCCTTGCAGCCAATGAACCCTGCGCGTTCCGCTGCGAACGGGTGCGGCCGCCTGAGATCGGCGAAGATGCCGTCCAGCAAGCCAGCAGTGATTTTGAAGTGCACGTTCATTGCAGAGCTTTCAAGTGTTGCGCGAGCACTTCTATCGGGCGTCCGCTGGCAACGTAATTCCATGAGTACGCGAACCAACTCCGCTGGAGAATCGCCACGTTCGAGGCGTTCCAGTTGAGGCCGTTCTTGCTGCTGACCTGCTGCGCGAAATACAGCCGGGTCGGATAGCCGTCACGGGTACTCAGGCACAACAATGCGTCGAGAACGGCGGGGTTACAGCCGCTCGGAAGCCGCAACTGCGGCAGCAGGACGTAGTTCAGCCCGAACTCCGTATACTCTTTAGCTCCTCCGCATAGCTGGTCAAGCTCCGTCAGATCAATCTCGGTCGGCATGTGACGAGCCGCCGCCGCGCACATGGCTGACGAAGACTTCATGACCACGGATATGAACTTTTCCGTTGTCGTCCAGCGGCACCAGTTTGCCGTCCACAACTTGCTCAAGCTCGCGGGAAGCGTCCACGCCCAAGGCGGCTTTAAGCTGCGAGACCACCCATTCGCGGGCTTGAATCTCAACGGTTCGGTTGTCGATGGTCACTGGTACCTTATGACCGTGCTCTTTACTATCCGGTTGCGCTTGTTGGACTTCTTGCATTGAATCCCCCATAATGTCGTAGTAGTGTCTTACGTCAGCAAAAGAGTTGCTGACGTGCAACGATGGTACTCCACTCTCGTTTCGTTGGTCAATACTTTTCTCTTTGGTGAGACATGAGCATTCTTAAGCTCGGAAAGCTCCTGATGGAGCGCCGAGGCAATGAGGGAATCCGGGAGTTCGCGAAGAAGCTCGGCATCAGCCCAGCGACACTGTCGCGAGTAGAGAATGGCAAACTGCCGGACTTGGAAACCTTCTCGAAGATTTGTGACAAATTGGACTTGGACCCTTCCGACATCCTGCAAGTCGGAAAGAAGGCCTCAGCCCAGCCCGCTGCGTCTACGGTAACGCTGGCAGCGCACGTTCATTTCAAAGCCGACCCTCAGCAGACGCCGACCGCCGCCAAGGATTTGGCGAAGCTGATCCTCGCCGCCCAGAAGCACGCGGCCGCGATGGAGTAAATGTTCCGGCGCGGCTTCAAGTCGTGGTGTGAAGAAACCGCGCTCAATGTGCGTCGGCACCAAGGGCTCGCTTCGACTGCGCCCCTCTCGCCTTTTGTGCTTGCCCGCGAGCTTCGGGTCGAAGTGATCCAGCCCGCCGACCTGAAGGACTTGCCCGAGGATGTCCGGCGCAGGCTGGTGGGTCAGCATTCGGACTGCTGGTCGGCGTTAACGATTCCCGGCAAGCGGAGGCCGCTGGTTGTCTACAATCCGTCGCACTCTGCTGCTCGCCAGAACAGCGACTTGATGCACGAACTCGCTCACATTTTTCTCGGGCACAAGCCCACGATGTTGTTTGTGGACCCAAACACCGACCTCGCCCTGCGGACGCATGACAAAGCGCAGGAGGAGGAGGCGAACTGGCTTGCCGGGAGCCTCCTGCTGCCGAGGGAGGTCTTGCTGTACATCAAGTCAACGGGTCTAAGCGACGAGTCTGCATGCCGTCAATACGGGGTGAGCGCCAAAATGCTGTCGTACCGGATGAACGTCTCGGGCGTTAACCTCCAGCACAGAAGGTCGCAGCGATGGTAGTAAACAGTGCATTTGTTGACTTTCATGGGTGTCACGCTCATATCGCTGCGGCTACACATTTAGGTAAATTGTTCTTGCGATGAAGACATCTAAACCACAGAAAGAGCCCGAACTAGCAACGGGGTGGCCCGTCAGTAGGGTGACGAAGTGTCTCGACACAGCCGAAAAGGATTCACTCGTACTGTTCCTTGACCAGCGATACCAAGAGCGATTCTTGGAACCGGTTCGAACGCTTCGCTCGGCCCCCTAGCACACGGCCGGGGCTGATGTACTTGGATTGCAATTTGGTCAGCGATTGTTTCCAGACATCCCGTGTACAGTTCCTTCGATTCCAGATTTCGGGTTCCACGCAGAAAAGGGTACCGCAGGGTCATGCGACAGGCGGAAGGAGCCACACACACGTTCCAAAATCGTACTGCGGGGGTTTTGGAGGTACGCTAGGCTGCGGGATGCGATAGCAATTCCTGAGCATCTTTCCAAGAGCGGTAAGTAGCCATGTGCCCGAGAAATCGTCCCACCAGAAACCGTTCGAGCGGCCATTCCAGAAACGCCAGCACCATCCGCTCAACGCACCAACGTGGGTGGATCAAAGCCTAAAAAAGAGCTTCCCGCTGTGGATGAATTGTAACGAACTTAGTTCTTCCGACGCAGTTTGATTACTCCGATGTTGTTTCGGTCTCTACCAGTATAGTAGTCACCTTCGAGTTTGTCAGTCCCGGTGAGCACAAGACGTGCGGTCCCTCGATGCATGTGCATCGTCTCTGCCGCATCAGCATTCGGTTCGTTAAGATAGTCGTAAATTAGGATGCACTCGTCTTCGGTGACTACCATCGACGCGGACAAGCTGTGCGATTTTGAATTTGGTCCGATGAGGCGAATGACCATCTCCGTCCAGTCTTGCCCGACGACAGCTTCGACATTGTGGGCCGGACGGGTCACTCCGTCATAATCGCTCTGGACGGTGCCACTCCACGTTCCTGCCAATATCGGCGTCGAGACACTGACGAGGCTTCTCAACCATCCCCACTTCCACGCGACTCCTTTGAAGAATCCGTAGAGCAGACCGTACAAACCCATGACGCTGGAGAAATCGACCCACAGCGGAGGGGTCCAACCAATCTTGCTAAACAGCGCGGCCAGTCCGAGCGAGGAAACGACCGCGAGAATGGCGAGATAAAACGGGACGTGTTTTCGTTCTTCCGAATTTGTCGAGTAAGGATGACGCATCTTCACTCCCATCGGTCCCAAAGATTCGTCAATCCACGGATGAACACACTTGCGTCAGTCGTATTCCACTGCGTTGATGCGGTCCCGAAAAGCGCCAACTGTCCGTTCTGGCACATGAACGCCCCGATGGGATTTTCCATCAGGTATTTCACGATGTTGAAGTAGGTCTCTCTTAGGCCAGCACCGCGATAGTGCACGTCGAGTACGTTGAACAGAAGGCATTCTACAAAGTAGGACGGCGCAATGCCCTTCGGGAGGAGGTTTCGCTCAATCGCATAGTTCCGAGCGTTCTTGAACATACGCACTGTCGGCTTGTACCGCCCGTTGGTTTGAAGAAGAGAGTTCTTGGCTTCGCCGTTCTTGATATGCAGCTTCGGATAGTTCACGACGGCGTTGCCCGCTGTGTCAACGAACTGCAAGCCCTCGTCATATCCTTCGTTGTTCAGCGATTGAAAGAAGGTGTAGTTCTTGAATCGGATGGCGGGCAAGACATCAGCAGTCATGTTCCCCGGTCCTGTGACGACGTGGAAGGCTTTCCCACTTCCCGCATTCAGCGCGGTGCCGAATTTCTTACGCAGTGCTTTCTCGACATCGACCCTCCATTGCGGGGCGTTATAACTTCCCGCACCAATACTTTGTTGAGCAGCTTTCTGGTCGGGCGGAAGCCGCGACACATTGCCGTAGAAAACGTCGTTAGATTGCACGACGACATCGACATCACTGTCGGCCCGAATGTTCGTGCTGTTCCTATAGGACCCCTGAAGAAAAATCTCGAAGGCTTTACCCTTCAGAGGTGAGTCGTTCGCTTCCAGCGCATGCCGAATGGAGTTGTGGGCCGTTATTGAGTTGGCAGTCCCACCTTGATTACTCCACGTCTTCAGTTGGTCTTCTGGAATGTACATGGTGATGACGGGCCAGAGAGTCGTCAGCGCCCAAGCGGAAAGCGTAGCACATCTTGATGGCGAAACAAAGGCGAAAGGTGGTAGGATGCGGTTGTGGACGAAGGTCGCAAGCGCGTGCTGCTGATCGCCGCCAGCATTCTCGCGGCGCGGCAGCTGGCACAGTACGATGGCGGAAAGCGTGTTCCTGCAACCGTCGCCGCAATTTCAGATGCGGTCCGGTGGGCCGAAGAAATTATGAAGGAGATTGATCGGCGGTGGCCGTACAAGCCTAGCGGGATTGAAAGATGAGCCGACCTTGGAAACTTGGGCGCAATGACCCTTGCAGTTGCGGGAGTGGTTTGAAATTCAAGAGGTGTTGCTTGCCGAAAGCCCGACCCCAGCAAAAGCCAATTGAAGGAAGAATTATGGCGTCGAAGGATGGAATGGTGTGGAAGGAAGCCACACCCGAATTGCGCGAGAGAGCAATGAAAGTATTTGGAGAAAAGCAGCGCAAGGAGCAGGAGCGAGTGGCGCGCTTTGGCCAAATAAGGCCGCAGATTTCTGTGGTGCACCAAGGCCAGCGGATGGTCACGGTGCGCAACAGAATTTACTATTCGGACAAATGGAAATTCTTTCCTGATTTTCTCCGTGACTATGTGCCTCAGGTTCTTGGACTTGAATGGTGCAAGGCAGAAGCATCGAGGCCAGAAGCGGAGCGCCACCCAATTATCACGTGGCGGGCGCAAGGTGCAGCGTACATGAATGCGCAACCAGCGCAGCCCGATGGTAGCCGTGTAGCACTGCCGTGCGGTGCGTTGGCAGCATATACCTGCTTCGCTTACGACCTCTATGTGGTGGACGACAACGGCGGGCTTGATGATGAATTCTTGCAGCGATTGAAGAACCGGGAACTGTTTCAAGGCGCACGCCATGAACTGTTCGCTGAGGCAACGTGCTATCGGGCGGGTTTCACGGTGGAACATGAGAACGAGAAAGATGGAAGCACCCGCCACGCGGAATTTACGGTAAGGCATGCAGCAACGGGACAACTTCTATCAGTGGAAGCAAAAAGCAGACACCGTGCTGGCGTGCTGGCGATGCCGGGCACACCAGAAGAAAAGCCGCAGTTGCGTCTTACGCATTTAATCAATGATGCAGTGGCTAAGAATCCGAAGCATCCGCTCGTAATTTTTGTGGACACCAATCTGCCTTTCAAGTGGGCGGAAAGAGTGCTGGGGCGGCAACCCGGAAAGGCAATATCTCGGCCCATGCAAGCTCTGTTGGAGCAAGTAAAGAGCCACCACGATGATGCGGACCCCTATTGCATGATTATTTTCAGCAATCATCCCCATCACTATGCAGTTCGTGATTTAGACCCGCAGCAACATTTGCTTTCCGTGGTATCTCAACAGCCAAGCGCGCACCTGCTTGCCTTGCGAAATCTTCACACGGCCGCCACGCTGTACGGCAATATTCCAATGGGCTTTTCGCTGGAAGAAGGTGACCCGCCACCACCCGCTGTACCCGTGGTATGGCCGAAGGTTCGTTATGACCTTGAAGTGAATGGAACTGATGTTAGCGTTTCGCGGGAGGGTAAGGCTGTAACCCAAACGTTCTCGACCACAGACAAAGACCGCCCGCAAGCGCACAGCGAATTGCACGAGTTTTTGGAGGATATTGGGCTATCTCGTGTGGATGCCCACATGATTTGCAAGGCAATCGAACAAGGCAAATCTGTATCTGGGGTTTATGCGCCGAAGTAGGCTCTCTACACCCGCATGCCCTGTGGCTCTTGAATCCTGCTGGGTTATCTCGGACTCCGTCATGTCTCCGTCCATCGTCGGCCTTGTGCAAGGCCACTGATTACGGTAGTTGGCGTAACAGTGCGCCCCGAAACGGTGCTGGACTTCAGCGGGTGCAACTCCCGCCCGATATTGCCACCACCGCCGCTCCGATTTCCAGCGGCTGGAGCGGTTTTTGACGAGCGCCTTTTCACGGCCCACTGCTATCTGATTACAACAATTGCCCGTGGCAGACTGCATTGGACATTGTGGTTTACGTTGCCACACTCACTTGTCGAGCGGTAAAGTGAGAACGATCCGCGAGTTTCGCGTTTTGATGTAGCCGTTAGGAGCAAATGGTGAAGATCGCCATACATGTCGCCGCGCTGATTCTTGTGGCCCCCGCCGCATTAGGACAGAGCACAACTTGGCATGGAGTTGCCAATCCTACATTCAGTTCAACCTCAACGTTGGTGATCGTCCCGACATTGGTTCGATCAGCGTCAGGGGAGCTTGTTACAGACCTCGATGCGAGTCACTTTCGACTCACCGACAACGGGATTGAGCAGAAAGTATCTGTCGCGGAGGCGGAGAATCAGCGACTCGCCGTGGTGGTCCTCATGCAAACGGGAGGGGCGGCCTCCAGCCAGCTTTGGAACTACAGCAAGCTCGACACCCTGCTCGAAAACATGCTGGGCAGTTCAACACGCAAGGTTGCCCTGGTGACGTTCGACAGCCGCCCCGAACAGATATGGGGCTTCCCCTCGAGAGCTGATGCTCTGTATGACGCCTTAACACATCAAGAAGGCGGGGACCATGGCGCAGCAATTATGGATGCGGTGAAGTGCGCGATTGGTGAACTCCGACTGCAACCGGCAAGCTTCCGTCGCATCATCCTCCTGCTCAGCCAAGCACAGGACGACGGAAGCGAAGCCCCCACGGAAGATATAGTGCGGAGTCTGGCTGAGAGCGGTACTACGATCTACAGTCTTACGTTCTCGCCGAAGCAGGCGCGGATGAAGGGCCATTTCGCCAAACCCGTCAACGGAAATCCACGCGATCAGAAATCTCTTGGTGTCGTCTTGAAGGCAATGCGCGAGAACACCGCTGCGGAGGTCGCGGCGCTCTCCGGTGGAGAACACCTACGGTTTCGTGATGAAAACGATCTAGAAACAAAGTTGTCGATCTTAGCCAAGGACATTCACAGTGGCTATACGCTGAGCTTCTCCCCCAGTTCGCATGATTCGGGGTTCCATGCCATCACGGTACATGTCGTCAAGCAACATACTCGCCTCGAAGTTGTGGCACGCACGATATATTGGTTCGATAGACCAACCACAGAGAAGTGAAAACTCGGGAAGACAGCGGCCCGTTCAGCGAGACGGACCTGAGAGGCAACGAGCATGCCGTCTTTGCTGCGAAAAGAACTCTAGTTGTTGCAACATCCCCATTACGCTCACTGACCACGGGCCAATTCTCAAAGAGTGAGATCGCCTGTTTTCGTCAATTGAACAACCCAACTATACTTTTGCGATATGCCTGACAGCAGGGTAGAGAATCCGCCGCCCGTCCTCGACTGCGCTCGCCTGCTCCACTATGCCGTGCTCGATGCGGCGGTCAAGTTTTCAGGGCGGTCGCTTTTATTCGTGGACGGCAAGGAATTGGGCGCAGTCCCATGCCTTGCAATCTGCGAGGATAAGAACACAACGGGCGTTCTTTTGTTCCATTGCGCGGTCGATTGGTGCGTGTTGGGCTGTTTAGCCCACGACACGGTTTCTGACGCGAAGGCCCGCGCCGAGTGCGTGTACAACGGCGTATCCACCCGATGGGTGGATGCGAACGTGTCGAGGGAAACGGCTGAGTCGTATCTGAATCAGCTATTCGCGAACCAGCGATGCAGCATTTGTGCCAAGCGGCCTGATGAGGTGGACTCCCTCATCCAAAGCGGTTCGGCGTTGATTTGCAACCGCTGCGGGGGATAGCGGTTGAAGAATCGCGATCTCACCAACTACGGCCCGTCCGGTCATTTGGTGAGAACGGGAGGGCACCGGCTGTCGCAATCGGGGAATCTGGAATAGAAACGCTCACGCCACGACGGAAAGTGTAACGTGGAGAAGGATACTCAGGAAAACATAATGGCATCCGCATTCTCGCACGCAGTCGCCGCCATGAGCATCGGAGCCCGTTTCTATCGACCCCAAATCTCCAAGCGTGTCTGGGTGGCTGGTATCCTGTGCTCTGTCATACCCGACCTCGACGTGATCGGGTTCAAGTTCGGCATCCACTACGGCGACTTCTGGGGACATCGTGGCTTCACGCACTCGCTGGTCTTCGCTGCGTTTCTAGCGGGCGTTGTCGCGGTTGTCCTGTTCCGGCGCGGAGCGTCTGGGATCGTGCGATCTGCCCTGTTCGCGTATTTGTTTCTAGCCACAGCCAGCCATGGCGTGCTCGACGCCATGACGAACGGTGGGCTTGGGGTCGCGTTTTTCTCACCCTTCGACAATCGCCGTTATTTCCTGCCGTGGAGACCCTTCTTGTTTCCCCATTCGCGATTACACGGTTCTTCAGCCCACGGGGGTATGCCATTCTCCGAAGTGAACTCCTTTGGATTTGGCTTCCCGCGATACTGTTTGGATCGACGGTGTTGATGCTGCGCCGGAAGAGCCAACCCGACGTGGCGATACCGAATGAGTAAGCAGATCGCAGAGAAGTCTTGCGCTCAGTGGCACGACGGAAGCGGTATTTCGACGTGGTTAAATGCCCACGCTTCTTTGAGCCGGGCAATAGTTGCATCCCTTTGCTGAGCGTCAACGCCGAGGGCAGTAAAGTCGAATTGTGCCCAAAACAAGAAATTCAGATAGACGGCCTTGCGATTTGTCGAGACCTCACAAACAAAATCCATCCGACTGTAGTCCCACGTCTTCGCCATTGCAATGAACTGGGCCACAACGTCCTTCCCCTTGAGCCCAAATCTGTCCGGGACAAATCCCTCAAAACCTACTCCGAAGTAAGACGATTCAACGCTGATCATTCCTTGGATCGAAGCATTGAAACCCGGAAGTCGTTCGGCTGGAATCCAGTATTCGACGTGCGTGGCCGATCCGACAGTATGCGGCTCGTAATTGGCAAGGTGCGAATCGCTCACAACGAACTTGGTCACGTACCCGGCGAAGCTGGAGTCCTTTGTGTTCCAATCCCGTGCTATTTGCGTTGCATACTCGACATTCGCCACTGGGTAAAAGATCGGCTGCTGAGGAAGTCGCGGAGGGAACTCGCGCATTCCTGACTCCCAAATCAGGGCGAGTTCGTGAAGCCCGACAGGACGAAAGAGGGTCGTCATGGCTGGCGTGGTCCCAGCATTGCCGGAGTGTTGGTCCAAAATCGCAGATACGTCTCACTCACGAGTTTCGAGACTCTGATTCTGTCCACCTTCTCTGGCAATCCGCTCTTCGCTTCGGCTTCTTTCAGTTCGCAAAACAAAGTATTCGCCAGCGTGAGCACCCGCTCAAGGGAACCGTAATTCCCGGTGCGAATGGTGATCAGCAATTCCTTTTCGGGGCGGGGCAGCGTGATCGTGCCGGAGCGCATCAACTCGATGCCCTCGTTGAGCAGTCGAATTACGTGCATGGCAGCCTTTATGTCGTACCCGTGAACGCCGATCAACTCGTGCCTCTGCCCCTTCTTGCCAGTTCCGATTCCTTGCAATCGGCGTACTTG
>Ga0073928_10005181_pt1 | contig 18480 bp, 16 predicted proteins | sample PaiPotPPA55metaG_FD_76969 | JGI IMG/M metagenome (GOLD analysis project Ga0073928, IMG submission 76969) | Iron sulfur acid spring bacterial and archeal communities from Banff, Canada, to study Microbial Dark Matter (Phase II) - Paint Pots PPA... ... | reverse complement strand
CTAACCGAGCGGGGCTATGACGGGTTTCTTCCTTTATGCCGCAGCCGGCGCCGTTGGTCGGACCGCTTCCAAGATGTGGATCTCCCTTTGTTTCCAGGCTATGTATTCTGCCGCCTCGATATAAACCATCGTTTACCAGTACTTATGGTACCGGGCGTCGTGCGCATCGTCGGTTTGGGTAGGTTGCCCGTCCCCGTGGATCCCTCGGAAATCGCCGCCGTGCAGTCCCTGGTTTGCTCGGGGCTCCTCATGCAGCCGTGGCCCTTCTTGAAAGTCGGGCAAACGGTGAAAATCGAGGAGGGTCCGTTGCGTAGCGTCACCGGAATTCTTATCGAAATTCAAGGCACACATCAATTGATTGTTTCTATCTCGTTGTTGCAGAGATCCATCGCAGTGGCACTGCCGCGGGAATCCATCCGTCCGATGGACGAACCTAGCAAGACATCAGCCAACCCCGTGCCCAAAGTAGGAGCAAGGCACGGGTTCAACCACCCGGCGTCGCCCGGAAATCAGTTGCCAGGAAGGAGGCTCCCATGTTCAAGACCCGAACACGCATGCTAAGTTTTCGCCTCTCCGAGGACGAATACGAGCGCCTCAGAAACTTGTCCGTTATGGAGCGGGCGCGCAGCGTCTCGGACTTTGCCCGTTCCACCCTATGCAGCTTGCCCTTGGGCAAAGGGGCTTCTTCCGACCCCGCCAGCGCCAGGATGGACGGCCTGGAGGGTGAGATTCGCCAATTAAGAGTCGACATGCAGAAGCTCGGCCAACAGATGGAGGCCCGGTTCAGCCGCGCGGTAAACGGTGTAGACGGCGCGGTTTCATCAAGTCTCCTGAAGGAAAATCAGTGAAACGGGCATCCATCGGTCTGATCGCATTCGGCGCGGCGGTGCTGTCGCTGCGCATCGGGATGGCTGCTCCGGAAACGCCTGGCAGGGCTGCGGATCAGGATCGTACGACCTATGTCTTGGGTGGGGAGGACGCCGTCACCATCCACGCCCTCAATGCGCCGGATATGAGTGATAAGCCGTTCCGCCTGGATGCCGACGGCGACCTCAAGCTGCCGATGGTAGGCCGCATCCACGCCGGCGGGCTCACCTGCGAGCAACTGGAAGCGGAAATCGCCAAGCGGCTCAAGGTCTATCTGGAAGAACCCGAGGTGACCGTCAGCATCACCGAGTTCCGCAGCCAGCCGGTGTCGGTGCTCGGCGAAGTCGGCGCCCCGGGCGTGCATCAGCTCGAAGGACGGAAAACGCTGCTCGAAATGCTGGCGGTGGCCGGCGGGCTGCGCCCGGACTCAGGCGCTACCGTCAAGATCACCCGCCGCCTGGAATACGGGCGCATTCCGGTGCCGGGCGCCGCCGACGATCCTACCGGTCAGTTCAGCATCGCCGAGATCAATTTACGCGACGTGATGGACGCCAAGAAGCCCGAATCGAACATCTTGATCCGTCCGCATGATGTGCTTTCGATCCCCCGCGCCGACAAGGTTTACGTTATTGGCGAAGTGGGCCACGCTGGCTCACTGCCGCTGAATGAAGGACAGACTTTGTCCGTGCTGGAAGCGGTCTCTTCCTCCGGCGGAATCTTGCGTACGGCAGCCGCCAGTCACGCCCGGATTCTCCGCCCGATTCCCGGCTCGAGTAAACGTACGGAAGTTGCCGTGGACGTGAAGAGAATCCTGGCAGGCCAATCCGACGACGTGCCCCTGCTGGCAGGCGACGTCCTGGTGGTGCCGGGCAGCACCGGCAAACGCGCCATCCTGCGCACGGTGGAGGTCGCCATTCAGACCGGCACGCTCGTCGCCACTTACGGAGTGGTGCACTAAAGAGGTCGCATGATGCAGCACTTTCCACAGATACCCCAGGCCCATGGCCGTGAACTCCGCGCGCCCGCTCTTCCTGATACCGCGGTGGAGACGCTTTCACCGGACACTGCGCGCGGGGGACCGAAACGGGAATACTCCGGCCTCCTCGAATACTGGCAGATGGTGCGGCGCCACAAAGCGGCCGTGCTGGCGATCTCGATACTGGGGGCGGGCGCGGGCTTCCTGTATACCCTGCCACAGGCACGCATCTATCAGGCGCACACGACAATCGAGGTCCAGGGCCTCAATGAGGATTTCCTGGGCTTGCACAACGTCACCCCGACCGTCAGCCCGACCAGTAATTATTATCCCGATTTCGATATCCAGACGCAGGTGAAGATCCTGCAGAGCCAGTCGCTCAGCAACAGCGTCGTGCGGGATCTGGAAAAGGGCAAACCGCCCGAGAACATGCGCCCGCCCGACCGCCTCTCGACGTGGAAGAAGACGCTCGGCATCAACCCGCCCACCCAGGACGAGCTCTGGAAACTGGCGCTGGCCACCGCGGCCGGTAGCGTGAAAGTGCGGGCCTCGGGCACCAACCGGATCGTCGATATCACCTGTGATTCGACCCAGCCGGCCGTGGCGGCGGATTTCGCCAACACGCTCACCAGGGAGTTCATCGAACAAAACCTGGAAGCCCGGTGGAAAAGCACGGAATACACCGGCGAATGGCTGACCAAGCAGCTCCAGGACATCAAGATCAAGCTGGAAAAGGCGGACGATGCGCTGAATGCCTACACCCGCCAATCCGGCCTGACCTTCATGGACGACAAGGGCGCGAGTGTGGATGAAGACAAGCTCAAGGACCTGCAAAAGCAGCTTCTGCAAGTCCAGGCCGACCGCGTCGCCAAGCAATCCAAATACGAAATGGCTTCCACCAGCCCGGCGGAGGCGCTGCCGGATGTGCTCGACGATTCCAACCTGCGCGACTACGAAAGCAACCTGACCGAGCTGCGCCGCCAATACGCGCAACTGCGCGTTGCGTTTACGCCGCAGCATGCCGAAGTGCGCCGCGTGCAAGCGCAGATCAGCGTGATGGAGGCCGCCCTGGAAAAGGAGCGCACCAACATCCTGACGCGCATCAAAGACGAGTACGTTTCCGCCGAGCATCGGGAAAAGCTGCTGACCGCTAACTATCTCGACCAGGTGAAGCGCGTGGCCGACCAGGCCGAGAAGACCACCCACTACAGCATCTTGAAGCGCGAGGTGGATAGCACCCGCCAGCTCTATGAGACCATGCTGCAAAGGTTGAAAGAAGCCAGCGTGGCTTCCGCCCTGCGCGCCAGCAATATACGGGTCGTGGATCCCGCCGAGCCGCCTGCGGTCCCGTACAAACCCGACCCGTATCGCTACATCACCATGGGGCTGATGGCGGGCATCTGCCTGGGCGTCGGCCTGGCGGTTCTTCGCGAGCGGTCGGATCGCACCCTGCACGATCCGGGCGATATAGCCTACTATCTCCATCTGCCCGAGTTGGGCGTGGTTCCCACCGCCAGTGCGGACCTGATGCGGAGGGGCGCGAAGGCTTCCCTTCCTGCGCCGTCGCCGGCCGCGCTGCTGGCACTGAACGGGCGGCCGCATTCCGAAGCCGAGGTGCTGGATGATCGCGTTGAACTGGTCACCTGGTTTCGCAAAAAGTCGCTCATCTCCGAGTCGTTCCGCACCACGCTGACGTCGATCCTATTTGCCGCGCATGAAGGGGACCGGCCCCGCGTGATGGTGCTCACCAGCGCCAGCCCCAAGGAAGGCAAAACCACCGTCGTCTGCAACCTCGGCATCGCGCTGGCCGAAATCAATCACAAGGTGCTCATCATTGATGCCGACCTGCGCCGGCCGCGCATGCACCAAGTCTTTGGCGTGGACAACGATGGCCCCGGCATGAGCGAACTGCTCCTCCACCCCCAGCCTTTGAATGCCGGCGACCTGGACGCGGCCCTCCGGCCAACGGAAATTCCGCGCCTTTCCGTCCTGCCCAGCGGGGGAACCCTTTACAACGCCGCCAGCCTTCTGCATTCCGAGCGTTTGCCGGAGTTGCTGCACGGCTTGCGCGAACGATTCGACACCATCCTGATCGATACACCGCCCATGGTGAACATTCCGGATGCGCGCGTGCTGGGCCGCCTGGCCGACGGCGTGATCCTGATCTTGCGGTCGGCGTTGACCACCCGGGACGCCGCGCTACTCGCCAAGCAGCGCTTCCTTGACGACGGCATTCCGCTGATGGGCACCATCCTGAATAACTGGAACCCGAACACTCCCGGCTACGGCTACTATCGGAACTACTTTGCCGGTTATTACCACTACTACGGAAACGGCAACGGGAACGGCAACGGCGCCAAGGGCTAAGTAGCTCAGGCCTGCCGGCCTTTCATGATCGTATGTGCGGCATAGCCGGACTCTTTCGTAGCGGCGGCGGGATCACACCCGCGGACCGCAATGCCGTCGAGCGCATGACCGCCGCCGAGACCCATCGCGGGCCGGATGATGCCGGCCTGTTTCAGGACACGCACGTGGCGCTCGGCCACCGCCGGCTTTCCATCATCGATCTCTCCCCCGCCGGACATCAGCCGATGTCCAATGAGGATGGCGCCGTCCGGGTGACGTACAACGGAGAGATCTACAATCATCGGGAGCTGGCCGCGCAGCTCTCCGGGCACCAGTTCCGCTCGCACTCCGACACCGAAGTTCTGCTGCATGGTTACGAAGAGTGGGGTATCGAAGGGCTGCTGCGGAAGCTGCGCGGCATGTTTGCCTTCGCCATTTACGATTCCCGCGCGGAGCAGCCACGCTGTTTGTTGGCCCGCGACCGGCTGGGCATCAAGCCGCTGTACTACCGTGCGCGCCCGGAATTTGTCGCCTTCGCGTCCGAAGTGAAGGCCCTGGTGGCCGCGGGCCTGGCAGCCAACCAGAAGAACCCGGATGCTATCGCTGGCCTGCTCTTGCTGGGTTCCGTGCCGGCGCCCGCCACGGAAATTCGCGGCGTCGATTGCCTGATGCCGGGCCACTACCTGGTGGCCGATGCGCGCGGCGTGTCCATCCACAAATACTGGGAGCCAGGCGGTGCCGAGCCACGCGCATCTGCCGGCGGCCTCCGGGAGACTCTTGCAGAAACCGTCCACGGCCACTTGCTGAGCGACGTGCCGTTAGGCCTATTTCTGAGCGGCGGCGTCGATTCAGCCGCGCTGGTTGCTTTGGCCAGCCGGACGAATTCCGCGCTGGCTACCTTGACCGTGGTCTTTGACGAGCAGGAGTTCAGCGAAGCCGCCGAAGCGCGTGGCATCGCCCGCGGCTTTCACACGGACCATCGCGAGGTGCGCGTCACCAGCCAGGATTTCATCAACGAGTTGCCCAACGTGCTGCGGGTCATGGACCAGCCCACCCACGACGGCGTGAACACTTATTTTGTCTCGCGCGCCGCCCGCCAGGCCGGCCTCACGGTGGTGCTTTCCGGCTTGGGCAGCGACGAAGTTTTCGGCGGCTACAAACACCATCACTGGCTCGACCGCCACGGCTCGGCCGTGCGCCGGTTCGCGGCTTTACCCTCCGTGCTCCGCGAGCCCCTGCTGTCCGCTGCGGTGACTTACGGGCGCGTGCGCGGCCGCGAAAGCTGGATGCGCCTCTCCATCCTTCGCGACCACGTCAGCGATACCGGGCTGTACTTAGCGTTGCGCGGCTTCTTCGCGCCGGAGCAAGTGCGCGCGCTGCTTGGTGTCAGCGAGGGTGAGGTGCGCGTGGCCGCCGAAGAGTATTTGGGCGCCGCGGGTTGTGCCGCCTGCGCGCCTGCCTTCCGCCGCCTCGAAATGCGCCGCTACCTGCACGACCAGCTCCTGCGCGATACCGACGTCTTTAGCATGGCGCATTCGATTGAAGTGCGCGTGCCGTTCCTGGATCACAAGGTCGTCGAGTGTGCCGCCCGATTGCCGCAGCCGGCAGTGAACGGCCATGGAAATAAACCGCTGCTGACCGAAGCGATCGGCGAGCCGGCGGTCTTCGAGGCTGCCCGCCGCCGTAAGCGCGGCTTTGCGTTTCCCTTCGGCAAATGGATGCGGCAGCACAGCCCGGCGCTGCGCGAAATGGCCTTGGCGGGTGGTTGTTTGAATCGCCGGACGATCGGGCAGTTGTGGAGCCAGTTCGAGCAGGGCCGCCTGCATTGGTCGCGCGCCTGGATGCTGGCGGTGATTGGGGCGGGGAAGTAGCGATGGCCGCCGAAGCTACGCCCGTTCTGGTTCTGCGCCCCTCGACCGGCTTCCTGCGCCTCGACCTGAAGGCGCTGTGGGAGTACCGCGAGCTGCTCTACTTCCTGGTCTGGCGCGACATCAAGGTGCGCTACAAACAGACTGCCCTGGGCGCCGCCTGGGCCATCCTGCAGCCCACCATGACCATGCTGGTCTTCAGCGTCTTCTTCGGCCGGCTGGCCAAGGTGCCCTCCGACGGCATCCCCTACCCGGTATTCGCCTACGCCGCGCTGCTGCCGTGGCAGCTCTTCGCCTTCGCCCTCACCGAATCGAGCAACAGCCTGGTGGCCAGCCAGAACCTGATCACCAAAGTCTATTTCCCGCGCCTGGTGATTCCGATCTCCGCCGTGCTGGCCGGCCTGGTGGATTTCGCGATTGCCTTCCTGGTGTTGCTGGGCCTGATGCTTTACTACCACATCGTTCCCACCGCGGCGGTAGCGCTGCTTCCGCTATTCATCCTGCTGGCGGTGGGCAGCGCGCTCTCGGTCGGCCTCTGGCTTTCCGCGCTGAACGTGAAGTACCGCGACGTGCGCTACACCATCCCGTTCCTGACGCAGTTCTGGCTGTTCGCCACGCCGGTGGCGTATCCGAGCAGCCTGGTCCCGGAGCCTTGGCGCGCGTTGTACGGCCTGAATCCCATGGCGGGCGTGGTCGAAGGCTTCCGCTGGGCGCTGCTGGGCAAGACGCACGCACCCGGTCCGCTGCTGGCGGTGTCGGTGGCGGCGGTGGTGGTGCTGCTGATCGGCGGGATGCGGTACTTCCGGAAAACGGAAAGCACGTTTGCGGATATCGTGTGAGGCTGATCCTGTGGAGCGTCACAAGACTCTGAGACAGGTCGCGAGCGCAGTCTGCTCTCTGCCGGGTTCGAAATCCTCTCTGCGGGCATTGACGCGCTTTACGGTGCAATCGCTGCCAGTCTCCGTGAAGAACAAGCAACGCCTGTACAATCTCTTTGCAACGGAGACGCTCCCAGACGAAGACGTGGATTGCAGTGCTCGCCTTCCTGGCGGGCAGTCAGTGAAGTTGACGCTCGATCTGGACGACGACCTCAGCCGGATGTGGTACTACTGGGGCTACCGCGGCTACGAAGAGCCGACCGTCCGTCTTTTCAGCGAATTACTGAGATCGAAGTCCTGCGTATTCGATGTTGGCGCCAACATAGGCTACTACACTCTGCTGGCCGCTACCGCCCTCGAAGGCCGCGGTGAGGTGCACGCCTTTGAGCCTTGTCCGGGAATCTTCCAGCGGCTATGCGACAACGTCAATCGGAATGTTCTTCACAGCGCGAACTTGAACCAGATGGCATTGGCCGACAAGGACGGAGAACAGCGGCTCTTCCTGCCTGTCGACCGGGCAGGCACAAATGCATCCCTGGTTGCGGACTTTGTCAAACAAGACGCATTCGTCGTCACGCCGGTCGCTCGATTCGATTCCTACTGCAGAATGCGCGCCACGCGTCCGGTGGAGTTGCTGAAAATCGACGTGGAAGGCGCCGAGGCGAGCGTGCTGCGCGGAATGGGGGCGCTGTTGGACGACTGGCAGCCCGATATCATTTGCGAGGTGCTTGCACCGTTTGATATGGAGTTGGATCAGTTCTTCTTCCGCAAGCCATACCGGAAATTTTTAATCACTGACGATGGCCCCCGGGAGACAGACCGGCTCCGGGCCCATCCGCAGTTTCGTGATTACTACCTGAGCGTGAATTTAGGGTAACCGATGGCCACCGGAATCGAAACCGAGATAGCCGCGGTAACCAACTTTCCGCCGCAGGCCACCGTCAGCGCCGGACGGATCCCGGGTCTGGATGGGCTCCGAGGTGTCGCCAGCCTTTTGGTCGTGATGTACCATTTTGGATCGCATATCCTACAGGGTAACTCTGCGGCTGTAACGTTCCTCCACAGAGTTTCAGGCGGGCTCTTTAGCGGCGTAGACCTATTCTTCGTCTTATCTGGCTTTCTTATAGGTGGCATCCTAATTGATCACGGCAGTTCCGCCCACTATTACAAGACTTTCTACGGCCGAAGGATCTGTCGCATTTTCCCTCTATATTACCTGCTGTTAATCTCATACATAGTCACGCTACTGATCCTGGGCCACAAGACCTCTGGCCTAGGCAGGCTGTTTGAACACCCGCTGCCAGCGATCTCTTATTGGACCTTTACGCAGAACTTCGAAATGAGCGCATATAGTTCATTTGGCCCAATCTGGTTGGCTGGCACCTGGTCCCTGGCTATAGAAGAGCAATTCTACTTGATCCTTCCGGTATTCGCGCGCCGCCTTTCGCTCAAAGCACTGACAATCTCCAGCATGGCCTGTGTAGTGATTGCCCCTTTGACGCGGCTGCTCATTTACTACTACAAGTTCCCAGGTATCAGCGCTTACGTTCTGCTGATCGCTCGCTGCGACTCGCTCGCTTTGGGAGTCTTAGTCGCGATTGCACTCCGGAGGCGGCAGGTCTGGTTCGCGAGGTATCGTCGCGGGCTGCCTTGGCTCGCCGCCACCCTCGGGCTGCTCGCTGTCGTTCACATGTACCGTCCGCATCCGTATTTTGTAAAGTTCACCTTTGCCGACCACTCGCTTCTGGGTCTCTACTATGCCTGCCTGCTCTGTTCCGTCTTAGCCGGACCTGGAATGGCCCACAGTCGATTCTTGTCAACACCACTGATGCGGGGTCTGGGAGATATGGCCTACAGTACCTACTTAATCCACCCGATCCTACTCTGCCTGGTATTCCGGTTGCTTACCGGTGCGGACCCGAACCTGCGTGGAATTGAAAGTATTTTCCCTTTGACGCTCGCCCTAATAGCCACCTTTGCTATCGCGAAGTCATCATGGCAGTGTTTCGAGAAGCCAATCCTGCGGATCGGGCGTCAGTTCCAGTATTGAGTGTCCCGTAATTGTAATCATGAGCAATATCGCCATTCGCGTTGAAAACCTGGGCAAGCTCTACCGCATCGGCAAGCGCGAGCGCTACCAGACCCTGCGTGACACGCTCACCGAGTCGCTTACCGCTCCCTTCCGTTGGATGCGCCACCGTAACCGCGCAAATGGGAAAGGCGAACCCGAAAGCATCTGGGCGCTCAAGGATGTTTCCTTCGAGATTCCGCGCGGCGAAGTGGTGGGCATCATTGGCCGCAACGGCGCCGGCAAATCCACGCTGTTGAAGGTCCTGTCCCGCATCACCGAGCCTACCGAAGGCCACGCCCAGATCCACGGCCGCGTCGGCTCGCTGCTGGAAGTCGGCACCGGCTTTCACCCGGAGCTAACCGGCCGTGAGAACATCTTCCTCAACGGCGCGATCCTCGGCATGCGTAAGGCCGAAATCGCCCGGAAGTTCGACGAGATCGTAGCTTTCGCCGAGATCGAGAAGTTTCTGGACACGCCCGTGAAGCATTACTCCAGCGGGATGTACACGCGGCTGGCCTTTGCCGTGGCGGCGCACCTGGACCCGGAGATCCTAGTGGTGGATGAAGTGCTTGCGGTAGGGGACGCCGCTTTTCAAAAGAAGTGCCTGGGCAAGATGAGTGATGTGGCCAAGGGCGGGCGCACCATCCTATTTGTCTCCCATCAACTGCATCACATTCGGCGGCTTTGCGGCCGTACTCTGTGGCTCGAAGCCGGCCGCGTCCGCTGCCTCGGCCCCACCAGCGCAACAGTGGGCGCCTACGAGGCTGCTATGAGCTTTGCCGGGCCGGACTCCGCCAGCCGCCAAAACCCTTATTCAGACAGTTGCCGATTCACAAGCTGGAAAATCGTCGGCTCTGCGGGACAATCCAACATGTTGGCGACTGCAGGACCGATCCGGCTGATGTTTACCCTGGAGGTTCGCCGTGCCGTGAGCAAGTGCTTTCACGGCATTGCGCTGTATAATAGCCAGCGCCAGTTGCTGTGGGGCAATGGTGTAAGTTACTTCGACCTGGCCCCGGGAACTCACGAGCTGGTCTATACCTTCGAGTCACTTCCGCTCCAGCCCGGGCCTTATCAGTGGCTCGTCACGCTCTACGATCAAGATGGTTTGCTGGATGAGTGGGACTGCCAGCCTGAAATGCTGGTGGGTACGCTGCCGCTGAATCGCGCCAGCGATGAGTGGGCCGGCATTCTGAATATTCCATGGGCCATCCGAGTCGATGGCCGGCCACTGCCAACCGTTTCCCATTACGCCCCCGCGGAGACGGAAGCTGGACTATTATGCCTGTAAGCGACTACCACCAGATCTCGGACGTGCTGCACGTCGTGCAACAGGTGAATCCCGGTACCGTGCTGGACATCGGCGTCGGCTTCGGAAAGTGGGGTATGCTGTGCCGGGAGGTCCTGGATGTATATAGCGAACGGCTCCAACCGGCGTCCTGGAAGGTTCGGATCGACGGAATCGAGATACATGAGCCTTATCACAATCCGCTGTGGGACGCTGTGTACAGTCACGTATACATCGGCGACGTGGCGGCTATGCTGGATTCGCTCGGTGACTACGACCTGGCGCTCTGCTGCGACGTCATTGAACACCTGGATAAGGATGCCGGGCTTGTGTTACTTCGAAGGTTACTACAGCGTGCCAGCATGGTTCTTCTCACGTCGCCCAGAGGCTTTGCGCCGCAGGGAGCCACTTATGGCAACGAACACCAGCGCCACCTCAGCGGCTGGACCGAGGCCGATTTTGCGGGCATCCCTCACCTGTACAAAGACATAGGCTTCACATTCATGGCGGTACTCTCGGCCGACGGCGCCCGCCTGCAGAGTATCGACATCAACGATCCCTTGCGGGTTTTGGGTGCCCGCCGTGCCGTGATAGGGACGGCCAAGCTGGTTTTGAGCCGATTGCGGCATCGCCTCACGAAGGCAGGCTTCGTCGATGCAACAGCCGAATCACACTGACTCCGCCAGCGCGCGCATCGCTGTGCTGATCACCTATCACGACGAGCGTGAGCTGCTGCACGAGTGTCTCCGCTCCTTGCGCGCGCAGACCGGCGCCCCCGAGGAAGTCATCGTTTATGACGACGCATCCATCGAACCCGCCGCCAGCTTCATCCCAGCCGGCATGCAGGTCAAGATCATCCGCGGCGAAGTAAATCGCGGGCCAAGCTGCGGACGCAACGTACTCCTGCGCGCAGCCGAATGCGAATTCGTTCATTTCCACGACGCCGACGACTTATTCGATCTCCGATGGTGCGCCGAGGTGCGCGCCGCGATCCGTAATTCGGACCCGGATGCAGTCTTCACCGAGATCTCGTCATACCGAGGCGATCGGCTTCTGAGCCGGAACACGCTGGGATTGGAGCGTCTCCACGGAAAGGACCTGGTAAGCTTCTGCATCGCGGGCGCACTGCTGACGGTCAGCGGAACCTATCGCCGGTCCACCGTGCTGGCCGCCGGCGGTTACTGCGAAGACATGTGGCAGTCCGAGGACTGGGAGTTTCACGTGCGCCTGGCGGCCTCCGGAATCACCTACCGCATCATCAGTGAGCCGCTGGTTATGCAGCGCGTGCGTGCGGATTCCAGAAGTCAACATCAGCAGGAAGTGTTTACGTCAGCGGTGCGGGGCATCGCCCTTCTGGCGGAGGAGCTTCCGGCCAGGTATCGGCCGGAGTTATCCGACGCGGCTGCGCGCGCCGGCATGGCTCTCTATAGGATCGGCGCCCATGCCGAGGCTCGCCACGCCTTCTCTTTGGCCCGCAGTCTCGGCCGGCCTCCGCTCCGCGCCGAGCACTCACTCTACCGTCTCGCGGCGAGTCTCATCGGACTGGAAGGCGCGGAGCGGGCCGGCTCCGTGTATCGCAGGCTGGTCCCTGTCTCGGTCCGTGCCCGCATGCGCTCCGCCAGTGACCCGGTCTCTTGATGCATGACCAAAATTGTCATTTGGGGTGCCTCATTCGAATTTCGTTGATCTATCCTGAGAGCGAGCACCCCGCCAACCATGGAACCCCTTGACTTGTATCTCGGTTCCGAGATTGGGCAATGGGCACTTGAGCAAGTGCCATCGCCACTTATCAAACAAGTATTCACGCTGGATAACGACACATGCCGGCTAGCCCAGGGCAAGAACATAACTACTTGGCAGGACGACGCGAACCGGACAAGCTGCAACCGGTCCACTGTAGGTTTCTGCGTTCACTACCCTAAACTTCTAGAGGCGCATGTCCTCTCACAATATGAGCGGCTCTATAATCTACATCCGGGATATCTACCGTGGGGGCGCGGATACTACCCCGTCTTTTGGGCACTTTGGGAGGGAACGCCCGCCGGTGCAACCCTTCACGAGATTGTCGCCGCGTTGGATCGGGGCCCCATCGTCTCCCAGGTCTCGGTGCCATATACAGAGCACGATACGGGGGGCTCGTTGCATCGACGTGTGCGAAAAGCCGAGGAGCAACTGTTCCTTGAGTACTGGCCGAGAGTGTCCAGTTGCGAAAGAATTCCGGCGTATCCGCAACCGGAGATCCGTGGCACCTATCATACGAAGAAAGAGTTCTTCGCGCTAAAGAACGACAGTAGTTGGGAGACTATGACAGGTAGTGAGCTGCTGCGCCTGATTCGTTGTTTAACATTTCCAGGGTATTCCGGTCTGGAAGTTGTTTTGGGGTCACGCCGTTTTGACGTTCGAGCAGAGCTATTGGATGAATCAAGCGCGGGGTAGGCTAGCATGCAGAACCTTATGAAGGCGTCAGTGACAGACCTCGCCATACTAGGCGGCGCGCCGGCATTCACCACGCCCCTACACGTCGGCCGCCCCAACATCGGCGACCGCACCGCCCTCCTCGCCCGCATCAACGATATCCTCGATCGCCGCTGGCTCACCAACAACGGCTGTTACGTCCAGGAATTCGAACAGCGCCTCAGTGATCTCACCGGCGTCCGTCATTGCATCGCTATGGCCAACGGCACGGTGGCGCTCGAGATCGCTATCCGCGCCCTCAACCTGACCGGCGAAGTCATTGTTCCCTCCATGACCTTCGTGGCCACCGCGCATGCCCTACAGTGGCAGCAGATCCGGCCGGTGTTCTGCGATGTCGACCCGCACACCTGCACAATGGACCCCGCGCGCGTCGCCGAACTCATCACCCCGCGCACCACAGGTATCCTCGGCGTGCATCTCTGGGGCCGCGTTTGCGAGGTCGAGCGGCTGAGCGAAATCGCCATCGAGCACGGCCTGAAGCTGCTGTTCGATGCCGCGCACGCTTTCCACACGTCTTATCAAGGCCGTATGGTGGGCGGCTTCGGCGACGCGGAAGTCTTCAGTTTCCACGCCACCAAGTTCTTCAACACATTCGAAGGCGGCGCGGTGGCCACCAATGACGATGATTTGGCGGCCAAAATCCGCCTCATGAAAAATTTCGGCTTTTCCGGCTACGACAACGTGATCCACATCGGCACCAATGGCAAGATGCCCGAAATCTCCGCCGCCATGGGGCTGACCGGACTGGATAGCCTGGATGACTTCGTCGCCACCAACCGCCGCAACTATCACCACTATCAGTGCGAGCTCGACGGCCTACCTGGAATTCGCTTGTGGCGCTACGACGAAACCGGTCACTCGAACTATCAGTACATCGTCCTGGACATTGACGAAACCGCCGCCGGTTTCAGTCGCGACGGCCTTGCCGCCATCCTCTGGGCCGAGAACGTCCTGGCACGCCGCTATTTTTACCCAGGCTGCCATGCCATGGAGCCTTATCGCACGCTCTATCCCGATTCGGCCGCGCGCCTGCCAGTCACCGAAAGCCTGGTCAAACGCACCCTGGTGCTGCCCAACGGCACGGCCATCGCCCCCGATGAGATCGATGAAGTTTGCGCCATCATTCGCTTCGCCCTCGAACAAAGTGACGAGATCAAAGCTCTGATGGCCCGGGAAGTCGCCTATGCCTAGCCGGCCGCAAGTCTCTTTCGCCGTCCTCAACTACAATAACGGCCGCTTCCTGCGCGACTGCCTCGACAGCATCCTAAGCCAGAACGGCGGCCATCATTTCGAAATCATTCTGGTGGATGACTGTTCCACCGATAACAGCGAAGAGATTGCGCGTTCTTACACCGATCCCCGCATCCGATTCATCCGCCACGCGCGCAACATGGGACACATCGCCACGGTCAATGATGCGCTCGGGCACGCCTCCGGCGACTACATCGCCCGCGTGGATTCCGATGACCGCTACCGGCCCGATTTCCTGAACGAGGTCTTGCCCGTGTTCGCCCGCTACCCGGAAGCCGGCCTGGTCTACGGCGACGCCGCCGTGATCAACGGCCAGGGCGAGATCGACATCCTCCGCTGCGACCGCGTCCACGCCGGCCGTGACTTCCACGGCAACGAGTTGGTGCGCCTGCTGGAAGAAAATTTCATGTGTTCCCCCACCGTGATCGCTCGCCGTCAAGCCTGGCAGCAAACGCTTCCCGCACCGGAAGGCTTAGCGTTTCATGACTGGTACTTCACCGTGATGATGGCACGCCGCTGGAAATTCTATTATCTCGACAAGGTAATCGCGGACTATCGTGTACACGCCGGCAACTACCACGTTGCCATCACGCGCAACCGTAAGGAAGAGCCGTCCATCTTCGCGCTCCTGGACCGGCTCTACTCCGAGACAGAGGCCGACGCCGCCCTGGAACACGCCAAGCGCGGCGCACGCCACCGCATCTATGGCCGCCACTATCTCACGCTGGCTGACAAGTACTTCGGCGCTTACATGAACCCCGATGCGCGCCGCTGCTACCTGCAAGCCGTCCGCCACCGCCCGTCATATCTTTTGCGCTTGGACATTCAGCGCCGCCTGCTGGCGACTATGGTCAGCCGTAACGGCTACGAAGCCGGTAAAAAGGCTCTCAAAACCATCCTGGCCCGCGGATAACCTATGCCCCTGGGCCCCGTCAAAACTCTCGGACGACGCCTGATCGGCACACATCGGCGCTCCACCGGCGTGCGCGCCTTGCACCAGCTCGCCTCGTTCGTCGAGTCCGCCTATTGGAACGAAGGGTCCAGCTTCCACGCGAATGGTGAGCGGCACCTTCTCGACCGCCTGGGCCCGGCTAATTTCCACACTGCATTCGATGTGGGCGCCAACTCCGGCGACTGGCTGATGGGTTGTCTGGCTGCCTGGCCCGAGTGCCGCGTGCATGCGTTCGAAGTTGCGCCCTTGACCTTCGAGCGTCTCCAGGACCGCGTGGCGGAATCCGCCTGCCAGGATCGCGCGACGCTCAACCCCTGCGGCCTTTCCGACACGGCCCGCCGGCAAACCATGTTCTATTTCCCCGATCATCCGGAGCTCACTTGCGCCCAGCCCCGCTTTGAAACGCTACGTAGCGTTCCATTCGAGGCGCAGCTTCTCACCGGCGACGATTATGCCGCTTCCAACGCCATCGCCGCCATCGACTTCCTCAAGATCGATGTGGAAGGCGCCGAACATCGCGTCCTGCGCGGATTCTCCGGCTATCTCGCCGCCCGCCAGATCCACTGCGTGCAATTCGAGTACGGCGCATTCTCCACCCAAACCAGATTCCTGCTGGGCGACTACTACGCCCTACTTTCCGAACGCTACTGGATAGGCAAGATCTACCCTGCCTATGTCGATTTCCGGGACTATGACTGGACCATGGAAGACTTCCGCTTCGCCAATTATTGTGGTGTGTCGAAGCTGAGACCCGGCCTTCGAGACCTGCTGGCATGAAACCTTCCAAACTGTGGCTGGTCAATGGCTGGCTCGCCGCTGTGTTGATCGCCTTCATCTTACTTCGCGTGGCAAACTCCAGCTTTCTGCATCGGTAGCATGAGCGTCGTACTCAGCGTCGCGTACGTAATTCTTGCCGCCGCGGGCGCCGGGCGCTGGCTTACGCCCCGGATGCCGCAGTCGCTCCGGCCCGTCGAGCGTATAGCTTTGCAGGTCCTGGGCGGCCTCGCCATCCTGGGTCTGGCCCTGTTCCTGATCGGCAACCTGCGCTTGTCGCCGGCCATTATCGCGTGGACTCTGGCTGCCCCCGCCGCATTCGGAGCTTGGCACGCCAAGTCACGTGTTACCGAGCCGCGACCGTCAGGGAGAAGTCCATCGCTGGGCGCACTCTGCACCGCAGCCATCCTCCTCGTCGTGCTGATCTCCGCCTTCGACCTGCCCATCGGCGCCAGCGACGATGTCTCCTACCATCTGCTGGGCCCCTCGCTGTGGCTGCGCGAGGGCAGCGTACATATCCGCCCCGATAACTTCGCGACTTCCTTCCCCGCCACCGTCGAAATGCTTTTCGCCGCTGTCATGGGGCTCTCCAACAGCCGGGCTCCCGGTTTACTGTCGTTTGTGTTTACTGTGATTCTCCTGCTGCAGACTTGGGGACTCGCGAAACGGCTGGGCGCGAGTGACTCCGTGGCCCGCTTGGCGGTGCTCCTGGGCGCCGGCATGCCCGCGCTCATGGATCAAGCTGGTCTGGCCTACGTCGATATCCCACTGGCTTGCTTCGCCCTGGCCGCCGCCCGCATTGTGTTTGACCGCGCGAACCGCACCCACCTGGCCGCCGGAGCATTGTTCGTGGGCGCGGCCGTAGGCACCAAGTACACCGGGCTGTTCGTCCTGGCAGCCACCGTCATCGCCGTTCTGTTGCCCGCCTCCAGTGCTCCCCCCGTGCGCCGCCGTTGGGCCGATGCCGCCCTGCTCTCGCTCGCCGCCTGCGCCTTCGGCAGCGCCTGGTACATTCGCAACTTCATCCACTTTGGCACGCCGATCTATCCGCCGCCCGCCTTGCTGGCGCATTTCGTCACGGTCAAGGGCATGCGCCCGAGCGCCCTGCAGTCCTTTCAATCCTACATGTTGGACAGCGCGGGCGGACAGTTCGGGCGCGGGCCGCTCGCCTTCTTCCTCTTGCCCTTCCGCCTTACGTACAACTTCCCAGCCTTCTGGGGCTGGAAAGGCGCCTTAGGCATCGCGCCCCTCGCATTCGTCCCCCTGGCGATCATCGCTCTGCGCCGCAGCGACTTCGCTCGCACGTGCCTCGTCTGGGCGCTGATCCTTACCATCTGCTGGTTCCTTACCGCTCAAATCAGCCGCTACCTGCTTCCCGTCCTTGCGCTCCTGCCCGCGCTGAGCGCGATCGGCGCCGCCGCGGTGCTGCGGCAGCCAGCCTGGAGCGCCCGCGCCCTGGCGTGGGCTGTAATCGCCGTGTCACTCGTTCACGGCAGTTATACGGTCGCAGCGCAGCATTGGACCCGCCTGCGCGACGTGCTGTCCCCAACCTATGCGGCCGCCACCCGCGCCGCCGACCCCCGTGCCAAGGTCTTCGACTATCTCAACGCGCGCCCGGAGGTGCGCAGCGTTCTCATCCTTGACCGCTTTGTAAAGCCTTACTACTTGCACAAAACCTACCTGATGATCCGCGGCGAATACGGCGAGCAGCCCATCGAAGGTGTCTCCGATTTTCCCTCCGCGCTTCCGCATTTGAGGCAGTTAGGCGCCACTCACCTGCTCGACGTCCGCAGCCCGGATACCGGCTTCGCCGTCCAGCCCGACCCCAGCCTCACCCTTGTCCTTGAAACCCCGGACGCCCGCATCTTCCGAGTGCAACCCGCCGCCCTTACTGAGCCGCGCGCGTCAGCAAACTAGCCGCCCATGACGCTCCTCCACGTGCCATTCTGCTTCTACCCCGATCCTGTCGGCGGTACGGAGATTTATGTCCTCGGCCTCGCCCGCGAGCAGGCCCGCCTGGGCCACCGCGTCATCATCGCCGCCCCCGCCGCTCAAGACGCCGCCTACCTGCACGATACCCTCCCGGTCCGCCGCTTCGCCGTTCACCCCCACCCCCGCGATCTGCGCGAGCTATATGGCGATGGCGACCCGCACGCCGCCGCTGCCTTCGCCCGCATACTGGACGACGAGAGTCCCAGCGTCGTCCACCTGCACGCCTTCACCAGCGGCGTCTCCCTGCGCCTGCTCCGCGAAGCGCACCGCCGCGATATCCCGGTGGTGTTCAGCTACCACACCCCCACCGTAAGCTGCCAGCGCGGATCCCTCAGGCGCTGGGGCTCGGAAGTCTGCGACGGCGCGCTCGATGTGCGCGCCTGCGCCAGTTGCACGCTCCACGGCCACGGACTCCCCAGATCCGCCAGCGTGCTGGCCGCCAGCCTGCCATCCTCCGCCGGACGCCTGCTGGCCACCCTCGGCGTATCCGGCGGCCTGTGGACCGCCCTGCGCATGACCGAGCTGATCGAGCTGCGCCACGCCGCCTTCCGCGCCCTCATGCGCGAGGCGGATCATGTCGTCGCTCTCTGCCAATGGGTCAAGGACCTGCTTTTGCGCAACGGCGTGCCGGCAGCGAAAGTCACCATCGCGCGCCAGGGTGTCGAGACCCCCCCCCCGCCGCGCCGCGCCTCATCGCCGGATCTGCGCGTCGTATTCCTCGGCCGCCTGGACCCCCACAAGG
>Ga0073928_10005179_pt1 | contig 18490 bp, 16 predicted proteins | sample PaiPotPPA55metaG_FD_76969 | JGI IMG/M metagenome (GOLD analysis project Ga0073928, IMG submission 76969) | Iron sulfur acid spring bacterial and archeal communities from Banff, Canada, to study Microbial Dark Matter (Phase II) - Paint Pots PPA... ... | reverse complement strand
ATAGCTGGTCATAGCTCGGTTTGGCGAAAACGCCCTGGCTGGCGGGATAGAACTGAGCGGCCGCGGGTGAGACGAAGATCGTATAGCTGTCATCGACCTGGGTGCGTTCATAGGCGACATAAAAATGCGTCCGATTCTTGATTATCGGTCCGCCAACGTCGCCGCCGAACTGATTTCGATTGAAAGGGGCTTTGCCGCTACCGCCGGCCGCCGCAATGCTCTGCTGTGTGAACGTATTGTCGTTGTTAAGCGCGGCGTTGCGCCAGAATTCGAACGCCTCCCCATGGAAGGTGTTCGTGCCGCTTTTGGTGACCATGTTCACCATACCGCCGATCGCGAGACCCTGCTCGGCCTTGAACTGGTTCGTGTTGACTCTGAACTCCTGGATGGCGCCTTCCGGGAAATTCTGGCGCGGTTCGCCTTGCTCGGCCCAGGTGTTGGTGACGCCGTCCACGGTGAACCCGTTGGCGTAAAAGCGCCCGCCGCCGCCGATTTCGACGTTGTTATAGAACGTGCGCGAGGCGTCCTGCGTCGTCCCAGGCATCAGCAGCGCCAGATTCAGTGTTTGGCGCGTGTTCACGGGCAGCGCGTCGATCTGCTGCTGAGTGACGACGCCCGAAACGTCACCCTTGGTGGTATCAACCGGAGGCACTTCGCCCGTGACCGTCACCGTATCCTGCACACTTCCGACCGTCAGAGACACGTCTTTGTCCAACTGCATTCCGACGGTAAGGACCATGTCCGTGAGAGTTTCCTTTTTGAATCCGGCTGCTTCGGCAGTAAGCGAATACCGGCCGGGCAGGACAGAGAACCGGAAGCGGCCGTCATTATCCGTGGTGATGGTGCGCGACACCCCCGTGTCTTGATTGGTGGCGGTCACTTTGACACCGGCAACTGGAGCGCCGCTCGGGTCCTTCACGGCGCCGGTCAGTTCAGCTTCGCTGGTTTGGGCGGTGGCCACGGCGGCGCACAGCAGAGCAGCCGAAATCAATAAAAGAATCGAGCGTTGTCCAAGAAACATAAGTTCCCCTTTTGTTACTTGTTGTATCAGACGAAGCAGCATGCTATTCGTTTTGCGTTGCGGGTTCATTTCGCGGCGGCTCGGGCTCCGACGCCGGAAGATTCGGACGCAGTCGTTCGACCCGCCACGTGACTTTACCAGCTTGCTCGCGTTGCGTGTGGTTGATCCGCAGCTTGCCTTTGGCTAGGTATTCCAGATGCACGCGATCAAACGCGAGCCCCGCCGACGCCATAAGCTTCATGTAGTCGCCGTGCGCAGTCTCGTCGGGCGCTTCGGTGTAGCCGGAGTCCCAGGTAACATCAGGCGAAATGCCGCCAACTCCTCCACTACCGGGAGCAGCCTGACCACCGGCGGCAGCGCCTGCGCCTCCACGGCCACCGCCCGCCGTGCCTTTCAATCCCATGTAAATCCGGATGCCGTTGACGATGGGTTGTTGCATGTTTTCCGGTTGCCAGCGCTGGCCGAAACGCTGATAGCGGGCGTTCATCCGGGCCTCAAGATCCAGCAGGCCAGGAACGTTGCGCTCCGCTTCCACGATTCGGTCACGAATTTCGTAGGTGATCTTAGCGCTATACGGGTGCGTGTCGTCGCGAAGATACGCCAGGCTGGTGAACCAGCCCCGCGGGATCCACCAGGTGCGCCCGTTGTTGGCGCCCTGCCGGTTGGTCACCCAGCCAGAATATTCCGAGAAAGGCTGCACCCATTCATGCGAGGGATACCCGTGGGGATTCAGGAATGCGTCAGGCAACCAGCTCTCGAGTAGCTGCCGCCGCGTGCGCGATTCGGGATAGACCGGATCGAGATCGCTCTGGCCGACGGAGACGTCCGCCGCGAGCGCGCCGTGATAACCAGGATGCAGCATGTTATTCGGCGTGATCTCGGCAAGCTGGACAGAAAGTTCGGAGCCGTCTGGATTGGTGATCGGATGCAGGACCACGTTGACCTGCTTGAGCATCGCGCGCGTTTCCGGGTCGCTCACGAGCTGTTCCCCGAGCTTCAGAATATGGCTGGTGGAAGAAACTTCGTTGGCGTGCTGGCGGCCCGAGTAGACGATCGTTGCTTTGAGCGTGGTCTCCTTGGCAATCGAGCGAAGTCGCGAAGGCGTCGGTAGAGTCATATCGGCCACCCAGATGTTTTCGCCGAGGTAGCTGCGGCCCATCCAGTACGCAGTCACGCCTGGCGCCTGCGCGAGCTTCGCCAGCACCGATGCGCTTTCAGCGGGCGGGATCGGTTCATCCCACTGCACAGATTTCGGCTGGTAATCCGTGATCATCGGGCGCGGCGTCGCCGGGGGCTGGACCTTGAAGTTGACGTATTCCCGAGGCGCGGGCGAATCGACCTTGGAAGTCAGCGGAAGCGGCAGATCAAACTCGAAATCCATTTCTTTCATATGCGGATACGCGAGTTCATCCTTGTACATTCCGGCGGCGTGCATCTGTTCGAGCGAGTGGAGCTGCCCCCGCGCCTGTTCGACCGGAAAGATACTCCTTTCGACTTGGTCCTTGCCTTCCTCATTGATCCACTCGTCGTGCCTGTCTTCTTTGAAATCGGCGGGGAGCAGCCAGGTGAGGCTTTCGGGTCCCTGTGTCGTCGCGCGGGCGCCAACCAGGCGAGGCTGCATCGCACCTTGGAGCGCCCACAGGTCGCGCGCTTTGCGATGACGCTTACCTTGCGCGTCGGTCCAGGACAGCTCGACCGAGGGACTACCGGCGGGCTTGGCATAAAACTCAATGTGGACGTGGCCGTCCTTTCCGTCATCGGATGCATGGACGATGGGAATGATTCTTCCGACGTAATTGATCGCGCGGCCAGCTTGGAGATCGCCCATCATATTCACGAAATTCTCCGTGGAGTAAAAAATATCTTCCTGAAGGGCTTCCAGTGACGAGATGCGTTCCTTGTCGATGCCTATCAGTTCGTAATTGGGCTCGCTCAGATGGAAATCCATCTTCAGAGTGTCGAATGGCGGCGCAAATTCCGGGCGTAGCTCGCCGTGGTAGCGCGCCAGCACTGTGCGGAAAACCCTCGGCAGAACATCCTTGTGATAGCGGTCCCAGAACTCTTCGATATCGGTGGCGATGCGCTGATCGAGCATGACCGACGATCCGGATTCGATGCGCACCCAACCGGTATCGATCTGAACTTTTTCGTATTCGGGCATGACGCCGTTGTAGGGACGTTCGACCGTGGTGACGGTGAACTCGCGCGCGAGAATTTCCTTCCCAGCGGCATTGTAGGCGTGGATGCGATAGGTCGGCCCGGTGCCTTCGAACTCCGCGAAGTCGATTTTTTCAAGCGGGATATTCAAATCTTTGGCTAGCATCTCGTCCACCGGGTACAGCTCCTGCACCCAGCGGGCAGGCGAGTACATGGATCGCGTCGCGGTGGGGTCCTCGTTTCGCTTGAACTCGATTTTGAGCGAGGACGCTTTGCCTTTGATCTGCGGAGCGATCTCGTCCATCAGCCAGCTCACGCCGGATTTGAACGCGCATAGCACGGTCACCTGGCTCGTCTTCGGCAAGAGGTCTTCGATCTGCTTTTTCAGCGAGCGCCGAACTTCTGGGCCCTCGCTCACGCGTGCGACGACCTTCACCGGACCGCTGATCTTTGGCAGCGTGTCCTTGATCGTCTTGAGCAGACGCGTCCCCTCCCACGGGATCACGACATCCTCTTGAAACGTGGGCGTGCCTTGATGGAACTGGTAGCCGGGCTCGCGATAATGCAGCGCAGGGAGCTTCTCACAGCATTGCGTGCCGGCGTGGAGGCTACCCGTCTCGATCTTCACATTGCTCACGCCGAGCCGCATTTGTAATTCCTCGCGGACCAGGTCCCTCAGCCCCGGATCGGCAACGTCGGCGAAAACCCTCGCCTCAACATTGCGAGGCGATTTGATCTCCTCGGCCCACTTCTCCAGGCGGTAGAGCGCGACGCTAGCCTGGCCGGCGCTCGATCGGAGCGAAAAGAAACGATGCAGGTCATAGCGCATCTCTTCGATCGAAAGATTCTGCTTGCCAGGCTCCCAGAGATTCGGAAAATGATCCGAGAGTAAGCCCAGCGCGGCCGATTCGTCTCCGCGTATGAGCACGGCAGGCTGGCGCCCAAAGGCTTTATCGACGATACGCAGTTCGCCTTGGCCGGATCGGATCGGGGGTCCCGCCGCGCTCTCTTCTTTTAGCTTGCGTGCGGCTTCCTTGCCGACGTCAGACGATTCCGGCACCACCGATTTCGTGCGGATTTCCCGGACCGTGGTGGCGTTCGCCGGAGTGGCGAGTGGCAGAGTGATGCCTGTAGTTTCCATGCCCATCCGGGCGGCGAGATTCGCCATGGCGATTCCGGCCGGGCCTTCTGGAACATACAGCTGGGCGTCGAGATTCGATGGGACCGGCACGCGCGGCGTGCCACGAAACAGGCCACGCATCGTGTAGAGCGTCGCCAAGTCAAGCCGCACAGGGCCTGCTGCGCCGTCACCTCCTTCGGCGGCGGGAGCTTCGGGGGCGGGACCGGCGGCCGGTTGTGCGGCGGGCATGGCCGAGAGTGGAATCGGATTGACGATCGACGTGGTGGCACCATTCGCCGTGATGACGAGTTCGTGGACGTTTGCAAGTTTGAGCTCGGTTGGAACGGTTGCGCCTTGAAGGAACGCTCTGTTGATGCCGGCCTTTCCTTTGAGGTAGGTAAACCCGGTCGCCCTGGTCCCGGGGCCAGGGATTTGTTCGATAGCGTCCAGCTTTTCGCCTGGAACTCGCCAGAGAAATGGAGCCCGGGAAGCGAAGGCCTGCGCCGCGGCGAGTAATCCGGCATCATCATGTCCGGCGATCACCAGATTGCCGCCAACGGCAAAAACACCGCCTTCTTCCGGCTGCAACTCGACGGACGACGGACGGCCGATGTAGATGCGCGGGCCATCGTTGCGATCCTCGTCAGCGCTGATGACTAGGGGTGGCGTGAAACCGGTGGTGGCGAATCCAATGCGGGCGGCTATATCGGCTGCCGCGGTATTCTCGGCGGCGGTGGGATGCGTCGGCACTACGATCTTCCCTGGGACGAAGTCAACGATCCCGTCGCCATTGGAGTCGGCGACCATCCAGCCTGTGGCGAACGGATCGGTAAGATGTGTCGACACCGGACCCGGCTGGAAGGCGATCAGAGAAGAGAAAATCACTAGCAGGAGGCCGATTGTGAACCAGCGAGGCGTTGGCAAAGGTGGAAGCATTTTATGGAATACGGCCGATCAATATTTTCCGAAAAATACCGCAAGAATGGAGTGGGCCATTTGCTCGGCGTCCTGAGCGACAACCTCGTGCAGAATTTTCAGAGCGACTTTATGGCTGAGTGTAGTATCCGTGGCGCGATGCACTTCGCCTATACCCGCGAGGATGGGCGAAAGAGCCTCGGAGGACAGGCATATTGCGGGAGCCAGAAACATAAGGCGTTGAATGATTTTATCCTACCTGTAGCGGTTCTGCACGGCGGATTGGCAATGAAAAACGCGCTTCAAGTCCGAATGGGGCCTGGGGGACCGAGGCGCTCCCCCAAAGAGATCCAGTGGGCAGAGTCGGCAGTCTCAATCATTTTGGCTTCTACGCTCCCAGCCAAACGATCCCAATGGCCGCGATCATTCACGTATCGTGGCCAGCACGTCGAGAAAACAGTAGAATGAAAGCTTTCCGAGGTTACTGGTCCAATCGGAGCAATCAATGGGCATCCGTTTCGCTGAGTTCATTTCAATCTTCGTTCTCACGGCCGCGCTAGGTTCGGGCCAGGGAATCATCACCACTGTTGCGGGAGGAGCCCATCCCTGCTCCCCTGACGACGGTGTGCAGGCGACCAGTGCCTGCGTCCCCCCGATCTTTGGACTCGCCGTAGACAAGCAGGGAGATTTCTACATCCTGACACAAAACTCGGCAGCCATTCCTGCAGAGGTGGTCCGAAAGGTGAACGCGGCCGGGATCATCACCACCGTGGCCGGCGGGGCCTCCGACTCCAGCGGAGACGGCGGACACCAAAGCGGGGTTCCTCTCATTTGGGTTCCCTTCCGGACTGACGATGGATGCCGCCGGGAACTTGTACATCATTGATGGGAATGCGGTCCGCATGGTCAACGCCGCCAGCGGTATCATCACCACGATTGCTGGAACCGTGGCTACCGCTGGATTTTCGGGCGACGGGGACCAGGCGACCAAAGCTCTACTCGCTGGCCCTTCGAGTCTGGCACTCGACAGCGTGGGTAACCTCTACATCGGGGACAGTACCAACAATCGCGTGCGCAAGGTGGATACCAATGGGACGATCACCACCGTCGCAGGCAACGGCCACTCGTTCTACGAGGGTGACGGCGTGCAGGCGACCCAAACCGGTTTGGCCCTCGTCGAGGGTGTTACTGTCGACAGCGCCGGTAACCTGTACATCGCGGAAAGGGTCCCGATCCGCAAGGTGGACACCAGCGGGAATATCACGACTGTGGCAGGCAAGGCGTCGTCTGGCGAGACCTTTGGATTTTCCGGCGACGGGGGACTAGCGACCGCGGCATTGCTCGACCTCCCAAGAGGCATGGTGTTCGATCCAGCCGGCAATCTCTATTTCGGCGATAGCTCCAATGCGCGGATTCGTAAGATCGACACGACCGGAATCATCACCACCTGGGCGGGAGTTCCCGGAAATATTTCAAGTCCCCTTGGGGATGGCGGTCCGGCAGCCAAGGCCTATCTCGGACGCCCCGATAACCTGGGTCTGGACGCCGCGGGCAATATGTACGTGACCACAGGCGTCCTCAACCTGGTCCGCAAGATTGCGGCCTCTCCGGCCTACGTCTGCACCAACACGGCTGCTCCAACTATCACGTCGGTCGATTCGGCAAGCGCCTACGGCGGGTACCCGTATTTCGCCTCCGGTTCGTGGCTGGAAATCAAAGGAACCAACCTGGCCGACCCCAGCGATCCGCGGCTCGCCAACTCCTCTCAGTCCGGCCAGTGGACTTCGGCCGACTTCAGCGGCCCTAATGCCCCCACTAATCTCGACGGAATCGCCGTCGCGATCAACGGCAAGCCCGCGTATGTCTGGTATCTTTCGCCAACCCAGCTCAACGTGCAAGCGCCCGAAGATTCCACCACCGGTAACGTCGCCATCACCGTGACCAACTGCAAAGCCACCAGTTCGATCACTATGTTCTCGCGGCGCAATCTAGCACCCGGCTTACTGGCACCGGCGAATTACTCCTCCGGCGGCACGCAGTACATGGTGGCAACCTTCGCATTCGACGGCGCCTACGTCTTGAACACGAGCCTGGGCGCATCCTTCGGATTGAACAGCCGCCCGGCCAAACCGGGCGACCTGATCATCGCCTACGGTGTCGGCTTCGGCGACGTCACTCCGTCCATCCTGCCCGGTGTAATCGTGGGGCAATCGAACGCGCTCGTGAATCCAGTGACGTTCTCCTTCGGAGCGACGCCCGCAACCCTGTCCTACTCCGGCCTCGCCGGTTCCTTCATCGGCTTCTATGAGTTCTATATCACGGTCCCATCAGGCTTGGCCGACGGCGACTACCAGATCAACGTGACTCAGAACGGCGCCGCGCTACCGCAGACCATGTACCTGACCGTTCACAACTGACGCCGCACCGCTTACCGATCCACGCGGATGTATAGTCTGTAGCCTTGATCGGAAACGGCTCGGCGCACAATGTTGCTCTTGTGGTTGCGCCGGGCGGTAGCCAGCGCTTTCTATCCGGCTTACATGGCGCAACTCGAGAACGACGTTTATTCCCAGATCGGCTTGGTGATGCTGATCGGTCTGGCCGCCAAGAACGCGATTCTGATTGTTGAGTTTGCCAAGGACCAGTGCGAAAGCGGGAAACCTCTGATGGATGCGGCACTCGAAGCGGCAAGGCTTCGCCTGCGTCCCGTTGTGATGACGTCGTTTGCGTTCATTCTCGGTTGTGTACCGCTATGGACGGCGTCCGGCGCGGGGTCGGTGGCGCGCCAGATCATGGGCACGATTGTAATCGGCGGCATGCTGTTAGCGAGTTCGGTCGACATCCTCATCGTTCCGGCAAACTTCTATCTGGTGGAGAGGATCTCCCGCGCTCTACGAGCGCGCGCGTCGGCTCTTGAGATGCTTCCTTCAGCCGGGAAAGGAGACTGAAATGAATTACCGAGCAACTGCCGTTTTGGATTGCCGCGGGTTGGATAACTGGCTGTACGCTCGGACCAAATTATCACCGGCCGGCTATGCAGATCCCGCAGAATTTCCGGGCTCCGGATCCACTGCCGGTCCCGCAGGCGGAGTCTTTCGCGGACCTGAAGTGGTGGGACGCCGGCGGCCGCACACGGTGCGGGGCTTCGTCAGCATCCTGGGCAGCAAGGGAGGGGAAAAGATCGAGTCGTCCAAGAACGACGTGGGCGAACGCATATAAAAGATCGGGAAATAACTTCAGGCAACTCTTCGTCCAAACGCCGCCTCGTCTTAGGCAGGGGCGACGTTCCTGCTTTCAGGCCCGAACAAGTGACGTTACTGGCCCCGTCACGTCACTTGAAAGGGTCGTGCCAAGGGCAGCATACCTCGACTCGGCCCAGATTGCCAATAGCCCGGTACAAGATAGCCTGGTACAAGAAAATGCGATCGAAAGGCGAGGTCGTGCAAAAACAATCGCGCGGCGGCTATTTCCCAAATCATTCCTCGGCCTAAATGTCTTCCGTCCAGACCAGGGCCGGGAACGCCGTTTCTCTTTATATATGCCCTAGGCGCCTGTCCACATCCCCATCCGCTCAAGAAAACCTCGGGGGTCGTAGAACGCCTGTATCTCCACGATATTGCCCATCTCGACGCGAAAAACATAGACGAGCGAGATCTGACCGAAACTGGTCTCGGCCTGCCACATCGTCGCCACGTATTCACCATCCGCGATATGGCGCACTGTGCGAACGTCGTTGATGACCGGCAGATAAACTCTCAAGAAGCGAGTCACATGATCGCGACCCCGAATGGGTTCCCCTGAGAGCGGACCGTCGTAGGAGACGCTCTCGGCCAGCGGTGCTTGCGACAGATCCTTGTCTTTCATAGCTTTCAGGAATGCCGTGGCAGCGGCAATGCTTGGAGTCATGGACCTTACCTCCCGGTCGAGATTATATGCCTTCGAGAGCCCTCGTATTTTTTTGTGGAACGTCGAAATGCACCCAGTTGGCGCTCATTGGTTGGTTGACAAATGAAGAGTCAAGCGGTTTTTGCCTCCTAAATCATTCTTGGGAGAAATGTTCCGGGGCAAATCGGCCAGACACCGACTCGTCAGAAACGGGTGGCACAGGACGCGCTTGGATGAGTTCTCCGCTGCCTCCAGGCTCAGATACCCCCAGTCCGTACCGACACTCGAACTTACACAGTCGCTCCAAGTCAAAAGAGTAGCTTCAACGCAAACTGGAAAACGCGCGGATTGTAAGCCGCTGTGATACTGCCAAAAGTGCCCGACGACACGTCGCCGTTGGGTTCTGAAGGTTAGTGCGATTTTCAACGTTGAATGCCTCCGAGCAGAACTGCAAGCACCAGCGCTCTGTGAAATTAAAGTCTTTGAATATCGACAAGTCGATGTCGAAATAATTCGGCCCGCGCAGATCGTTGCGGCCCGCGGTTCCGAACGTGCCGGTCGCCGCCGGCGTGAACGCCGCAGTATTGAAGTATTCCTGGATGCTAGATACGCCGGGCGGCCGCGCCGGATTGCCGACCACATCGGCATAGTCGTTGCCGATGCCCGAAAGCGACCGGTCCGTGCCGCTCAGGACGGTGAAAGGTAGGGCGCTGTCTAGCGTAACGATGGCGTTGAACTGCCAGCCATTCACCAGGTATCCCGACGCCTTTTTCACGTTGAAGCGCGGCAACGCATAGTTGCCTGAAAAGTTGAACCGGTATGTCTGATCGAAATCAGCTGGCCCGCGGGCGCTGCGGAAGTTGAACGGATTCGGCGGCCCTGTGTTGCCCTCCGTTCCGCGGGACGTGTCGTCGATGGTTTTGCCATATACGAAGTTACTCAGGAACGTGAATCCGCCCGAGTGAACTGCAGCGAGTTGAACTCTACAACCTACTCACTGGCAAACGAATAACGCCGCACGGGTGGCGGCATGGGCGAATTCAAGCCCTTCACGCTCCTCCATAGGATTTCATTCAGCGCTTGTGCTGGGGCCCGATCCACATCCGAGAAATCCATATGCATGGACCGGCGCGCTCCGTAGGCCCGCAAAGTGTTCTTGGCGTTGAGATCCACTTCCGCCGGACGCACCGCATAAGGAGTCAGGTCCGGCTTCACGCCGAACGACTTGTACATGGGAGCCGCCGCCGCATCGTATTGGCTCATCAGCGGAAGGCCCAGCAGCAATTCGATCGTGCGCAACATCGAACTGGTGGTGTACAGCGTCGAATCAACCGTCTCGCGGTGGATGTAAGGGCTAATCACCAATCCGACTGTCCGATGCGCGTCGACGTGATCGGGACCATCCTGGGCATCATCTTCAATGATGAAGACCGCAGTCTCGGGCCAATATCGGCTGTGCGTGACGCGCTCGACGATATGACCCACGGCAAGATCGTTGCTTGCCACCATTGCCACTGGCGTGAAGGCGGCGGGCGTGGTACCACGCGTATGGTTCTCCGGGAGACTCATGACCATAAAGTTTGGTAAGCGCTTGCCGGGATCGGGATCGTCGAAATGTTTTTCGTACTCGTCGAATTCGCGAAAGAACACCTTGGCGTTGTCGGTATCGCGCATCCCTGGTTTCTTGAAATCCGCAGAAACATGACCTAACAGGCCGCCCGCACCCGGCGCAGCCTCCATGCGAGTGCCATCACTTACGCGCGTCGCGTACTCGCCGTAGCTTCGATAGGTCAGCCCCTTACGTTTGCATAGATCCCAAAGATGTCCACCTGACGGAACCCAGGCGTTGGATCGCCCCACCTCGCTATGTCCGCCATAGTAGAGCCACGTCCTTAAATTGTGCCGCTGTTCGAGCGTTTCCCCGATCTACATCTTGATCCGCGCATGTGATTGAGCATCACGTACAGATAGTAGCGCCTGAGGACTGCGGGTCCTCATCAGAGGTGAGACGGGCCCTTCGTTCCGGGGTTTCCGATACCCGATCGGCAACTGGATACCCGACGGCTGGACCGTCAGAGAGACATCGATCGTGTGGTTTAGAGAACCAGAGACCTCAACAATGGGAATTACGAACGTCCCGGCGGTGTCGATGCGCTGGTTGAGAGATTCAGCACGGATGTTGCGCCTCCGTGATGGATGCAGGAAGAAACGATGGCGTCACTCCTGCCGGAAGACTGGGGGAGCTCAAACGCGATCGGAGCGGCAAAGCCATTCCGGCGTCGCCGCAATTGTAAACATGGCACTCTTTCCGGACCGAGCCGTAGTGGCCGCGGGATTGCTGAGAGAGCAAAATCTACGACTCGTGGAAGCCGACAGTGTGAGCTGCGTCTGTAAGTCGCGTAGCCGATCGCATTAAACTTCGTTAGTCTGCGAAAAACCACTTGCTGGCGCGTGGCTCAGTATCGGTATTGAGCCCTTCTGGTTCCATTGTCAGTAAACGCGTAGACCTTTACGGTGGCCATCGGATGTTTTATCCTGGTTTGCACAGGCCAAGGAGGACCATATGAACCGCGTTGGTCACGCCGCGTTGGCGCCCATAACCCTCTCGCTCGCATTCGCAGCCATCCACGATCCGGTCCACATGCAGAATGGACTCGTCTCCGGGGACGCCGGCAAGGACGCGGCAGTCCATGTCTACAAAGGGATTGCGTATGCCGCGCCGCCGGTCGGCGATCTGCGATGGAAGAAGCCGCAAGCTCCCGCTGCCTGGCAAGGCACCAAGCAGGCGACCGAGTTTCCCAAGGCCTGCATGCAGGCGCCCTACCCGCAGAACTCGATCTACTACCGGCCTCCCGAGCCGATGAGCGAGGACTGCCTGTATCTCAACATCTGGACGGCGGCGCAGTCGGCCAAAGAACGCCGGCCAGTGATGGTCTGGGTCCACGGCGGCGGTTTCACGCGCGGTTCCGGTAGCGTAGCGACCTATGACGGCGAAAATCTCGCTAAGAAAGGCGTGATCGTCGTCACGATCAACTACCGGCTGGGCATCTTCGGATTCCTCGCGCATCCGGAGCTGACGAAAGAGTCCGACGTGAAATCATCGGGCAACTACGGACTGCTCGACATGGTGGCAGCGCTCGAGTGGGTACAGAAGAACATCGCGGCCTTCGGCGGCGATCCCAAGCGCGTCACGATCTTCGGCGAATCGGCCGGCTCTTCGGCGGTTAATTTCCTGATGGCGTCGCCGCTCGCCAAAGGGCTCTTCGAGCGAGTGATTGGCGAGAGCGGAGCGAACTTCGGCCGCGGTGTTGCGTTGACCGAAATGGAGCAGAACGGCAGCCGCCTGGGGTCGCTGGCTGCGCTACGCGCCAAGTCAGCAGAGGACCTGCTGAAAACCGATGGCTCCTTCCGGCCCTGCGTGGACGGTTGGTTCCTGCCTGAAAGCGTGGGCGAGATTTTCGCGCAGCACAAGCAGAGCGACGTGCCGGTGATTGCTGGTTCCAATGCCGACGAAGCAAGATCGCTGGCGCCGTGGCCGGCCAACGCGACCGCGAAGACGTTCGTCGATCAGGCTCACAAGCGCTATGGCGATTTCACCGACGAATTCCTCAAACTTTATCCCGCTGGATCCAACGAGCAAGCGGCCGAAGCGCATTACCGCAGCTCCACCGATGGTGGCATGGGTTGGGAAATGCGCACCTGGGTTCGCGCGCAGACGAAGTCGGGGAAGGCTCCGGCCTATCTGTATTACTTCACGCGTACACCGCCATGGGAGCAGAGCAGCCGCTATCGCGCCTACCACGCCGCCGAGATTCAGTATGTGTTCGCGAACCTGCGGCCCAATCGGCCTTGGGAAGACGCCGACCGCAAGCTGGCGGATACGATGTCAAGTTACTGGGCGAACTTCGCCGCGACCGGCAACCCGAACGGCAAAGGGTTACCGAAGTGGCCGTCTTATGACTTGAAGCACGATCCAGCGATGGAATTCGGCGATCACATCGAGGTGCAGCACGATATCAACAAAGCGACGCTCGATTTCTTCGATCGCTTTTTTGCCGCCGAGAAAGCCGCGCCACGAACTGGTAGTAACTGACAATTTGATAACCAGTCTCGAAACGGAGCGCCTCATTTTGCGGCATTGGCGTCCAGCGGACCGGGAGCCGTTTGCGTGCATGAACGCCGATCCTGCTGTGATGGAGTTCTTCCCGGCGTGTCTATCGCGCGCTGAAAGCGATCAAGGTGTGGATCGCATTGAGCGGCACTTTCGCGAGCGCGGATTCGGTCTGTTTGCAGTGGAACTCCGCCGCGATGGCACTTTTATCGGCTTCATCGGATTAAACGTGCCCCGTTTCGTGGCGCACTTTACGCCCTGCGTCGAAATCGGCTGGCGATTGGCGGCGGCCTATTGGGGCCAAGGGTTAGCCACCGAAGGCGCTCGCGCAGTGCTGCGTTACGGCTTCGAAAACTTGGCACTGGACGAGATTGTCGCGTTCACAGTGCCAGGCAACGTGCGATCCAGGCGCGTTATGGAGAAGCTCGGCATGACGCACGATCCAATGGACGATTTCGATCATCCGGGCCTGGCGGATGGCCATCCCATGCGGAGGCACGTGCTATGCCGGCTGAGGCGCTACTGACTCTCTTCTTTCCCCATGTATAACTCGTTCACCACTCCGCGGTGATTCTCCAGGACACGATTTCTTCGAACCTTCATGGTAGGAGTCAGCTCGCCAGTCTCGATGGTAAACTCACGTTCGATCACTCTGAACTTGCGGATCTGCTCGAAGGGAGCGAGTTGCTTGTTAACGCGCTCGACGGCCTTCTTCACCTCGGCCAACACAGGCTCCATGCCCTTCAGCCCCTCTGCGTTCACGACATTCACGGTGAACAGCGCCGTGACATAGGGTAAGCGGTCGCCGATGAGCACCATCTGATTGACGATCGGCTCGGTCTTGAACAGGCCTTCGATGCGCGCTGGATAAATCTTCTTGCCGTTGGAGGAAACGATCAGCTCTTTCTTGCGGCCGGTGATGTAGACGTAACCATCGGAATCAATTTCGGCGATATCGCCCGTATACAACCATCCATCGCGGAGCACCGCCGCGGTCGACGCGGGATCCTTGTAATATCCGGAAAAAAGCGACGGGCTCTTTACCAGCAGCTCGCCATCTTCGGCCAGGCGAAGCTCGGTCTCCGGCAAGCTGACTCCGATGCTTCCGGACTTGGGCCGGTCGAGCGGATTCAAGCAGACCACACCGCCTTCGGTCAGTCCGTAACCTTCGATCAATGGCAGGCCGATCGCGGAATAAAAACGAGCCAGGTCTTTTCCAAGAGGCGCTGCTCCGGAGCAAACAATGCGCAGCCGGCCTCCCAAGCGCGCGTGTACCTTCGAAAACACCAGTCTGTGCGCGATCTTGAGAGAGGTCTTCATCCACCGGGGAACGGGCTTGCCTTCCTCGCGCAGGCGGCTGACTTCCGCGCCCAGGCCCACCGCACCGTGGAACAACTTCCTCGCGACTGCGCTCTTCTTCTTGATCTCAGCATTGACGCTCGCAAAGATCCGCTCCCACACGCGGGGAGGAGCGAGCAGAAACGTTGGCCGGATGGTCTTCATCTCGCTCGGCAGCTTGGCGAGGCTCTCCGAAAACCAGACCGTGACACCTAGACGGATTGGCACCAACTCGATCACTACGCGCTAGGCGATATGCGCTGAAGGGAGGAAACCGATGGTGCTGTCCGTCGGCAGAAGCGGCAACACGATTGGACCCGCGTCGACGTTGGCGACGAGAGCCGCGTGAGTCACCAGGCCCATCTTCGGTTCGCCCGTGGCGCCGCTGGTAAGGTACAGTATCGCCAGATCGTCGGCGTTTACCTCAGAACGGATTTTTTCGAATGCTTGCGGATCTTCGGAAAGTGCCAGCCGGCCTCCGGCGCGGAGTTGTTCGAGCGTGAGCGTATCACCTGCTTCGCCGGTCAGGAGAATCCATCGCACCGGCAGGGGCACGTCACCGGCCGCTTCCATCAGAGCTTGCATGCTCTTGGGATCTTCGACGAAAATTGCCTTGGCGTCACTGGTGCGCAGGTTTCCAATCTGGTCGGGCAGAGGATAGCTGGTATAAAGCGCGGCGGCTATGGAGCCGTTTGACATGATGCCGAGGTCGGCCAAGTAAAACTCGGCGCGAGTCTCCGCATAGAGCGCAACGATGTCGCCTTTGCCAATACCTAGCCTGCGAAGTCCGCAAGCGATCTCTTCGACGGCTTGCTTGTACTCGACCCAGGAGTAAGTCTGATACTTGCCCTTACCGATCGGTTGGTGAAGGGCCGGCGCGTTTCCGTAGGTCTGCGCGGAAGTCTCCAGGACCGAATAGATGGTGCGAGCGCCCATGCAAATATTTTAGGCATGCTAGGGTGTGGGTTGTGGAAAAGAGCTGGTCAAGGGAGATTGAAGTCGCTGTGCAGGCAGCCCGCAAGGCCGCTGAATTGGCGCTACGGTCTCAGCCCAATGTCGTCCCCGAGACGAAGCCCGACAATTCACCGGTCACCGAGGCGGACCGCGAGTGCGAGCGGCTGATCGCGCGCCTGCTGAGTGAAGCATTTCCCGAAGATGGTTTGTTAGGCGAAGAAGGTACGCGCATCGAGTCGCGAAGCGGCCGCCGCTGGATCATCGATCCGATTGATGGCACGCGCGATTATGTCCGTGGTAATCCGCTTTGGGCGAATCTCATCGCGCTCGAGGAAGGAAACGAGGTCGTGGCGGGAGTTGTGAATTTACCGATGTTAGGCAACCTGTATTCCGCGTGGCGCGGAGGCGGGGCATTGCACAATGGCTCTCCGATTTACGTCTCCTCGAAGAGTTCAATCGATGAAGCGGTGTTGTGTATGAGTGCGTTTGACAAGCTCGAAGGGACTCCGCTGAAGAGCCGCATGCTCGATTGGATGGCCCGCTTCTGGGCAGTAAGAGGATTGGGTGGAGCGACGGATGCCATGATGGTCGCTTCCGGACAGGCCGAAATCTGGATCGAGCCTCACGCCTCGCCGTGGGATTTCGCGCCGCTGAAGGTGATCGTCGAAGAAGCAGGCGGCCGTTTTCTCAACTTCGATGGCGGAAGCAGCATTTACGCGGGCAACTGCGTTCTCTGCGCTCCAGCGTTTGAGCCGGAAGTACTAAGTTTTCTGGGGCTCAACAGTTAAACCCGGTTCACGTGAGGGGATTTTAACGCGATTCGCCGAAACTCCGACCGTGCGAATGCATTTGCAGGTATGGAAGGAGAAAACAAACGTGAAGAAAACGATCTTATCGATGAAGGCCGCGGGCTTTTCGATGATGGCCGCGGGATTGATCGCGAGCGCCGCCGGAGTCGCCTCCGCTCAGGAGGGCCGCATCCAGCAGCGGAAGGAGAACCAGCAGCAGCGTATTGCGAACGGAGTGGAGAACGGGTCGCTGACTCCCAAGGAGACGGCTCATCTGGAGAACAAGGAAGCGAATCTCAATAAGGAGATCCGCACCGACCGCAAGGCGAATGGCGGCAATCTCACCAACAACCAAAAGCGCCAGATTAATCGCCAGCAAAATCGGCTGAGCAAAAACATCTACAACCAGAAGCACGACGGCCAGCACCAGTAAATCACTTTTCGGAGGAGGGGAAAGCCGGGCGCGCTTTTCACCGCAGAAAGACGGCGAGGCGCGCCATGGCTTCTTCGACGATACTGCGCTCGGCCGCGTAACAGATACGCACCGAGCCTTCGCCGCCTGCGCCGAACGCGACGCCAGGGGCGAGCCCCACCTTGGTCTCCATGAGCAGCCGCCTGCAGAAGTCGAACGAGTCGCTGGCGCCGGCAATCTTCGGAAACAGATAGAACGCGCCGTCAGGCTTGGGCACGGTGACGCCTGGCATCTTGGCAAGCGCGGCCAGGCAAAAGTCGCGATTCTCTCTTAACCGGACCAGCATCTCGCAGAGTGTGTTTTCTCCCCACAGCAGCGCGGTCTCGGCCGCACGCTGAGCAAAACTAGGCGCATGCGAAACGATGAACTCGTTAAGTTGGGTCGCCCGCGCCGCCAGATCGCGCCGCGCCACCAGCCATCCCAGCCGCCATCCCGTCATGCAGTACATCTTCGAAAATGACTGAACTACGATGACTGCATCGTCACGCGTGGCGAGCTGGAGGATAGTGGGAGCGGGGGTGGTCGGCTTGGGTCCGGTGTAGTTGAGCCGCTCATAAACCTCGTCCGCGACGAGCCATAGGTTATGACGGCGCGTGAATTCCAAAAGCTGGCGTTGTTCGTCGACCGTCGCTACCCAGCCGAGAGGATTCGATGGCGAGGTGTAGAGCAGCATTCGCGTTCGCGGCGTGACGGCTGCTTCGAGCGCGGCGAAGTCGATCTGGTAGCGATCGCCCACCAGCGGATGTGGGATCTCGATCGGGACCCCGTTCGCCATGGCGACGTTGGAAGCGCCGTTCGGCCAAGCTGGCGTGAGTACCAGCGCTTCGTCGCCCGGATCGATCACGCAGCGGATACCGAGGTTGAGCGCCTGCACGCCTGACGCGGTGATTACGATTTCGTTCGCCGGATCGAGCTCGACACCCTGCAATTCCTGGTAGTATCGCGCCAGCGATTTGCGAAGCGACGGTAGGCCGGCGTTCTCGGTGTAGAACGTAAAGCCGTCGGCCATGGCCTTCTGAGCCGCTCGTTTGATGTACTCGGGGGTCGGCAGATTCGATTCGCCGAAGTAGAGTTTCAAAACGCCATCCATCGACATAGCGATTTCCGCCAGCTCACGGATGCGGGAATGGGGAACGCGCAGCGCAGAGGCTGCGAGAGTGGGAGTCATGCTGTTTTTTATTTTAAATGCCTTCGAAGATGGCTGAGACGGGCGCGGAGAATCCGGGTAGAACTGGGTCTTCTAAAGTCTGACTCTGTTCGAATTTTCTAGACTGGCCGTTGGCGTCGAAGATCCGAATGACCCGCCACTTGGGATAAACGACCCAAACTGACTTGCTACCGTGTGCAAAATAGAGCTCGATCTTCTGTTCGAGGCGGTCCGCAGGCTCGGAGGAAACGACTTCAATAGCCAATTCCGGCGCAGCTTGAATCCAGCCGGTACTGCCTGGGCTCAGGCGTCCCGGAAAGATAACGCCCAGATCCGGAATTAGTGAAGTGTATTCGTCAAGTTGATACATCGTTTCCGGGAACAATTCGGCGATCGGATTCTGCGCTAGCCACACCACCAGGATCTTCGTCAGATTCTTTTTTGCTACTTCATGCGGAATCTTGCCTCTGCCCATGCTGACGACTTCGCCCCCGATCAGTTCCAGCTTCTGGCCCTCAGGCTCGGGCATCTGCAGGAACTCCTGGACTGTCACCAGCGTCGTGGTCGCCATGTCTTGATTGT
>Ga0073928_10005178_pt1 | contig 18492 bp, 15 predicted proteins | sample PaiPotPPA55metaG_FD_76969 | JGI IMG/M metagenome (GOLD analysis project Ga0073928, IMG submission 76969) | Iron sulfur acid spring bacterial and archeal communities from Banff, Canada, to study Microbial Dark Matter (Phase II) - Paint Pots PPA... ... | reverse complement strand
GAGGAGAACCTCGCCGGCCTCAAGGCGAGTCCCGACTTCAGCTTCGAGGAGCTCGACCTTGTCGACGCCGACCTACGGCCCGCGCTGCGCGGCGCGGAGGTCGTGTATCACCTCGCGGGGCAACCGGGGGTCCGGCCGAGTTGGGGCGAGCAGTTCGACCGCTACGTCCGCGACAACATCCTCGCGACCCAGCGGCTCCTGGAGACATTGAAAGAAACGCCCATCGATCGACTGGTTTTCGCGGGCAGCTCTTCCGTCTACGGCGATGCCGAGATGTTTCCCACCAAGGAATCGTCCCTGCCGCGCCCGGTCTCGCCGTACGGCGTGACCAAGCTTGCTGCGGAGCACCTCGCGCTGCTCTACGCGAAAAACTTCGGACTGCCGGTGGTGTCGGTCCGGTACTTCACCGTCTACGGTCCACGCCAGCGGCCCGACATGGCGTTCGCGCGGTTCATGCACGCGCTGGTCGACGGCGATCCGATCGAGGTGTTCGGGGACGGCGAGCAGACGCGCGAGTTCACGTACGTATCAGACGCGGTCGAAGGAACCATCAAGGCCGCAACGGCGGATGTCGCTGGCCAGATCTTCAATCTTGGTGGTGGGAGCCGGGTCACCGTGAACCGCGTGCTCGCCACCCTGGAAGACATCAGCCAGATCAAGGCCAAGCGAAAGACCCTGCCCGCAGCCCCGGGTGATCCCCGCCACACAGGGGCTTCGATCAATCTCGCTCGCGAGCGCCTCGGCTGGGAACCCCGAGTGTCGCTTCGCGAAGGCCTGACCAAGCAGTGGGAGTGGTTCCGGGCAGAACGCCGCCCCCACTGACGACCGACGCGCGATGATTCGTCACGATGGCCCTGCGCGCCGAGCTGGAATCCGCCCTGGCGGACGCCTGAACTGGCCAGGATTGCGCTGGTCCATGACGTGGCCGGTGTCGCAGCCGTGCAGGCGAAGCTCCTTCGCGATGCAGGCCACGAGGTCGACCGCGCTCCTCCTGCTTAGCCCGGGCGATAACGTCGTTTACATGGAGGATGTCTACGGCGGCACGTATCGTCTCTTCGACAAGGTGCTCAAGCGCTTCGGTCTGAATTTCAGCGCCGTCGACGCGAGCGACTTGGATGCGGTCGAGCGAGCGAGGTGGCGTACAGCCGCGGCGCGATGGTCTGCATGGACAACACCTTCGCGACTCCGAATCTTTAGCAGCCGCTGAGGCTGGGTGCGGACCTTGTCGTCCACAGCGCGACGAATTACATCGGCGGGCACAGCGACGTGGTGGGCGGCGCCATCATAGCCAACAACGACGAGCTAGAGCAGCGGCTGCGCTTCAACCAGAACGCGGTGGGCGCGGTCCATCGCCGTTCGACTGCTGGCTGCTGCTGCGCCGCATTAGGACCCTCGCGCTGCGCGTCGAGCGCCATTGTTCAAAACGCCCTGCAGGTGGCACAGGCGCCCGAAAAGAACAAGGCCGTGGCGCGAGCACAACCCCGGGCTCGCGTCGCATCCGGGCCATGCGATCGCCGCGCGTCAGATGCGCCTGTTCGGCGGCATGGTGAGCTTCGAGGTCGCCGAAGCCAGCGGTGATGCGGGCCATCGAGCGATTCGAGTTGTTCGCGCTCGCAGATTCACTCGGCGAGGTTGAGTCGTTGGCCGAGCATCCCGCGCGCATGACCCACGCCTCGATGCCGCTTTCGGAACGCGAGCGGGCCGGCGTGGACAAATGGACTGATCCGCCTGTCGGTCGGAGTCGAAGACGTGACGGACCCGATCGCCGACCTGGAATCCGCCCTCAAATGAGATCGAGAACAGCTGAGGGTTAGTCCGGCACAATAGGCCGGGTATGGTCGGCTTTCCCCTTGAGTCACCGGCGAGTTCCAACCGAGCTCGCGGGGTGAGGCGTCTGCCTCCTCTCGGCCGCATCTATCGCGCGCTACTCAGGTACGGCCCTACCTTTGCGGTTGAGGTCGCGATCCTGTGGGCGGCCCTTCTCGCGTTCCAATTGCTGGGTTACGGAGGCCGCCCGGGCTTCACGTTTGGATCGTGGTCTCACCAGCTCGTGTCCATTGGCATTGCGATCTGCGCGATGGGAGCGGGCGAGGCGCGTTTCAAGCTCTACCGAAGAGTGTGGTCGGTCGCCGGAATTAACGACGCGATTGCGGTCGGCCTCGCAGTCCTCGAGGCGACGCTCCTTGTCGCCATCGCCAACTGGTTGCTGCCGGCCGACCACCGAGCGTACCGGCTCGCGGTCCCCCTGCTAGCGGCACCGGCGATCGTGATCGGCATCGGGCTTTTCCGTCTGCTTCCGAGATTGCTCTCGAGCGTGCCTCGTACCGGCAAGCGCTTGCTCGTTGTGGCCCGGGACAGCAGCTCGTATACCACTGTGAAAGCGCTGATCCAGCATCCGACGTCCGACTGGACACCGGTCGCCATCGTCACCATGGCGCCGGTCGAGGTGAACCGCACCGTGATGGGCATTCCTGTGGTCGGCGACGCCGAGTCGCTCAAGTACTGGCTCGAATTCACCCAGGCGGACGGGGTCGCTTTCGTTCAAGACGGAACGTCTGTCAGGGAACAGCGCGACCTGATAGGCCTATGCCTCGAGGCGGAGCTCCCGATCTTCCTGGTCCCGAACGCCGACGAATGGTTTCAGTCTATGGGGGGTGCTCCCATGCGCCGGCTCTCCGCCGACGACCTCGTCGGGCGAGCGCAGCGTGAGATGGATGTCGACGCCGCTCGGGATCACGTGCGTGGTGCAACGGTGATGGTGACCGGTGCCGCGGGTTCGATCGGCTCCGAGCTTTGCAGGCAGCTAGTGAGTTTGCGCCCTGCCCGCATCGTCCTCTTAGACAACAACGAATCCGGACTCTTCGACATTGCAGATGAGCTGCGCGCGGTCTCGACGGTGGTGGTTCACGAAGCCCTGGTCTCGATCGTGGATCGCGAGCAGCTCGCCGGCGTTTTCGCCGACCAGCGGCCTGACGTCGTTTTCCACGCCGCGGCATACAAACACGTGCCGATGCTGGAAAGCCATCCGGTCCAGGCGGTTTTGACGAACGTGATCGGGACGCGGAACATGCTCGATTGCGCCGAGGCGGCCGGGGTGAAGAGTTTCGTGCTCGTCTCCACGGACAAGGCCGTGGCCCGCCACTCGGTGATGGGTTGCACCAAGCGCGCGTGCGAGCTTCTCACGCTCAGCCACAGCGGCCACATGCGATGCTGGGCAGTCCGCTTCGGAAACGTGGTCGGCAGCCGCGGCAGCGTGGTGCCGCTGTTTGAACGTCAGATCGAGCAGGGCGGCCCTGTGACGATCACCCACCCCGACATCACCCGCTACATGATGACCATCAAAGAGGCGGTCTCCCTTGTGCTGACCACGCTGCAAGTCGCCAACCCATCCCACCTCTACATGCTCGACATGGGCGAGCCGATCAAGATCGAAAGCCTGGCCCGGGCCCTGATCCGGTCGCGCGGCCTTCGTCCCGGTAAGGACATCGAGATCACCTACACCGGCATGCGCGCGGGTGAGCGGTTGACCGAGGAGCTTCTAGCCGAGGATGAAGGATCCCGCCCGACAACCCACCCGAGCATCCTGGAGGTGGTCTCGCCTCACGCCCTCGACGCGACCGACATCCAGACGACGGTCGGGCGCCTCGAGAACCTGGCGCTGAAGGGCCAGGCGACCGATCTGGTCAAGCTCTTGAAGTCCTTTGTCTGGGCGCGATCACCCATCACGCCCGACGAGCCCACAGCGAAGGTGCGCCAAACCGAGAGTCCGAGGGCTCGGCCAGAGCCCTGAACCGAAGCTAACGGGCGACCCCGGCGCCGGGCATCACACCCGTGCCGACGCGCCGATGGCGGAAGCCGGCCGACTCAAGGGCGTCCGGATCGAAGACGTTCCTTCCATCCACCAGGATGGCGTGCCGCATGGCGGCGGCCGCCGCCTTCAATGGCAGTTCTCGGTATTCGGAGTGGGCGACCATGACCACGACACAGTCCGTCACGGTCAAGGCTTCCATCAAGTCCCTTTGGTACTGGGGCACGTAGGGGTCGTGGACGACCGCGACGCAGCCCGCCGTCTCGAGGATGGGCAGGAGCGCGGCGGTTGGCGAGTTGCGAATGTCATCGCTGTCCTGCAGATACGAATAACCGAGCACGGCGACGCGGGCTCCCCGCACAGACACGCCGGCATCCTTCAGAGCACCCATTACCAGTTCGGCCATGTGGGCGGGCATGCTGTCGTTCAGGCGGCGGGACGTGGCAAGCAGCGATGTCGCGGCGTCATCGCCCAGCGGCGCCGCGAGCAGCCAGGAGTCCTTGGGAATGCAGTGACCGCCGACACCCGCACCTGGCACGAGCACATGCCGAGTAGGCGCCTTGTTGACGAGCTCGCGCACCTTCCAAACGTCCCCGCCCGCGCGCTCGCAGATGAGCGCGAGCTCGTTGGCAAAGGCGATGTTCACGTCGCGATAAGCGTTCTCGGCGGTTTTGACGAGCTCCGCGGTCAGCGAATCCGTCAGATCGAGCGCACCCTCCACGAAGGTGCGATAGAAGCTCGCCATGACCGACGCGACCTCTGGAGTCTCGCCACCGACCACGCGAAGCATCGTGCGCAGCTGTAAAAGCAGCCGGCCGGGCATGACGCGCTCCGGGCAGTTGCCGAGGTGCCAGCCGGTCTTGGAGCCGCCGGCGAGCAGCGGCCGGACGACGTTCTGCACTGTCCCGGGCGACGTAGTGGACTCGACTATCACAAGGGCGCCCGTCTTCAGGTGGGGGGCGAGCGCCGTGCACGCCGCCTTCAGGTTTTCATAGTGCGGCCTGTGATCTGCACCCACCGGCGTGTCGACACAGATGAGGATCACGTCCGCGGCGACAAGCTCCGAGTGCGCGGGAGTGGCGTGAAGGCGCCGAGCGGCGGTCACTCGCTCGACCAGCTCGTCGAGACCTGGTTCTTCGCCGCCCAATGGGTTGCGGCCTGCGTTGAGCTGTTTGATGCGCTCCGAGTTGAGGTCCACGCCGATGACCCGGAATCCGGTGTCCGCGACAACGCTCGCGACAGGGATCCCGACGTATCCCAGTCCGATGACCCCGATGACGGCGCTCCGATCGTCGATCCGTCTCGCGAGCTCGTCCAGGTTTTCTTTGGGCACCGCTCGATCCTACCAGCGGCTCCCGGAACGGCATCCGCTGCGCGGTTGGGCGACTAGATCACCGCGTAAGAGATCGACGTGCCAAGCGGGGACCTGCGGATGGCAAGGTTGCGCAACCCAAGCTCCGACAGGACCGCCTCCGTCTCGCCGGGCCAGGTGGGCATGTTCAGCTCATCGAAGGCGACGATCGCGCCGCGCGGCATGCGCGGCACGAGGTGCTTCAACGCCGCGCGAGTCGGCTCGAACAGATCGACGTCGAGATACAGCAGGCTGACGACGAGGTGCTGGTTGTGCTCGATGAATGCGGGCAATGTCTCGAGGATGTCGCCCCTCACGAGCTCGACCTTCCCGATGTGGCCGAGATAGCGACTCATGTCGAAGATCTGAATCGCCTCGAGGAGGTTGTCGTAGGAATCCACCGCCAGCTGACCCTTGCCGATGAAGTCGGAGACAGAGCCGCGATCCTCGTCCGCGATGGATGGAAACCCGGCGAAGGTGTCAAATCCGATCACCTTTCGTTGATGGTTGGCGGGCTCGAGGATTGCGCTCAGCTGGGCCCAAGTCATCAGTCCTCCACCATGCAGCACGCCGCATTCCACGACCGATCCCTGGACTTCGAGGACCTGCTTGAACAGCTCGTACTTGACCAGCAGCCGCAGGATGGCCGTCCGGGGCACGTGCTTGGGAAAGTTCTCGAGCTTCTCGAGCGAGTTTCCGGGGGCCGATTCGAAGTACGCCTCGAGCGCCTTCAGGTAAGCGAGATGCCTGTCGTCGGTGTATTTGGTCTCGTGAAAACTGAGATCTGCCGGCCTTTTCCGCGTGGATGAATTCTTTTTCTTGAGAGGTTGCACGGTCCGATCCTACTTGCATCTGCGGCCGGAACGCGCGCTGAGACGGTACCCTTGGAGGCCATGAACCTCTCGCGCGACGAGGTCGCTCGCCTGGACGCGGTGGCTGCGGTTTACGATCCATCAGATCCTGCCAAGGAGTTCGACTACCACACAAAACGGCTTCACGTCGAGGTCATGCACCCGTTCATCCGCGGCCGCCACCTGCTCGAGATGGGCTGCGCGACCGGGGAGCTGACGTCGCTGCTGGTGAATCATGCGGAGCGCTATGACGTCGTCGAGGGCTCGAGCAGAAATGTCGAGGTGACGCGCTCGCGCGTCCCGGAGGCCACGTATTTCTGCGAGCTGTGGGAGAACTTCGCTCCGCCCGAGCGGTACAGCGACGTCGTGCTGAACTGCGCGCTCGAACACGTCGAGGACCCCGTGCAAACACTGTCCCGCGCTCGGGGCTGGCTGGAGGAAGGAGGGGTGATTCACGTCGTGGTTCCGAACGCCGACTCGATCCACCGCCTGGTCGGAGTCGAGATGGGAATCATCGAGGACCGCAAGAGCCTGTCCGACAGTGACGTGCGCATAGGCCACCGGCGCGTGTACGACCTTGACGGCCTGCTCGCCGACCTTCGAGCCGCGGGCCTCGAACCTGTGCACTGGCAGGGCATCTTCCTCAAGGTCGTCTCGAACCGGCAGATGCTTGACTGGGACCCCGCCCTGATCCACGCTCTTCATGCGGTCGGGCAGCGCTTTCCGAACCACTGCGCGGAGCTGTACGCAGTCGCCAAGCCGGCATGAACGAAACGGTGCTTCTGCTCGGCGCGGGCGGGTCCGCCGCCGCCAACTTCCTCGACGCCCTGCGCCACTCCGACCAGCACTATCGGGTGATCGGTGTCGATGCGGCGCCCACTCATCTGCACCTCTCTGAGGCAGATGAGCGCGCTCTGATTCCTCGCGCTTCGACCGATGGTTACCTGGAATCGATCAACAAGCTGATCGAGCTCCACAACGTCGACTTCGTCCATCCCCAACCCGACCCCGACGTGCGCGCACTCAGCCGCTTGCGCGGTCGCGTCCAGGCGGCCACCTATTTCCCGTCTCCTGAGGCCATCGAGCTCGCGGCGGACAAACTGGCGTTTGCCGAGGCCATGAAGGCGAAAGGCGTGGCGGTTCCGGAAGCGATGACAGTAGACGGTGAGGATCACCTGGGCGACGTGGTGGAGGAGTTGCTCAAGCGGCACGAGAAGCTCTGGGTACGGGCCAGGGTAGGGGCGGGCGCGCGGGCCTCTCTTCCGGTTCGCAGCTCCGAGCAAGCGGTCGCCTGGGTTAGATGGTGGGTGACCGAGCGCGGCATGAAGGCTTCCGATTTCATGGTCTCCGAGTTCCTCGGGGGCCGCGAGTTCGCCTACCAGAGCGTATGGCAGGATGGCGCGCTCGTCGCGGGCCAGGCTCGCGAGCGAGTCGAGTATCTGTACGGACACCTGACTCCGAGCGGGCAGACATCGACTCCCTCGGTGGCCAGGACGGTCTCCATCCCCGAGGTCGATGAGCTTGCTTGCAAAGCGATCGAGGCCCTCGACGCCGAGCCTCGCGGTGTCTACTGCGTTGACATCAAGGAGTCGGCTACCGGCCGGCCGATGGTGACCGAGATCAATGCCGGTCGTTTCTTCACGACGAGCAACTTCTTCGCCCACGCGGGCTTGAACATGCCTGACATGCTGGTGCGGTGCGCTCTCGGCGAACATCCCGCTCCGCGAGGCTCGTCTCCTCTGCCGGCCGACCTCTACTGGATTCGCATGGTGGACATGCCCTATCGCCTGGTGCCGGGTGACGAGCTTGATTGCTGGCCGCGCGCCGATTCTTGATTTCGACGGGACCATCGCGAGGCTGGACGTTGCCTGGTCTGAGCTGCGGGCCCGGCTCGGTCTCGGCCGAATCGATGAGGTGTGGGCATCCCGCGACGAGCGGCGATGGGATGAGGTCACGGCCGCGGAGATCGAAGCGGCGCGGGTGGCGCGCCCGGGCCCCGCGGTTGGTTCGTTGATGCGCAGCCTCGATTCATTTGCGATCTTGACCAGCAATGCCGAGCGCGCGGTGACGGTCTTTCTGGCTCGCTTTCCGGCGCTCGAGCAGCGGGTGGCCCTGGTTGTCGGCAGGGAGACTCTCGGAGGCCCCAAGACCGACTTCGAGGTTTTCGCGCGCGGCTTTGCGCTGTGCTCGGTCGCGCTCGGAAGCCCAGCGCGGCAGGTTTACGTCGGCGATCAACAGTACGAGCTCGATTTCGCGAGGCAACTTGGCGCAGACGCGGTCGATGTCGCGGCGCTCGGCGAGGGCGGCGGTGGCTGAGCTGAACGCGGCTCCGACGGTGACGGCGGTGGTCCCCTGCCGTAACGAGGAACGCAGTATCGAGGCGGCGATCCGGTCGCTGCTCGCCCAGGACCAACCGGCGGGTGGGTTCGAGGTGATCGTCGTAGACGGGATGAGCGAGGACCGCACCCGCGAGCTCCTGCAAGGAATCGGGCGCGAGGACGCGCGCCTGAGGGTGCTCGACAATCCACGGCGCATCACGTCAGCCGGTCTGAACACGGGGATACAGAACGCCCGAGGTCGCTACATCGCGTTCATGAGCGCGCACGCGCGCTATCCGGCCGGCTACCTGGTCAGCTGCCTGGAGGTGGCGGAGCAGAAGCATGCGGACAACGTCGGGGGGGCGGCGATCGCCGAAGCGACCGGGTACGTGCCACGCGCGATCGCGGCGGCGCACCACAGCCCGTTCTCGGTGGGCGGTGCAAGCTGGCATTCGCTGGAGTACGAGGGAAAGGCCGGAACCGTCTTCGGCGGCTTCTACCGGCGCGATGTCTTTGACCGCATTGGAATGTTCGACGAGGAGATGGTCCGCAATCAGGACGACGAGCTCAACTTCAGGCTGGAGCTGTCGGGCGGGCTCATCTGGCAGTCGACCTCCATCCGCTCGTGGTACACGCCGCGCGACAGCCTCCGCGGCCTGTTCCGGCAGTACATGCAGTACGGCTACTGGAAGGTTAAGGGCATGCAGAAGCACGGCCGCACGCCCTCCATCCGGCACCTGGTCCCGGCCGCGTTCGTGCTCGGCCTGGGCGTGTCCGCCCTGGCGGCGGTGATCACGGCCGTCCTGTGGTGGGCCTTCCAGTCAAGCGCGCTTCAGTCGGTGGCGCTGATTGCCTTGATCGTTTTCGCCGCGGTGCTCGCCAGCTACTTGCTCGTGTTGGCGGTTGCTTCCGTGACCACCGCCAGGAAATTCGGTGCTGACCTCTTACCGATCCTGCCCGTCACGTTCGCGTGCTACCACGTCAGTTACGGAGTGGGCTTCCTCCGCGGGCTCATCGACTTCGGGCTGCGGCGCCGGACCACGGCTCCCGCCGCGATGTCGCAGCTCACGCGGTAGCGCCAGCACCTTTCGCGCCACCAGGGCGGCAGTCTCGAAGAGCACTTTCAGGTCCCGCCCAAGAGACCAGTGCGCGATGTAGTCGAGGTCGATGTCCAGCTGCTGGGGCATGATCTGGTCGCGGTATACCTCAGCCGGAGTCCGCTGTGAGGCGGCGGCCGCCGCAACTAACAGCTCTTCCTCATTTTGAAACGCGATCGATGCAGGGCTCGTGATTCCCGGCCGCACGCTCAGCACGCCCCGCTGACGGTCGTCGTAGCCGGTCACGTACTCAGCCGTGTCAGGCCGCGGGCCGACGAGGCTCATGTCGCCGATGAGCACGTTGGCGAGCTGCGGCAGCTCGTCAAATTTGAGCTTGCGCAGGACGCGGCCCACGCCGGTCACGCGCGCGTCGCCCCCGACGGTCACCGAACCAGAGCTTTCCGCGCCTAGGGTCATGGTCCTGAGCTTGTACATCGTGAAGGTGCGCCCTCCTCGACCGATGCGTTCGCCCCGGTAGATGGCCGGGCCGGGCGAGCCTACCTTCACCATGATCGCCGCGACCAGGACGATCGGCGATGTCAGAACCAGGCCGATCGTCGCGACCACCACGTCAAAGGCGCGCTTGACCGCCTGCTCCAGGTCCCAGTCCTCGTTGGCGGGCATCCAGTTCACCGCCGCCCCGGCCATCAGCCAGAAGGGGGCCGCCACCAGCCAGTAATGCAGCTCTTCGCCGGCAAACAGCGAAACGATCACCGACCAGCCTGCCGCGTACCAGAATTTGAAGAGCTGTTGACTTCGGCCGCTGTCCCGTCGTGCTAAATCCCGGCTGCGCAGCATCACGACGACCAGCACTGTCAGGAAGAGGACAAGGCCGATCAGCCCGCTCTTGACCATGATGTTCAGGAACTCGTCGTGAGTGCTCAGCGAGCCGACGGTGACCCCGGGTAGGAGCACGTCGTGAGCATGGCCGGCAAGGATCGTCTCGATGCTTTGAGAACCGGAACCGAAAATGAGGACGAGAGGGTTCACGTCTTTGAGGACGACAAGCAGAAAGCTGAGGCGCTCGCCGAGAGTCGATAGGGTGAAGATCTGCATGTCGAAGCTCTTGTTGGTGAAAGAAGGCACGACGACTGCCAGCGCGATTACGTCGAGAAGGACCAGCTGATACCTGAGTCTCCAGAATCGTACGTACAGGAGCCACATCGCCACCGCAAGGGCGACCCAGCCTGTCTTTGAAAACGTCAGCAGAAGGCAGGCTCCGAGCCCGGCGGCCATCAAGGTGTAGAACCAGCGGAAGGCTCCGGCCGGAAATGTCGAGCGCACATAGAGGCTCATCACCAAGGCGACCGCCAGGAGCACGGCAAATCCGTTCGGCCAGCCGTACACGAACGCACGCAACGCAGGGCTGTTGTGCACCACGTGCACCTTCTCGAGCGCGCCGGCATAGAGAAGGTATGCGGACAGCAGCAGCGCGATCACTCCAATGGATGCGACAAATGCCCGCAGCAACACGTCCACGTCCTCGACGTTCCGCAGGGCGACAAAGCCGACGGCGAAATTGAGGAGGACGACGACAAGGTATGCGTACGAAACCGGCCCCGCCAGCGAGTGGTACGCGAAGAAGCCAAATGGAACCGAAAGTGCGCTCACCACCAACCACGCCGCCAGAAGCCTGGCGGTGGGGTCGTTGGGCAACCGCCGCAGGTCGTTCCGGTCCATCAGCAAGAGGGCGCCTGCCAGCACCGGCCAGATCGCGAGGTCGATCGCGACGTAGCTCGAGCTGTCGCCAGGTAGGTGAAGGGCGTAGGGGATGGGCAGCCCCGCGCCGAGCGCCGCGATCAGCCACCGCCTGCGGGTCACTTGTGGATCACCTCGGGAAACCCTATTCGCAAAATCGCCTGTGCTGGATCGGCGCATGGAGCAAAGGTGCGTTTGGCATACGGCACCTGGCGCTCGGCCTGCTCCCGCCTGGCGGAGACCTCGCGGAGCGTGGAGAGGGCGGCCTCCAGCTCGTCGGGGCTGGTGGCGCCGATTGCGCGACCATCGGCCACGAAGGGAAAGAGGTCCGGCGAACCCGACATGTTGACGTGGACCACCGGGCGGTCCAGAGCCATGGCATCGAGGGCGGTCGTCGAGTTGTACGACACCACCAGGTCCGCGGCGAGCACCAGCTCGAGCGGATCCCCACCTGTGAGCACCAGTGCATCGATGCCCGCCTCGCGGGCAGCGGCGCGATAGCGGCCGGGATTGCTGTGGTCGATCGGGTGCGGTCGCAAAAGCGGCTGATACTCAGGTATGCGCGCACACGTCTCCAGAAATGACCGGAGGTGAACGTCATCCGCCGGAAAGACGTGTGGCGGCACGCCGAAGAAGAGGGCGGCCACCTGGCCGTCGCGCACTCCAAGGCGAGCGCGGATCTCGTGGCGTTCTCCCTGTCGCTTGCGCGCGGCTTCGATGACCGGCGAACCGGTGATGTGGACCGAGTCGGGCGGGAACCGGCCCGACCTGACGAGCGACTCTTTGGCCTGGTCGCCATGGACCGCGATGAGGTCTGGAATCGGGCTGTACGGACTTTGCTGGCTCTGGTCCTGCGCGATCTCTCCGTCTAGGTGAAGGTAGCCGCCGTGGTTGTCGAGGATGATGCCGTGCTGCACCTCGATCGAGCGGAGCTTTGCCTCGCGCGCCGCGACCACCAGCGCTCGACCCCAGAGGTCGTAGGCGTCGACGACATACAGGCATTTCGGTCGAAGCGCCCGCAGCGCGATACGCGAGGTCTCGATGGCCAGCACCGCGTCCGCGAGCCTGGCTCCGAACAAGACCGGCAGCCTGTCCGCGAGCAGCTGCGAGGCCGGGACGCCGAGCACCTGTCCAGGAAAAACCCCACCGAAAGCCGCAGCGATCTCGCGACCGCGCACGATCGCCCTCATGGCGAGCCGCGGCGTCACCAACGACTCCCACGCCACGATTCGCCGGTCCAGGGCCCGAAGGCTGTCAATCCCGAGGTTGCGCCGGTAGTCGAGATGCAAGCCCGCTAGGCTCAGGCCCTGTGCGCTCGCCTCCACCAGGAGGGGGTTCAGAGCTCGTTCCGTGCCGAGCCTGGCGTCCCACGAGCCGGACGATGTGTTGAACACGAGGTCCACGGGGGCTCGGCCGGCCAGGCTGTTCTTGTGCATCCGGCGGGCGAGGAAACCGCGCAGGATCAGCTTGGCCATACGGAGGCGGATCAGCGCCTCCGAGCGCCGCCTCAGCAGCAGGCGTCCCTTGAGGCGGGAAGGCCGGGGAGCAGCCCATCGATATTTCACGCCGTGCGTCGCGGCGGCCGCACGCGCGACCTGGTCGTCGTCTGCGCGTTTGCTCAAGAGGACGACCTCTGTGGCACCGGCGGCAAATCCCGCCTGCACTCGTTGCAGTACGCGGTACATCTCGTCCCATCCGGCGAGGCCGTCTCCGTACACGAGCCAGTAGTGCGCAAACCACCACAGCGAAACACCGTCGTAATCGAGCGCCTGCTTCACGTTTCGGTCCCCCACAATCGCGTCGCCGAGGCGCCGGATGGCAAGCCAGCCTTCGATGAGTGGGGGATCCGCTCCGACGTCCATCGCCCGGGAGGCGAGCGACGCGGGCGCCTGGCCCGAGCCCAGCCAGAGCACGGCGGCTCCAGCGTCGGCGAAGCGAGCGACCTCGTCCTCGGTGCGAGCGAGCAAGAGCCTCATGGGTATATCCAGGTCTGGGCGACCCAGGTGAGTATGGCAAGCGCGGCACCCGCCGCCAAGATCGCCGGCCCGAAGCGGCGAAGCCCCAATCCGCGATGCGCAAAATGCATCGTGAGCACCAGCAGCGTCGAGTAGGCGATCAGCAGGGAGGTCGCGGCGCCGATCGTGCCGAACAGGGGGACCAGGAGCAGGGTCAGGACGAAGCTCAGCACCGAGCTCGAGCCGGTCAACACGAAGAGGCGGCTCGTGGTCTTGAGGGCGAAGAACGCGTTCGAAAACGGCACGTACAGCGTTGACGCAACGAAACCGCAAGCGAGCAGTGACATGAGCAGGCTGATGTGTGTGACCTTGCCGTGCGACACGATCTTCGTCGCCAGCGGACCGATGAGGATCGCGCCGGCAGCCAGGCCGGCGGAGGTGAGCAGGTAGAGGGGGAAGACGCGCGCGTGAAACGCCTGCGCTCCAGCCTTGCCGGAGTCGCGATAGCGCGCCATCAGGCGGGGAGCGATCGCATCGTTGGTTGAGAACATGACCAGCGAGATGACCGACGCCAGCTGCATGACCAGGAAGTACATGCCAACCTCGGACTGGCTGCGGAAGATATCGAGGACCCATCGGTCGGCTGCGCGCAGCAACCAGCCGGAGAGGAAGTGGGGGATCAGGGGCAGGCTGAAGGCGAGCGCCGCGGCCAACATGGGCCGGTTCCACGAGACGCCGGTCTCGCGCAGCACCAGGAGCAGCATCGATATCGACACGGCACCCTGCCCGAGCCCGAGGCCGATCAGCACGCCCTTGAGCCCAAGCGGCGTCAGGAACAGGAACGCCGTCATCGCACCGGTCGTCGCCACCACCGATGTGATTCCCGCGATGGCGACCGTGAGCGGTCTCTCGGCGGCGCGCCAGTACGCCGCCGCCCCTTCGTAGAGGGCTGAAGCGGCGGCAGCCCACAGGATCAGGCGGAAATAGAGATACGGGATGCCGGCGATCGAAGAGAGAGAGAGGCTGGCCGTGAAATCGACCAGCGCCGTGATGAGGATGACGGTGGCCGCTTGCGCGATGACGAGAGCAGAGCTGATGCGCCGGCGCTCCTCAGGTTCCTTGCTGTCGAAATAAAACCGCCCGGTGGCTCCGTACAGCCCGAGGGAGAGAAGCGCGGGACCCAACGTGTAGATGGTCAGGAGCAGGCCGTAAACGCCGTACTCCGCAACCGACAACCGCGCCAGGAGCAGGGGCGCGACGATGATCGTCGAGCCCCGCTGGAGCCCGTTGGAGACGACATAGATGACGGCGTTCTTGAGCTTGAAGCCGTGGCCGATATCGAAAAGGGAGACCTTGTCCTGGACCGGCTCGACCTCGCCAGGTTCGTTGAGCAGCCCTTCTTCGGCCGCCAAACCATCGCTGGCCTTCAGCGCGGCTCCTCAGCGCGGATCACGCGGCGAACTCCTTGATGGTCGCGATGACACGGTCCTGGTCGTCCTGTGTCAGCCCGACGGAAGACGGCAGGCACAGCGCCTCGGAGACGATCCGGGATGCGACTTCGCCGCCAATCGCCTGCGCGCCGGCGTGCGCCTCGCTCTCGTGCATCGGCTGAAAGATCGGCCGGCAGTGGATGCCCTCACCCGCCATCAAGCGCATGAGCTCCCGACTGGAGTGCCTGGAGCGCCGCTCGTCGACTCTGATCGTGTAGAGCCAGAACGCCGGCTCGGCCCACGGTGCCTTGGGCATCAGCGAGATGCCCGGCAGGCCGGCCAGCCCGGTGGCGTAGCGGCCGGCGATCCGGCGCTTCGCCGCCAAGTGCTCGTCGATGCGTTCCAGCTGTGACAGACCCAGCGCCGCCGAAAGGCTCGGCATGCGGTAGTTGAAGCCGATCGTGTGGTGGACGTACTCGAGCGGGTCATCCTTGGCCTGCGTCACCAGGTACATCGCCCGCCTGGCCAGCTCAGGGTCATCGGTGATGATGGCGCCGCCGCCGCCGGTGGTCATGAGCTTGTTGCCGTTGAAGCTCAGGCTGGAGAGCCCGCCCGCGCCGATCCTCGATCCCTTGTACAGAGCGCCGAGGCTCTCGGTCGAGTCTTCGATCAGCGTGAGCGAGTACTTCGCCGCAAGGTCGCGGATCGGGTCAAGGTCGCAGGGATGTCCGAGCAGGTGGACGGGCATGATGGCCCGCACACGCCGGCCTGTCGTGCGGTTGACCAGCGCATCGTTTTCGCTGATGCAATCGTGCTCGAGAAAGCTGGAAAGCTTGGCGGCGTCCATCTGCCAGTAGTCGGGTTCGGCATCGATGAGGACCGGCCAGGCGCCGACGTAGCGGATCGCGTTGACCGGAGCTATGAAAGTCATGTCGGAGACGATCACCTCGTCGTCGGGTTTCACGCCCGCCACGAGCAGGGACACGTGAAGCGCCGCGGTTCCCGCGTTGGTCGCGATCGCAAACGAGCTGCCGAGGTACGCGGCGAGAGCCTTCTCGAAGCGCCCGACGGTCGGACCCGCTGTGGATACCCAGCCGGAATCAAGGCACTGTTTGACGTAGGACCAATCGTTGCCCGCGATGTAGGACGCGCACAGCGGGATTTGACCGGACGCCTGCGCTTCCGGCTCAGACTGCATAGGAACCGACATTGTAAGTTCCGGGCCTCTCACGTATCCATTGAATGGTTTCCCGCAAGCCCTCGTCGAGGTCGTGCTTCGGTTCCCAGCCCAGCAGCTTGCGCGCCTGGCTGGCGTCGGCGCAAAGCCGGTCGACCTCGCTGAGCTCCGGACGTATTCGTTCGGCGTCGTTCTCGATTTCAGGATTCACGCCCATCAATGTGCAGATCTTCTTCGCGAGGTCTCCAATCGAGATCTCGCGCCCCGTTCCGAGGTTGATCGTCTGGCCCAGGCAGTCCTGGCTGACAGCCGCGAGGCAAAAGCCCTCGACCGTGTCGAGCACGAAGTTCAAATCGCGCGTGGGCCGAAGGTTGCCGAGCTTGATCCGCGATCCGGCGAGCGCTTGCGTGACGATGGTGGGGATCACGGCTCGCGCCGACTGGCGGGGACCGTACGTGTTGAACGGCCTGATCGTGACCACCGGCATCTGGAACGCCGACCAGAACGCCTCCGCCTGCTTGTCCGCGCCGATCTTGCTGGCCGAGTAAGGAGACTGGCCCTGTAGGGGATGAGCCTCATCGATCGGCACGTAGCGCGCGGTGCCGTAGACCTCGCTCGTGGAGGTGTGGACGATCCTCTCCGCCCCGGCGTCGCGCGCCGCCTGGAAGACGTTCACGGAGCCCTCGACGTTGGTGCGCACGTAAGACTGGGGTGCGTCATAGGAGTAGGGGATGCCGATCAGCGCCGCGAGGTGAAACACGATGTCAATACCCTGCGCCGCCTTCCGCACCGTGTCGCGATCGGTGATGTCGGTGGTCACCACCTCAATGTCATTCTTGCGCGGCGAGTCCGCCAGCCAGCCCCGGCTGCCCGTCGACGAGTAGCGGACGCCGGCCCTCGTGGTGGCGCCGAGCTCAGCCAGCCGCTCCGCCAGGTGGCTGCCGATGAAGCCCCCCGCTCCGGTGACCAGGACGCGCTTGCCTTTGAGGGCCCCTAGCCCTTCAGGCATCGGACCACTCCTTGTTGGCGCGGACGTAGTCGTCGGGGCGGCCGATGTCGAGCCAGTATTCGTGGATCGGAAAGCCCACGACCTTCTTGCCCGCGGCGATCAGCCGATCGATCAGGTCGGTCGCGTCGAGCTTTTCCCGGTCCTTGATCAACAAGAACACCGCGGGTTCGATCAGGTACACGCCTGCGTTGATGAAGAAGCTGTAGGTCGGCTTCTCGTCGAGCTGCGTGACCGACGAGTCCTCGATGGTCACCACGCCGTACGGCACCTGAACCTCGAACCGCCGCACGCCCACAGTCATCACTGCCTGGTTGTCGACGTGGTACGAGTGCATCGCTTTGAAGTTGACCTGGGTCAGGACATCGCCGTTGATGACGAGGACCGGGCCTTGCGGGGGCTTGAGCAGCCCGAGCGCGCCAGCTGTGCCGAGCGGCTCCTTCTCGTTCACGTAGTCGATTTCCATTCCGAAGCGATGGCCGTCGCCGAAGTGTTCGACGATCGACTCCGGTTTGTAGTGCGTTGTGATGCTGACGTGGGAGATGCCCACCTTCTGGAGCTGCTCCAGCACGTGCTCCATCACCGGCCGATCGCCGACCGGCAGCATCGGCTTGGGAAGGTTTTCGGTCAGGGGCCGCATCCGGGTGCCCAGGCCTCCCGCCATCACCACGGCAGTCACGGGAATCTCGTCCTCGAGGGCGAGCTCTCGGAGGAGCGCCACTTCCCGAACCTGCCCCCCGGAATCCACGAGTGGTATGTGGCGGAGCCCGGACTTTTTCATCATCCGCATGAGCTCGCCCGCCTTGGTGCCGACTCGCGCGGTCAGCGGCCGCGCGTTGCGGCCTTTCCGCCGGCGAAGCAGCGAGTCGACGGTTTCCTTGTCGACGTCGAGGCTCGCCAGCGTCGCGCGCCGGAGATCGCCGTCGGTGATCGTGCCCAGCAGCTTGCGTTCTTCATCGATCACCAGCGCGATGCCTTCGCCATTCGTGTCGAGGCAGCGCAAGGCGTCACGCAAGGTCTGAGGGCGCGTGATGAAGAGTTTGTCCAGGTCCTTCATGACTTGACGCCGGCCCGGATCGGCTTCGCCGGCACGCCGGCCACTGCCACGCCGTCGGGCACATCATCGACGACGGCGGCTCCCATCGCCACCAGCGCGTACCGTCCGATTGTCAGGCCCTGGCGCACGCTCGCGCCCGCTCCGACGTGGGCGCCCTCACATATGACTACGCCCCCAGCGAGTACAGCGCCACTGGCGATGTGGGCGTGATCGCCGATCTCACAATCGTGCTCGACGATCGCACCTGTGTTCACGATCACGTTGCGGCCCAGTTTCGCCTCCGCGGCCACGATCGCGCCAGGACAGAGGCAGGTGCCTTCGCCAAGGCTGGCGCTCGGCGACAGAACGGCCGAGCCATGGATGACCGAGAGCACCCCGAAGCCTCGCGCCTTGACGAGCTCGAAAAGGCGGCGCCTCGGCATGTTGTCACCGGTCCCACCCACGCCGAGGAACACGTCGCGTATGCCCTCGCCATGCAGACGGTCCAACTGGTCGTCGCCCCCCAGGACGCGCGTCCCGAGGACCTCCGTGCCCTTCAGGTGTGGGTCTGCGTCGAGAAGGCCGACCACCTCGATGTCGGGCCGGGTCAGGAGCGCCTCGAGCAGCACCTTTGCGTGCCCGCCGGCGCCAATACCGATGACGCGCATGATCCGGCTAGCTTACGCGGTGCTTCAGGCGCCACTCTCCACCGGCTTTCTCCCACAGGTGCTCGGGGCGAAAGCTGTCGACCGTGGACCACCATTC
>Ga0073928_10005176_pt1 | contig 18495 bp, 17 predicted proteins | sample PaiPotPPA55metaG_FD_76969 | JGI IMG/M metagenome (GOLD analysis project Ga0073928, IMG submission 76969) | Iron sulfur acid spring bacterial and archeal communities from Banff, Canada, to study Microbial Dark Matter (Phase II) - Paint Pots PPA... ... | reverse complement strand
GCAGAGACGCAGAGGCCGCGGAGAAGAGACCTGCGGGTTATATCAGGTGTGGGTTTCGGCTTTGGCGTGGAACTTGGCGGGTTCGACAATGGCGCGGAAGACGCGGCCGCGGCCGATGACGTGTTCGCCGGAGCGCGCGACCGTTTCGAAGACGAGGAAGCGGCCTTTGTATCCGGCGAGGCGCGCGTGGGCGCGCACGTTTGCCCCGACGGTGGCTGCTTTCAGGTGGTCGACTTCGATTCTGGTGCCAACGGTGATGGCTCCGGGAGGGAGTTCGTCGCGGACGGCCTGCGCGGCGGCCATTTCCATCATTCCAATCATTGCGGGAGTGGAGAGGACCGCGGGCAGGCGCGGGTCATAATTCTGGATGGTCCATTCGAAGGGGACGGCCAGCTCGACGGTGGCTTCGAGGCCGATTCGCGGCAGATTGGGCTTGGCCGTGGCGGTCGATTTCGGTTTGGATTTTCTCTTCATTGAGTGCGGGTTTCTAGGGGTGAGCGACAAGGGCGGTCAAACCTTGGAACCACAGATGAACACAGATAAACACAGATGAAGCAAAAGGCGCGCGACAAGCCCTAACCTGTTTAAGCTCGGGGTTTGCGAGTACAAACCCTGAAACCCGAGTCCGGGGCTGACACAAAACCTTCGATCCAGAGAAACCCTTCATCGGGAGGGTTCGCGGCTGCTCTGCGAGCGCGAGGCGGCGATGGCGCGCGGGTCGAGGAAGTGGCGCGTGATTTCCGAAACGCTGATGCCGAGCTGGCTCCACAGGCGGCGCTTCAAACTTTGGTAGTCCTGCGAGCCGCTGAAGACGTCGCGAATCAGGTCGCGAAACGCGGGCGAATAGTTGAGAAGCTGGACCATGCGCGTGGTGATCGCGCTGCCGAGAAAGGTTCCGCGAAACACTTTGCGCGCGATGTTCGCAGCGAATTCCAAGTCGCAGGAAAAGGCGGCGCGGAGGCGCTCGGGATAAGTTTGGGGCTGATCTTCGATCAGCGCCTGCGCCAGTAGATCGCCAGACTTCAGCGCGTAGTAAAGGCCCTCGCCTGTAATGGGATCGACGCATGCGGCCGCGTCTCCCGCCATTCCCCAATTCCTGCCTACGATGCGGCGGCCGCGGATGGTTTGCGCCTGCGGCGACGGAAGCACGTGGCTATAGAAACGCGCGCCGCCCATCGGGATCTTTTCTTCCTCGACGAAGTCGGAAAGGTGCTGACGGAGCTGCTGGGTGGATGTTTGTCCCATCCTGCCGCAGATGCCGACGGAAAGATGGTCGGCGCGAGGGAACGACCAAAGGTAGCCCTCGAATTGCTTGAGGAATTTCACCTTGATGATGTCTTCCTCGGTGGGGACGAAGTAGCCGAGCGTCATTTCGAGGTCGGGAGCGCCGAGCGGAGTGGTTTCCGGGAGAAGTCGATTGCGAGCGCCAGCCGCGAGGACGACGAAATCGGAAGTGCGTTCCTCGGGAGAGGTGGAGGTGGTCAAGCGAACGCGCTCGCCATTCGTGTCGACAGAAGTGACGCGAGAGCAGACGGCGGTGCATCCCGCGGCGATGGCGCGATCCAGCAGAAGGCCGTTGAGAACCTTGCGGGCATAAATCACGATCGGATGGCTCATTTCGAAGCGAGCGCGATGGCCGCGGCTGGAGATCAACTCGGCGGTGCGAACGAGTTTTTTCGGATGCGGCGCGTCGAGAAGGAAGGGATAGGCTTCGATGGCTTTGTGGGTGAGTCCGCCGCCGCAGGGTTTTTCCCAGGCGAGGCGCTCATCGAAAATCGTGACCTGAAATCCGGCGCTGGCGAGACGTTCGCCGCAAAGCGCACCGGCTGGTCCCCCTCCGACGATGGCGATTTCTTTCATTTGCAGGTCAAGCGAGCGGGAACACCGCTGCTACGAACCAAGCAGCGAGTATAGCATTGAACAGAGCCGCCGCCGTCGGGGAGCCAGTGCGGCGGCGTAGCGCATCGGTACCCAGGCGTTGCAAGATCGAGAAAATCGCGAGGGCGGTGATCAGGAGGGCGATGAGGAACTGTCCGCTGGAGAGCGTGTAGAAGGCGAGGAGGCAGGCGAGCCAGAGTTCGAGCCGGAGAAGGAGCGAGACGGCGTAGCGCGTGAGGCGCTGCTTTCCTTCGCGCACCGGGCCGAGGATTGTTTCTTCGGCGAAAGCGAAGACAAACGCGAAGGGCAGGATCGCGACGAAGCGAAGCCAGCGGGCTTCGTTGAGCCATAGATCGGAGACGCGCCAGTTGAGCCAGGAGCCGATTGTGAGGATTACTGTGAATCCGAGGATTGCGGCGACGAGCCACGGACGCGGTTTGAATGACCAGGATTGCTGGGCGGCTTGGCGATTCATGGCGAGCAGCAACACGGCAAAGATCGCGAGCAATGAGACGAGATAGTCGGCTGAATACATGTGCAAGAATTCAAGAGGCACGCGCCAATCGAGCCAGCCACCGATCTCGAGCATCGCCACGAACCCAAGAATAGCGATTGCAATGAATGGAAATGGGTTCCAGCGCCATGACTTCTCTCTTGCTTCGTGATCAAGAGCAAGCATAAACGCGGCGACGACCACCAGAACGAAGATAAGACCTTCGCCGGAGTAGCCGGGCAGCGCCTTCAGAGGCACGCCGAACGCCAGAAGGAAAACGCTTACGAGAGCGAGAGCCGCTCCCTCTGCGAGGGCCAGCGCCCTTGTGGGCTGTGCGGTGGCCACTTCGCGTTCCGGGGGCTGCAGAGAGCGCGTCGCGAGGGCCAATGCCGCGGGAAACATCATCAGCAGAGCGGCGAGGCCGACGAACGGCGCGAGCGCCGCGCCTAGAAGCGCAACGGATTTTGGATTGGCGTTAGCTTGCGGCGGCCCGCTATTTTCATCGAGGGAATCTCGAATCCAATTTACGGCTTGTTCGGTGACACGGGGATCGACGAGGACGCTGGTGTGGTCGGCGAGGCTGACCATTTGGAGATGGAATGCGCGGAGCTGGAGGAAGTCTTCCGGTGTCGCGCGGTCGCCGCCGGCGGCTGCAGCGAGAGCCTGCGCCTGCTGCTTCAGCGGCGCGATATCGTATCGCGCGCTGAAGACGAGGAGGTTTGCGGGCATGCGGTGAGGCAGCACCAGTGGCGCGGGCGAGATTGCGATTGTTGAGGCCACAGGTTCGCTATCCGCCAAGCTGATTGCGATCGCAGCGCCCATCGAGTGGCCGACGAGAACGGTTTGCTTCGGATCGATTCCCCGGCTGCGAATCAAGGTTTCGACTGTAGCGGCGGCGCACTTCTGAGCGCGCGCGAAAGAAAATGCGTCGGTATTGTCTCCGTGACCGGGCAGGTCCACCAAGTAGGCGCGCAATCCGTTTCTTCGCGCGAGATTTTCTCCCAGCAACTGCATCACACGCCGATTTGCCGCGAGACCATGAAACAGGATGGCGGACGCTCGACTGGGCTGCGGGGGCTCGACGATGGTGATGGGCATTGAGCATCCCGCAGCGCGGAGAGAGAAAGTTTCGCGCGGCAGTTCGACGCGATGAATCGTCCAGGCGCTTGCGAGGAGCAAGAATGCGCCAAGGCTCGCGCAGGCGATCTCCCAGCGCTTCATCGCGCCCTCGATAGTGGGTCAATCGCGCGTGGTAGAATCATTCGATTGCTTTATCCGCGCTGACGTACTGAGGGCAGAGAATTGGGCAAGGTTGTCTCGCAAGAGGAGATCATACTCCAACGCCACGAATGGAAAGGCGAGGGGAGGCGCGTGGTGTTCGTCGCCGGCTGCTTCGACCTGCTTCATCCGGGGCACATTCGTCTGCTCGAGGAATCGCGTTCGCATGGCGACGTGGTGGCGGTGGGCGTGCTGAGCGACAAATCCGTGGAAACGGGCCGGGACCGCTCTTTCCCTGGCGTGAAACGCCCGATCACACCGGTTGCGGAGCGCGCTGAGGTGTTGGCCGCTCTCGCCGCCGTGGACTACGTGTTTGAAATCGAGAGCGATTCGTTCGCGGATTTGTTGCGGCGGCTCGCTCCGGACGTGATTGCCGGAGGCGCCGACGAATCCTTCGCCAAGTCGCCGCTTTCAGCCGCGGCGAAAGCAGCAGGCATCGAAGTCATCCATATACCACTTGAGCCGGGGCATTCCGCTTCGCGCCTGATCGAACGCATCTCCCGACTTCGTTCGGGCGACATGGGCGCATGATTCTTTCCTCGGTATCCGAGCTTCTGGTACGCGTAGGCCACAAGGCCGTCCTGGAGGAGGCGTTCGAAACTCTGCGGCGGACGGGCGGAGAGGTGCGCGTTGCCGGGCTGACCGATTCGGCGAAGGCTCTAGTGGCGCCGCTGGCGTTTGCGGAGCTGGGACGGCCGACGATTCTGTTGGTCGATTCGAATCAGCACGCGGAAGCGATTGCGGAGCCATTGCGATGGTTCTACCGCGCGATCACCGGGAAGCCGGGGAGGCGCGTGCTGGTTCTTCCGGCACACGACGTGCTGCCGTATGAAAGCCGCTCACCCCACGCGGAAATTTCGGAGGATCGAGCCGTTGCGTTGTGGCGGTTTGCGTCGGGCGAAGCGGATGTGCTGATCGCGCCCGTCGAGGCGGCGCTCTCGCGAATGCGCGACCGGGAATTTTATCGCCAGCTTGCGCGGACTATCGAACGCGACCAGGAGATCCCGCTCGAGGAGCTTCTGAATTTTCTTGCGAGCGCCGGCTACGACAAGCAGATTACGTGCGAAATGCCGGGTCAATACGCGGTGCGCGGCGGAATCATCGACATTTTCTCGCCGGAAGCGCCGCAGCCGATCCGCGTGGATCTGCTCGGCGATACGATTGAGTCGATTCGCGCCTTCGATCCGAATACGCAGCGCTCGACGAATCCAGTGCAGCGGGCCACGTTGATGCCGCTGACGGAGTTTCCACAGCGGGCGGAAGTGCTCGAACGCATGCGCGCAGCCTCGGAATCGGCGCGCGAGGACGATTCGCCTCCCGTGGGATTCTATCCGGGCTGGGAGTTCCGGGAGATTCTGAGCGAGGAGCGGAAAGCGACGTTGTTTGACCTGGCCACCGATCCTCTGGTTATCGAGGACGAGCCTGCGCTGCTGGAGTTGGCGGTGGAAAAGTTTCGAGCCGAACTGGCCGAGGCGTTCGAAGAGGTGGAGGATCCGCTGGCGGAGCCGCCGCAGCGGTACATCTTCGACGAAGAGGAGTGGTCGCTGGCGCGGCAGATGGTCCCGCGGTTGGGATTGGAACATCTCGAAATTGGGGGTGATGGCTCCGAAACGAAAGATGCCGGGGTAAAGCCCGGCGCTACGGGTGTGCGCGTCCTGCGGACACAGCCGACCACGCGTTATCACGGGAACGTAGCGGCATTCATGGCCGAGGTGCGCGGGCGCGTGGCGGCGGGCGAGAACGTGATGATCTCTGCCGCAAGCACGGGTGAGTTGGAACGTTTTGCGGACATCAGCCACGAGTATGAAGTTCCGTACCGGCTGGGCGAGCTGGAAGAAAACGTCACGGTTGCGCGGCTGGCTGAGGAAGAAAGCGGGAGCAGCGCGCCATCGGTGCTGCTAGTGAAGGCGCCGCTCGGCGAAGGCGTTGTGTTCAGCGACGCGAGCCTGGTGATCTACGGCAACGCGGACCTGTTCGAGACGCTGCCGCCTCCGCAACGCCCGCGATCGCGGCCGAAGACGGCGAGTTTCTTCAGCGATTTCTCGGACCTCAAGCCTGGCGACTACGTGGTGCATGTGGACCACGGGATCGGGCAGTTCGACGGCCTGCGCCAGGTATCGGTGGAAGGCGCAAACGGCGAATTCATGCTACTGCGGTACGCGGAGGACGCAAAGCTTTACGTTCCGCTAGCGCGGCTGGACCTGGTGCAAAAGTACCAGTCGCTTGGTGACGCGAAGCCCACGCTCGACCGGCTTGGAGCAGGCGTTTGGGAGGCGAGGAAGACTCGCGTACGCAAGTCGGTGGACGATATGGCCGACCAGCTCCTCGCGCTTTACGCCGAGCGGAAGATGACGACCGGGCACACGTTCCCTCCAGATTCGAACTGGCAGCGCGAGTTTGAGGACGCGTTCGAGTTCGAGGAAACGCCGGACCAGCAGCGGGCGATCGAGGACGTCAAGCGGGACATGGAATCGTCGCTGCCGATGGACCGGCTGCTATGCGGTGACGTGGGCTACGGGAAAACTGAAGTGGCGATGCGCGCCGCGTTCAAGGCCCTGGCCGATTCGAAGCAAGTTGCGGTGCTGGCGCCGACGACGGTGCTGGCGTTTCAGCATTACGAGACGTTCCGCCGACGCTTCGGCGCGTTCCCGATGCGAATTGAAATGCTCAGCCGGTTTCGCAGCGAGAAAGAGCAGAAGAAAACGCTGGAGGAACTGGAAGCAGGAAAAGTGGACGTGGTGATTGGCACCCACCGCATTCTTTCGAAGGACGTGAAGTTTCACGATTTGGGATTGCTTGTGGTGGACGAAGAGCAACGGTTCGGCGTGGCTCACAAGGAGCGGCTGAAAGAGATACGGAAAAACGTGGACGTGCTCACGATGTCGGCCACTCCCATTCCGCGGACGCTGCATATGTCTCTTGTGGGCTTGCGCGACATGAGCCTGATCGAGACGCCGCCGAAAGACCGTCTCGCGATTCAAACCACCGTGGCGCCGTTCAGCGAGACGCTGGTGCAGCGGGTGATTCAGGAAGAGATGGCGCGGGACGGCCAGGTGTTCCTGGTGCATAACCGTGTGGAGTCGATCGACTCGCTCGCAGCCATGGTGAAGAAGCTGGTGCCCAAGGCGCGCGTGGTGGTGGGGCACGGCCAGATGCGCGAGGCAGAACTCGAAAAGGTGATGCTGAAGTTCGTCCGCGACGAAGCGGACGTGCTTGTCTCGACGACGATCATCGAGAATGGCCTCGACATACCGCGCGCCAACACGATCATCATCAACCGCGCGGATCGCATGGGGCTTTCGGAGCTTTACCAGTTGCGAGGACGCGTGGGCCGCTCGAATCAGCGAGCCTATGCGTATCTGCTGATTCCGCCGGGAGGCTCGCTCAGCTCGATCGCGCGCCAGCGGCTGGCGGCGCTCAAAGAGTTCAGCGACCTTGGCGCGGGGTTCCGTATTGCGGCGCTCGACCTGGAACTTCGGGGCGCCGGCAACCTGCTGGGGCGCGAGCAGCACGGCCACATCGAAGCCGTGGGCTTCGACATGTACTGCCAGATGATGGAGCGGGCGGTGGCCGAGCGCAAGGGAGAGGCGGTTACGCCGGAGCGGCGGGCCACACTCAACCTTGGGCTGGAAATCCGCATCCCACCTGAGTACATCGAGAGCGAGAACCTGCGGCTGCGGATTTACAAGCGGATCGCGGGGGTCACGTCGGATGGGGAGAGGGTTGAGGTGAGGCGAGAACTGGAAGACCGCTTCGGCGCGCCCCCGGCCCCCGTGGAAGCGCTTCTCGATTACGCCGTACTGAAGGCCATGGCCGAAAAGCTGCTTGTTGCCACGGCAGACCGGCGCGGCGACCAAGTAGCGATCAAGTTCTACGACGACACGCCCCTTGGACCCGAACGGCTGGTGAAGCTGATTCGAAAGCACCGCGACATGCGCCTGGACCCGACGGGAGTGCTGTGGTTGAACTGGAAAGGGTATCAGGGAGGCGTGATAGCGGCGGTGAGAAACGTATTGCTACAACTACAATCGTAGGGATAGAATCGCGAGCGAGAGACACTATGAAAATTGAAAATGTCGTTGTTGAGATGCTAGGTCAAGCCGCTTTCAAAAGCGAAAAGCAGATCCCTGACCCCGCGCAAATCGCGGCGATTCGGTATGACAAGGTGGTGAGGAACGGCGCGTGGAGCGGGGAAGTCAACAGAGGCATTAGAAATCTCAAATGGTTCCATTTTGCGGTTGCGGGCGCTGTGATTTTTATCACTGCCAGTCTGTCCTCGGCGCAATCGAAAGGCACGGGCACGGTGGTGGAAGAGATCGTGGCCCGGGTGAACAATGAAGTCATAACTTTGTCCGACTTTCAGAAAGCCGGCGAGGCGCTGCAAGAAGAAGTGGCGCAGTCGTGTCAAGGCTGCACGCCGGATAAGATCCAGACCGAGCTAAAGGACCAGCAGAAGGACCTGCTTCGCGGCCTGATCGACCAAGCGCTGCTCGTCGAACGCGCCAAGGACATGAGCATCACGGTGGACACGGAACTGATCAAGATGCTGGACGATGTGCGCAAGCAGAACAAGTTCGACACGATGGAGGATTTGCAGAAGGCGGTGGAGTCTTCGGGCATGGCCTGGGAGGATTACAAGAATCAGCAGAAGAACAAGCTGCTTACCCAGGAAGTGGTTCGCCGCGAGGTGTCCGGGCACATGGACATTGGCCCGGACGAAGTGCGGCAATTCTACGACGCGCACAAACAGGAATTCGACTTGCCCGAACAGGTGGTGCTGACCGAAATCTTCCTGAGCACGACAGGGAAGAGCCCGGAGGAAATTGACGCCGTGCGAAAGAAGGCCGCCGATTTGCACAATCGCGTCGAGAAGGGCGCGGATTTCACGCAGATCGCGACGCGGTACTCGGAAGGCAGCACCGCGAAGGACGGCGGAACTCTTGGGACGTTCCAGCGCGGGCAGCTTGATAAACAGCTGGAAGACGCCGTTTTCGGGATGAGCAAAGGGCAAATCACCGACGTCATCGAAACGAAGACGGGATTCGAGATACTGAAGGTGGCGGACCACTTCCAGGCCGGAGTACAGCCGCTGACGAAGGTTCAAGAGCAGATCCAGAACAAGCTGTATATGGAGAAGATGGAACCGGCGATGAGAGACTACCTGGCGGAGTTGCGCGAGGAAAGCTACGTGATGGTGAAGCCGGGCTACACGGACTCGGCGGCTGTTGCGGGCGCGAGCGTGATTCAGGAAGTTTCGCCGACACCGGATGCCGCAGTAAAGAAAAAAGGCAAGAAGAAGCTGTCTGTGCCGAAAGTCAACAGTTAATGAAATCACATTTTGTCGCTGATCTCGCCGACGGACAAGCCGTCGCTTCGCTGTTCCTCGTCTGCGAAAAGGAAGTGCGGAGTTCCGCGCGCTCGGGAGCTTCCTGGCTTCAACTGGAGCTTGGCGACCGCACGGGTTCGATTTCCGCGAAGATGTGGGAGAACTTCCTGCCGCTCGCGGAGACGTTCGAGGCCGGCGACGTGATTCAGGTTCGCGGACGCGTGAAGCTCTACAACAACCGGCTCGAGGTGACGCTCGAGCAGATTGTGCCGGTGCCCGACAATGCGTACGACCTGATCGATTTCCTGCCGCACACGAAGCACGACGTTGAAGCGATGTATGCAACGCTTCTGTCGGCCGTGGGGGCGATGAAGAATCCGTGGCTAAGGCAGCTTCTCGGGAGCGTGGTGGTAGATCCGGGGATTGCGCCGCGTCTGAAGCGAGCTCCCGCCGCGATGACCATGCATCATGCGTTCCTGGGAGGCTTGCTGGAGCACATTGTGAGCTTGATCGGGCTCGCAACGGCGATTAGCGCGCATTATCCCGAGCTCGACCCGGACGTGCTTCTCGCGGGCGTGGTTCTGCACGATATCGGCAAGATCGACGAACTTCGCTACGCGCGCGAAATCGATTACACGACTGAGGGGCGCTTGCTCGGACATATCATGCTGGGCGTGGGGCTTGTCCGCGATAGAATCAAGGCCATTCCGGGGTTTCCGCCGGCGCTGGCGGTGGTGGTGGAGCACCTGATTCTGAGCCATCACGGCTCGCTCGAGTTTGGGTCGCCCACGCTGCCGCAAACTCGCGAAGCTGTGGCGCTGCATTTTCTGGATGATCTCGATTCGAAGATGGCGGGGATGCGGGCGACGCTCGAATCGCAATGCGGGGCCGACGGCTGGAGCGCGCGCAATCCTTCGTTGCGGCGCGCGTTGCTGCTTGCCGAGAGGTACCTCGAAGGCCACGGCGTGTTCGGTGCAGAAATGGGGCGCAAGCCAGAATCCGGCGGCGCGAAGGTGGGTCCGGACATTGCGGAAGTGGCACGCAAGACTTGAGGGGCCGGCACTGAGCCTGCTGTAAGACTGAGACTGTATGACTGAGACTGGGGGCGATTCGTTGAAAGAGTTTGCGAAGAAATCCTCCGCGCCCCGGCGCGCCGTTCTGGACCTGGCTCCGCTGGAGCTCGATTGCATGAATATTCTGTGGCCGGTGGGCGAGGGCACGGTTCGCGAGATTCGCGACCGGCTTGCCGAGCGGCGGCCGCGCGCGTACACGACCATCATGACGATCATGGACCGGCTTGCGCGAAAGGGGATTGTCGAGCGGCGCAAGGTGGGCCGCGCTTACCTGTATCGGCCGAACCTTAGCGCCGAGGACGCGCGTTCGGCGGCGCTCGCGCAGGTAATTGAGAATTTCTTTGGCGGTTCGAAGGAAGGCCTGCTCGGTCACCTCAACGCGGTCACCGCTCTCTCTGCTCAGCCTCCACGCGCGTTTGCGGCAGCAGCCGCGGCCGGCGTTGCATTGTCGGCGTCTTCGGGGGGCGCTTCGAACCCCGGCACACCCTCAGGCGATTCAGCGCCGGCCGAACGGATTGACGATACACTACTGTAGGACCCTCAATTTTTATGTTCCCGGCTGAATTCAAAATTCGAGACATCGAAGTTCGTCCGGCGACGATCCTGGCTCCCATGGCGGGCGTCACGGACACCGTCTTCCGGCGCGTAATTCGGTCGCTGGGCGCGTGCGGATTGATCATGACGGAATTCACGAGCGCCGAGGGACTCACACGGAATTCGGCGCGCACGCTGCGCTATCTCTACTTCGACGAAGACGAGCATCCGATCGCGGGACAGATTTTCGGCGCTGATCCGGCGGTGATGGCGACCGCGGCGGCGTCGATCGAAGACCTTGGTTTCGATCAGGTGGACATCAACCTGGGATGCCCGGTGAAGAAAGTGGTGAAGTGCGGCGGGTCGGGGCTGCTGCGCGATTTGCCACATCTGGAAAAGCTTTTGAGCGCGGTGCGCGCCGCCGTGAGGATTCCGCTCACGATCAAGATTCGGTCCGGCTGGGACGAGAACAATATTGTGGCCGTCGAGGTGGCACGCATGGCGGAGCAGGTGGGCATCGAGGCCATCGCCGTCCACCCGCGCACGCGCATGCAGGGGTATGCGGGCAAAGCCGACTGGGGCGTGATTCGCGACGTCAAGGAAGCGGTGCGGATTCCCGTGATCGGGAATGGCGACGTTCTGACGCCGCAAGATGCCGTGCGCATCGTGAAAGAAACAGGCTGCGACGCGGTGATGATTGGCCGGGCTGCGTCGTCGAACCCATGGATTTTCCGGCAAATTGCGGACTACATCGCCACAGGCCGTTACGACGAGCCCACCGAGATGGATCGTTACCACCTGCTTTCGGGATACTTTCGGAGTTTGATCGAGGCGGACATGCCGGATGCCGTCGGGAAAATGAAGCAATTTGCGAGCCTCTTCACGCACGGGGTGCGTAACGGCGGGGAACTGAGGCTGGCGGTTCATCGTTCGCAGAAGGCGGCGGAGATCCTCGAGCGTGTAGACGCGTTCTTTGCCACTGCGGCCGCTTCTCAGGCGAATTGATGTGCTGCCTACTCGTCGCGAGTCACGAGGAGTTGTTTGTAGGCTTCGCGCTTGGTGAGGCCGCGCTCGCGGGCGGCCTGTTTTAGAGCTACTTTCCGGTCCACTTGCTTTTCCTGCATGATTTCATCCACGCGGCGCGCGAGCGGTGGCGCGGTTGCATTGGCTGCATTGCCGTTGTGCTGCGGTTGTCCGTCGGGCGTTCCGATGAGGATAGTGATTTCCCCGCGAGGCGGCTTCTTGCGCACGTTTTCGACGAGACCTTCCAGGTGGTCGCGCACGGATTCTTCGTAGAGCTTCGTCACTTCGCGGGCGATAACGGCGGGGCGATTGCCGAGGATTTCGAGCGCGTCTTCGAGAGAATCGAGCAAGCGGTGCGGGGCTTCGTACATCACCAGGGTTCTCGGCTCTTCTGCAAGGGTGCGAAGGGTCTGTCGCCGCTCGGATTGCTTCGACGGCAAAAAGCCGACGAACAGAAATTGCTCGATGGGCATACCCGACGCCGCGAGCGCGGCGACGAACGCGGACGCTCCCGGTACGGGAACGACCTTGATTCCGTGGCGCAGGCTGAGGCTGACGAGGCGATGGCCGGGATCGGAAATCGCGGGAGTTCCCGCGTCGCTTACGAGCGCGACCTTCGCACCCTGCTCGAGCTCGATCACAAGCTCCGCGGCGCGCGTGATTTCATTGTGCTCGTGGTGGCTGACGAGCCTCTTCTGAATGTCGAAATGCGAAAGGAGTTTCAGCGTTTGCCGCGTATCCTCGCATGCGATGACGTCGGCTTCCTTCAGGATACGCAACGCCCGCATGGAGATGTCTTCCAGGTTGCCGATGGGAGTGGCGACGACGTAGAGGCATCCTGCCACGTCGTTAATTTTGGCGGGGGCTTTGGCGACGGCTTTCGCGGAGGCTTTGGCAATTGTCATGGGGTCGAAAGAAGTCTAGCACAGCGGCGCGGTCGGGTTGACGCATAGAAGCGTCTGCTTGGCGTACCATCGTGCTAAAATTTCAGGTTGGCTGTGGTTCGGGAGGGGCTTTCCTTTGCCGCTATACGAATACAAGTGTGCGAAATGCGGTCATCGATTCGAAAAGATAGAGAACTTCTCCGCTCCTGAGGTGAAGAAGTGCCCGAAGTGCGGCAAAAAGGCTGAACGCCAGGTCTCGCCGTCCGCCCTGCAGTTCAAGGGCTCTGGATGGTACGTGACCGATTACGGCGGAAAGGGCGCCGCTGGGAAATCGGGCGAAGGCTCAGGAGACGGCGCATCGAAGGCCGCGGAGAAGGCTGGGGAGAAGGGCGAAGAAAAGTCAGGCGAGAAGTCCGGCGAAAAGGCGGGCGAATCGAAGCCGGTCGCCGACAAGGGCGACAAGGGAACGTCAAGGAAGAAAAAGTAACGGGCTGGCTACAGCTTTAAGTTCTGCAGATATTTCCTGAAGCTTTCTCCGAAATTCGGATTGCGCAACGCAATCTCGACGGTGGCCTTGAGAAACCCCAATTTGTCGCCGGCGTCGTAGGTTTTGCCCCGATAGATGTGCGCGTACAGGCCCTCTTTTTGCGCCAGCATCCGCAGCCCGTCGGTCAACTGAATCTCGCCGCCCGCTCCCGGCTTCGTGTTTTCGAGATGATCGAAAATCTCGGGCGGAAGCACGTACCGGCCGGTGACGCCAAGATTCGACGGCGCGTCGGCGGCCTTCGGCTTTTCGACGAGGTCTTTCACGCGCAGCAGCCGCTCGCCGTCTGGGCCGTCTTTAGCTGGATCCGCGCTGATGATGCCGTAGAGATGCACCTGTTCGCGAGGGACTTCCTCAACGGCGATCGCGCCGATACCGGTTTTTTCGTAAATCTCCACCAGCGAACGCGTCGCGGGGACCGATCCCTCCATGATGACGTCTCCGAGCAGCACAGCGAACGGCTCGTCGCCCACAAGCTCGCGAGCGGTCAACACCGCATGCCCCAGGCCGAGCGCTTCGCTCTGCCGGGTATAACTGAAATGGAGGCCGCCGCTGATTTCGCGGACCATCTGCGCCTGCGCGGGCTTGCCGTGCTCTTCGAGGAACTGCTCGAGTTCCGGCTGCGAATCGAAGTGGTCTTCGATCGCATACTTACGGCGCCCCGTGACGAAAATGACGTTCTCGATTCCCGAGGCAATGCATTCTTCGACGGCATACTGGATCAGGGGCTTGTCCACGACGGGCAGCATTTCCTTGGGCATTGCCTTTGTCGCCGGCAGGAATCTGGTCCCAAGCCCCGCGACGGGCAGCACAGCCTTTCGCACACGCCTTGTGGTCTTCGTCATGGATGTATCGTCGGCCTCGGAAATGGATTGGCGACCAGAATCGCTGCGTGAAAACGAGCCGGCCCGCGTCGCGACGCATCGGAGCTCGCAAAGCGACCCGAGGTCCTATGCTACCATACGATTTTTGGGGTTATCGCTGTGCGAGCAGGACACATTTCTTGAGTGAGCAACTTTGAGCGAAATGGGCGATTTGATTCTGGGAATCGAGTCATCCTGCGACGAGACGGCCGCGGCGATTGTTGCGGGCGGGCGCCGAATCCTGTCGAGCGTCGTCGCGTCGCAGGTGGACGTTCACCGCAAGTATGGCGGGGTGGTTCCGGAGCTTGCTTCGCGCGAGCATCTGCGCCAAATCGTGCCGGTGGTGCGAGAAGCGGTGGAGCAGGCGGGAGTGGCATTGCGCGATGTGGACGCGATTGCGGTCACGCGCGGTCCCGGACTGATCGGGTCGCTGCTGGTGGGCGTCACGTACGGGAAGGTGCTGGCGCTGTCGCTGGGCAAACCGCTGATTGCCGTGAATCACCTCGAAGGGCACGTCCACGCGGTTCTGCTCGAAGCGCACGCAGCGGGGCGCTCGCCGCAGCTTCCCGCCGTCTGCCTGATTGTTTCCGGGGGGCATACGATCCTGTATCGCGTGGAGTCGAACTCCACGAATGGCGCGGTGCGATTCTCGTACAGCCGGATTGGCGGAACGCGCGATGATGCCGCCGGCGAAGCCTACGATAAAGTGGCGAAGATGCTGGCGCTCGGTTATCCCGGCGGACCGGTGATCGATCGCGTTGCCGAGCACGGCAACCCGCGAGCGGTTCGCTTCGGCGAGCCGAAGATGAAGGGCAATCCGTACGATTTCAGCTTTAGCGGCATCAAGACGGCGGTTCTGTATTATTTGCGGCGCAATCCGCAGCTTCAGCCCGAGATCGAAGTGCGCCAGCAGGCGCTGACGCGCGGGGAACGGAGTGCGGATGCTCTGCGTGGGCTTTCGACGCCGGCCACGTTGGACCTGGTCGCCAGCTTTCAGCGCTCTGTGGTCGACGACCTCGTCACGCGCACACTTGCCGCTGCGGACCAGCATGCCGCGCGGGCCGTCCTGGTATCGGGCGGCGTCGCGGCTAATTCCGAGCTTCGGCGATCATTTGAATCCGAGGCGGCGCGTCGGGGCATCGAGGTTTACTTCCCAAGCCGCGCCCTTTCGACGGACAACGCGGCGATGATTGCTGCGGCAGGCTACGCGCGCTTCCGTTCCGGCGAAAGCGAAGACGCGACCCTTAATGCCGAAGCAAGCCTTCCCCTCGCGTAGGGTCAAACTAGCGAAGCGGGCACGGTCCGCCGCGGCGGGTGCCCCTACAAAGAAAATCATCCGGTCAGCGTGATCGTCACATCGGGGAATCGTAGGAGTACGCGAGGCCGTCTCGGGTGACGGCGTAGGCCTTCGAGCCGTCGATGCTCCAGCGAAGATCGACGACGTTCTCGGCCGGATGCTCGTCGTAGACGTCCAGCGCGTCCAAGTCGACCAGGAACAAGCGGCCTTTGGCCGAATTCTTCAGCCAGGAACTGAAGCACACGCATAGCGGCTTGTGCGGATGGCACAGGCAAAGCTCGGCGCCGAAGGGAAGCTGCTCGGCCTCGAGCGTCTCCGGATTCACGCGATAGGCCTGGCCGGCAGCGCAATAAATTACCCGGCGGCTATCGGGAGTCCAGGTTAAATCTGTGATGTGTCCTTGCGCCGGGAAGGCCTGTTGCTGCTGAAAAGCGGGCAGACCGACGAAGGCGATTGAATCGTCCGCCCACTCGCCCTCGATTTCGACTGCGCTGGCGAGCGTGCGTTCATCCGGGCTGAAAGCGAGGCGGCCGTAACCTGCAAACGTGGCTTCGTCGCAGGGTTCGTCGCCCACGGCTTGCTGCGCGATCCCTTGCTGTGCAACCCAGTCGGGCGGACCAATCCTTTTCAGCGCCGAACCTGAGAGGACCATCGCATTCGTTCCCGCCGTCCACAGTTCCAGCGAGCCCTTCTTGCCGGAGCCGGCCAGGGCGAAGTACCTGCCCATGCCGGACCAACTGATGCAGCGAGGAAAGGCGGAAAATTCAGAGAACGTGCCGAGAAACATCTTGCTGTGGAGATCGAAGAAGTGCAACGAAGGTTCCCATAGGCCCCACGCAGCTACCAGGAACTGCGCGCTGGGCGACCACGCAAATGCCGCGCTTGCAGCGAGACGCGAGCCGAACGACATTGCCTCGTTCGGGACCGCAAGCGCCAGCGCGGGTGCTCCGCGCTCGATGTCGTAGAGAACGATGCGATGAGGCTCGCCCTTCGAGTGCGGCGCTACGGCGCAGACCTGACCGCCGGACGAGATGGACGCCTGCGGCGCCTGGCCGGTGAATACTTTCGTGGTGAGCCAATTCGAATCGCGCGCCAGATCGCGCAGTCCGCGAGCGACAAGCGCCGCCGACCGCACGGCCAGCCCTTGCGGCGGCGCGGGAACGATGTGCTTCGTTGGCTTCTCGGTGACTTCCATCGCTATCTCTATGCCTGGACGCGCTGCTGAAGATTTTCGAGGCGCCGCTTGGCTTGCACGATTTGCTCGTCGACTTTGGCGACGATCTCTTTCACCACGTCGCGGCCATGTTTTTCGGCTTCTCCCACTCGCATCCTCAGCTGATGAAGGTCGCTGCGCAGCAGCTCCTGGAGTTCGGCTTCGATTTCGGAAAGGCGGCTGCGCGCCTGGCTGATGCGCCGGATCACGCGAATGAGTTCGGGCCCTGGCCCTTCGCCCGTTACGGCTTCGGGACTGAACTCGTACTCGGTGAGAATCCTCGTAAGCTGCGCTTCGTCGCCGCGCTCGTAGGCCTCGTTTGCCTCCGCCATCAAGCCCTGGCGCTTCGTGCGGTCGTCGCGATCGGAAGTGAGGTCGGGGTGGACGCGGCGCGCGACGTCACGATAGAGGCGCTTCAGTTCGGGTGAGGCTTGGAATGGCTTCGGCTCCTGGTCGGCCTGTTCGCCGGCATAGGATTTTGTGGTGCTGGCGCGGGCGCGTGCATCGCGAGCGGACTGCTGGGCGCGTTCGCTGCCGGGTTGGGACTTGGCGATCTCTTCGGCAATTTGCGCGTTCAATTCGTCGAACTCGGCGTAGCGCAATCCTACAAAATGCAGGTAGCGGCGTTCGAAGGCGCCAAGTTCGGCGCGGAGGTTCGCGGCGCGCAATTCGCAGTCGGCGAGTTCGGTCTCGATCGCGACCTGCTCTTCGCGCTTGAGGGCGAGCTCCTGCTCCTCGGGCTTGACCGGCTTGATGGGGAGCATTTCCGTCGATTTGAGCGTCACACTGTTAGCCTTAAGAAAATTGTAAAGGGTCGTCGCGCCTGCGCTGCTGCTTTCGAGCCTGGTGTTTCCAGAAGTGGAAACAAGAGCTTCGAGGCAAGGAAGGAGGGGAGAGAAAGGGGAAGCAGGGAAGACTCTTGAACTGGGGTGCCCGCCCGCGCGAACGACTAGGTTTGCTCCTTGCGCATGAGAAGCCGGAAGATCAGAAAGTGAGTTGTCAGCAGGAGAGGCACGATTGCGGTGATAAGGTAGAACGCAGCTCCAAGTGTCCCTGGCTGAAGGCTGGCATGCGGCCCTTCGTAAAAGGCGAATAGGAGATCAGCCGCGCCCCAAACGTTGAACAGCCATACGGCTGGAACGGCCCATGAAGCATGTTTCGCCAGCGCTATCGTCGCGATGATGGCTAAGATTCCCGCGGCGAAATCTCCGTACGCGGCGGGTACCGCAAAGGCAGCCGGCAGCGCAGGTGAGACCACCCCAGGAACCAGAAGGCTCAACCCGATGAACCGAAGGAACATGTGGGGCGCCACCAATGAAACCAGCGCCTGATTGCGGCTCTTCGCCTGAAGCCATGGCCATACGTAGAGGCGGGCAATCACCGCGGAACTGACGAGGCTCATCAAGGTACTGAGAGCAAAAATCAGAAGGACATCCATCAACCACCTCCCTTGCGCGCTTCGAATGCGACACTAGATGTATATACATCTGTAATAGCTTAAAAAAATCATGCATCCATTGACATGGACGTTATCTGCGCCAGCAATCCTCCCAATTCACTCACGGTCTGTTCACCGAGCGCCCTTTGCAGACGGCCCTGTGCCACTTTCCAACGCGGCAATGACTGCTGCAACTTCGCCCGCCCGGCCGTTGTCAATCGGATGATCCGAAACCGCCGGTCGTCGCCTTCCTTCTCTTGGACCCAGCCAGGTTTCTTCAACAGATCCAGCATCCGCGTTAACGTCGTCGAGTCCAATGCCAGCAATTTGCCCAGTTTCCCCTGAGAGATTTCGCCGGTCTGACGGAGCGTCATCAGCAGGGTGAATTGGGTTATCTCGATACGCTGGGATCGAAGTTCCTGGTTATAGAGTCGCGTGACTGCTCGCGCCGCACGGCGAAGGTTAGCGCAGGCGCAAGGCAAGAGCGGTAGCGGCCGTCGGGATTCAGTGGTTGCGCTTCGCGTCCTCACACTAGATGTATATACATATGTCCGAGTACTGTCAAGCTTTATCCGGCGTTAGAGCAGGGCAGGAGGCCGGGGGGGCGAAGCCACGTTGAGGCCAGAAAAAGCTGCCGCGCTAAAGGCCGCG
>Ga0073928_10005175_pt1 | contig 18496 bp, 15 predicted proteins | sample PaiPotPPA55metaG_FD_76969 | JGI IMG/M metagenome (GOLD analysis project Ga0073928, IMG submission 76969) | Iron sulfur acid spring bacterial and archeal communities from Banff, Canada, to study Microbial Dark Matter (Phase II) - Paint Pots PPA... ... | reverse complement strand
TCTGTCGACTGGACGCGCAGGGGTTATGCGTGGGTTGCCGCCGCACCATAGACGAGATCACCGAATGGCCGCGCGCGAGCGAGACGCGGCGGCGGGAGATTCTGCGCGATCTGGAACGGCGGACTCCGGCCGCCTCGACCCGGGACCCCGCGCTTAACAATCGGGATTGAGGAGGTCGAAGGTGAGTCCGGAGTGGGCCGTCAGCCGCTGGATCAGGCGGTCGCCGAAGATCGTGGCGGGCGTCCAGAAGCCGCCGGGCCTGGCGACCTTGTCGACGTCGAGCGCGAGGCACGCGGCGGCCTGGCCAAGCATCTTGCCGGTCGAGCCGTAGCCTGGGTCGCGATCGCCCGTGACCTTGGTGCGTATCTGCCGTCCGTCCGCCGTCGTACCGAGGAAGCGCAGGTCGAAGAAACCCGTGCGCTGCGCCTCGGGGCTCGGGCCCTCGCCGGGCTTGGGCAGCACGAACCGCTCGAGCGCCGCGCGCGCCGGACGGATGGCAGCCGCGAGCACGAAGCCGGAGAGGCCCGCGGCCATGGCGGTAGCGGCGAACCAACCCGGGACGCCGCGGCCCACGAGCACCGCCTCGTCGTAGGTGAAGTCGGCGCCATAGGCCTGTTCCGATAGCGCGTTCGTGCGCTGAACGATGCGCGTGTTGATGCCGCTCATTACGAACGGCGCAATCCAGGCGCCGAAGTCGACATCGAATACCGCCGATCTCATGTCGGGTTGCCGCACCTTCGGCGCACTCCCGGCCGGACACAGCGAATAGGGGTCAGCGAGCTCCTTGCGAAGTGCCGGGTCCGCAGCAGCCTCCTTGACGACGTTCATCAGGCTGGCGACGGTGCCGCCCGAGAACTCGCCGCGCATCGCCTTGACGCGCATCTTGACCCGCGTGCACGGCGCGCCGAACTGCTTCATCGCCTGGCGTTGCAGGAAGTGCACGCCCAAGTCCGACGGGAGGGAGTCGAATCCGCAACAATGCACGAGGCGCGCGCCGGACTTTCGCGCCGTCGCCCCGTAGCGTTGCACCATGCGGCGGATCCACTGCACTTCGCCGCTGAGGTCGCAGTAGTCTGTCCCGGATTCGGCGCAGGCCTTGACCAACGGCTCGCCATAGAGCGCGTAGGGGCCGACCGTGGATACGACGACGCGCGCCGACGCGCAGAGGTCGCGCAGCGAGGCCTCGTCAGCGGCGTCGGCGACAACGAGGGGCAGCGTCCCGGCCTCGGCCCCGAGCGAACTACGCAGCTCCTCGAGTTTCGCCTTCGAGCGCGCGGCCGCCGCCCACTTCATCTCGCCTTGCGCGCCGAACTCGTCCCTCAGATAGCGGCAGAGGATTTTGCCCACGAAGCTCGTGGCGCCGAAAGCGACTAGGTCATGGGACGGCGTGCTCATGGTCGAGCCATTCTGCATCATTCAACCGGAAACCCCGGTTGTTCATCATTTGCGCGCGGCAAGGGCCCCAGGGAGCTTGGTGAGCTGGCTCTCCCAACCCATCGTGGCAAGCCGAGTCCACTGCTCGTCGTGATGCTCGTCGACGGTGATGAGCATGCGTACGCTGTTGCCTTCCGGGAAGAACTCCACACGGGTCCTGTTCTCGTAAGGGCGCTTGCCCGGGATGAAATCGATCATGTGGATGATTTCGAGGCGCTCGAACGGCGCGATTTGTGCGAAAGTTCCGCGGGTTCCATGCGAGGCCGGCATGTTTGCCTTTCTCAGGAACTCGATCTGTTCGGGAGCAACGGCAATCATGTCGTATTCCAGCTCGCCGCCAACGCGCAGATCGAGTTTGCGTACCTCGACGCGGAACCCCTCCGGTCCCCACCAGGACTCAAAGCCCTCCTTTGTGGTCCACAAATACCATAGGTCCTCCACATCAGCTTCGTACCGGCGTTCGAGTCTGATGACAGCTTGACTTGCCCGAGGGGTGTTAGTCGTCACGTTTCTTCTCCTTAGGGTGGCTCTTGGTGTTAGCGCTCCGCCTTCTCTCGAGCGCCTCGCCGAATCGATCAAGCCTTGCGTCCCACAGTATTTGATAGCTTGTGATCCACGCCTCAAGCTCGCGGAAAGGCTCGGGACGCAATGAATAAAGCCGGTGCTGTCCGTCCGGTCGAACCTGCACGAACCCGGCCGCCAGCAGGAGACGCAAATGTCGCGATACGCCGGACTGGTGGATATCGAGGGCCTCGACGATGTCATTCACCTGCTGCTCGCCGCTCCGTAGCGTCTCGACGATTTGCCGACGGGTCCGATCTGCAAGCGTCTGAAAAGCATCCATATGCGCGAATATACATATACACCGTTGTGCATACAAGACCTCCTGCGAAATTGGAAGCGCTCGGAACTAATAGCGATCAAGGCGTACCTCAATCTAATATCGCTGACGTCACCTAAAAAAAAGCCCCGGTGGTTGCTTAAAAGCAGCCACCGAGGCAGACAGACCCGGCATGGGGATGACAAACCGGGCCATTCCCGCTCAGGGAGAAGAGCGGGGAGCGTCTTTCACGCTCAGGAATAGAGATGGGGGTCACGGCCTGAAAGTTCCAGCCCGGCGTGGCAGTTTCAAATTTCAATTGAAATAAAGTCCGGTCCTGAACAACCTATTTTTTTTCTTGCCACGTGCCGCGAATCTTCTCCGCCCATTCCTTGTAACTGCGCCAAGTATTGAAATTATTGGTGATCGCTGCGTGACGGCCGTGGGTCCTCTCCGCATTCTTCGGTACGGTTGCTGCTGGTTTTAATACGCCGGTTTCGGGGCGTGCCGTACGCTGGAGCGCCTTTGTAAGTCGAGTCGGAGTTTTGCTGTCACTCATCTCGTGCCTCGCTAACGGACGTGACACCGGAAGGCTCACGCGCATCTGGAGTAACAGTGCCACAGGCAGACCGTCATCGCCGACAAGCACGTGTGAGCGTTGCGATGGGTACCTCATAGCGCGCTGCGGTATGTTAAATGGCGGATTCTCCCGGGTACCTGACGGCGCTCGGCATGGTCGAGAGTGAGATGGCCGGTAAGACATGGGCGATGGGCGACGAATTCACCATGGCGGATTGCGCAGCCGCACCGTCACTTTTCTACGGAAACATGTTTTTCGGCCCATTCCGCGAAACGCACAAGAATGCGATGGCCTACCTCGACCGCTTGATGGCACGTCCTTCTTATGCGCGCGCACTCGAGGAAGCCAAGCCCTACATGCACCTGGTACCGAATTAGTTCTTGCCGCTAGCGCGGCTGCATCCTGATGGCGCCGTCGAGACGAATGGTTTCGCCGTTCAGCATGGTGTTCTCGATGATGTGTTCCACCATGGCGGCGTACTCATCGGGCTCGCCCAGCCGGGGCGGAAACGGCGTTTGTCTGCCGAGGGAGTCCTGGGCCTCCTGCGGCAAGGCCTTCAGCATGGGGGTGGCGAACAGTCCGGGCGCGATCGTCATGACGCGAATTCCGGAGGATGCGAGTTCCCGGGCCATCGGCAGAGTCATCGCGACGATTCCGCCCTTCGAGGCCGCATAGGCCACTTGTCCGATCTGACCGTCGAAAGCGGCGACCGATGCCGTCATGACGATCACGCCGCGCTCGCCTGCGGGATTAGGTGCATTGCGCTGCATGGCCACGGCGGCGGCCTTTGAGATCAGCACGGTGCCGACCAAATTGATTTCAATCATCTTGCGGAAGAATGCGCCGGCCATGGCGCCTTGCTTGCCGACGAAGCGGGCAGGCATTCCGATGCCCGCACAATTGACCGCCGCATCGATGGAGCCCATGCGTTCCGCAGCGCGATCGATCGCGCCATTGACCGCGGCTTCGTCGGTCACGTCGGTCGCGATGAATGAAGCGCGGTCGCCGAGCTGCCCAGCCGCCGCGGTGCCCTGCGCCTCGTTCACGTCGAGGAGCGTGACTTTCCCGCCGGCCAGGACGATTCGGTTCGCTACGGCAAGTCCGAGCCCGGATGCTCCGCCCGTGACGACGGCGTGTGATTCTTTTAATTGCATGGGTGTGCGGTGAACGCGATTCTCACTTGAGGCTGATGGTCGTGTTCACGCCGGTGGAGGCGCTGCTGTCGTCGAACCAGCGCGTCGTCACGGTTTTGGTCTGTGTATAGAACTGCACCACTTGCTTGCCGTAGGGACCGAGATCGCCGAGCTTGGAACCGCGCGATCCGGTAAAGCTGAAGACCGGCACCGGCACGGGAATCGGCACGTTGATCCCCACCTGACCCACGTCGATCTCGTTCTGAAATCTGCGGGCGACGGCGCCGCTTTGCGTAAAGATGCCGGTGCCGTTGCCGAAGGGATTGCCGTTGATCAGCGTGATCGCATCGTCCAAGGTATCGACGCCGAGGATGACCATCACGGGTCCGAAAATCTCGGTGGTGTAGATTTTCATCTCCGGCGTCACTCCGGAGAAAATCGTGGGTCCGATGAAGTTGCCCTTCTCGTAGCCCGCTACTTTGACGCCACGGCCGTCCAACTCGAGCTTGGCGCCTTCCTTGATCCCGTCTTCCACCAGCCCAAGGATGCGATGTTTCGCGTTCTTGGAAACCACGGGCCCGAGGTCAGCGCCTTTTTCCACGCCCGCGTTGACCTTGAGGGACTTCGCCTTGGCGACGATATCGGGTATCCATTTTCGTGCCTCGCCCACCAGCACGGTGACCGAGGTGGCCATGCAACGCTGTCCCGCCGCCCCAAAGGTCGCTCCGACCAGGGAATTGAGCGATTGCTCCTTGTTGGCATCCGGCATCACGACCGCGTGATTTTTGGCGCCCATCATGCATTGCACACGTTTGCCATGCTGCGAGGCCAGGCCATAGACATGTGTGCCCACCGCGGTTGATCCCACGAAGGAGACGGCGGCGATGTCGGGATGAGTGCAGATCGCGTCGACGGCGCGTTTGCCGCCATGGATGATGTTCAATACGCCGGGCGGCACACCGGCCTCCAGCGCCAGTTCGGCCAAGAGCATGGGCGTCAGCGGGTCCTGCTCCGAGGGTTTGAGCACGAAGGTATTGCCGCAGACGATGGCCATGGGAAACATCCACAGCGGGATCATGGCCGGAAAGTTGAAGGGGGTGATGCCCGCGCACACGCCGATGGGCTGGCGCAGGGTGTAGGTGTCGACGCCGCCGGCGACATTCTCGGCAAATTCGCCCAATTGCAGGCTGCCGATCGAACAGGCGTGTTCGACCACCTCGAGCCCGCGGAACACGTCCCCTTCCGCATCCGCCAGGGTCTTGCCTTGTTCAGCGCTCAAGGTGCGCGCTATGCGGCTCATGTGTTCCCGCACCAGCGCTTGAAGCTTCAGCATGATCCGCGCCCGGGTCGCGAGCGGCGTGTTCTTCCAGGTCTTGTAGGCTTGCTTGGCCGAGGCCACCGCGGCGTTGATTTCCTCATCGGTGGAAAACGGGACCTGTGCCAGCACCTCTTGGGTTGCCGGGTTGACCACGTCGTGCCATTCGCTGGTGCGAGAGTCGATGAATTTGCCGTCGAGCAGCAATTTGACGGCGGGTATGTGGTTGGCCAGCACTGCAGGTTGGGTCGTCATGGTTTTTCCTCGGTCGTTAACGGTCGCGCAATCAGCGGACCCCATAGTTTAGCCTGTAGCGCCTCCCGGCAGCCAAGCGGATACGCGATCCCGCCCTCGTATCGAGTTAGACTATGAGGCCTTATGTCGACCACCCTGGTGCCCAATTCGTTCAAAAGGCGTAGGCAAAATGGCAACACTTTTCCCGTCCCCGCGAGCCGAGGGACGGCAGGTGCGGCTACGCGGTCCGCGGAGCCGGGAACCATCGCAATATGCTTCGTTGCGGCGGCACTGGAGAGCGTCCGCGCCCGCGGCTTGAATGCGGACGAGATGCTGGCGAATGTGGGGCTTTCACCGAGCCTGCTGCAAGTGCCCCAGGCGCGCGTGTCGGCGAAGCACTACGGCGCCCTGTGGCGCACGATCGCGCTGGCCCTCGACGACGAGTTTTTCGGCCAGGATTCCCGCCGCATGAAGGCGGGGAGTTTCGCCATGCTTTGCCACTCGGTCGTGAACTGCAAGACCCTGGGCCAGGCGCTCGACCGCAGCTTGCGTTTCTATGCGCTGATCTTGGATGATTTCTCCGGCACCCTGGTGCGGGACGGTCAGGAGGCAAGAATCGTTCTACACGAGCGAGCCGCGGGCGCGAACCGACGCGTGTTTGCTCACGAGCTCTTGTTGATGCTGCTCTACGGGGTGTCGTGCTGGCTGGTGGGGCGGCGTATTCCCATCCTGCGCACCGAATTCAGCTATCCGGAACCCGCACACAGCGCCGAGTACCGGCTCATGTATTGCGCGGAGCTGGGCTTCAACAGACCGAACACCGTGATCGCCTTCGAGGCGAGCTACCTTGATCTGCCGGTGGTGCAGAACGAGCGCTCGATCAAGGAGTTTCTGCGCACGGCGCCGGAGAGTATCTTGGTGAAGTACAAGAACGGCAGCAGTCTCGCCGCCAGGGTTCGGCGGCGGCTCCGTCAGTTCCTGCCGGGCGAGGTTCCGGATTTCGAGCGGCTGGCTGACGAATTGAATATGACGCCCGCGACGATGCGGCGGCGATTGCACGAGGAGGGGGAGTCTTATCAATCGATCAAGGACCAGTTGCGGCGCGATCTCGCCATCAGTTTCCTGAGTCATTCGAGCCGCAGCGTCATGGACATCGCCTTGGAACTGGGATTCTCCGAACGCAGCGCCTTTCATCGTGCGTTTAGAAAATGGACCGGCGCCAGCCCGGGCGAATTTCGGCGCACCTTGCAAGCCTAGGAGATGTTGCATTTCCGCTCAGGTATTTTGAGCGGATTGGTCACCCTGACGACGTTCTCGAATCGAGGATAATTTGCTAATGAATCTGTCGGGTAAGGTTCTGGTGATAACCGGGAGTAACGGCGCCCTGGGTCAGGCCGCGGCCGCGACCTTGAGCCGCTACGGTGCCAGGCTGGCGCTGCTCGATCATGGACAGACGCCGTCGGCGGCACCGCCGGCCGGCGCGCTGCATTATGGCGGCATCGATTTGACGCAGGCGGACGCCGCCCACTCGGCGATGGAACGGGTGGTGAAAGAGGCGGGCCGCCTCGACGGGCTGATCAATGTCGCCGGCGGCTTCCATTGGGAAAAACTCGCCGGCGGCACGCTCGACAGCTGGGATTCCATGTACCGAATCAATCTGCGCACTGCCGTGGTGTCTTGTCAGGCGGCGCTGCCCTACCTGCTGCAGGGGAGCGGCGGGCGCATCGTCAATGTCGGTGCGATGGGTGCCGCCAAGGCGTCGACCGGAATGGGCGCCTACGCGGCATCCAAGGCGGGTGTCGCGAAATTGACCGAGGCGCTGGCCGACGAATTGAAGGATCGCGGCATCACGGTCAATGCCATATTGCCGAGCATCCTCGATACGCCGAAGAATCGTGCCGATATGCCGCAGGCAGACTTCAGCCGCTGGGTGACCCCGGTCGAGGCCGCCGAAGTGATTGCGTTCCTAGTCTCGGATGAGGCGCGCGCGGTCACCGGTGCACTGATTCCGGTCGTGGGTCGGGTATGACGACGGCACCCGGTGCATCGCCCGGTGCGCGCTTTCGCGCAGCCGTTGCCGAGGAGCGCCCCTTGCAGGTCGTCGGCGCGATCAACGCCTATGCGGCAAAAATGGCGGCGGCCTGCGGATTCAAGGCCCTGTATATATCGGGCGGCGGCGTCGCGGCCAATTCGCTGGGCGTTCCGGATCTCGGCATCAGCACCATGGACGATGTGCTGATCGACATACGCCGCATTACCGATGCCTGCCCGCTGCCGCTCCTGGTCGACGCCGACACGGGGTGGGGTGGGGCATTCAATATCGCGCGCACGGTCAAATCCTTCATCAAGTTCGGCGCCGCCGGATTGCACATCGAAGATCAAGTTCAGGCCAAGCGTTGCGGTCACCGGCCCGGTAAAGAGATCGTCTCGAAGCAGGAAATGGTGGATCGGGTCAAGGCGGCCGTGGACGCGCGTACGCAATCCGAATTCGTCATCATGGCGCGCACCGACGCGCTGGCCGTGGAAGGCATCGATGCTGCCGTCGAGCGCGCGGTCGCCTGCGTGGCGGCGGGCGCCGACATGATTTTCCCGGAGGCGATCACCGAGCTCGCCATGTATCGGCGCTTCAAGGACGCGGTCGGTGTGCCGATACTCGCCAATATCACGGAATTCGGCCACACACCCTTGTACACGCGGGAGGAGTTAGGCTCGGTGGGCGTCGATATCGTGCTGCATTGCTGTTCAGCCTATCGGGCAATGAATGCGGCGGCACTGGCGACCTATCAGGCGATTCGCCGCGATGGAACGCAAAAGAACGTGCTGGACCTCATGCAAACCCGCGCCGATTTGTACAAGTACTTGGACTACTACGCCTACGAGGCCAAGCTGGACGAGTTATTCGCCGAAGGGAAGGAAAAGTGACGGATCTCCAGGAGATGAAGATGGCCCAACCGCAATCCCAAGCCGAGGCGTTCAAGCCCAAGAAGTCCGTGGCCTTGTCGGGGGTGACGGCGGGCAACACGGCGCTTTGCACCGTCGGCAAGACCGGCAATGACCTGCACTACCGCGGCTACGACATTCTGGACATCGCCACCGAATGCGAATTCGAAGAGATCGCGTATCTCTTGGTTCACGAGAAACTGCCGAATCGCGCGGAACTGGCCGCCTACAAGGCCAAGTTGAAAGCGCTTCGGTTTCTGCCCGCTGCCGTCGCCACCGTGCTCGAACAGCTGCCGGCCGGGAGTCACCCCATGGACGTGCTGCGCACCGGTGTTTCGGCACTCGGCTGCTGCATTCCCGAGGCCAACGATCACCAGAGTGCGGGTGCCCGCGACATCGCCGATCGGCTCTTGGCGTCCTTGGGCTCGATGCTATGTTATTGGCACCATTATTCGCGCGATGGGCGGCGTATCGACGTGCAAACCGACGACGATTCGATCGGTGCGCACTTTTTACACCTTCTGCACGGGCGCAAGCCCTCCGCGTCCTGGGTGCGCGCGATGCACACTTCGCTCAATCTCTACGCCGAGCACGAGTTCAACGCCTCGACCTTCACGGCCAGGGTGATTGCAGGTACGGGTTCGGATCTGTACTCGTGCATCACGGGCGCCATCGGTGCGCTGCGCGGACCCAAGCACGGCGGCGCCAACGAAGTCGCGTTCGAGATTCAAAGCCGTTACGCGACGCCGGATGCCGCCAACGCGGATATCCGTCGACGGGTGGCGAACAAGGAGGTGATCATCGGGTTCGGTCACCCGGTGTACACGATTTCCGATCCCCGCAATCAGATCATCAAGGAGGTCGCGCGAAGCCTGGCGCGGGAAGCCAACGAGATACGGGGATTCGAGGTCGCCGAGCGGATCGAGTCGGTCATGCATGAGATCAAGAAAATGTTTCCCAATCTCGACTGGTTCTCAGCCGTGTCCTACCACTTGATGGGCGTGCCGACCGCGATGTTCACGCCGCTGTTCGTGATCAGCCGCACCTCGGGCTGGGCGGCGCACATCGTCGAGCAGCGCGAGGACGGCAAGATCATCCGTCCGAGCGCCAATTACATCGGTCCGGAGAACCTTCCCTTCGTGCCGCTGGCGCAGCGTCCGTAGCGCCGCGCTCCGCATTCCTTCCTTTCATCATCCGAGAGCCCCTGATCCGTCATGTCCCACGATATCAAATCTGCCGAACGTCCCGCGCCGGATCACGTCCTGACCGCGATAGCAGACTATGCATTGAGCTTCGAGATCACGAGTGAACTCGCCTATGAGACCGCCGGCTACTGTCTCATGGATACGTTGGCGTGCGGCTTTCAGGCGCTGAAATATCCAGCCTGCACGAAGCTGATGGGCCCGGTGGTTCCGGGTGCGACCCTCACCAACGGCGCGCGCGTTCCCGGCACTGCTTACGAGCTCGATCCCATCAACGCCGCTTTCAATATCGGCGCCATGATCCGCTGGCTCGATTTCAACGATACCTGGCTGGCCGCGGAGTGGGGTCACCCGTCGGACAACCTGGGCGGCATTCTCGCCGTGGCCGACTACCTTTCGCGGTCCGGCAAACCGATCACGGTGCGCGACGTGCTCACCGGCATGATCAAGGCGCACGAAATTCAGGGTGTCCTCGCCTTGGAGAACAGCTTCAACCGGGTCGGTCTGGATCACGTGCTCCTGGTTCGCGTCGCGTCCACCGCGGTGGTCACCGCGCTGCTCGGCGGCTCACGCGAGCAGATCATCAGCGCGGTGTCGAACGCGTGGGTCGACGGCGGCGCGCTGCGCACCTACCGGCACGCTCCCAACACGGGCTCGCGCAAGAGTTGGGCCGCCGGCGACGCGACCAGCCGCGCCGTGCGTCATGCGCTGTTCGCCCTCAAGGGCGAGATGGGATACCCCTCGGCCCTGTCGGCCAAGACCTGGGGCTTTCAGGACGTCTTGTTCAAGGGGAAATCCCTGTCCTTGCCGCAGCCCTTCGGCAGTTACGTGATGGAAAACGTGCTGTTCAAAATCTCTTATCCGGCGGAGTTTCACGCACAGACAGCCGTCGAAGCGGCGATGACCTTGCACCCCCAAATCCTACCCAAGATCGACGAGATCGAGCGGATCACCATAGAGACTCAAGAGCCCGGCGTGCGCATCATCGACAAGACGGGTCCGCTGGCCAATCCCGCGGATCGCGATCATTGCATTCAATACATGGTCGCCATTCCGCTGCTGTTCGGCAGGCTCAACGCGGCCGACTACGAAGACCAGGTGGCCGGCGATCCGCGTGTCGACGCGCTGCGCGCGAAAATGCAGGTCAAGGAAAACACGATCTTCACGCAGGAATACTACGACCCGAACAAGCGCTACATCGGCAACGCCGTGCAGGTGTTTTTCAAGGACGGCAGCGCAAGCCGGCGCGTGCAGGTGGACTACCCCATCGGCCATCGCAGGCGCCGGGAGGAAGGCATGCCGGTGCTGGTGAAGAAGTTCGAGGCCAGCGTCGCGGCGCATTTTGGGGCCAAGCAGACCGAATCCATCAAAGCGGTGTTCGTGGATCGACGCGCTCTTGCCGCGATGCCGGTGAGCGAGTTCGTCGCCAAGCTGGTGACTGCCTCCTAAAAAAATACCTGCCCGCCGGGCGGCATTATGACGCATTGAGCTTGCCGAGCACCCAAGCCTGTCGGGATAGTGTGGCCGATGAAGCGAGTGAGCCGTGCAGGACCCCACTTTTCGCATGAGCGGCGCGCTCGTGCCGACCGACGCCACCGGGTGTGGTGGTCGGTTTGGTACGGCAGTTTCAATCCCCGCAGGCGAGCGCCGCCGCGCCGCCAGGACGACTCTCGCTTCCATTCGCTCGATTGGCATTCGTCCCATCTGCTGGCCGTGGCGATCGCCATCTTGTTATTGAGCGTATTGGACGCATTTCTGACCATGCTGCTGCTGCAGGGGGGCGCCAACGAGGTGAATCCCGTCATGGCGGCGCTCATCTATCGCAGTGTGGCGATGTTTGCGGCGCTGAAAATGGGCATGACGGGCCTGGGCGTCCTTTTGATGGTGTTTCTGGCGCGCTACCGATTCATGCGCCTGATGCGCGTCGAATGGGCGTTGTATGGGGTTCTGTTCGCCTATGTGAGCCTTGTCTGCTACGAGTTTTGGATGATCAAGAGTCCGGTCGACCTGCCGATCTTGTAATTCTGCTGGGCTGCGTCACATTCCATATTGTGCCGCCTTCGGCTAGACTAGCAACCCGGTCCGCATCCCCTTCTGCTTCTCATCTTATTGATGTACTTGAGGTTTCTTCCATCCAAGCACTATGAGTCAATCACTAGCTGAAGCATTGGCCACGACGGCACTCTCCGGCGGAAATGCCGGTTTCATCGAGGATCTGTACGAACAGTTCCTGAGGGATCCAAAGGGCGTCGATCCGACTTGGGCCGCCTACTTCAGCCGTCTGCAGGACGGCGCCAAAGGCGAGGTCGCGCACACGCCCATTCGCGAACGTCTGTTGGCGCGTCTCAATAGGGCGCCGACGCAAGGCTGCGCTCCGAACGCCGAGTCCGGCGGGGCCAGCGCCAAGCAGGGCGCGGTTTCTCGGCTCATTCAGGTCTACGCGAATCGCGGACACCTGGTCGCCAATTTGGATCCACTGGGACTGCAGGTCCGCGCCAAGCCCTACATCCTTGACCTCGAGTACTTCGGTCTCTCCGATGCCGATATGGATACCGAATTCTTCACCGGCAGCCGCAACCCTGCGATACCCGAACGCGCCAAGCTCAAGGATATTCTCGCGGACCTCAAGTTCATTTACACCGATACCATCGGTGCGGAATTTGCGCACGTGTCGGACACCGACGAGCGTCTGTGGCTGCAGGATAGTTTCCAAGTGGCGCGCATGCAGCGCCGATTCAGCGTCGAGGAGAAGAAAAACGTTCTGTGGCAACTGACGGCCGCGGAAGGCTTGGAGCGCTACCTGCACACCAAGTACGTGGGTCAGAAGCGTTTCTCGCTCGAGGGCGGCGACAGTCTCATTCCCCTGCTCGACGATCTGGTGCAGCACGGCGGCAGGATGGGAGTCGAAGAGGCCATCATCGGCATGGCGCACCGGGGCCGTCTCAATGTGCTGGTGAACCTGCTCGGCAAGTCGCCCAAGGATTTGTTCGGCGAGTTCGAGGGTCAGTACGATCTGGCGAAACTCCGAGGCTCGGGGGACGTCAAGTACCACAAGGGATTTTCCTCCGATCTGAAAACGGCATCGGGCAACGTACACGTGGCGCTGGCGTTCAATCCCTCGCATCTGGAGGTCGTGAATCCGGTGGTCGAAGGCTCGGTGCGCGCACGTCAGGAGCGCCGCGGCGATGCGCTGGGCGACAAGGTATTGCCGGTGCAGATTCACGGCGACGCCGCCTTCGCCGGGCAGGGCGTCATCATGGAGACCTTGCAGCTGTCGCAGGCCTGCGGGTTCTACACGGGCGGCTCGGTGCACGTCATCATCAACAACCAGGTGGGATTCACCACCAGCGATCCGCACGATGCGCGCTCCACTCTGTACTGCTCCGACGTCGCGAAGATGGTCGAAGCGCCGATTTTCCACGTCAATGCCGATGATCCCGAAGCGGTGTGTTTCGTGACGCGTTTTGCGCTCGAGTATCGCATGAAGTTCCACAAGGACGTGGTGATCGACCTCGTGTGCTACCGGCGGCATGGCCATAACGAAGCCGATGAACCCGCGGCGACTCAGCCGCTCATGTACCAGGTCATTCGCAAGAAGCCGACCGCGCGCCAACTCTATGCGGATAAACTGGCGGCCGACGGGGTGCTCACGGCGGCGGAGGCCGCGGCCATGATCGATCAGTATCGCGACGGTCTGGACGCCGGCAAGCCGCAGGCCCGCGCCGCGCTCGGCCTGATCGGCAACAAATTCACGGTGAATTGGAACGAGTACTTGGACGCGGACTGGTCCGAGCCGGTGAAGACCGGGGTCGACATGGGCCGCTTGCGGGCGCTCGGCAAGGCAATCACCTCATATCCGTCTGACTGGGTCCTGCATCCGCGGGTCCTCGCCATCATGCAGGCGCGCGAAAGAATGGTGAACGGCGATCTGGCGCTCGACTGGGGCGCCGCGGAGAACTTAGCCTACGCCAGCCTGGTGCAGGAAGGATATCCGGTACGTCTCACCGGCCAGGATAGCGGCCGCGGCACGTTTTTTCACCGGCACGCGGTGCTGCATGATCAATCCACGGGACGCCGCTATGTCCCGCTGCAGCATCTGGCGACCAATCAGCCGACCTTCAGGGTGACCGACTCGGTGTTGTCCGAAGAAGCGGTCATGGGTTTCGAGTACGGCTTCTCGACCACCGAACCGCATTGCCTGACGATTTGGGAAGGGCAGTTCGGCGACTTCTGCAACGGCGCGCAGGTCATCATCGATCAGTTCATCAGCTCGGGCGAGGCCAAGTGGGGCCGCCTGTCCGGCATCACCTTGTTCTTGCCGCACGGCTACGAGGGTCAGGGGCCCGAGCATTCGTCGGCGCGCCTGGAGCGCTTCCTGCAGCTCTGCGCCGAGTACAACATGCAGGTGTGCGTGCCGTCGACGCCGGCGCAGATGTTTCACATGCTGCGCCGGCAAATGCTGCGGCCGCTGCGCAAGCCGCTCATCGTCATGACGCCGAAGAGCTTGTTGCGGCACCCTCTGTCGGTGTCGCGGCTCGAAGAACTCAGCACGGGCGGATTTTACTCAGTGATCGATGACATCGATGATCTCAAGCCGTCCGCGGTGACGCGCATCGTACTCTGCAGCGGCAAAGTGTATTTCGATCTGTTGAAGGCGCGGCGCGACGTGAAAGCAGACTCGGTTGCCATCGTGCGTCTCGAGCAACTCTATCCCTTTCCGTCGGATGAATACGAGGCGATCCTGCGCAAGTACTCAAATGCCCACGAGATCGTCTGGTGCCAGGAAGAGCCGCAAAATCAGGGCAGCTGGTACCAGATCCGCCATCGTCTGCAGGCGAAGCTGGGACCACTCGACGAACTCCTCTATGCCGGACGCGCCGGCGCAGCGGCGCCCGCCACGGGTATTTCCGCTTTGCACGAACAGCAGCAGAAGAATCTGGTGACCGCGGCGCTGCAGGGCGTACCGCCGGAAGAGACTTCTCGACAAACGATGCGTCTGCCAGCGGCGGCGGCTCAAACTAGGACAGGTTCATGACAATTGAAGTTCGCGTGCCGCAGCTGCCGGAATCGGTGGCTGACGCCACGATTGTCTCGTGGAATAAAAAGGCCGGTGAAGCCGTGGCGCGCGATGAGAACCTGGTCGATCTGGAGACCGACAAGGTCGTTCTCGAGGTTCCTGCGCCTGTGGCCGGAGTGCTCAAGGAAATCAAGCTCAAGGATGGCACCACCGTGACCAGCGGCCAGGTGTTGGCGGTGATCGAGGAGGGAGCGGCTGCGAGCGCGCCATCCGCCGGAGCTCCAGCCGCCGCGAACACTTCCAAGGGTGCAACGACGAGCACGGCCGCATCCAGGGGCGCCGCCGCCGCGGCGACGACTGCCGCCAACCCCGATGCCGCCAAGTCCGACGCGGCAGCGGCCAAGCTGAGCCCCGCCGCGAAGCGCGTGGTCGAAGAGAACAAGGTCGACCCGAAGGCCGTGACCGGCTCCGGCCGCGACGGACGCGTCTCGAAGTCGGACGTGGTGAACTTTCTGTCCGCGAAAGATGCCGCGCCGCCGCCCGCAGCGAAAGCGCCGGCGGCGCCTGTTCCAAGCGCCCGCGGCGCCCGCGCGGAGCAGCGCGTGCCGATGACTCGCCTGCGCGCGCGGATTGCCGAGCGCATGGTCCAGGCGCAGGCCACCCAAGCCTTGCTGACCTCGTTCAACGAAGTGGATTTGAAGGCGGTCAACGAACTGCGCGCGCGCTACAAGGATCAGTTCGAGAAGCAACATGGCGTGAAGCTCGGATTCATGTCGTTCTTCGCCAAGGCCTGTGTCGAAGCATTGAAGAAATTTCCGGCGGTGAACGCCTCGGTCGAAGGCAACGACATCGTCTATCACGAATATTTCGACATCGGCGTCGCGGTGTCCACCGATCGCGGCCTTATCGTGCCGGTATTGCGCGATGCGGACCTGCAGAGCTTCGCGGAAATCGAAAAGTCGATCGGCAACTTCGCGGGGCGCGCCCGGGCCGGGACCATCACGATGGAGGAGCTCACGGGCGGTACCTTCACGATCACCAATGGCGGAGTGTTCGGATCGCTGCTGTCGACCCCCATCGTCAATTCTCCGCAGAGTGCGATTCTCGGCATGCACAAGATTCAGGACCGACCGGTCGTGATCGACGGCCAGGTCGTGGTACGTCCGATGATGTACATCGCGCTGACCTACGATCATCGCATCATCGACGGGCGAGAGGCCGTGCAGTTCCTGGTGACGGTCAAGCAGTGCCTCGAGGACCCGGCACGCATGGTGCTCGGCGTATGAGCGAGATCTACGATGTCATCGTGATCGGCAGCGGTCCCGCGGGCTATCCCGCCGCGATTCGCGCCGCCCAGAACAAGCTCAAAGTGGCCTGCATCGACGAATGGAAGAACACCGACGGCAGCTTTGCGTTCGGCGGAACCTGCTTGAACGCCGGATGCATCCCTTCGAAGGCCCTGCTCGAATCCTCGGAGCTCTATCAGCGCGCCAAGGACGAATTCGCGGTCCATGGCATCAAGATCGGCGGCCTGGCGCTCGACCTCGCCGCCATGCAGAAACGCCGGGCATCCGTGGTCAAGACCATGACGGGCGGGATCGCCGCCTTGTTCAAGGCGAACGGCGTGATCGGCATTCAAGGGCACGGACGTCTGTTGCCCGGCAACAAGGTGCTCGTGACCGGGCCGGACGGCGCGGAGAAGACCCTGGAAGGCAAGCACGTGGTGCTGGCTTCAGGTTCGGTGCCGGTGCAGCTCAGGAACGTGCCGCATGACGGCAGATACATCGTCGATTCGTGGAATGCCCTGGAGTTCGATGCAGTGCCCGCGCGCCTCGGCGTGATCGGCGCCGGTGTCATCGGCCTCGAACTCGGCAGCGTCTGGCGGCGGCTCGGCAGCGAGGTGACGGTGCTCGAGGCGTTGGAACAGTTCCTGCCGATAGCGGACGGAGCCATCGCAAAAGAGGCCCTGCGGCATTTGAAGAAACAAGGACTCGACATCAAGCTCGGAGCCAAGGTGCAGAGTGCGGCCGCGGCCGGCGGTGCGGTTGACCTCGTGTACACCGATGCTCAAGGCGAACACAAGCTTCAAGTCGACAAGCTGGTGGTTGCGGTCGGACGCAAACCTTTCACGCAGGGACTGCTGGCGGAGGGCACCGGTGTAGCGCTCGATGAGCGCGGCTTCATCCAGGTCGACGAGCATTGCAGAACCGGCGTGCCGAACGTCTGGGCGATCGGCGACGCGGTGCGCGGACCGATGCTCGCGCACAAAGGCAAGGAGGAGGGCGTGATGGTCGCCGACCTCATCGCGGGTCATTTCGGCGAGATGAACTACAAGGTCATTCCCTCGGTGATCTACACCGCTCCGGAGATCGCCTGGGTGGGGCTGACGGAGGAGCAGGTCAAGGCCAGCGGCCGGCCCTACAAGGTGGGCACGTTTCCCTTCTCGGCGAGCGGGCGGGCGCGGGCGATGGAAGCCGCCCAGGGTCTGGCGAAGATCGTGTCCGCCAAGGATGACGACGAGGTTCTCGGCGTCCACGTGATCGGGCCGATGGCGGGCGAGCTGATCAGCGAAGCCGTGCTCGCCATGGAATATTCGGCGAGCACCGAAGACATCCAGCGCACCATTCACGCGCATCCGACCCTGTCCGAGGCCATCCATGAGGCCGCCTTGGCGGTGGACAAGAAGGCCATCGACGGTATCAACCGCTAGCGCGATGCCACGTTACTGCAACATTTGATTCTAAGGCGCTGAAAATAGGCGGGTTTATTGGAGCCGCGCTTCAAGTGAGGCGCGGCCCTACCAGGTCATTTTTTTCGCCTAGCGCTAATGACGTTGGGCAGCTGTGCGATGCGCCCCAGCACCTGCGACAGCTGCGGCAGCCCCGTGATTGATATTTCAATCCGCATATGAGCGATGTTGTCGCGTTTGTCGGTGACAGTATTCATGCCCCGGATGCTGATCTTCTCGTCCGCCAGTGCGGCGCTGACATCGCGCACCAGTCCGCGGCGGTCGAATGCCTGGACATCGATCTCCACCGGGAATTCGTTTGAGCCCATTTTGCCCCAGGCGACCGCAAGCACCCGTGCCGGGGACTTGATGCTGAGGCGGGCGAGATTGGCGCAGGACTGTGCATGAATGCTGACGCCCCGGCCCACGGTGATGTAGCCGACGATGGGCTCGGGGGGCACGGGCTTGCAGCAGCGCGCGTAAGTGGACAGCAAATCACCGATGCCTTGGACCTCGATGTCAGGTTCCCGGACCGCCGCCGGACTTTTAGGACGAACGGAGTGTTCCGGCCGGACTTCGCGCGCATGGAGGATGCGCTGGATGGCCCCCGCCACTTGCGCAGGGCTGATCTCGCCCAGTCCCAAGGCTTCGTGCAGCGCCTCGGTGCTGGGTAATTTCAGCTCGCTGAGGAGCTCCGGGATGGGCGGGCTGTTGACCCCTAAGCGTTGTATCTCGCGATCGAACATGGCCCTGCCTTCCGCCTTGTTCTGGGTCTCGTTCTGCTTGCGGAACCAGGCGCGTACCTTATTACGGTGCCTGGGGCTGGCGAGAAAGCCTGACTGAGGCGACAACCAGTCGCGCGACGGCTGCGCAGTCTTGGCGGTGATGATCTCCACGGTTTCGCTGTTCTTGAGCCGGTAGTCGAGCGGCACCATGCGCCCATTGACCTTGGCGCCGCGGGTGCGATGACCTAAGTCGGTGTGCACCTGATAGGCAAAATCCAACGGGGTGCCGCCGACCGGAACATCGACTATTTCACCCTTGGGCGATATGACATAGATCCGATCCTGGAATAGATCGACCCGCATGCGAT
>Ga0073928_10005174_pt1 | contig 18500 bp, 12 predicted proteins | sample PaiPotPPA55metaG_FD_76969 | JGI IMG/M metagenome (GOLD analysis project Ga0073928, IMG submission 76969) | Iron sulfur acid spring bacterial and archeal communities from Banff, Canada, to study Microbial Dark Matter (Phase II) - Paint Pots PPA... ... | reverse complement strand
GTAGCTCGCAGCATTGACCTCGACCGAGCCCACCTCGGTGTTGGTCACGTTCGGCGTGAACGTCGCGGTGTAGATGTCGTGGTGGGAGCCGTCGAGCCCGACATGGACCAGATTGCCGAGCGCCCCGCCGCTGACGGAGGTGTCGGCGAGCGCGAAGCTCGATACGGCTTCCGAGAACGTGAACGTCATCAGAGCGGTCTGTCCGGCCAGCAGCGCGGTATGATCGGCTGCGACGGATACTGTCGGCGCGGTCGTATCGACCTGGATGCCGAGATCGGCGGTGACGGCCGCGAGGCTGTTGCCGACCAGATCGGTGATGGTGCCGACGAAGCCGGTGACCTTCAGGTCGGACGTGGTGTCGCCCGGCTGCACCGTGTATTTGAAGACCAGTGCGTTGCTGCCGGAGCCGCCGAAATAAGCCGCGCTCTCCCCGTCGTTCAAGGCCAGGGTCGGCGTGCCGACCACCGTGACGACTTCGCTGGTGTTGACCGTGATGGTGACGACGCGGCCGGCATCGATGTCGCTATGGCCGTTGTCGGTCGTTGCCGTCACGGTCGTCGCGGTCGGGCTCAGCGTGTTCTCGCTGAATGTCACGGTGCCCGTCGCGCCCGCATTGCCGGCGAGGTCGGTATAGGAATTCGCCGTAACGGATACCGAGCCGGTGCCAGTGAACCCGGAGTTCGGCGTAAAGGTCGCGGTGTAGACGTCCGGATTGCCGCTCTGCGTCAACCCGCCGATCGCACCGCCCACGGCGGTGACGTCACCCGTATTGAACCCGTTGACAGCTTCGCTGAACGTAAAGGTGATCGTGGCGGGCGCCGACGCGACGACGATCGCATTCTCGCTGGTCGTAACCGCGAGCGACGGCGCCAGGGTATCGCCGCTGAAATTCAAGGTGTTGCTGGCCGAACCGCTATTGCCTGATGTGTCGGCATAGCTCGCCGACGTCACCTGCACCGAGCCGGTCTCGGTGTTGGTCGCAGCCGGCGTAAACGTCGCGGTGTAGATGTCCTGGTTGGAGCCGTTGAGTCCGACATGGACGAGATTGCCCAACGCCCCGCCGCCGACCGAGGTGTCGCCCAGCACAAAACCCGGAACGGATTCGGAGAAGGTGAAGGTCACGACAGCCGACTGGCCGGCCAGCAGCGCGGTATGATCGGCCGCGATCGACACTGTCGGCGCCAGCGTGTCGCCGGTGAAGCTCAGGGTGTTGCTCGCCGCGCCGGTATTGCCGGCGAGATCGCTGTAGCTCGCCGCATTGACCCGCACCGAACCCGCCTCGGTGTTGGTGACGTTCGGCGTGAACGTCGCGGTATAGATGTCCTGGTCGGAGCCGTTGATCCCGACATGGACGAGATTGCTCAAGCTGCCGCCGCTGACCGTGGTGTCGCCGAGCACGAAGCTCGCGACCGCTTCCGAGAAGGTGAAGGTCACCGTCGCGGTCTGGCCGGCCAGCAGCGAGGTGTGATCGCCGGCGACCGACACCGTCGGCGCCAGCGTATCGACCTGCAGGTGCAGATCGGTCGGCGCATTGGCGAGCCCGGCGTCGTTGCCGTTGCCGTCCTTGATGGTGCCGCCGTTGAGCAGCAGGCTTTGCACCCGAAGGTCGGCCGCGGTGTCGTTCGGCTGCACGGTGTAGCTGAAGGTCAGCGCGGTGCCGCCGGTGCCGCTGATATAGGTCGCGACCTCACTGTCGTTGAGCTGCAGCTCCGGCGTGCCGGTGACGTTCACCGAACCGGTGAAATTGACGGTGATGGTCACGACCTTGGTGGCATCGAGGTCGGTGATGTTGCCGACCGTCGCCGCCGTCACCGAACCGATCGCCGGCACAAGCGTGACTGTGCTGGTGGCCGTGGCGCTGCTGCCGTTGCTGGTCGACCCGTCGGTGACGCTCCAGTCGATGGTGCGGGCCCCCGGAGTTCCGTCGGTCGAACTGAAAGTGATCGACTCCAGTGCCGTCTGGTAATGGGCGAGCGTGTCGGAGCCGGTGAGCGTGAGGACACCGGCGCTGTAGCTGCCGCTGATGCCGTTCTGGTGGACGAAATTCAGCGTGTCGCCGGTGACAAAGCCACGGATCGTTATCGTCGCGCCGGCAAGGCTGCCGCCGCTGTCGACATCATCGACCGTCAGGGCGCTGTCGAGCCGCACCGCCGCGCCACCCGCCGCAAAGGCCACCGTCGCGCCGGCGACGACGGTCGGCGCGGTATGCTCGACGTTGACCGTGCTGGTCGCCACGGTCGGCAAAGGCAGTTCAGTCTGATTGAGGGTGATGTTGGAGGTGCCGTATTTCTCGCCAAGCGACACGTTGTTTTGCGTTGGGTTCAACCCGGTGCCCGCGATGGCGGTCCCGACCAGATCCGGCAGCGCAAAAGTCGTCTGGCCGTCGCCGCCATAGGTGGTGCCGATGAGCTGAAACAGGGACAGGAACTGATCGATCGGCAGGGTCGCCCCGTTGGCCACCAACCAGCCGCCATTGAGCATGTTGTCGAGCGCTCCGCCCGCCCCGGCGAACGCAATGATTTCGCCGACCACTGCCGTATTGGCCTCGGGCGCCCCGCTCTGTTGCGGGAAGATGCCATTGGCGGCGATCAGATAGGTCAGCGCGAGCGAGGGCTGATCGTTGGAGATCGGCAGTCCGCTGCCGTGGGGGGACGGCAGGTTCGAGATCGCGACCACCGGCGAGTCCTGGCCGGTTGTCGTTCCCGGCAAGACACTGTTGAAACCATCCGATCCCGCCCCGATGATGGTTTTGCCGGTGAGGTTTGGCAGCGCGAAGGTCGTCGTGCCGTTGCCGCCGTAGATCGTGCCGAGCACGGTAAAGAGTGCGGTGTATTGCGAGATACTCAAAAGCTGGCCCTCGGCCAGCATGAACCCGTTCGGCGCAGAATTGCCGAGAAAGGGCACGACTTCGCCAAGTACGTCGGTGGCGGCGCCGCCCGGGTAGGCTCCGGCGACGTCGATCGCGTAATTGACGGCGAGGGACGGCTGATCGTTGTTGATGGGTTGACCGAGGCCGCCCAATCGGGTCGGCATGTTCTGCATCGTCAGCGTAACGCTATCGGCGCCGGAGGGCTGACCCAGCGTGACGTTCGGGTCGCCGTCGTCACCGACCGCTAGTCGCCCCCCGAGGTTTGGAAGTTGAAAAGTAGATGTTCCGTTGCCGCCATAGGCCGTTCCCAGAACCGAGAATAATCCGGCGTTTTGGCTGATCGACAGAGGCTGGCCGTTGGCCTCCGCCGTGCCGCCCCAGGCAAAATCGCCGGCAAAAGTCCTGATCGCGGCAATCGGGATGCCATCGCTGCCGGTCGGATATTCGCCCTGCAAGACGACGAGCTGGCTCAGACCGAGTGTCGGCTGATCGTTGTTGACGGGCAGGTCAGGACCGAAGAATTCGTTGGTGGATGCGCCGTCATTGGCCACCCAATAGATCGAGCGCGAGGTATTGGCGCCGCCGCCGGTCGGATCGCCATTGCCTGCGAAGCTGTAGGTGATCGAGCGCAGCGCGTCCTGGTAATCCCCAAGCGTATCGTGGCCGGTCAATGACAACACGCCATTGGCGGGATTGTAGCTGCCATGGATGTTGTTCTGGTCGGTGAAGTTCAGCGTATCGCCGCTGTGGAAGCCGACGATCTGCACCGAGACGCTCTCAAGCGTGGCGCTCGACGAATCGGTCACGGTGATATTGGGGTCGACCGTCTGCGCGGCGCCGCCGCCGTGGTAAAGCGCGGACGCGCTCGTCGTCACCACAGGAGGGCTACCGAGCGCGCCCTGGAAATGTGCCAGGGCATTTTGCGTAAATGGGACGGCGGCCGGCGCGGCTGCCGCAGCGGTGGATGCATCCAGCGTCCAGCTTGCGCCGAGATCACTGCTGCCGACGAGGTGCGTCGCGGCGGCGACATCGACGCCGCCGGCATAGTGCGAGAGATCGGCGATGAATTGCTGGCCGGTGGGACCTGCCGCCGTATCGCAGGCAAAAAGCGCAAGGTTGCCGCCGGGCGCGATGGCCGCACCGATTGCCGACAACGCCGCCGCATCGCCTGCGAGATTGGCGTCGTCGATGACCGTCGAGCCGAGGTCGATTTCGCCCGACGCGCCGTGGCCGACGATCGAGATCGCCGACAGGTCCGTCAGATGGTTGGCCTCCAGGAGAGCGACGATCTGGTCGAGACCATCGCTATTGCCGTTGATGATAAAAGCCTGCTCGTCGGACTTCAGTCCGTCCAGCAAATCCTGGATATCGGGGGTGCGGGAATCGATGAAAACGACTTGATTACTCAAACCAACACCCCCGGCGCCCTGCCCGGCGCCCCTCTACTCGTCAGTCGAGGCCAGCGTGGCCACAATATCCTCACCTTAACGCCTTTTTAACTACACAAAACCGGAACGCGGGAACAAGCTTAATCCGTTGTTCCCGGGCGGGAACTCGCGGAGACGGCACGGTTGGAGGGTCAATTGAATTATAAAGTGATGGCCAGAGGACGCCCGCGAATCGCCTCGAAGTCCAGGGGGCGCCCGATAAAGAGGTCGTTCGATCACTGCTGCCTTCCAGGCGCGAAGCAGCAGATATGGGCAGGGTCATGAAACCGATGCGAAGGGCGGCGCGGCGTGGGCGCCGATTTGCAGCAGGGGCATGGTGCAGCCTGATGCTGGCGGCCGGCATTGGTCCAGCAATCGCGGCGGGCTGCGCCTTCGAGCCGCAAGGCGAGGGCCGCGTCGCCGCCGTCATCGATGCGCGAAGCTTTCGCTTTGAGGACGGCCGCGAGGTGCTTCTGGCCGGGATCGAGCCGGTCGCCTCGGACAAAGCGGGCGGGAAACGCGCGCCGTCACTGGCCGCGATCCTGACCGGCCGCGAAGTCGGGCTGCGCGGCGCAGACGACACACCCGATCGCTATGGCCGCCAGCCCGCCTTCGTGTTTCTGGTTCCCTCGGAAACCCTGCTGCAGGAGGAACTGCTGGCGCAGGGCGAAGCGCTGGTGTCGGCCACCGTGGCCGACAAGGAATGCGCCGCGGTGCTGATGGCCGCCGAGGCGGCCGCGCGCCAGGCCAAACGCGGCGTCTGGGGCGATCCCGCCGCCATAAAAAACACAGAAAGTCCGGGCGATATTTTGGCAGGGATTGGGCGTTTTACGGTGGTCGAGGGCAAGGTTCTGTCGGTCCGGCAGGCGGGGGCTACGACTTACCTGAATTTCGGACGGAACTGGACACGGGATTTCGCTGCGACTATTCCAAAGCGGGTGCTGGCTGTTTTCGAGGCTGCCGGTATGGTGCCTAAATCCCTCGAAAATCGGCGGATTCGGGTGCGTGGCTGGGTTGAGGCGCGCGGCGGGCCGCGAATTGAAGTGCTCCGGGTGGGGCAGATTGAACTGCTTGGCGCGAATTAGAGCATGATCCGGAGCCCGAGGCCGCGTTAGCGCAAAGCGGGAACCGGTATCCCCTCGCGACAAACGCGAAGCGTTTGCGCGGAGATCATGCTCCAGCCAAAGAGATGCGATCATGGTCCGGTTCAAACCGATCGAATCATGATCCGGCTCCCTGGACACATAAGTAGCGAGAGTAGCGACGTGGTGGACTGTGCGGGACGGCGCAAGGACAGAATGAGCCGCCAGCTTTGGGCTGCGCCCGTTCTGCTGTGCGCGGTTTTCGCGCTTGCCGCCTGCGGCGATACCAGCCGGTTCCAGACCATGTCTTCTCCGGCGGCGAGCCCCGCCGCCAAGCCTAATCGTACGGTGGCGCAAAGCCCGGCCGCCGAAAAGGAGCATGAGCGGATCCTGTCTTCCTATGGCGGGGCCTATGACGATCCCAAGCTCGAAGCCCTGATCGGCAAGACGGTTGATCGGCTGGTGGCGGCGTCGGATCGTCCGGACCAGGCCTACAGGGTGACGATCCTCAATTCGGGCGCGGTGAATGCATTCGCGCTGCCTACCGGGCAGCTCTATGTGACGCGCGGCCTGATCGCGCTGGCCTGCGACACCTCGGAACTGTCTTCGGTGCTGAGCCACGAGATGGCGCATGTGCTGGCCAAGCACGCCTCGATCCGCGAGGACCAGGCGCGCCAGGCCGCCGTCGTCACCCGCGTCGTCACCGAAATGGGCAGCGATCCCGATCTGACCGCGCTCGCGCTGGCGAAAACCAAGCTGACGATGGCGAGCTTTTCGCGCGCCCAGGAGTTCGAGGCCGACGGCATCGGTGTCGGCATTTCGGCGCGCGCCCATTTCGATCCGTTTGGCGCGGCGCGTTTCCTCACCGCGATGGAACGCAACGCCGAATTGAAGGCGGCCAAGACCTCGGTCGACCCGCGCGCGCAGGACTTCCTGTCGTCGCACCCGGCGACGCCCGAGCGGGTTGCGAACGCGCAGAACACCGCAAGGCAATACACCTCGCCCGAGGGCGGCGAACGCGATCGCGAGACCTATCTCGCCGCGATCGACAACATCGTCTACGGCGAGGATCCGAGCGAGGGATTCGTGCGCGGCCGGCGCTTCCTGCATCCCAAGCTCGGCTTTACCTTCGCAGCACCCGAAAACTTCACGCTGGACAATACCGCGCAGGCGGTGATCGGCGTGCGCGAGGGCGGCACGCAGGCGATGCGCTTCGACGTCGTCAGGGTGCCGGCGGAACAGACGCTCGGCGATTATCTCAATTCGGGCTGGATGGAAAATGTCGACAAGGCCACGACCGAAGATGTGACCATCAACGGCTTTCCGGCCGCCGCCACCACCGCCCATGGCGACCAGTGGCAATTCCGGGTCTATGCGCTGCGCTTCGGCAGCGACGTCTACCGCTTCATCTTCGCCGCCAAGCAGAAGACCACCGAAAGCGACCGCAATGCCCGCGAAACCGTGAATTCGTTCCGAAGGTTGACGCTGGAGGAGATTCAGGCGGCGCGGCCGCTGCGCATCAAGATCATCAACGTGCAGCCCGGCGACACCGTCGAATCGCTGTCGCACCGCATGGCCGGCCTCGACCGCCCGGTGGATCGCTTTCGCATCCTCAACGGGCTCGACACCCACGCCCAGGTCAAGGCGCGTGACCGCGTGAAGATCGTGGTGGATTGATTAGGTGCTTGCTGGGCAAATAAAGCGCTGGATAAAATTTGGCACACTTGTCCTCGCGTTTGCGCTTACGTGCGATCATATGTTCGTCCCAAGTCCCAAATTAGCTTCTGTCGTCCCTGCGCACGCAGGGACCCATACCGCGTGATCTCCCGATAGGGCACGCTGGCCAACATCTTCCGCAAAAAAGCGCCGGTGGTTATGGGTCCCCGCTTTCGCGGGGACGACTCGTTGAAATAGGAATCGCTGTTTCAGCAAACAAAAAAGCCCGGTCTTATCGACCGGGCTTTTGAATATCTGAACTTATGAAAGCTGCTTACGCGGCTTCGTCCGCGACCGCGGCATCGTCGCCATCGGCATCGGCATCGGCCTCACCATCGGCCTCGACTTCGGTCTCGGCCTTGGCGCCGCGGCGCGGGCTCTTGGCGAGCTGGCCTTCGATTTCCTTCACCGCCTCGGTTTCCGTCACATGCTGCACGACGGCGATTTCCCGCGACAGCCGATCGAGCGCGGCTTCATAGAGCTGACGTTCGCTGTAGGACTGTTCGGGCTGCGATTCGGAGCGATAGAGATCGCGCACCACTTCGGCGATCGCGACGATGTCCCCCGAATTGATCTTGGCTTCGTATTCCTGGGCCCGGCGCGACCACATCGTGCGCTTGACGCGGGCGCGGCCCTTCAGGGTTTCCAGCGCCCGCTTGACCAGCGCCGGCTCCGACAGCTTGCGCATGCCGACATTGGCGACTTTCGCGGTCGGCACCCGCAGCGTCATCTTGTCCTTCATGAAATTGATCACGAACAGCTCAAGCCTCGCGCCGGCGATCTCCTGCTCTTCGATGGCCAGGATCTGGCCAACGCCATGGGCGGGATAAACGACGAATTCGTTGGTCTTGAAGCCCTGGCGCTGGGTCAGGACCTTCTTCGGCTCCTCGACGCGCGGAGCAATCGCCGCCGGCTTGGCGGCAACGACCGGCTTGCTCGCGATCGCAGCCTTGGGGGCAGCGTTTTTAAGCGCAGCGGCCTTGGGAGCGATCTTGGCAGCGATCTTGGAGGGAGCGACCTTGGCAGCAGTGGCCTTCGAACCGGCCGCTTTCGCGACAGTTTTTGCAGTCTTGTTTGGCATTGAGCTTCTTTTGTTTTTGGAGGATTTGACAACCGCAGCCTTGCTGGCTTTCCGGGTCTCCTTGGGAGAAGTCCGGGCACGGCCTTTGGTTGCGTTACGGCTGGTTACCGCAGCGGCTTTTTTGGAACCTTTGGAAGCACTCTTTGTACGCGTTTTCTGTGACACAGCCTGCGCGCGGAACTGCCACGCCCCTGTTCGATGTTTTCACGGGAACCCTGAGGCCAGAGCGACGCAAGGCCGGATTCGGCTTGTAATGTACACAATATAGCACATTTTCCGTAAAAATCAATGATTTACGCCCTCCCGGCGACGCTTTGCCGGGAGTTTGGCCATCTCACAGGGATTAGGGTTAAGTGAAAGCGGGCTTTCGATCAGTCGCCGGTTCCGGGCGCGGGAGAAAAAAATTTCTCGAATTTGCCTTCCATGCCCTCGAAATCCTTGGCGTCGGCCGGAGATTCCTTCTTCTGGGTGATATTCGGCCAACTCTTGGCATATTCGGTATTCACCTCGAGCCATTTTTCCAGGCCCGGCTCGGTGTCCGGCTTGATCGCGTCCGCAGGGCATTCAGGTTCGCATACCCCGCAGTCGATGCACTCGTCGGGATGGATCACCAGCATATTGTCGCCTTCGTAGAAGCAGTCTACGGGGCAGACTTCAACGCAATCGGTATATTTGCATTTAATGCAGGCTTCAGTGACGACGTAAGTCATCCAGGACTCCGAAAGAGGTGGCTCCGAAACGGGTCAGTTTTCAGTGGTTGGCGTAGCGCAGGAACACTTGGGCCGCAAGTCAAGCCAGGCGCCTGCCGCCATGCTTTCGAGGCCATTCCGCACGAAGCGAATTGCTCTGAACACAAATAGTTATTCCTGCCGGTCCTGCAAATCGAGATAGAGCACGCGCGCCGCGGCGGCATCGCCCCGCCGCTCCGCAAATCCGATCACCTTGAGAAGGCGAACGCTGCGATCGAGCCCGATCGTCAGCACGTCGCCGGTCTTCACACCGTGGCCGGGCGCCGTCTCCCGCACACCATTGACGCGAACATGGCCGGCCTCCACCAGCGCGGCCGCACTGGTGCGGGCTTTCACCACCCGCGCGTGCCACAACCATTTGTCGAGACGCTGGCGCTCCAAGCAAACACCAAAAACGATTTAGTCCTTGCGGCTGGCGGTGAGCTGTTCCCGGAGCGCCGCCAGTTTGGCGAAGGGCGAATTGGGGTCGATCGGGCGGTCGCGCTCGCGCGGGCTGGCGCTGGTGGCATATTGCCGGTGCGAGGGGCCGCTCTCCCGGCCGCCCTTGTCACGATCGCGCCCGCCTTTGTCGCGGCTACCCTTGTCGCGGCCGCCTTTATCGCGGTCGCCGCGGAACTTGCCCTTGTTCTGGTCCTCGGTCCTCGGCTTGCCCTCGAAGCGCTCGCGGGACGGGCGGCCTCTGTCCTCGCGCGGTTCGCGCGCGGGCGCGCCATCCGCTGCTGGAGCGGCGGCGACTTCGGCCGGCGCATCGGGGCGAGGCTTGCGGAAATCACGGTTGCGGTCGCGCCGTCCGTGCCGCCGCTGTCCGGGTTTGGCCGCTTCGCCCGGCTCGCTGGTCGCAGCTTCGCCGGCGACGGCAGGTTGGGCGCTATCGGCGGGGCGATCCGGACGGCGGTGCCGGTTACGGTCATGACGCTGCGGCCGGCGCTCTTCCGACCGGCCGACGGGCCGCCAGACCTCCACCAGTTCGGGCTCGACGGGTGCGGCGGCAGCGACTGCCTCTGCCGGCGCCGCATCGCCGGCGGCGATGTCAGCGGTGGCTTCGGCGGCCACCGGCTGCGGCGGCGCTTCGACCGCTGCGGGCTCAGTCGCAGTCGCAACCTCTGTTGCGGCCTCGGCCGCGGTATCTGTCGCGGCCTCGGCAACGCTCTCGGGTTCCACCTTCGCCTCGACCAAAGCAGGCGCGCCCGCGCCCGGTTCAGGCGGGCCCGGTTGCGCCGAGAACACGACATCGGGAAGCAGCGTCGCCGAGGATGCCGCGATTTCTTCGGCCGGCGGCGCATCGGCGGTGATCGCGGCGGTGACTGTCGTTTCGTCGGCCGCCGCTTCGGCAACGCTCTCGGCTGCTGCTTCGGAGGATGGTTCGGAAGATGCTTCCGCCGCACTTTCCGCAGGCGCAGCCTCAGCCGCGGGCGCTTCAACCGCGACCGGCTTCGGCGGCAACGGCGGACGGCGCTCCATGCGATACCCCAGCGCGCGCAGGATCGAGGCAAAATCCTCTCCGGCCGAGCCGGTCAGCGACGTCATCGCCTGCGTCACCACGAAGCCGCGGCCGTCGAATGCGCCGGTGGGCTTGGCGCCCGGCGAGGTTTCGCGCCACGCCAGCGCGGGGCGGATCAGATCGGCCAGACGCTCGAGAATATCGACCCGCACCGCGCGCTCGCCGCACTGGCGGTAGCCGAGCAAACGATAGGCGTCGCGCGCGAGCGTCTTGTCGACCGGGAACGAGGTGCGGCCCGAGCCGGCCAGATGCTGGGCGCCCGACAGCGCCGACAGGTCGACATTGTCCTCTTTCAGCGCCCACAATAGCGAGGCCAGCGCGCGCGCCGCCGGCTTCAGCAGTGGCGGGATGTAGATGTGATAGGCGCCGAAGCGCACGCCGTATTTGCGTAACGTGGCCCGCGACGGCTGATCGAGATCCTTCATCTCGGCCGCGATCCTGGCGCGCTCCAGCACGCCGAGCGCCTCGATCAGCTGGAAGGCGATGCCGCGCGCGATTCCGGTGACGTCCTCGGCCTTGCCAAGCTCGAACAGCGGGCCCAGCAGTTTCTCGATATGCGTCTTCAGCCACAGATCGAGCCGGGTCTGCACCGCTTCGCGCGGCGCGCCATTCAAACGCTCGTCGGCGATGATGCGAATGCGCGGATGCAGCGCATCGTCGGCCGCCATCAGTTTGGCCACCGCATCGCCGGTCCAGCGGATGGTGCCGTCCGACGTCAGCACGAACTGCTCGTCGGGCGCCGCGGCAAGCTTCTCGGCGCGCGCGTCGATCTCGCCGGCCAGCGCCTTTTGCGCGGTGGCCTGCAGGGCTTTCGCATCAGAGCCGGCCTCCGCCGCATCAGGCGCGAAGGTGAATCCGTCGAGGCGGCCGATCACATGGCCCTCGACGGTGACTTCGCCGGTCTTGCCGATTTCCGTATTCAAGACAGTGTTCTCCCGCAGGCGGCGCATCAATACACTGGTACGGCGATCAACGAAACGCTCCGTGAGCCGTTCATGCAGCGCATCGGACAATTTATTTTCAACATCGCGTGCGATTCCCTGCCAATGCTCGGGATCGGCCAGCCAGTCCGGCCGGTTGGCGACAAAGGTCCAGGTGCGGATTTGCGCGATCCGGCCCGATAGCGTGTCGATATCGCCATCGACCCGATCGGCCTGATCGACCTGGGCGGCGAACCATGCGTCGGGTATCCGACCCTTTTGCATCAGGAATCCGAACAAGGTCGTGACAAGTTCGGCGTGCGCGGCCGGCGCTATCCGGCGGTAATCCGGGATCTGGCAGGCATCCCACAGCCGCTCCACCGCGGCCGCGCCATGCGCCATGTCGCGCACATCGGCGTCGCGTGCCGCGTGATCGAGCACGCGCAAATCTTCGGCAATCGGCGCGCGGGTGAGCGCCTCGTGCGACGGCGACAGCGCCAGCGACACCTGCAAGCTGCCGAGCGAGGAGAAATCCAGCTTCGAATTGCGCCACTGCAATACCTTCACGCTCTCGAAGGTATGATTCTGCAGCGCGTTGACCAGTTCGGGCTCGAACGGCGCGCAGCGCCCTGTCGTACCAAAAGTACCGTCGCGCGTGGCGCGACCGGCTCGGCCGGCGATCTGCGCGAATTCCGACGGGTTGAGGCGGCGGAATTGATAGCCGTCATATTTGCGGTCGGAGGCGAAGGCGACGTGATCGACGTCGAGATTGAGCCCCATGCCGACGGCGTCGGTCGCGACCAGGTAATCGACGTCGCCGTTCTGGAACATCGCGACTTGCGCATTGCGGGTGCGGGGCGACAGCGAGCCCAGCACCACGGCCGCGCCGCCGTGCTGCCGGCGGATCAACTCGGCGATGGCGTAGACTTCATCGGCCGAGAACGCGACGATCGCGGTGCGCCGCGGCTGGCGGGTGATCTTGCGGTCGCCGGCGAATTCAAGCTGCGACAATCGCGGCCGGGTGACGATGGAAGCGCCCGGCAACAGCCGCTCGATGATCGGGCGCATGGTGGCCGCGCCCAACAGCAGGGTTTCGTCGCGGCCGCGCCGGTTCAGGATGCGGTCGGTGAAGACGTGGCCGCGTTCCAGATCGGCCGCGATCTGGACTTCATCGACCGCGAGAAACGACACGTCGAGATCCCTGGGCATCGCCTCCACGGTGGAGACCCAGAACCGCGGATTCTTCGGCTTGATCTTTTCCTCGCCGGTGACCAGCGCGACCGAATCCGCGCCCGCGCGATCGACGATCTTGTTGTAGACCTCGCGCGCCAACAGCCGCAGCGGCAGGCCGATGATGCCGGAGGAATGCGCCAGCATCCGCTCGATCGCCAGATGGGTCTTGCCGGTATTGGTCGGCCCGAGCACGGCGGTGACCCCGGCGCCGGGAACCCGGCCGTTGGCAAGCGTAGGCGGAGATGACGAAAAGGCCATGTTTTATTGGGTTTCTGCGTCGCTCGAGATTTACAATTGTGTCATAATGCGACGGCTGTGTGATCGCGGCTTAAGTTCCAGAACGAGTCCGGAACGAATCGCGCCCGAATCGGTGACTCCTGTGTATGTCCTGCTTCGTTCACCGCAACATATCGGGCAGATAGCGCGCCTGCGCACTAGATCAAGTTTGGTGCGGCCCGACAAGCGGTGGTTTGGCGGCGAGTTCCTTAAAAGTTTCGGGGTCAAGGAGTCGAATCAGAAGTGGAGCAGAGTCAAGGCGGGATTCTGTAGTTGTCGTCCCGGCCAAGCGAGCACTTGCGAGCGCGAGCCGGGACCCATACCGCGTGATCTATCGGTAGGGCGAGGTGGCTGACGCTTCCCTCAACAACTGAGACCTGTGGTTATGGGTCCCTGCTTTCGCAGGGACGACGGATGGATCAATTCGTCTTCGCCACGCGCGGTACTCTCTACCCGTCATTGCGAGGAGCAAAGCGACGAAGCAATCCAGTCTTTCTGCCGCTCGATGGATTGCTTCGCTGCGCTCGCAATGACGATCTCAAAATGACGATCTCAATTCGTCTTCGCCACGCGCGGCGGGGTGGGAGTGGTGATGAACTGGGTGGCTTCGAGCATCGCGACGCCGAGTGGGGTCGGGATCACCATCCGGAACGGCACCAGGACGCGGGTGCCGGCGACCGGCGCGAAGGCGATTTCCATGTTGCGCTGGGCGGACAGATATTTGATCACGGGTCGATCGGGGATGTAGCCGGCGACGGGCACGAAATAGAGCGCGCAGACCACAACCGGGCCCTGATAGCCCCTTTCGGCCTTGACGGTTTCCATGCGCTTGAAATCGAGTTTCAGGTCGTAGCGCATGCGGCCGTCGAAAATCGCGGTGCCGGTGCGGCAGGCGTCGGGGCCGAGCGGATCGGCGGCGCCGGGCACCCGCAGCATCGCTCCGGTCATCGGATCCAACACGCCCTTGCGATGCGCCTCCGTCACCGGAATGCGGTCCGGATCGACCGGCGGCTCCGGCTCGATGGCGTATTCCTTGATGGTGCCGTTGGCGAGCAGCATGCGGATGGCTTCGGTCTTTTTCGAGGTCGTGGTGGACGCCGAATAATTGGTCGCGACCAGCGCGCCGTTGACGACGCGGCCTTGCGCGGCACCGGCGCCGGAGCCGCTCGCGAAGGCTTTCAAAAGGCCCGAGGTGCCGCCGAAGGCGGACGCGGAAAACGCATCGTCCGAGATGTCGATGGTCCAGGCGCCCTTGCCGACGGGAATGCCGGCCAGCGTCGCCTCGTAATGCGCGTCCAGCCGGCCTTGCGCGAAGGCCGATGGCGTCGCCGGGGCCAGCCAGAACGCAAACCCGCAGAGAATCCCCAGCACCCGCAGCGCCGATGCGGCGAGCCGGGGCGGAAACATGCTGGGCGTGGTCACGAAACGGCGGTCCTCTGGGCAGCGAGAGCAGTCTATCATTTAATCAAAACAACCCGGCAGACAACGTGCAATCCCGCAATATCAGGCTTTCCCGCCTTTTAGTAATTCATCGGGCGCAAGGAACCATCAAGCATGGAACCATGATGTCGGGGCGAATACGCCGTTTATATGATCGCCTTTGTGATGGTAAGAGGCGCCAAACGCCCCTTGAAATCGGGCGTTCCCCGGGACCAAAACACCCCGCAAAACCTTGACGCCATGCGCCCCAGCCCCTATACGTCCGCGGTTCCCTGGATGGACATGTTTTTGACCCCTTGGCGCCGACCCCTTTTTGCGTGGACGGGAGCCGGGATGGAAGAGGATTTCTGAGCGATGTCGCGGCGTTGTGAACTGACGGCCAAGGGCCCCCAAGTGGGCCACCGAGTGAGCCACTCCAACATCAAGACCAAGCGGCGCTTCCTGCCGAACCTGTGCAACGTCACCTTCATTTCCGATGCGCTGGGGCGGAACGTGCGGCTGCGCGTCTCCACCAACGCGATCAAGAGCGTCGACCACCGCGGCGGCCTCGATGCCTTCCTGATCAAGGCCAAGGCCGACGTGCTGTCGCCCCGCGCCCTTGAGCTGAAGCGCGCGATCGAGAAGAAGCTGCCGAAGGCTGAGTTCGTGAAGAAGGCGAAGGCGAGCTGAGCTTTCGCTAGAGCCGGGTTTAGCGGTTGAGAGTTTTGGATGGCCGGGTCGAAAGACCCGGCTGTTTTTGTTTTTCGGTCCCAAACTGTCGAACCCAGGATGGGTTTGGAGTAGGCACGTTTTGGAATCGCTGCGATTCTTTTTTGCATTTCTAGGGTGTGCATGCCGTACTGTTCGCGTGCCGATTCGGCTGAAGACCTTATGCCCGCCCGCGAGCGTTCCGAATCTCCTGGCACGCTCCCCCTATCACTTGGAAGAACCATGGCCACGAAATCACTGCCGGTTTACACGACACCTGAAGCCTTCCTGTTTAGCACTCCGCCCTACGACGTCCTTAAGGTGACGGAAACCAATGTGGCGGAACTGGTAGTCAAAAGTTTAAGACTGGATGGATACTGCCCCTACTGCCAACAGCCGCGCACGTTCAGCCGTTCATCCGCACCGCAAAGTTCACATTGGCTTGCCGGCTACGAAAACGATGAGAGCCATTTGTACGGTGAGCTGCGGCTAACTTGCACCCGACACGACCATCATACCCTGCGATTTCACTTCTATCTCAATAAGGGAACGATTCAGAAAACCGGGCAATTCCCGTCATTCGCCAGCATCGCCTTCGACGAGAGTAAGAAATACAACAAGCTACTGTCCAAGGGCGACGCAGAAGAGTTTCACCGCGCAATAGGCCTTGCGGCTCACAACGTCGGCATCGGCTCCTTCGTATATGGAACGTGAATCCAAAAATGATCAGGTCAATCTATTTTGGCTATCGGTACGACGATCACACAAGGACCGAGGACATCGCCAATCTTCGGAAAATCGGAGCAGATTGCGATTTTTATCTAGTGCAGCCGAATCGTACTACCGGCACGCTAGAAGCAATAGGGCTCTAGAGTCTTACGCGCCCTTTGGTGTTAGTAAGGGGCCAATCATTGCGAGAGCGCTCGTTGGTGGTGCGCTAGTGGTTATCGTCAGACGCACTTTTTCAACGGGGAGCCATAGGTGGCAGCATTCGCGAAGCAGCTAAGTGGTTTGCGCCCGTTTTGTTGCTGTTTTCGTGAAGGCCTTTCGATTTCCATAGGGAACACCGGCGCACTTGAAGCGGTGGTAACTAAAGAGCTTGGCTGAAACTCAGCTGGCGGTGACGGGTCTCCGAACCAAACGGTATTGAATTAAGTCGTCAGCGTCGCGCGGCTGCGAGCTGTTCAATGCAGTAAGGACACGTTGCGCGTTCCCCTGACGAAACGGCGACGGGATGCGCACGAAGAGCAGCTTTGCATCGCAAGGACGGACAGGTGGAGTTGAAGTCCTGTTTCGGGTTGGCTCCCTCGAAATACAAAACCCTGATACAAAAGCAAATCAATCGCGGTCAAGTCCCGGTTGAGCGGTTCGCCGCCACGTGTTGCGAAGCTCCTGGTTGCATCGTCAAATCCCCGGATCCGTCCCACACGCGAGGCGACGTCTGCGCCGAACAATGCTCCCACCAGATTCGTAGCGCGAATGAGCGAAGCGAGATCCGGGTCTGTGTCGCGTTCGTTCCCGGATATCGTTTCGCTCATTCGCGCTACAATACTGACAACACGCACTTGCTGCCATCCTCGCCGGCAAGCGAGAAAGCTGCGACCCCCGATTTACCGCGCATTAACCATAAGGCCGTAACGGGTAAGGGGTAATCTGCTTCCAGCGGGAGGACGAGGCCATGGTCTCAGCCGTCAATAACAGCCTAAGCGTACTGGCTCCGCAGCAAGCGCAGCCGCAATCGCAATCCGGTTCTTCTTCGTCGAACGTGTCGTTCCAGCAGGCCGTCGATCAATATACCCAGGATACGACGAGCGGGGCCGGCGGCAACACCGGCAGCAGTGGTGGAACGACGAATGCGTCGCAAACGCTGAGCAGCGACCTGATGTCGTCCCTGCTGCAAATGCAGTCCTAGCGTCTCCGCTTCAGGGGTTTCATCCTTCGAGACGCATCGCGGAGCCTGTCATCGGGCGCATTCGCGCGACCCGTTGGCGATGCTCCTCGGAGCCTGACTGAAATGCAGCCAGCATTTTCAGGTTTATTTCCAACCGCGCTTTTTCGTCATGGCCGGGCATAGCCGTCCGAAGGACGGCGTCGCTTGCGCTCGCCTATGCCCGGCCATCCACGTCTTTCTTGACTTAAGCGCAGTAAGACGTGGATGCCCGGCATCGCAGACAAGTTTACGCAGTCTGCGCAAAGCAGACTGCTACGGCCGGGCATGACGAGCATAGCTAGAAGGCCCAATTCTATTGGCCGGGTTCGCGCGACCCGTTGGCTGATCGGGCTACCATACTGACTACACGCACTTCACGAAGCATGACGGCCATCATGGAACCGCGGGACGCGAAGCCCGCTCCGCCGATCGCGGCGACAAATTGACGCGATCACCGGCGCGCGGGCGGCCTTACCGATCTTTCATTGGAACCCGGATTGCAATCGTTCGCCTTCCACCTATCTGCCGTCCGCACAGGAAGCGACAGGGACACCATGAAGCAGTCGGAAATATTTCGTGAAAATGCCGAGAACTGCGCGCATCTCGCGGAGAGTGCGAACAGCGAACCGGCCTATCTTCGATTCAAGCGAATGGAGGCGGCGTGGCTGGCGCTGGCCGACGAGCAGGACTGGCTCGACGGCGAGGTTTCGCCCGCGAGCACTTTTCCCGCGCGCAAAGGCAACGGCGTGCGTTCGCCGGGCCGGAACGGCCCGACCGGGGTCGCTCAATCGGGGCGCGGGTGAGAGCAGATCCCATTCATGAAGATGCCGGCATGAAAATCCTGGCGCATCCCGAGAGCCATCTCGTCAGGCTGGACGACGGATCGAGCTGGCAGATTTTCCCTGCCGATATCGACACGACGCTGGCCTGGCTGCCGACCACGGAGCTGCGGCTGTTCGAGATCAACGACGAGATCGCCTCGCACGCGCTGGTCAGTTCCGACGACGGTACGCGGGTGCGGGTGCGCCCGCTCGGCGAGCGCTGGCCCGCGGACAAGGTCAGGAATGTCCTGAAGGGAGGGTGAGCCGCGGCGCCGGCGTTGCCTCCCGACCCGCCGCCATCGGGCGGCCTGGCCCGGGTTCTCCCAAGACTGTTCACAAACAAGTCTGTTCACAAGCAGGACTGTTCATATGACCAGGACCGTCCGTATGACTACCGCCGTATAACTACGGATATGGCGCGTTTTCGTTGAACCTTTGGCGCAGGTCGTGCGACAAAAAGACAGCCGGGGGATTTGAGGGGCCTCGGTGACGAACCAACGCCGCCGGGCGATCATACTCCGCTTGTGCGGCGTTGTGTTTTCCGGCTTTGGAGCAAGCGAGCCGAGATCGCCGTTCAAGCATCCGCCGCGACAGTCGATGCGTTGATTCCAGTCGTCGTCCAGCCCCCGCCGCAAAAATATTTCCCTTCGCAGCTCACCCAAATCACTTTTAAAACTTGCCCCGTCCTGTCCCGCAGAGGGGCGTTGGCCATCGTCACGAACGTTGGGGCGGGATGCGGTGGACGCGAACCACGCGACTGACGAGCGC
>Ga0073928_10005172_pt1 | contig 18505 bp, 16 predicted proteins | sample PaiPotPPA55metaG_FD_76969 | JGI IMG/M metagenome (GOLD analysis project Ga0073928, IMG submission 76969) | Iron sulfur acid spring bacterial and archeal communities from Banff, Canada, to study Microbial Dark Matter (Phase II) - Paint Pots PPA... ... | reverse complement strand
TGCCGGGACAATACGTCAACATCGCAGTTCCGAATTCGACTGCCATAAGGGCTTACTCCTTCGGCAATGAGCCTAACTCCGGGCACCTCATATTCTACGTGCGCCTCATCGAGGGAGGTGTCATGGGCGAGTATCTGCTGCGCCGCGCGCATCCGGACGACCGCTTGAGACTGCAAGGCCCCTTTGGTCGCTTTTTTCTGCGCGGTGAGCAAAGGCCGATGCTGATGATCGCCGGTGGGACAGGCCTGGCGCCGATGCTCAGCATTCTTCGTCATCTCGCCGCGGGTGGCGAGAAGCCGCCTCGAATGCTCCTGGTCTATGGAGCGAATCGTCCGTCGGATCTTTTCGGTCTCGGCGAGCTTGCACAGTTACAGGAGATGCTCGGCTGCTTGGAGGCGGTCGTTTGCGTGGCCACCAGAGAGTGCGGCTGGACCGGTCCGATCGGACTCGTAGGCGACGTCGCCGCTGCGCAAGATATCGAATTCGGGTCAGTCGACGTCTATCTCTGTGGATCACCGCCGATGATCGAACACGCCCAGACATTATTGATAACACGCGGAGCAAGACGCGAGCGAATCTTCGCGGAGAGATTTGTGCCCGCGCAACAATGAAAGCGCCGTACTCTCCAGATGCGTCAGGAGATGAACCAGATGACCGCCTCAGACGTGCTGATTCCACCGTCTCCGCAGAGCGAGACGAACTCAGTCAAGGATTTGATCGACGATCGGAGTGAGCAGCGCGTATTTCGCGTACACAGGTCGATTTACACCGATCCCGCGATCTTCGATCTTGAGCTCAAGCGCATTTTTGCGAAGACCTGGATCTTCATTTGCCATGAGAGTCAGCTGAAGCGACCGGGCGACTATCTTGCTACGGATATCGCGCATGAGCCGGTATTCGCCATGCGAACGGCAAACGCCGGCATCAATGTTTTCTTCGATGCCTGCGCCCACCGTGGTGCACGGCTGACTACGGGGCGTACCGGACATGCCCCAACTATTACGTGCCGTTATCACGGCTGGTGCTACAACACGGAAGGAAAGTGTATCAAGGTTCAATTCGAGAAATTGGGATGGCCGAATGGATTGCCCAAAGACTTCAATCCCAATTTGCGGCCGGTGCCACGCGTGTCGAGTTACAGGGGATTCCTTTTTGCCTCCCTCAATCCAGCGGTGGAATCGCTCGAGAGCTTTCTGGGTGAAGCCACATGCAAGGTAATCGATTTACTCGCCGACCAATCGCCCGATGGCCTCGAAGTGCTCGACGGCAGCATACGATATCGAATGCGGGCCAATTGGAAGTTCCAATGCGAGAATGGCGCGGATGGGTATCATGTGGCCGCCGTGCACCGGAATTACGCGGCGACAGTCAGTTATCGCGAGCAGCTCGGAGGGCCGTCCCGCGATCCACTGGAAAGCACCGAGGCGGGCCGCATCCTCAACCGCGCCGGGACAAACACCGGGAGCTACGACCTCGGCCAAGGACATATGCTGAATTGGTCGGATCGGGCAAATCCAGCCGCCCTGCCGCTGTATGAAAGGGAAGCGGAACTCCTCCAGAGGCTTCCGCCTGAGCATGTACGATGGATGGTGCGACGCGGACGCGTGTTCACTGGCTTTCCCAATTTCCTGCTCAATGATGTGGCTTCGACCAGCATCCGGGTATGGCGACCCGTCTTCGTGGACGAGACGGAGTTGGAGACCTGGTGCTTCGCGCCTGTCGGCGAGAGCGAGAAGGCCCGGACGGCGCGCATCCGAAAATTCGAGGACTTCTTCTTTCCGAGCAGCCTCGCCGTGCCCGATGATGTCTTCGCGATGGAGGGCGCGCATCAAGGCAACTCGGCAACAGATCTCGGATGGATCCGATTTGCGCGCGGCTATGCGACCTTCGCCGCAGGTGCCGACGAACCCGCCCGCAGTTTGGGCATGAAGCCCGTATCGAGTAATAGCCAGGGTGATAGTGAAACCGTCTTCAGCGGATTCTACCGCCGCTGGTTGAGCATGATGACGAATCACGAATAGCGCGGAAGAACGGGATAGGCCTGCGATAATGGCTGAGGCATCCACTAACGATCTTGTCGCGCGAGCGACATCCCTTCTCAATTTGGAAGCGGCGCTTCTGGATGATCGACGCTGGCATGACTGGCTCGATCTTTACACCGAAGACAGCATGTTTTGGGTTCCGGCATGGGTCAGCGATGAGGCTTGGACGACCGATCCGAAGCGTCAAGTCAGTCTAATCTGGGCCGATCGCCGCAACCTGGTCGCGCGCGTCTTTCGCGTCGAGGGAGGTGATTCCTACGCGTCGATGCCGCTGCCGCTGACCGTTCATCTGATCACCGGCATCGCCGTGACGTCGTCGCTCGGGGATATCGCGGAGGTGCGAGCAAATTGGCTCGTCCATGGTTTTCTGCGCACCTCGGGTGCGATCCTGCGCGCCGGCAGATACGAGTACGGGCTCCGGCAGATCGGCGCGGATCTGAAAATCGCCAAAAAGAAGATTTTTATTCACGACGACCCGATCACGGGCGCAATCGACTTCTATAACATATAGCCTCACCTGCGGGGTTTCATGAACAGGTGTTGCGCTCGATCGATGTGCTCGGCGAGAAGGTGATTCCGCGATTCGCGAGCTAGGCTATCGAAGTCGGATCAGACGTTGACCGACCAAAGCCCCTTCGTCTTGGATCGATCGAATTCCACGCCGGTACCGGGTCCGTGAATGACGCAGGCCTTGCCGCCTTCATAGCGAACGCCGGTCGCGGGATCATTCAGGATGCCGAGCGCCCCGTATAGTTCTCCGATCATGGGATCGAGCGCCATCGCGCAGTGGATCGCGACCGCCGTTGCCAAGGCCCCTTCATTCATTTGCCCGACCACGTAGGGCACGCCATGATTGGATAGCATCCGGCCAACCTTGACCATCGCAACTGCACCGCCGGCCTTGGCGATCTTGAGATGAGCAGAGATGCGTCCGCCATTGGCGCAGAGCCGCTCAACGTCGGTCCAGCTCTGCAGGCCTTCGTCGAGCATGATCGGGACGTCGGTCTCTCTCGCTAGGGTCTCGAGTGCCTCCCAATCGCCAGGCGTCGTCGGTTGCTCGATGTAATCGAATCCAATCGGGCGCAGCTTCGCGATCGCGGCCTTCGCCTGTCCGATCGTCCACGCACCATTAGCATCGACGGCAAGGTGAATTGAGTCGCCGAACCGGTCCCGCAACCAGGCGAGGCGGGCATAGTCATGCTCGAGCGTGCCGATGCCGATCCTGACCTTGATGGAGCGAAAGCCCTGCGCGACGTAGCGCTCGGCGTTGGCGCGCATATTTTCGTCGCTGCCCCAAAAAACGCATTGGTTGCACTCGACCCCCCCTCGCCACTTGCCGCCCAGAAACTCAGCTGCCGTCACGCCGCGCGCCCGCGCAACGCCGTCGACCAATGCGTTCTCGATGGCAGCCCTCGAGATCCTCGGTGCTTCTGCACGGATTGTCGGCAACGTCTCTAAGATTTCCGCCCAGGACCGAGACCAGTCGATCGCCTGCACCAGAGCGACGATCCCCGGAGCCACCTGCTCCTCGGCCGTGTGCGTGATGAAGGCGATGTTGGCGCGGACCTCGCCAACACCGACGTGTCCTTCTGCATCCTCGATGCGCAGGTAATATTCGTGCAAAGCGCGAACCAGACCGGAGGCGGCGGTATGGACTTCCTCTCCGGGTGGATAGGTCAGATGGGATTCTGACAAGACGATGTTCGTGCTGGTCATGCGGTGCGCTCCGCGCCACTGTCGAACTCGATCTTCCGCTTTGGATGATCGGCTTGCAAGGAGCTTGGCTCCCGAATTGCAATCAGGAGCGGCCGGCAAGTTGTCTCGGCACCGCTTGCGCGCCGCTCTAATGGTATACTAGTATATTCGCGAATTTTTGCGGCACAGCGCTGGGCCCGCGTGGGTCTTGCTAAAACAATTGCGCGTGATTCAAGGTGGTAGATGTGAGCGTTGCCGCAACAACTCGATGCATCTACTCAACGGCGCCGATTTGCATCGGCGCATACCGCGCATTGACCGCACCTGTTTCCCGGATCAATGGCATAGAGGATCGCGAACGCGGCACTCGTGGCCGATGCGCGCTCGAGCGGATGCCGTTCGGCATGCGCGGCTTGCAATCGGCAAGACTAGGGATTTGAATTGCGAGTGAGAGGGGCGGCACGGACCCTAGTAAAGGCCTTTGTCAATCGAGAGCGGACAATCAGCGAGGCCAGCTCCCGTTGAGCAGGTCGGGACGTAGCGCAAAGGGAGGACAACTATGAAGAGGTTCGTCAGAGCTGGACTGATTGCCACCGCGATGGCCTTGTCGCTCGGCTTTGCGGCAGGAGCGTATGCGGAGGAGCGGATCGTCGTTACGGTCTACAGCGGCATATGGGGCACAGCGCAAGGCGCCTGCGTCCTGGAGCCGTTCAGCAAGGCCACGGGCATTACGGCAGTGCCGGAGCCAGCGATATCCTCGGTGGCGATCACGAAGCTCATCCAGCAGAAGGACAATCCCGAGATCGACGTCACGTGGCTGGATGGCGGCCCCTCCGAGCAAGCTTGGGGCGAGGGCATACTCGATGCCATCGACCCCGGCGCCATCCCCAATCTGAGCGGCGTGGCCGATAAGGCCATTTACAAGACCAAGGATGGAAAAATCTATGCGCTCGGCACGGGCTATTACGCCACTGGCCTCTTCTACAACACAAAAGAAGTGAAAGAGAGGCCGACCTCATGGTTCGACATGTGGAAGCCGGAATATGCGAACCGCGTGATTTTCATGTCTCCGGTTCTCGCGAATTTCGTTCCCACCTTCATGTATATCAACAAGTTGCTCGGCGGCAGCTCGACAAATTTCGAGCCGGCGATCGAGAAATTCAAAACACTGAAGGTTTCCTCCTATTACGAGTCGACTGGCACCGTGCAGGCATCGATTCAAAGCGGCGAGGCCATCATCGGCGCGCATTACATAAACGCGATCTGGTCGGTGAATGACCAGAACGTGCCGGTCGTGCCTGTGGCGCCCAAGGAAGGGGTTCCCGCTGGCGACATTCGCGTGCATCTGGTCAAGGGTACGAAGCACAAGCAGGCGGCCCTGAAATTCATCAACTTCGCAGTGAGCAAGGACGCCCTCACTTGCCTCGCCGAGCACCTTTATATCGGCCCGACGCTCAAAGTGGCGCCGAAGCTGAGCGAGAAGGCCAAGGAGCGCATGCCCTGGGGCGCCGGGGGGTCCCTCGCCAATCTCATCGTTCCTGATTGGAACGAGGTGAATGCCAAGCGAGCCGAAATCATCGACTTGTGGAACCGCCGGGTGGTAGGCAAATAGGTTTGAGGACCTGGCATTGAGCGCGGCGGAGGTATGAGCGACGACTTCATCGTCGTCGACCGGCTGGCAAAGCAATATGGGCCGGTGACGGCGCTGGCCGGTGTATCGTTCAACGTCCGCCGCGGCGAGTTTCTCTCGATGTTGGGCCCGAGCGGTTGCGGCAAGACTACGCTGTTGCGTGCGATCGCCGGCTTCGTCGAGCCCAGCTCGGGTGAGATCCGCATCGACGGCAAGGTGATGAACGCCGAGCCGCCCAATCGTCGGCCGGTCAATACCGTCTTTCAGAACTACGCTCTCTTTCCGCACATGACAGTGTGGGAAAATGTGGCTTTCGGGCCACGCCGGCGAGGTGTACCCCGCGCGGAGATGGCGCGCCAGGTCGACGAGGTGCTAGCCATGGTCGGCATGGAGGGCTTCGGCGACAGATACCCGCGGGCGCTTTCGGGCGGACAGCAGCAGCGCGTGGCATTAGCGCGAGCGATCGTCAATCGCCCGCGCGTCCTTCTTCTGGACGAGCCCTTGGGCGCGCTGGACCTGAAGTTACGCAAGCGCATGCAAGTGGAGCTCAAGCGGCTGCATGAGCGGCTGGGGCTCACCTTTATTTACGTGACCCATGATCAGGAAGAGGCACTCGCCATGTCCGATCGGATCGCCGTGATGAAGGACGGCGAGATCGCACAGCTCGGGACGGGCGAGGAGATTTATCGAGATCCGGTCTCGCGCTATGTCGCGGATTTTATCGGCGAGGCGAATCTGATTGATTGCGTGGCCGAGGCCGGCGGCGGCGTCCGGCTGGCATCCGGCGGCCTCGCGCTCCCCTATTCGAGCGGGGCTGCGGGCGCGACCACCTTGATGGTGCGTCCCGAAGATATCCAGGTGGGCGATCCTCGCGCGGATGGCGGTGTGGTCTCGGTCTCGGCCACAGTGAGGGACAAGATCTTCATCGGCCAGAGCTGGCGCATTTTTGCAGTGCTGGAAACCGGGCAAGAGATCACAGTCCAGCCCGGTTCGAGCGACGAGGCAGAGCGCCTCGCCCGCGGCGCCGTGACCGCATTGTGGTGGCCCCGGGAGCGCGGCCGACTTTTGGCGCAATGACGCGCCCGCATTCCAGGTGCTGAGGCCCAGCCGATGCGCATCGGACGCTTTGAGACGATTCTTCTGCTGGGCGGCCCGGTCCTGTTCCTTCTCGTGTTCTTCATCGCGCCATTCTTGCTCATGACGGTCGCGAGCCTACAGCAGAAGAGTGGGACATGGACGGCTGCGCACTACGTCAAACTTGCGACCGACGACTACTACTGGAAAATTCTGATCGAGACTTTCAAGATCGGCCTATGGGTCGCGCTCGTCACTTTCGTGATGGGCTATGCTCTCGCCTATTACATCACCTTTCACGTGAAGAGCCAACTCGTTCGACGCGTCATCTACATCGTTGTCGTGACACCGCTCTTCACCAGCAATATCGTGCGCTCCTTCGCCTGGATCGTGATGCTCGGCCGGCAGGGAATAGTGAACGAGACGCTGCAGGCGACCGGCATCACCTCGAGTCCGCTCTCGCTGGTCTACAGCAAGGCCGGCGTTGTCATCGGCCTCAGCTACGTCCTCCTACCCTTCATGGTGCTCACGGTCTCGAGCATTCTGCAGAACTTGAACCGGTCCTTGCTCGAGGCGGCACGCGATTTGGGCGCAAGCCCGCTCATCGCATTCCTGAAGATCACCTTTCCTCTGAGTCTTCCCGGCGTGATTGCGGGCTCGCTGATGGTGTTCACGCTGACCGTCAGCGCGTATGTCACACCGAGCGTCATGAGCGGCGGGCGCTTCAACGTAATGTCCATGCTGATTTACCAGCAGTACATGGTGTTCTTCGACTACAACTTCGGCGCAGCGCTCGGCATACTATTGATGATCACGACGCTACTGGTGATCGGAGCCTACGTCATGGCGCTCGAACGGCGAGCGCGTGCGGCGGGTTGAGCGCGTCTGACATGCGCAGAGAAGGCGAATTCCTTGGTCGACTGGCAATCGCCGCGGCGAGCTGGGCCGTCGTCGCTTTTCTCGTCGTGCCGCTTGTTGTGGTGATCGGAGTTTCCGTAACAAAGACCGATTTTCTCAAATTTCCGCCGGAAGGATTCTCGCTCAAATGGTACGCGGCGCTACTCAATGATCGCAGCTATCTCGACGCATTCTGGCTAAGCGCCGAGCTCGCAATCGCATCGACCGCGGCCGCGCTGCTGCTCGGCGTTCCCGTTGCGCTGGTGATCGCGCGAAAGCGCTTTCCGGGTGCGCAGGCGATCAACGCCATGTTTCTTTCGCCTCTGGTGCTGCCCAATATCGTTATCGGCGTGGCGATCCTTCAGTACGCTTCCCTCATGGGATTCGCGCGCGGCTTCTTCGCCCTCTTGGTCGGGCACATCGTGATTGTGGTCCCCTACGTGATGCGCACGAGCCTCGCCTCGCTCGCCGGAATTGAGGCGGTTTACGAGGAGGCTGCACAGGATCTCGGTGCAACGACACTTGAGACGTTCTTTCTGGTAACGCTGCCGCAGATCAAGCCAGGTGTCATCGCGGGCAGCCTCTTCGCTTTCATTATTTCCTGGATCAACGTCGAGGTCAGCATCTTCAACTCAACCACACTGCAGGTCACGCTGCCGGTTAAGATCTTCAATTATGTGCAATTCACGGTGGATCCGCTGATAGCAGCGGTGTCGGCCGTTACGATTTATGTGGCAATCCTGGCGGTCGTTTTGCTGGATGCCGTGATAGGCGTCGAGAAAGCCGCTACGGGCACCTGACGAGCGCGCGAGGCACGCCGCCTGCGTTTGGAATCGGAGCGCATGGAATGATCCAGAGCGACACCACCAAGCCCCATTTGCATTTCTCCCAAAAGGAATTCGCGAGGCGCAAAGCTGCCATGCTGAAGGCAATTGAGCGCGAGCGCCTCGATGGGCTCCTAATATTTCGACAGGAGACAATGTATTGGCTGACGGGCTACGACACCTTCGGCTTCGTGTTCTTTCAGTGCTTGATCCTCGACGCTCATGGCGGAATGAAATTGCTGACACGCTTGCCCGATTTGCGCGTCGCACAGTTCACGTCCGTAGTCCGCGACATTCGCGTCTGGAAGGACGGCGAGCATGCCGATCCCGCTTCCGAGCTTAAATCGCTGCTCGCGGAGTGCGGGCTGCAAGGCAAAACTTTGGGCATCGAATGGGAATCCTATGGGCTCACGGCGCGCAACGGTCGGCGTGTGGACGCGGTTCTGGCCGGCTTCTGCAAGCTCATCGATGCAAGCTTCCTCGTCAGCAAGCTCCGCCTTGTGAAAAGCGGTGAGGAGCTTGCGTGCGTCCGCAAGGCTGGCGAGCTCGCGGACATGGCGCTCGAGCAATGCTACCGTCTCGCCGTGCCAGGTGCCTGGGAGGGCGACATCATCGCTGCCATGGAAGGCGTGATGTTACGGCATGACGGCGATCCGCCTGCCAATGAAAATATCATCGGCTCCGGTGCGCGCTCATTCATGGGACGTTACATTTCCGGACGCAGGCACCTCGATCCGGACGATTCTCTTCTGGTCGAATTCGCTGGCGTATACCGGCACTACCATGCAGCCTTGATGCGTGTTCTCCGTGTCGGCAAGCCGATCCCATTGCAGGTCGAATTGCACAACATAGCCGTGGACGCGCTGCGTGCCGTCCAGGAAGCGTGCAAGGTGGGGCGGCCGATCGGTGACCTCTATCGGACTTTCGAGGAATCCGTCCGGAGGTCCGGATATCTATTCGGCAACGACAAGGGCCTGAGCTACTCTGTCGGCTACAGCCTGGGCGCTACGTTCGCACCGAATTGGATGGACTATCCCCTGCTTTACGCTGACAACGCCACGCTCATCGAAGCGAACATGGTGTTCTTTATGCACATCGGCTTGCGGGACGACGCCCGCGGTTTTGCCGTGACCCCCGGCGAGACGATCATCGTCAGAGAGAACGGCGTCGAGCGTCTCTCTAAGGATTCGCTTGAGTTTCGAATCAACGCCTGACCGTGCTCACGTCCGGCGCGTGGCATGGCGCGCCGGACACCGAGATCATTTCGCCGCGGTCACCATGATCTCCACCAGGACCTCTGGACGCGCCATTTCCGCGCGCACGCAAGCGCGCACGGGTGGATTCTCGGGATCGACCCAGGTATTCCAGATTGAGTTCATGTCGGCGAAGGCGGACATGTCCTTGAGCCAGATCTGAGCCTGCAGCAGCTTCGATTTGCTCGTCCCGGCCTCCTTTAGATAATGGTCGATCCGATCAACAATCTGCTTTGTCTGCCCCTTCACGTCCTGCTTGGTATCGGCTGCGGTCAGGCCGCACACGTAGACGGTATCGCCATGAACCACGCAGCGGCTCATGCGCGGACCAGGCGGCTGGGTGATGTCGAAGCGCCGGACAGTCATCGGATTCTCCTGTGATTGGTCGATTTAGACGCGGTGAAGACCTCATGCGTGGTGCAGCAATGCCTTTCGAAAGGTCTCGCGGCAAACCGCGCCGTCGAGGTTGAGCTTGACCTTCGGTGGATCCGTCGGCTTCACTCGAAGCAGGACGAACGCCGTGGCATTGCCCTCGCGCAGGATGCGAGCACCCTCCGCGATATCCGCCTCGCTCGCGACACTGCGCGTCAGCTTGATCCCCGATCCCTGCGCAATTGCCTCCAGATTGACGCCGAGGCTTGTGTGCGAGACCTGATATCCGGTTTCGCCGTAGTGGCCGTTGTCGACGCAGAGAATTGATAGATTCGGCGGATTCATGACTGCGATCGTCGCGAGCGCGCCGAGGCTCATCAGGAGCTCGCCGTCGCCGGTTGTCACCAGAACGCGCTTGTCCGGACGCGCGAGCGCCAGGCCGAGACCGATCATGCACGCGGCTCCCATGGCGCCGGCGAGCCCATAGAAGTTTGCGCCGCTGTCGGTGAGCGCGGAGATGTCGTACACCGTGCCGGCGAGGCCGGCGATGTGCAGAAAGTCCTGTTGTCGCCCGATCAAAGCCGGCACCGCCACGCGGCGATCGAGCACGAAACGTGGCGCCGCCGGTTTCGCCGCGTCCGACGCCATCGATTTGGACTCCATTCCTCTCTCCTCAGAACTTCTTGGCGCCGATCAGCTTCTGCGTGAGCAGAACCGCAACGGCCTGTCCTCCTTGAAAAACCATCGTAATTGCCGCCTCAATCGTCGGAATGACGTCTTCAGGGCGCTCCGCGCGCAGGCATATCACACCCATTGCGGTCAGTACCGGTTCGACTGCCTGCCCCATCGCGAACTGCCAGGAGTTGCCCTCGCCGTATTCGCCGCGCATGGAGACCAACGTCAGAAAGGGAAAGCGTGACCCCTTGATTAACGACAGCATGTTGATGCAGTTGCCGACGCCGCTGCTCTGCATCAGGAGCACGCCTCTGCGACCGCCGAGATCGGTTCCGGCGAGCATTGCCACGCCCTCCTGCTCTGTCGTCAGCCTGACGGAGTGAACGCTGGGATCGGCGAGTGAGCGCGAGATGAGGACGGAATGCCCGGCATCGGGAACATAGGCGAATTGCGTGATATCGTGGCGGCGGAGCTCGTCATAGAGTTCGTCCTGCCACCGTGCCGATCCGCTCGTCCCGCTTTTGGATTCCATGCAGTTCCTCTCGATCTTGGCTGGCAATCACTCCAGCATGGACCGGCGGGCCGGCCACAGCAATGCTCGTACGGCGCCGGTGCAGCGTCAGGGGGCATGGGAGCGCTCGGGGTCACTGGGCGGTAGCAGCGACCGGAGGTAATCATAGATTTTCGACTCGATGAAGACACCGTCCCGCTCCGACCTGCGTCGCGCCGCATAACGCTGGTCTCCAGGCAGGCGCGATACGCCGACGGACATCAGCCGTGAGAATAGCTCGTCCACGCGCGCAGGGAAGGCGGCGCCAGCGGTCACCGACGGATCCAGCAGAATGATTGATTGTCCTGCGTTCGAGGATTCGGCGCCGAAAATCTGCGCCGAGCGATCCTCGAAGCCGAAACGCCCGGCGGTGAGCGCCGCGGCCAGGATTTCGACCATTGCCGCGATCGCACTCCCTTTGTGCCCACCAAAGGGCAGCAGCGCCCCGCCCGCCATTATCGCTTTGGGATCGGTCGTCGAACGACCCTCGGCGTCGATGCCGACATCCTTGGCAACGGCGTGGCCATCTTGCGCCGCCAACATGACTTCACCCATCGCGGTGACGCTGGAGGCCTGGTCCCATACCATCGGTGGCGCATTCCGCCTCGGACAAGCGAAAGCCATGGGATTGGTGCCCAAGAGCGGCTTGGTTGCGCCCCAGGGTGCCACGCGAGAGCGGGTGTTGACGAAGGAGAGCGCCAGAAGGCCGGCCGCAGCGAACGGCTCCACGTCCGGCCACAACGCCGCGAAATGATGCGAATTGCGAATTGCGAGAAGCGCAATGCCGTTGCGTTTCAGTTTCTCCAGCAGAAGAGGTCGGCTCGCCGCGAGCGCGATCTGGGAGTAGCCGTTGTCGGCGTCAGTCGTCACTACACCCGGCGCGGTATCGGTAACCTTGGGCACGGAAATTCCATTGACCCATCCGCTCCGCAAGGTGCCGATGTAGCCGGGGATGCGAAAAAGTCCGTGACTGCGGGCGCCATCCCTCTCCGCGCCCGCCACCACGGCTGCTACGATGCGCGCGTTCTCACCGGACATACCGTTCGTGGTCAGTACCCGCGCGACGAGATCCTCGAGCGCTTCGGTTCGCAGATTTATCTTCATCAAGGCGCCCTGGAGTTCCTATCACAGCATTCTGCGGCCACTAAGTCTTATACTAGCCGTGCGATTAGGCCCGCAAGCGACGCAGTTGCCGCGGGCATCATCGTCTCGGAACCTCGGTCTGGAATTGCATTCTTGCCGATATCAGCAGGATCATGAGTCCGCCGATGGGGACTGGGGCGCAATAGGGCGCTGCGGCGGGATACGCCCTCTGCGGTCAGCGCCCGGGCCACGATCGATCAAAATCGATGCAGACTGTAGGGCCGGAGATCGAAGTTGACCTTCTGATTGGTGACGAGGCTCGCGATCAATCGGCCGGTCGTGGCTGCGAAGCTCATTCCGCGGTGGCCGTGCCCAAAAGCATAAAAGGCGTTCTCCACTTTTCCAGCTCGATCGATGACAGGGATGGAATCCGGCATGGCTGGCCGGTTTCCCATCCACTGGGTAGCGCCTTCGGCATTGAGATGCGGAAAAATCGCACGCGCCTTCTCCACTAGGCGGTCGGCGCGCGCATAGTTCGGCGGGGCGCCAAGACGCGCGAGCTCGACCGTACCCGCGATGCAGAGGCCAGCCTGCATCGGGACGATGCCAAATCCGCGCGAGGGGATGGTCAGGGAGCGCCGCAACTTGACGCCGGAATTGGGCAGCATCACGTGATAGCCGCGCTCGCTCTCCAGCGGCACCCGGTCTCCTAGGCGCTGGCAGAGCGTCCGCGACCAGACGCCGGCGGCAACCACCACGCCGCGCACGGGAATGCGCCTGCCGTCCGCGAGCTTGACGGCATCGACGCGGTTTCCGCTCCGCTCGAAATCTACGACCTCGCCTTTCACCATCGTGCCGCCTTCGCGCTGGAGCAGTGCGGCGAAGGCCTGCAGCAGCTTCGGCAAGTTGGAAACGAACGTGCGTCCCTTCATGATCGCGCCATAGGTGAAGCGCCGGTCGATCTCCGGCTCCTCCGCGTGCAAAGCGTCCGCGTCGAGCAGATCATAGACGCCGCCACCCTTGATGCGGAGATCCCCATATTTCCTTTCTTCCTCGTCGAACTCTTCCCGCGAGACGAAGAGCCGGATGCACTCGGTATTCGTGATCGTGTCTTCTGCACAAGCGGCCTTGATAAGCGGCTCGTAATCGAAGTGGATGAGCTCGCAGAGCTGCGTCAGCGCGGCGGCGACCTCCTCCATGCGTTTGCGCCGCGACGCCCGAACGAAGCGCAGGAGCCACGGCGTGAGCTCTGGCAGATTGCGCCACCGAATCGCCAGGGGACCCAGTGGGTCAAGAAGCCATCGCGGCACGGAGAAGATAACGCCCGGCACCGAAAGCGGGATGACCTCGCCGATCGCGAATTGACCGCTGTTGCCGTAAGAGGCGGCGCGTTTCATGTCGCCGGGATCGATGAGGACCACGTCCTGTCCTGCCCGCCTTAGGTGAAGCGCGCAGCAGAGTCCGACGAAACCTCCGCCAACGACAGCGTATGGCACCTTATCGCGCGATGAATCCGGGTTCATGTCGATCTCATTCCAAGGTTTTGCGTCGGACGACGAGCGAACACCCCCAAGCTCGTGAAGGCAAGTAATGATACTAGTGTACTTTCATCCGGGGGATTGTGCCGCGTGCGCTGTCGTGGCACAAGCGCGCACTAGGCCCGGAAAAACGCCCGATCCATGCTCCTGGCGGGGTGTCCTCTGTAGACTATCGCCGAGGTCCTGCAGAACCCTTGGCTAGGAGACTATGGCGCCTGCCGGCAGGACCGCCGCTAAGCTGGATTTCACTTCGACCAACACAATACCGGTGGCGCGCAAAGCGGCGGAAACCGTCTCCGCGACCGCATGCTCGTTTTCGATTACATAGGTCGTGCAGCCAAACGACCTCGCGACAGCAGCGAAGTCGGGACCGCTGAGATCGGTAGCAGAAGGGCGGCCAGGAAACTCGCGCTCTTGATTAACTCTGATCGTCCCCAGAGACCGGTTGTTGGACAGGAATACAGAAATCGAAAGTTTCCGCTCGACCGCCAAGGCGAGTTCGTTTCCGGTCATCATGAAACCGCCATCGCCGACGACGCACACGATCTGTCGGCCCGGCTCGCGCATGGCAACCGCGATGGCGCCGGGAACGCCGAAACCCATACAGCCCGTGACCGTCGCAAAGAGCCGCTGTGGCGGACGGAAGAGGAAATAGCGGTAGAGCAGCGCCGCCGAAATGCCGGCATCGGGAACGATGATCGCGTCATCCTGGACATTGGCCGCCAGTGCCGCGATCACGTTCCCGAAAACCACGCCGTCCGCCGCGCGCCTCGGACGCCAGGCCGAAAGTCCCGCATTGATCTTGTGCAAGCGGTCGATCCATGCATTGCGATTAGGCGTTTTCGACGCGAGATCGCATTCCAGCAGCTTTTCCAAGAAGGACGGCGCATCGCAGATCATTCCCACATCCGGACGGAAATGTTTTCCTACAACGGCGCTATCGTCATAGACGTGCACGAGGCGCTGCCGCGGCCATGGCGATCGGGGAAAGTCGTAACCCTTGGTCGTGAGGTCGCCGAGCCGGGTCCCGAGCGCCAGGATGAGATCGGATTCGTCAAACGCGGCGAGCTGCTCGCGGCTGTTGCCCACACCGAGATCGCCAGCGTAGAGCCGATGATCATTCGGGAAGAGATCGTGACGGCGGAAGCTGACTGCGACCGGGACGGAAAATCTCCGCGCGGCCTCCATCAGAAGCTCCCGGCCCCGGCCTCCAGCGAGGCCGCTGCCGGCAATGATGAGCGGCCGCTTCGAGTCCTGGAGGAGAGTCAAGGTCTCATCGATCCCGCCACGGTTCGGCGCCGTAAGGGCACGCGAGGCTGGCCGCAGCGTGGGCATTTCGACGGGAAGCGCGAGGATATCTTCCGGCAGCGAAATGATCACCGGGCCGGGTGTGCCGCCGATGGCGACGTTGAAGGCGCGCGCAAGTACCTCTGCCATCCGATCGGGATCGATTATCTCGGCAACCATCTTTGCGATGTCGCCGAACATCTTGCCGTAGTCGATTTCCTGGAAACCATCCCGGCGTAGGTTCTTGCGCGGGACTTGCCCGATGAAGACGATAAGCGGTAAGGCGTCTTGCTGAGCGGTGTGAATGGCGATTGCGGCATTGGTGGCGCCGGGGCCTCGGCTGACCAGGCAAATTCCCGGCTTTCCCGTCAGACGCGCATCCGCCACCGCCATGAACCCTGCGGAGCCCTCGTGACGGCACGTTACCGTCTCGATCGAGCTATCGAGAAATGCGTCGAGGACGGGTAGGAAGCTCTCGCCGGGCAGGCAGAACACCCGGTCGATTCCATTTACCTCGAGCATCGAGACGAGGATCTGTGCCGCGGTCCTCAGTTTCCGCTTCTCCAATTTGGCGAGCAATGCAAGAACGCCGACACAGTCTTAGCCGTCATACCCCGGCCGATGCGCGGCCCTCTCGTGATAATCGATCATGGTCAGGAAATCGAACACCGGCAGACCGGTCGCATCCTGTATTGCCTTCGCGTAGGGCGGTAGCATCGAACATTCGATCAGGAAAGCGCCCAGTTCAGGCCGCTCGCGCATCATCCGCTGTGCGACCCCGACCACTTCGACCTCTAGCACCTCGGGATCGAGCTGAACGCAATCTCCTGTGACGCTGGAGCCAAAGACCGGCTCCTCCCGCATCCCCTTAATGAACACTTCGCGTTCGGCGGCGAGCCCGGTCATCTCGAGCACTCGATTGCCGAGCGCGCCGGCATTGGCGCAGATGACGCCGATCGGCCGATTGCGCCCGATGCACGCGGAGATGAAGGGAAGCTGCAGGAGGCTCGAAAGGTAGACCGGCACCTTCACGGCCTTGGCAACGGCGTCCTGGTAATTGACGAAATAGCCGCAATCGCTACTGATGCCCTTGACCCCCTGGGCTTCGAGCGCCTTCGCAGCCTCGATCACTGTCGCCTCGAGCGCGGGATCGCCGCTGAAGACACGTGCGGATGTTGCTTTGGGCACCGTCCGGAAGAGAACGGGGTAGTCATAGCTGGTTGCGTTGCCGACGTCGCCGGGTACGAACGGGCCCTTGTAGTCCAGCAAGAGAATCCCGACTGCAAAGCCGCCGGCTTCGGCGCTCGGTTGGCTCGTATAGACGGGCATTGCTTTCTCCTTTGCAGGGGCTCGTTCCGGGCGGCTTAATAATATCCGATGTAGCGCTCGCGATGAGTAGCGGCCTGAAGATAATCGATCATGGTCACGAAATCGTAGATGGGCAAGTCGATGGCTTGCTGCATGGCGCGTGCATAGGGCGGCAGCATCGAGCATTCGAGGACGACGGCGCCCAAATCGGGATGCTCCGACCGCAGCTTCCGCACCACGTCGACCGCCTCGGCGGTGATGAGGTCCGAATTGAGCGTCCCTTTTCCCTGCAAGACCGCCGACTTGAATTCACTCTGGTCCTGCATCCCCCGAATGATGATGCGATTGGTGATGGCCAGGTCCGGGCGTTCAAGGAGCGCAATGGGGACAGACGCCGCATCGGCGGTAACGATCGCAATCGGACGTGCGGGATCGAGCGTGCGCGCGATCATCGGCAGCTGCATCAAACTCGAGAGGCAGACCGGGACCCGGACGGCCTCGCGCACGTCGTCTTGGAAGAATGCAAAGTGGCCGCGATCGCTGCTGATCCCCTTCACGCCCTGTGCCTCGAGCGCGCGAGCAGCCTCGATCACGGCGCCAGCGAATTTCCGCACGCCGCCGGCGCAATCGGCGGCGGAGAGGCCGGGGACGGCATTATAGAGGACCGGGTACGCGTAGGTGCCGGCATTGCGGACGTCGCCGGGGATGAAGGGTATACGGGATTCGAGCACCAGGATTCCCACAGCGTGCCCATAGGACTCGGCAAAAGGCCTTCGCCGATGTAGCGCCATGGATCGAGCCTTCCCTGAGAAATAGGTGTACTATTTTACGCGACAGCAGCGACGGTTCGCAATCTATCTCACTAGCGTGGGGATCCGAGTGCGTGTCCGCCACCATTTAGTGTGAGGGTGAGGGATACTCGCCAGCCGAGCAGGCGCTCGACACGGAAATTCGGTCGCAGTGGAATTTGAGCAAAACTATTGTCTGAATTCGCAGGTTAAGCGCGAGATCCAGCGTTTGATCGAGAAGGAAGTGCGCAACCGCCTCGAGGCCGACCAATACGCGCCAAAGATGGGAAGCTAAATGTCCGCCGATGATTCTCCCGCGCTGACCCGCTTGTTCTCGCCTCTCGGAATCGGCGGCATCACGCTCCGCAACCGCATCGTCAGCACGGCCCACAGTACCGGGCTATCGGAAGGGACCAAGATCGGCAATCGGGTCATCGCCTATTACACTGCGCGTGCCCGCGGTGGCGTCGGCCTGATCATCACGGGCTCCACCAGCGTGCATCCGACCTCTACCTCCAAGCTGATGCCGGCGCTGGCCAATTGGGACGACGCTATCATCGAGCCTTATCGCCGGCTGGCGGCCGCGGTCCACTCTTACGGCACGCGCATTTTCGCCCAACTGAATCATGCCGGTGCGCTCTCCGGCGCTGGCGACAAGCTCAATCGCGTCGTGGCGCCGTCGGCGGTCGATTCAGAGCTTGGCACCGAGACCCCGCATGAGCTCTCGAGCGAGGAAATCGCGGAGATCGTCGCGGCCTTCGCGGCCGCTGCGGTGCGAGCCCGCGACGGCGGTCTCGATGGCGTGGAGCTGCATGGCGGGCACGGGAACCTAATTCAGCAATTCCTGTCGCCGCTCACCAATCGGCGCAGCGATGACTATGGCGGATCGCCGGCGAGCCGCCTGCGCTTCGCCCTCGAGTTGGTGCGCGCCGTGCGCGCCGCCGTCGGGCCTGAGTACGTCGTTGGCCTGCGGCTCAGCGCTGAGGAGGATCATCCCGGCGGTCTGACTCTCGCCGATACCCGGGAGTTCGCGCCGGCGATCGTCGAGGCAGGTCGGCTGAATTACGTCAACGTCACGTCGGGAAGCGATCTCACAGCCTGGTCTCAGGCGCATCACTACGCGCCTATGTACCTCTCGAGCGGGCATATGAGGCGGCTTGCGCGCGGAATTCGCGACGCCGTCCCGGTTCCGGTTATCTGTGTCGGCCGCATCGTCGATCCCCGCGACGCCGAGGCGATCCTCGAGGCGGGTGACGCCGATCTCGTGGGCATGACCCGGGCACTTATCGCCGACCGCGATCTTCCCGAAAAGGCGCGCCGTGGCGACTTCGAGGGCATTCGCCATTGCGTCGGCATCAACGACGGCTGCCTCGGTCGGCTCTACCGCGGCGCTCACATCACCTGCGTGCAGGATCCGCGGAGCGGGCGCGAGCTCGACCTCGACGCTCTCCCGATGGCGGCAGTCCCCCGGCGGGTCGTAGTGGTCGGC
>Ga0073928_10005171_pt1 | contig 18507 bp, 18 predicted proteins | sample PaiPotPPA55metaG_FD_76969 | JGI IMG/M metagenome (GOLD analysis project Ga0073928, IMG submission 76969) | Iron sulfur acid spring bacterial and archeal communities from Banff, Canada, to study Microbial Dark Matter (Phase II) - Paint Pots PPA... ... | reverse complement strand
GTGCCGCCGGCCAATTCTGTTCAGAATCGACACCGCTGCCGGCGAAGAACGCAAAGCGGGCGCCTTCGAAGCTGTCTTCCTCCAGCGCCCGGATAAACGTCGGCTCGCCTACGGCCTCGGTGAGCGTCCCGGCCATGATGCTTTCATCGAGCAGCACCACATCCGTCGCAGGAAAGTTACGGTCTTCGAGGACTTGCTTGAGCTCCTTGCCGCGAAGCGAGGACGCGCCGACGATGGCAATCCGAGAGAGACTTCGAGACCCCGGCATGATCTAGGCCGGGCGAGAAGCGGTACGGTGACGAACGTAGCGCACCAGTTGAAGCACAATGCCGTGGATGGCGTAGCTGCTCGCAATGAGCATCAGCACGATCTGCGAAAAGAGCACCACCGATCCAATCAACAAAACGATTAAAACCACCGCTAGCGACGGCTGGCGGCGCGCCCATTGAATGTCTTTGAAGCTGTAGTACCGGATTGTGCTCGACATCAGCACACCGAGCACGAGAACCAGCAGAAGCCACAGAAGCGAAACTTTCACGTCTGAAATTGGATAGCGGAATGCATGTACCGTAGCAGCGATCATTCCCGCCGCTGCGGGCGTGGGCAGGCCCACAAAATACCGGCTTCCACCCGGCGCCATGCCGTGAATATTGAAGCGCGCCAGCCGCCACGCACAGCAGCCGAGGAAAAAGAAGCCGATGAGCCAGCCGAGTTGAATCAGGTGTAGCTCGGGCGCGGAACCTGCGGCTGCCATCGTGTGAACGCCCCAGGCGTACGCCAGGAAGGCCGGGGCCATGCCGAAGCTGACCACGTCCGCCAGCGAGTCAAATTGCTTGCCGAACTCGCTGTTCGTGCCCATGGCTCGGGCGACGCGGCCGTCGAGCGAGTCGAACAAGATCGCGATGCCGATGGCGGCGGCTGCATTGTCGAGGTCGGTCGTCGAGCCTTCCAGAGTCGCCAGAATCGCGTAGTACCCGCAAAGAAGGTTCGCCACGGTAAAAATGCTCGGAAGGATGTATATTCCGCGGCGAAGGCGGTGATTTCGGAACTGGCGCTTGGGGCGAAATTCCTCTTCGCGCCCCACCGGATCTATATCGTTGAATTCCATTTTCCCAGGATGCTCTCGCCGCCCTTAACTTTCTGGCCACGCCGAACAACCACCTGCACTTCCGGCTGAAGCCAGACGTCCACTCGAGAGCCGAAGCGTATCATACCGACCCGCTCGCCGAGCGTCACTTCCTCGCCCTCACGTTTCCAGCATAGCACGCGACGCGCGATCGCTCCGGCGATTTGCTTGAAGACCAGGGTGCCTCCGGGAGTGTTCATGTAGATCACGTTCTGTTCATTCTCAGTGGAGGCCGACTTGCGAAACGCCGCGTAAAACCGCCCCGGACGATAGACGACGCTCGCGATGCGCCCCGCCACAGGCGCCCGCTGAATGTGGACGTCCCATATTGAGAGGAAAATGCTCACGCGCTTGCCCGAATTCCCGTCCAGTTCTTCGTCGACAATTTCCACCACGTGGCCGTCGGCCGGCGAAACCACCGCGCCAGCCTCCGACGGAATTTTGCGGTCAGGATCGCGAAAGAAATAGAAGACGAACAGCCCCAGAAAAATCAGCACGCCGGCTGCCCATTTCCAGCCCGGAATCAAACACAGCAGTCCCGCCAAAATCGGCGGCAGCCCAAATTTGTACGCTTCTTTGACCATTCAATCGTATTGATTCTCTGATTTTCCGCTAGGAGACGTGACCCCGGGAAACTTTATCTCGCCGCGCAGCGCGGACACCCGGCTCTGACACGCGCCTCGACAGGTACACGTCTATTCTACGACATAAGCAGGGAGCGCGCTCGGACCTTACGAGCGCATTATTTAGGGCTAATGCACCATCTCGTGCTGATGGCGCGCCACCATCAGTTCCATTTCGTCTTTCAACCGCAACTTGATTTTCTTGAGAGTCGTTTCCTGAATCAGGTCTTCTGAATTCAGGTACGACTGTTTGACAATTTGCTCTAGCTGATTTTCACAACGGGAGTGCTCTTCTGCGAGGCGTCGAAATTCTGGATCGTGGGCCAATAGGGTCTGCCGTATAGCGTCCGTCGAAAGCGGCATTCGTTCCCTCCTGGTTGGAGCAAGCGTTTACATAGCTGTAACAATTAACACAAATCGCCTGCTGGTGGCAAATGGTACGAGGGGTACAAATACCCAGCTGTGGAAATCCGCGGAAGCGCCCGCCACACTCAGTGGTGGCGCTTTGGTTCTTTGTGGGCCTTGTGAGGGGGATGTGTCCCGGGTCGCTTGCGCTCAGAAGGGTCCCACTGTTCCGGGGGAAATGCGATGCGCCAGAAAAGCGGCGAGGGTTCGCTGAACTCCAGCCGAATCTCGGTTTTCCCCGCGTCCTTTTGGCCCACAAACGTGACCGTACACGGAAGCTCTTCGGCCGTCTTTGGGTTGACGATGGAAACGTGCTGCGCCCGCGCGATTCGCGCTTCCACCCGCACCATACACCCATTCGCGTTTACAGACACGGTGTGCGCAAGCTCCTCAAACGGATGGTTGCCGCTTTTTCCGCGAACGATCACCGGCATATGGATTTGAATGCGGTGCGTCCGCCGGCGGTCTGCAGTGCTATCGCCGGCCGGGCTGGGCATCGAAGACTTGACGTCTGTCATCACGCTCTCCAGTCATTCAGCGCCATTCACGACCGACCACGACGACACGCGGAGCCCAGGCCCACGCGACAGGCTCTGCCGTTTCCAAACTCAGACTTCGATCGAGGAACGCCTATTCGGAACGAACGCTTCGCGGACATCCGGCTTCCCACGAAGCAAAAGCTGCTGGAAAACCCAGTTTACCACTCCCTCGCAAGAATCAAGCGTGTCACGTAAGAAGTACCAGATACTCTTACTCTACACGCTCACCCGATTCGGAGCAGTTCCGTGCGTTTTCGTCTATCGTTAAATAGAGCGAACTATGCCCGACCCTGCCAACCCGAATCCAACTCCACCTCCGCGCGGAGAAACCACCGCCCGGCGTGAGCACCAGGAGACCCTTCTTCTGAGCGATGTTCCCGATCCTGTGGCGCTCATAAACGAAACGGCACCCCTGTCGCCTCCCAGTCTCAATTTGAGCTCGACGAGCCTCGCCGCTCTCAGCCAGCGCTATGACGTTCTCGGGGAGGCGGGCCACGGCAGCATGGGCAATGTCTACAAGGCGCGAGACCGGGAGACCGGCGAAACCGTCGCCTTGAAACTCCTGAAACCGGAGATCGCTTCGGATCAGGTCATGATGGAGCGGTTCAAGAACGAACTGCTCTTCGCGCGGAAAATCACGCACAAGAACGTTTGCCGGGTCCACGATTTCAACCGCATCGGCGGTATTGCCTACACTTCGATGGAGTTCGTCGAAGGCGAGAGCTTGCGCTCCGTCATGAACCGCTTCGGCGGTCTGCCCGTCCGCAAAGCGATTGGCGTGGCGTTGCAGATTTGCTCCGGCCTGAAGGAAGCCCACGCGCAAGGCATCGTTCACCGCGATCTGAAACCCGAAAACGTGATGATCGATTCGCAAGGCAACGTGAAGATCATGGATTTCGGCATCGCGCGTTCGATGGAAGCAGGCACGCGGCTCACCGGCTCGATGGTGGGGACGCCGGCCTACATGGCGCCCGAGCAGGTTGGCGGCAAAGCCATCGACTACCGCACGGACATTTATTCGCTCGGCTTGATGCTCTACGAAATGTTCACGGGCATGCCGGCGTTTACGGCGGACACACCCGTTGCCGTGGCCCTGAAACAGTTGCGCGAAACGCCGCCTCCGCCGCACGAAATCGAGCCGACGATCCCCGTCGCGATTGAACGCGCCATTCTGAAGTGCCTCGAGAAGGACCCCGCCAAGAGGTTCCAGTCCGTCGCCGAGCTCGAAAAAGTTCTTGGCGCCACCGGCGCGACGGGAACATCATCGGGCCTCGCACCCTTTGCGGTTTCGCCCTCGAACGCGCCGACGCTGGTTCACTTGCCGCCGTCCCCGGTGCACGAGAAATCATCGCGCGTTTCGCCGATCCTCTGGGTTTTGTTCGGTGGCGTGCTGGTTTTCGCGGAGTTGGCAGGAGCGCAGTGGGCGAAGAACGCGAAAAACGCGGAACAAATTCCTCCGCCGCGGGCGTTCCCCGCGCCGAAGCCTCCGGATTTCGCGCTTACGATCCCCAAGCCAGTAACACCTGTTGAGGCGAAGGCGGTCGTAGCCAAGCCAGCAGAGAAAAAGCCGGTCGAAAAGAATGCGGAAGCGGTGGTTCCGCAGGCGCCGCCAACTACGGAAGCGGCCACGCCTCCAAAACCAGTGAGCACCGGAGGTTTCCCCGCCGTTGAGCTTCCCGGGAAGAAGAAATCAGCTCGGCAACAGGAACTCGAAGGGACGGCCCCTCCGGAGGTGCAGCAGCGCGCCGACAAAGCCTTCGGGGAAACCGATTCCACTGGTGGTCAAGCGACCACGTATTTGTGGGTTGGGCGCTATCAGGCGGCAGACAAAGCGCAGCAAGTGGTGAAGAAGATCAAGGGTTTTGGGTTACCAGTCGCGGCGATTCCGCGAACGGGCCCCACCGGTCAGTTCTGGGTCGTCGTCACGGGCCCCTTCACGCCGAAGCGGGTATCCGACGTGACGCAGTGGCTCGAGGCGCAGGGATACTTGAATGTGCATGAATTCAGGTTGCCCGGCGGGAAGCCGGCCCCGGAAACGGCGCCGCAATAGTAACGGCTCTCATAGGCGGGAGACGAAACGGGAAATGGACTTTGGAGCGCGCACAGACACGGGACGTGTCCGCGAGAACAACGAAGACAGCTTCCGGCTCGCGCCGGAGCTGAATCTCTTCGTCCTCTCGGATGGCATGGGAGGCCAGGCGTCCGGCGAAGTGGCCAGCCGCGTGGCCACCGAAAGCATTGTCGCGCACTGCCGCGAGGCGGAGTCGGATCCGTCGATGCCGCTCGTGGGAACACGGATCGCCGGCGTTTCCGACGCGGCGAATCGTCTGGCCAGCGCGATTCGGCACGCCAACGACGAGGTCCGCAGAGCAGCGGAAGAGAATCCCGAATGGAACGGAATGGGAGCGACGGTCGTCGCGGTGCAGTTCGTGGACGATCGGATGACCCTCGCCCACGTGGGAGATAGCCGCGCGTACCGCCTGCGTGCAGGCGAACTCGAGCAGCTTACGCAGGATCATTCCTTCGTCGCCGAGCAAGTTCGCCGCGGCATGATGACGCAGAAGGAAGCGGAGCACAGCAAGTTGCAGAACGTCCTGCTGCGCGCGCTGGGCGCCGAGCCGATCGTGGATATAGACGTCCAGGAGGAGCTCATCCTCGAGGGCGACACTATTCTTGTCTGCTCTGACGGCCTCACCCGCGACCTTTCGAACGCGCAGATTGCGGCCGCTCTGAACGAAGCGGAGGAAGAACACCAAGGCGCGCAGGAAGCCGCCGAGCGTCTGGTCGATCTCGCCAACCAGGCGGGCGGCGGCGACAACATCACTGCGATCGTCGTGCGGCGCACCGCGAAGCCCGTGGGCGCGTTTGCGCGCATCGGGCGGTGGTTCAAAGGATCCGAAGAGGAATCTTGACGGAGGAGCTGCGATGTCAAAACTCGTGCTGAAATTCGAGAATTCCATCCTGCAGGAACTCGCCATGGGCGAGAAGGAAGTGAGCATCGGCCGCTCGCCGGACAACGGCATCGTGATCGATAATCCTGCCGTATCGCACTATCACGCGCGCGTGTTCAACGAAGAAGGCCGCCTGATGCTGGAGGATTTCGGGAGCTTGAACGGCACGTTCGTCAACGGGCAGCGCGTGAAGATGGTGACGCTCAAGCCCGGCGACTCGGTGATGATCGGCAAACACACGATCGTCATCACGGAGTCCGTCGAGGTGCGCGCGTTCTCGCTGGACCACAATGCTTCACGCCCCGCCGCGCCGAAGATCAACGAAACCGTGATGCTGGACACGAAAGAGCGCCGTGAATTCCTGCAGAAGGTGGCGTCCGGCGGCGAAAGCGCTCAGGTGGCGCCGGCGCGCCTAAAGGTTCCCACGCTCGTCGTGAAGAAAGGCAGAACGGATCAGCGCGAATACACGCTCACCGACAAGTTGACGGTGATTGGAAAATCAGCCATGGCGACCGTGAAGCTCAAGGGTTGGTTCGCCCCGAAGGTGGCCGCGCAAATTAACCGTCGCGAGGACAACAGCTACTACATCGGAAGCGCCGACAAAGTCCCCAGTGTCAATGGCCAAGCCATCAGCCATCCTTCGAAGCTCTCGTCCGGCGACCTAATCGAAGTGGCGGGAATCGAACTCGAATTCGTCTTCCGCGATTAGCTAGGCCGTTTAGGGGGTCGGAGCTCTAGCCCCTGAGGCCAGGTGTAGCCGTCGAAAGCGCGGTCAATCGCGGCCCGATTCCACCAACGACAAATTCAGCAGCAACGCATCTTCAATAGGCACCGCATAATATCGCGGCCGCTTCCCCGTCACAACGAAGCCGTGCCGTTCGTAAAATCGAAGCGCCGCCAGATTCGACGCGCGCACTTCCAGAATCACCCGCTCGGCTCCATACGACTTGCTCCACTCGAGCGCCTGCGCAAGCAACGCCGTCCCCGTTCCCTGCCGCCGGGAATCCCCTCGCACCGCGAAGTTCAGGATTTCGGCCTCGCCAACAAGCTGGCGCGCCACTAGGAATCCCGCAACTCCGCCCTCATCCTCCGCCACCCAACCCATCATCTCGCCGCGAGCCACACCCTCGTAATCCCAGTCACTCCATTGAGCAATCTCAAGGCAAGCAGCCTGAATCGCGAGAACCGCATCAACGTCGCGCAACGCCATCGGGCGAAGGTGCATGAGGTTTAAACGTAGCGCCGGGCTTCAGCCCGGCATCTTCTGCTCCGGTCGCACGGTCTACTCGACGGTGAAAGAGGCAGCACGCCAGGGCGTGGTTCTCCCGACGGAATCGGAAGCCTGCACCTCGACGCGGTATGACCCCTTCGCCAGTTTGGCCGCCGCTATCTGTTCGGACACTGGTATCACCGATTTGCCGGGCTCCATCCAGTCTGATGCACTTCGCAGACCGGTATCTGTTTCGAGCGCGCCCGTTGTCGTGTTGATGATTCTCATGCGAGTCTGCACCGTCGTCCATGGCGCGCTCGTAAGCAGCGGCTCATAAACCTCATAGTAGGCGAACAGAAGGCGCGCCTTGTGCGGGTAGTCTTTCGCGAAGTTCGTATCTCCAGCAGGCGTAAACTCCATGCCTTTGCTGACTAGCGGAACGAAATCGGAAAGCGTCGAGGGAAGATTCTGATCAGAGGGCAAGGTTTGGCGATGATCATGGAACTGTTTGCACAGGACTAACGAGCTGAGCCCAAGTTCCTTCCCATCATACGCGTCCACGGTCAAAGGTATTTGCGCCCGACCAAGTTTGGTTCCGTCGCTGACGACAAGGCGAACATCGTAATCCCCGGGGGGGACCTCCATCTGCGCTTCATGGTGATTCGGGATAAACACTCTGGCCCAATCGACGTCATTCGAGATGTCGCTCAGGCCATCGAACAGGGGGCCCTTATTCATTGAAAGATCACTCAGCCGCGACACAAGTGTGCCCTCGCTTCCATAGACCATCGTCAAGATAGCGACCTCGTCTCGCAAACCGCTCGTCACCCGGCGGAACTTTATGGCCCCCGGAGGAAATTCGACGGTGACAAATAGCCTAGCTCTTTTGGTGTCGCCATAGAAGAAGCCTACTTGAAGTGAAAGCGGTATTTTCGCGGCGTCATCTGAACCCGCAAAATCGTCCATCTGCTTTCCCAGGCTGGTTCCAATGAGAGGGTCGGACGGAGTATGCGGCGTTTTGCAATACTCGTCCGCTGCAAAGGCATCTGCGTCCTTTCGATTAACCAGTACCTTAATATGGTGGCAACTGCCCGGGGCAGAAGGAGGCGGGACATAACCTAGAAGATACCAATAGCTGGGGCCGCAATTGCAATCGAACCAGCCTGATTCCTGCGACTCGAGCTTGACCCATTTCTGCCCGGAGCCCCAAGCTTTTTCCCATTCTCGAACGCCGAAATTGTCAACAAAAAGTCTGCTGTAGTGGTCTTCCAGTGTGACTTGTTGAATCCTTTGCTCCTTGCCGTCTTCGAGCAGGCGAAAGTCAGAGACTTTCAGGTCTCCGAACCGTCCGACACTCCACCGAAGAAGGACATCGGTTGGAACTAGCACCTGGTCCGACTCGACTCGGATCGGGGGTGTACTGCCGCTCTGAGGCCGAGCGAATGCCGAGGGCGCGCAGAAAAACATGAGCATCAAAGCAAAGCGCCACCGCACAACCGCTGCGGCAAAATCGCAAACCACCGCTGTCGCGATAGGCAGCTTCACTTGCGTTGCCTCGAAGGGTCTACTCGACGGTGAAGGTAGCCGTCCGCCACGCCGTGCTCCTCCCTGCAGAATCGGAAGCCTGCACCTCGATGCGGTAAGAACCTTTCGCCAGTTTGGCGGCGGCTACTTGTTCAGAGACTGGAATCACCGACTTGCCGGCCTCCATCCAGTCTGCCGCGCTCCGCAAGCCGGTATCCGTCTCAAGCGCCCCGGTTATCGTGTTGATGATTCTCATGCGAGTCTGCACCGCCGTCCCAGGCGCGCTCGTAAGCAGCGGGTCATAAATCTCGTAATATGCGAAAAGAGAATCTTGCCTGCCAAAGGTCGTGTCTCCCGTGGGCGTAAACTCAAGGCCCTTGCTGATGAGCGGAATATATTGGGGAGCTAGATTCACATCCGCGGCTTCTGGAATTGCTGCGCTCGCGTAAGTGACTCGTTTGCAGAGAGCAATCGAGCTCAGGGCAAATTGGTTTTCGTCGTGTCGCTCGATCGTCAAAGGTGTTTCGACGCGGCCGAATTTTGAACCGTCACTCACCACAATCTGAAGATCATATTGTCCGGCCGGTAGGTCAAGTTGGGTTTCATATCGAGTTGGCAAGTTTTCCCGATCAAACCGCGACTCAACAGACTCCGCTGTAAGTTCGTCGAGATCACCGTTGCTGCTTTGGATGAACGGATCCACCGCCGAAAAACAACATGCGAGGTCGCTGAAGCGCACCACCGCGGCCCCGTCTGCTCGGTAGACCAGACCCAGAGCGCCCACGCTGGAAACGGCTCTGCCGTCCTGCCACTCGCGCTTCAGTCGATTCCCTGGGATTTCGACGGCGATGTCCACTCGCGGCGTGTTGGCCTGCGCAAAGAAGAACGTCGTTTGAAGGGACAAACTGATCTTGCTCTCCTCAGCGGACCGGGCCAGATCACCCTCTGCCTGTTGCCCGAATTTTGTCCCAGTAAGAGGGTCGGATGCAGGATTGCTCGAATAGCAGTAACTTTCATTCGCGAAAACAGCGGCGCGACGGTGATCCACTTTCACGGCAACTTTGTGGCAACCTCGATCCGGCTTAGCTGGAGCGTACCTAATGGAGTAGAAATATCCGGGGTTCAGACCACACCACCAGCCAATTCGATCTGGGGCGCTCCACTTTCCGCGCGACGTGAAGGACCATTCAACGTGACGGCCGAGATTGTCGCGTACACAGGCGTAAGGACGCGGTTCAGTCACAACGCTCTCGATCTTTTGCTCGATTCCGTCTTCGAAAATGTGAAACTGCCCTGCGCTTAGACCGGAGATTGTATTTTCTTCGCAATTCTTCGGGAGAAAATGTCGCTCGGTTGGAGGCAGCGCCCTGAAAGCGTTCATGGCCGCCTGGTCGCAAGCCATCTCCCCGGCAGTAAATATTCTCAGGTGCCCCTTATCGTAAACTCCTGCGGGTACGACAATCAGGTTTGACTCGACGCGTATGGGCGCCGGCCCGCTGCCGCCCTGGGGCAACGCGAATGTCGCCGGGCTGAAGAGAACCGTAGCGCATAGGGCCGAGAGAGTAACCAACGCTGACGTAACCGGTCTCATAATCCATGGGACGTTTGCTGGTCTAGACGGTTTCGAGTTTCGGCGAATAATTCGCCGGCTTGCGGCCCTTCACTCCGCTTCGCGACCAGCTCAGGGGCCCTTCCAATACAGCTCTGCGTCCGAGCGGCGAACGTAGTTCGCGTCGAGCGCTAGCGCGTCCACAGTTTCGCCTCGCCGCGCGCGCTCCAGCGCGAGCACGCCAATCACGGGAGCAAGTACACTTGAAACCCGCTCCACGGGAATGCCGCCAATCTCAGAATGAGATGCGAATTTCCGGACGATATCACCATCGGGAGTTACAACCACAATGGAAGATTCTGAAAGTTCCCGCAGCGCCGACAAAAACTCCTCCGGCGTCGCCACTCGATCATCGCCTTCCCGCATAAGGCGGCCATCTTGGCGCCTGTAAAACCCAAAGTACACCTGCCCCCGCCGCGCATCGAGTACTGGAACCACCACAGCGCCGCTCCGCGATTGCGAAGCAACAGCTTCGAGTCCGCTGATCGGCGCCGCTGGCTTGGCGTAAACCTCCGCCCAGCCCTTCGTCGCCGTAAGTCCCACGCGCAACCCGGTGAACGATCCAGGCCCCGAATTCACGGCAAAAAGGTCGAAATCGCCATGCGATAGCTTCAACTCTGCAAGAAGAAACTCGAGTTGCCGGAACATCCGCGAAGAGTATGTTTCATCGCCCGTCGTCGACACCACCCCGATGACTTTTTCACCACGAAGAACGGCAATACTCCCGGAAGGCGAAGAAGTATCTAAGGCGAGGACAAGCACAAGCCCAATTATAGGGCAATTGGTGGGCCAAACTCCCGAGAAACAACCGTTTCTCCCAAATTCCATCCTGTAGGAAATGCCCGGAATTCCTTGACGTTTACGTTGCATGTGCCTAAAATTTCAACATGCTCTTCGGGGAGGGGCCTTCCACCTATGGATTTTAAGCTAGGCGAAAAAGTGGTGTATCCGAACCATGGTGTAGGAGTGATTGAGCAGATCAGTTACGGGTACCTGAACGGCCGGTCCGAACGCTATTACATGCTGCGTATTGTTTCCAGCGGACTGAAAGTGATGGTTCCACAATCCAACGCGGAAAACGTCGGCTTGCGAGCCGTCATCCGATCCACCCAGGCTGGTGAGGTTCTTTCCTATCTCGAGAAAGGCCGCTCCGCTTCCCACCACGATTGGAAACATCGCTTCAAGGAAAATTCAGACCGGATGCGCACCGGATCGTTGATGGAAGTCGCAGCCGTTCTGAAGGGCCTTGTGGCGCTGAGCCGGACGAAACCGCTCTCGTTCCGCGAAAAGAAAATGCTCGAGCGCGCGAAGTTCCTTCTCGTTAGCGAACTGGCGACCGTGCGAAATACCTCCGAACAGGCTGTCGAGGTCAACATCGTCCGCGCTCTCGCAAAGGCAAAGCTCCAAATGCCGGAAATGACGGCGCTACCCGAATAGATTTCCCTTCTGCTCTCTCTTTCGCCGGGCACAATCCGCAAAGGTTGTGCCCGGTGGTGTTTTTAGGCCCAAATTGTGCGTGCCATGCCGAACTAAACAAAACTGTGCCGGCAACGCAGAGAATCTGTCCATAGCTGGGGCCGCATGGATCGTTGCCGATTATCTGGGCCGAAATCATTCCGCTTCGGCGAGTACAGGAGTCGCTTCATAGACTCCGTCGGCTCTGAGCGCAATCTTCACCGATGGTCCTGCGCTTTCTGTTTGGTCTGCCCCCTTTGATCTCCTACGGATGACACTTGATTTCGACGCGAATGAGAGGAACTTCTTGGCGACGAGCAGAGCCGGCCCCCGGGTCCGCCACCGCTTCGATCGCGTGCATTGGTTCGGGTTTCATCCACTGCACTCCCCATCTGCCGGGATGAACTGAGCTCTCGACGCTTGGCGCGTCGCGCACGCTGCCATCCGGCCGATGGTAACGCACATGGGGCGACCTGCCTCCCGTATCCCACTTCAAAAAGAAACTGGGCCAGCGGTGATGGTGCATGGGTTCGGTTGTGCCCGGCGGAGGCACCGTGACTTCCAGCACGCGCACAAGTACATTCTCGAAAATCACTTTGTGACTCCCGGGCGCGGCCTGCACGGCGTCGTAGCCGTCTGGGAAGCCCGATTTGTCTTGTCCGTACGCACAAAAATGCCACGCGAACAACGCGAGGCAGCCCGCAGCCAGAATGACAGCAAGCCGTCGCCTTGGAACACGAGGTGACTTTTCTGATTGGCTCATGGTTTATTCCTTACCCCAGCCCCCGCCGCCCGGACTTTCAATCCGAATGACATCTCCCGCCTTGGCGTAGAAGCCGCACTTCGATGCGACGCGCTTTCGCCCTCCGCGCGAAATCAGCTCGTTCTTCCCTTTCGCGCCGGGACCGCCGCCTGCCAAGCCATACGGAGCGATCGCGCGCCGGTCGCTGAGCAACCCCACTTGCGCGTCCACCAGCAGTTCCACTTCGCGAACGATCCCGTCCCCTCCGCGATACTTCCCTTTTCCGCCCGAGCCGCGGCGCAGCCCGTACCGCCGCACGCGCACCGGATACGTGATCTCGAAAACCTCGGTGGGCGTGTTGAGCGAATTCGTCATGTGCGTGTGGACGCCACTGATCCCGTCGCGGCCAGGACGCGCACCCATCCCACCCGCGATTGTTTCGTAGTACGCGAACGGCGCGCCGCCGCGGCCACGACGCGTGTCCGCGCCGCCAAACGTGAAATTGTTCATGGTGCCGGAGCTTGCCGCCGGAATTCCGTCGGGCACGGCGCGAGCCAGAGCGCGCAGAAGCGTATCCACGATCCGCTGCGCCGTCTCGACGTTGCCGCCGGCCACCGCGCGTGGCGCACGCGCATTCACAATCGTGCCCTCCGGCGCGATTACCCGAATCGGACGCATCAAGCCCGACGTTGCCGGAACCTGCTCGTCGAGCAGGCACCGAAAAACGTAGAACACCGCCGATTCCGCAATCGCCGCCACCGCGTTGACGCTGCCGGCGCATTCAGGGTCTGAGCCCGAAAAATCCACCTCCGCGCGCTCGCCGTGAACACGAATCGTCACCGCAATGCGAATCGGTTTCGGGGAGATTCCGTCGTCATCCAGATAATCCACGCCGCGATAAGTCCCGTCGGGAATGCCCCGCATCGCCGAGCGCATCATCGCGTCCGAATACTCCAGCAGAAAGCGGCTGTAGCGCGCCACCTCCGCGCGGCCGTATCGCGCCACAATTTCCGCCAGCCGGCGTTCGCCGATGCGGCAGGAGGCGATTTGCGCGGTCAGGTCGCCCTCGCGTTCGCGTGGCGTGCGGACGTTCGCCAGCAACATTTTCAGCACGTCGCCGGCAGGCTGGCCGGCAACGAAAATCTTCACGGGCGGAATCCGCAAACCCTCCTGGAAAATCTCGCGCGAAAGCCCCATCGAACCTGCCTGCGCTCCGCCGATATCCGCATGGTGCGCGCGATTCGCCACGTAGAACGTGGGACGACGACTACCCCGCAGGAATACGGGCATCACCATCGTTATATCGGGCAAGTGCGTTCCGCCCGCATAGGGGTCGTTCAGGACGGCAATATCGCCCGGGCCGAGCTCGATCGCGCCCACAGCCGCTTCCACTGAGCGCGGCATCGACCCCAGATGCACAGGCATGTGGTCGCCCATCGCCAGTACTTCGCCGGCCGCGTCGAAGACGGCGCACGAATAGTCGCGCCGCTCCTTGATATTCGGCGAGAACGCCGACCGCCTCAGCGCGCCGCCCATCTCCTCCGCCACCGAGTGGAAAAGATTCTTGAATACTTCAAGCCGCGTTGGATCGAATCGCACTGGCATCAGTCTTTTCCGTTTCTCAGCGCCCTCTGCGTCTCTGCGGTAAAGCCTTGGTCGCGCTCAGTACGAGATTTTCAAAGCCGTCGATGTGGGCACCCCATCCGGGCGGCACCACAGTAGTCGCGCTGTACTCGGAAACAATCGCAGGACCAGTCAGCTGATTCCCCGCCCGGAGGCTTTCGCGCGCGTAGATCGACGCTTCGTGGTGCTTGCCGCCGAAATACACTCGCCGACGCGCTGCAATCCCGCCCCGCGAATCCGCCTTCCCCAGCCGGTGCCGCGGCCAATCAATCGGCGGAGTCATCCCCACTACCCGTACGCGAACATTCACCACTTCCACCGGCCGCGCCAAATCCGAATACCCATACCGCAGCTCATGCTCGCCGTGAAACGCGCGAACGAAATCCCCGCCCTCGGGAACCATCAACTCGTACGCTTGACCCAGGTAGCGCATATCGAGAAAGCGTTCCATACGCAAGCGGCCCGCCGCGAACCCCTCGCCACGCATTTCGCGAGCCCCTTCGCGCTCAAGCCGCGCAAACGCCGGACGAAGTGCTTTCCTCGCGGCTTCCACTGACTCGACCGGCAGCAGAACCGTCTGCGATAAGTCTTTCACCACGTCGGCCCGCAGAATCCCCAGCGCCGAAAGCGCCCCAGGAAACTTCGGAATCAGAACGCGCGGAATCGAAAGGCTCGCCGCGAGCGTGCAGGCGTGCAGCCCGCCCGCTCCCCCGAACGCGACCAATGTGTAGTCGCGTGGGTCGCGGCCACGCTCAATCGAGATCACGCGAATCGCCTTCTCCATCGTCGCCTCGACCACGTCGAGAACCCCCTGCGCAAACTGCTCCACGGATCGGACTCCGCGCTCTTGGCGGATCGCTCGCTGCATGTAATCGCGCGTTCGACGCTCATCCAGCCGAAAATCGCCGCCCAGCAGGCCCTCGCTCCCCAGCCTGCCGAGTATGAGATGGGCGTCCGTGACCGTCGGTAATTCGCCGCGTCCATAGCAGATCGGGCCCGGATCGGCGCCCGCGCTTTCCGGCCCCACACGCAACGCACCCGCTCGATCGAATCGCGCGATCGAACCCCCGCCCGCGCCCACGGTGTGAATCTCGAGCATCGGCACCGCCACCGGCAAGCCCGCGATGGTCGACTCATTCGTCGTGCGGAGAGTACCCCGTAGAGTGTTCTCGATCAGCGAAACATCCGTGGACGTCCCGCCCATATCGAAACTGATCACGCGCTCGTAACCCGCGTCGCGCGCCACCTGCCCTGCGCCAAGCACTCCTCCCGCAGGCCCCGAGAGAACCGTGCGCACCGGTTCGCGCGCCGCCACACGCGCCGAAAGAATTCCGCCGCTCGATTGCATCACACGCACACGCGCGAGACCCGATCGCCTGCCACTTTGACTCCTCGCTGCCACGGAACGCCGAGCGCCGCGCTCGATCTCCTCGAGATAGCGGCTCATCACCGGCGCGAGGTAGGCGTTGACGACCGTTGTGGAAGTGCGCTCGAACTCACGAAATTCAGGAAGGATTTCGTGCGAAACGGACGCCGCTATTCCCGCGCGCCGCAGACCGCGTGCAAGCATCCGCTCGTGCTCCGACCGAAGAAACGAGAACAGCAAGCAAACGGCGACGGAATCGGCCCGCGAAGTGCGCACCCGCCGCACAACGCGCGAAACCTCTGCCGGCGACAGCCGTGCGACCACCCTTCCGTCGGCGCCAACGCGCTCGCGCACGCCGAATCGCCTCTCGCGCGGCACCAAAGGTTCAGGCCGGTCGACGAAGAAATCGTAGAGGCTGGGCCGCGCCTGCCGCCCAATCTCGAGCACGTCCTCGAACCCCGCCGTGGTGACCAGCGCAACGCGGCCGCCTCGCCGTTCGAGCAAGGCGTTCGTCCCGACGGTGGTGCCGCAAAGCAAATCGAGCTCACGGCAATCCGCGGGCGATGCCCCTGCCAGTATCTTCTCGAGTGCGTTTGCGATGGCTTGCGCGGGATTGCCGGGCGTCGACGGAAGTTTCAGAATCTGGATGCGGCCGTCGCGGAGAAAGAGACAGTCAGTGAATGTGCCGCCCGTATCGATCGCAACGCGCATGGACCGCACATTCTACACGTAGCCCGGGTCGGAAGCCCTGGACTTTAGCAACTCGCCGCGGAACCTCTTTCGCTGTCGTTCCCCGGAGCGAGCGAGGAGGAATCTCTTGCGGATCACTACTTGGGTAGCTGATCCTCGCTAGTAAAATAAGACGTGATGCGAGGCTTAGCGACCCTCACAATTTGACCGTCCGCGCCGAGATATTCGTAATCCTCTTCCCAGGCGCCGGAAGCCACGTAATGATCCCCGTTGAACCGAAATAATTGTGCTCCGAACATCGTGGCCGATCCGTGGGACCAGGTAACCAAGTCTGGATAGCCGTGCGTCCGTGATTTCAAGAACCCAAACACTTGGACCATGTCCGTCTCAAGGAGCAAGCGATATTTGCCGTTCTTCAGTTGGTATATCCAGAAGGCACAATTTCCGGTGGGGCTGCAGAAGCACCCACCTTGGCCTTGGATAGCCAAGACGCCCGGCAGATTGGATCGGCGAGGGACTTCACAAGCTTCCAAGTCATTTCGGTCCTTAGAGTCGCAGTATGGAATATCTGCAGGGATCCCTGCCATTAGTTCATTGAGAATCCATGTAGGGACGCCTGTCTTCTTTCCCACCTGTCGCTCCGAACGAACACGTTCCGCGAATGCCTCGACTTCGCGAGCGTTTGGAGGAGTGTGTTGCGCAGGCAACGTGCGTGGCCAGAGTAGGACGGCATTCGCGAAAACCAAAGCCATCATTGATATCCGCATTGCCCCCTGCAGATGTTTCAAGCTATTCAGGGGAAACGACTTTGGCGATGTTTCGGTTCCGGTTTCAAGGGTCGCAACCATTCGAGACGGCCTCCCGGCTATCGACGTTGCGCGTCGATTGCCAAGTCCCGATTAACGGCCGATTCGCTGACCCTAGGCTTTTTTCTGTGCCAGGATGCGTTCGATCTGCTGAATGTGATTCAAATCGTGACCTGCAATCATCCGCACAATCGTCTCGATGGATTCTTCCCCTCGCTCGGCGTGGATTCCGTGGTGCTTCCACTGCTCGGGTGCGAGCGACTTCAAGAGATCGAGATTCGCCTCCCGTACCACGCGATATTGCTCGATCGCTTTCCGCGTATCGCGCTTCTCATAGTGCCCACTGACGACCCACGCGTCCTGATCGTATGCCTGAATCGGCGTTCCCGGGGCCCCAAGAATCATGCGGATGCGGAAACCCACGGCGATCTCCACGTCGGCAAGGTGCGCCGCAATCTCGGCTACCGACCACTTCCCGGGCGCGGGCCGCTTGCGCAGCTTCGACGCCGGCACACCCTTCATCAGGCGCGCGATTTTCTTGTGAGCAGCGGCCTGCAATTTCACAGGATCCTGCGTGCCAACGTGGTCGATAATGCGCTTGCGGTATTCCTGCGGTGTTTCAGCCATGAAATTTTTCCTTTCGCTCCCTAATGACTTCTGGCCCCTATTCTACTAAGACAAGCTGCGCAGCGACACTCGCGTCCGTCCGTTCGCGAACGGACCCCCACTTCCAAATTGGCCCTTCCTCAGAGTTGAATAATATTGGGCCAAGCCTCACCAGCTTGTCATCCCGAATCCCCGCGGTTTTTGCGGGGTGAGGGATCTGCTTTTCGCTCTTGGAGGCCCCTCGACCTGGGGCCAGCGAAGTTTTCCGGTGTCGCCTTCCCCTCGCCTGATGTAAATTCTCACGCATGCTAAAGATCATTTCGCCGTTGCTTCTGCTCGTCGCCTCCTTTTCGGGCTGCGCCTTCGCCCAACAAATCCCCGCAGCCATCACCACCGATCCTGCGCCGGACAAGGATTTCCCCGCCGCCACCGAGTCTCCTGACATCGTCAGCCACGGCACGCGCCTGAACGCTGTCTTCTTCATCGCATCCGGACGCGGCCCGCATCCAGTTGTCCTCCTTCTGCACGGTTTTCCGGGCAACGAAAAGAATCTCGATGTCGCCTACTCACTTCGTCGCGCCGGATGGAATGTTCTGTTCCCGCACTATCGCGGCGCGTGGGGCAGCGCCGGTAACTTCTCGTTCTCGGGCTCCATCGAAGACACGCAAGCGGCCGTCGCATTTCTGCGCGACCCCGATAACGCGAAGAAATTTCGCACGGATCCTCGCCGCATTGTGCTGATCGGGCACAGCATGGGCGGTTTCATGGCCGCGAACGCAGCCGCGCACGATCCCGATATAACCGCCCTCTGCATGATCTCCGCCTGGAACATTGGCGCGGAAATGAGGGAGCCCATGAATCAACGCCGCAAGGACCTGTTCGATGGCGCTTCCAGCAGGCTCGCGGGCACCACTCCCCAAGGTCTTCTCGACGAAGCGAAAGCCAACGCCCCGAATTGGGATTACGTCAGTTGGGCTCCGCTCCTCAAGTCTCGCCCAGTTCTCGTGATCGAGTCGCACGACGGCACTGTGGCTGATAACAAGGTGTTCGCCGAAAGGCTGCGCAAAGTCGGATCAACGCAACTAACCGAGACCTACTTCGAAACCGACCACGCCTACGCGGACCACCGCATCGCCCTGCAAACCGCCATTCTCAACTGGCTTCAGTCCCTCCCGCCTCCAAGATAAGAGCGCCAAAGGTTAAACGTAGCGCCGCGGCCTTTAGCGCGGCAG
>Ga0073928_10005170_pt1 | contig 18509 bp, 17 predicted proteins | sample PaiPotPPA55metaG_FD_76969 | JGI IMG/M metagenome (GOLD analysis project Ga0073928, IMG submission 76969) | Iron sulfur acid spring bacterial and archeal communities from Banff, Canada, to study Microbial Dark Matter (Phase II) - Paint Pots PPA... ... | reverse complement strand
CGCGATCGAATGCGGCGGAAATCCGCGAGAAGACGCCCGTTGGGGCGTCGGTGTCCGAGTGCCGGCGCTCACTTTTGAGCAGGAGGCCGATCGTAATCGGTGTTAGGGTCCGCGATAATCCGTAGGAAGCCAGCATTGCAAAAACGACGGCGAGTCCAAGCGGGGTGAAAAGGTACTTGGCCGGTCCGTCGAGGAACACCACCGAGGTAAACACGCAACTGATGGCCAGTGTTGAAACCAGCGTCGGCACCGCGATCTCGGCAGCACCGTGCAGCGTCGCATAGGAAAGCGGCTTGCGCTCTTCGGTCCACAGGCGGTGGGTGTTCTCGATGGTGACCGTCGAATCGTCGACCAATATGCCGACCGCAAGCGCAAGGCCGCCGAGGGTCATGGTATTCAACGTCTCGCCGAGAAAATACAACACGATCAGTGAGGACAGGATCGCCAGCGGAATGGAGATCATCACCACCAGCGTCGACCGCCACGAGCCGAGGAAGATCAGGATCATGAGCGCGGTGAGGCCGGCGGCGATGGCGCCTTCGCGCAGCACGCCCTTGACCGAGTTGGTAACGAACACCGATTGGTCGAACAGTTCGCTGATACTGAGTCCAGCCGGCGCGGCGGCGCGCGCGACATCGAGTGCCTTCTTGACGCCGTTGACGACCGTCAGTGTGGAGGCATTGCCGTTCTTGATCACGCTGAGCAGCACTGAACGCCGGCCCTCCTCGCGCACGATGTTCTGCTGCACCAGCGACCCGTCGCGGACCTGCGCCACGTCCTTTACGAAGATGGTGGCGCCGTTAGCGAACTTGACCGGCATATTGTTGAGGTCGTCGATCGTAGCCGGGGTCGCGTTGGTTCGGACTGTATATTGGATGTCTCCGATCTTCGCCGTCCCTGACGGCAGCGTCAGGTTCTGCGCATTGACGGCATTCACGATGTCGAGCGGCGTCAGTCCTCGGGCCAGCAGCTTGTCCGGGTCGATATCCACCATGATCTGACGATATTTTCCACCTGCCGGCGTCGGAAAAGTCACGCCGGGCACCGGGGCCAGTTGCTGCCGAATGCGGTAGTAGCCGTAGTCGTAGAGTTGCTGCTCGTTAAGGCTGTCCGAACTGAGGCTGAGCTGCAGAACAGGAACGCTCGACGCGTTGAATTGCACGATGATCGGAGGCTGGATGCCGGGCGGCATCAACGCGCGAATGGCGTTGGTCGCGGAGACGATTTGCGCGATGGCGAGGTCGATCTTGACGTCGGGCTGGAAATAAAGCTTCTGGACCGACACACCATTAATGGTCTGGGCCTCCATGTTTTTGATGCCGTTGACGCTCGTGCTGATGGCATATTGACTGTAGGTCGTGACGCGCTGTTCCATCTCCGGCGTAGTGAGACCGGTATATTGCCAGATCACCGTCACCACAGGGATATTGATCTCCGGAAAGATGTCTGTTGGCATCGACCGGATGGCGGCGATGCCAAGAAAAAGGATGAGCGCTGCAACAACATAGAAAGTGTGCGGGAACCTCAGCGCGAATCGAACGATACCCATGTTTCTGTTCCTAAGAGTTTGCAGCTCAGCAGCGGCAGATGGTGAACTTCTTGTCGAGGAGCTCGTTCGGCTTCTGCTGATTTTCGTCGAAAGCCGAGAGCTGCTCTTGCTCTGGCTGGGTTGCCCGTGAATTGGGCGATAGGTTTCTTGCGCGCGGCCGGACATTGCCCATCGGCGCTGGCATTGATCGCGTGGCCGCTGTTGTCGGTGAACTCTGCGAGAGGGGAGACGCATCCAGAACAAAGCCAACGCCGCGGACGTTGCGGATCATGGGCGCCTCATTTGCCCCGTCGATCCTGCGACGCAGCAGGCCGATCTGAACATCGACAAGGTTAGTTTCAGGAGCAAATTTATGGTGCCATACCTCTTTCAAGAGGGCCGCCCGGGTCAGCACTTTGTCACTCCGTTGCATCATGTACTTGAGCAACTGAAATTCGCGCGGCCGCAGATCGATGTGACGGTCGCCACGCTTCGCAGTCCGATCGATGAGATCGAGCTCCAGTGGTCCCACGCGCAGCACTGTTTCTTTCAGCGGGGCCAGCAGCCGGGCCAAACAGTCGCCGATTGAACCCAATTCAGCTATCGCGCGCGGCTCGCCACGTCGCAGGGACGATCCGCGCATCCGATCAACCATCCTTTCGAGTTTGCTCAACACCAGCGAATTAATGATATCGGCCAGAAGCTCCGCCATTTCATTCCGCAACGTTGGCGGCATTCGTTTGCTCCGAACAAAGCTCCGATGCTGTTCAGGTTTGGTTGATGAATTTGGCAAGCCCCTTGATCGCTGCCCCGAAGTCCTCGGATCGATATCAGCGAACGCCGGTTGCATGCGATCGAGTGTGTGGCAGCGAACGTTATGAATTCTCATCGCGGTATCTCTTCCAGCGGCCACGTGGAATCGTCCCAAAAGCCGGATTGGTTGATCGCCCAGCAGATTTCATCGGTGATTCCTTCGCACACAGATGCCGAGCGTGAACTCCGGGATCAGCGCAAATATCGATGAAATGTTTGACGATGGCGCCTTCACCGCGCGCCGCAGAACGGAGCGTTATCGCGGCTGCGAGGCGCGTTTCCCATCGCGGGCCCCAGCGCGATAGGCGAAGCGCGTTGCTGACGCATCGACGAATTCCGTAGCTGCAATTTCAAGCGTCATCGTCGCCACCATCATGCTTGTGCGAAAGGAATTAGCTATCTCCCGCTGGGCCTTTACGTAGTGCCACGTACGAGGGCAGGCTTCCACAGAAGGGACAGAACATGCGCTGGAGGGCCACAATGTGCTATGCCCGCATCAGCACCTCGCACAGGGGAGAAAGGCGCTCCGGATAAAAGACGCGGGAGATCGTCGCGTGGCCCGTAAGCGCGATAAGTACGCTTTCCTGGGATAACGATGGCCCATGCCAACCCAGGCCGGGTTATTGATCGGTCCGCGTCGCGCTAGGCTTTTTACTCGAACGTGTCGGGATGGAAGGAATATTCTGCCAGCGCGATTTCATTTGCGCCGATCATTGCAGGTCACGAAGCTGTTAGCGCACATGAGGTTCTATTTAATAGATTTTATCCACCTCCGCTCTCATCTCAACGATGACAAACGATGTTGGAGGCCGCAATGAAAGCGGTTCAGACAATCGTCCTTATCACCGGGAGTGCACTCTCTGCCGTCGCATTTTTTGGATCTGCCGCGACGGCGGGCACACCGTTCTCCCAGAGCATTACTGCTTGTCATATGACAAAGGCGGCACAGATTGCAGCTTTACCGGCTATCCGCAGTGCTTGGAAACCGCTTCAGGAACTCCTGCGGAGTGTTACGGCAAGACCGTTCGGGAGACCAAACTGATCGAGCCTATATCCCACATTGGCAACCCGAGAGAGCGTTCCGAAGGACAGATCGACCTGTGAGAATGTCGTTACCGTTGACGACGGGTCGTCGCATTAGTCGTTGTGCGGTCCGGCTTTCGAGCCGCCGCCTGCAAGACAACGGCCTTGCGACCAGCCACGAGAATGTCGTTAGACAGCTTGCTGCTACCGACAGCGCGCGAGAGCACGACCGTACCCACTATGGTTGCGATCGTGCCGGTGGCGATCTGGCGCGCCTGCTGCGGCGAATCATTTGGAAGGTACCCGGCAACCATATCGATCATCCGTTCGAGCTTCTTTGCAAAAGCACGGCGCGCCTTCGGGCTTGATCGCGCGATATCAGCGCCTAAGGGCGCCTCATTTGGAGCTTCGTCGATGTCGGCGTGGTCGACCGCCTGCAAATTGACGTCTGACAGGAAGCGATCTAGCCGGTCCGAGGCCATGCGCTCAAAGAGCGTGGCCTTGTTGGGAACGAGGCGATACAACGTTTTGGTCGAGACTCCGGCTCGACGCGCCACCGTCCCGATGCTGGTCGCGGCATATCCGCGGCTGGCAAATTCATGCCGCGCCGCCTCATAAATTAGCTGACGCGTCTCGTCGTCGGGCCGGACCTGCGGCCGGCCCCTGCGGCGCCGTCGCGGGTTCGCCCCTTCAGTGGAGTCGATCGCAGCCATGTGATCAGATGATGTCGGTCATTCCATTGACAGTCCCGAGGTAAGCTCCACCTCGAAAAGATCAAGCTTCCTAATTGGTCGCCCAGGAGCATGTCAATGACCCGCCATTCCCGAGCCTACTTCCGGCGGAAGACCGGGCAGATCGTTTCGTCCATTGTTGCCGAGGCCAAGGGCTTGCACGCCGAGTTCGGACGCCAATACTCCGCTCGCTCGCGTTGGCACTTTCGGCAGCCCAGCTTGGTGCTGTTGTGTTGCCGAGTGAAAGTTAAAAGAGTTCACCTGGATATCGACGGTCGTTCGATGGACGCAAACCTAGTGAACAGATCCGATCTACTTTTGATTCCTCCCGACACGGAGGTGAGCGGTGAGTTCGATATCGAAGGTGTAAGTGATTACTCAGTTACATTCTTGGATCGCTCGCTGTTCGGGCGACTCAATCCGGAGCTTAAGCGGCCCCTCGTCGTCTCTAGCAATGACGCGCTGCGGCGCGGCCTTGTGGAGTTGAGCCGCGAGGCAGCGGCTCCGGATAACGTTTTCGATCTGTTCGCCGAAGGTTGGGCCATGCAGGCTATGGCCCATCTGTCTCGCCTCGCGGGCAGGCACCATTCGAATCGTGAGATATCGCGTGGCGGCCTATCCGGCGAGAGTCTGCGCAGGGTTCAGGACTACATCCACTCGAATCTTCCAGCGACGCTCACGCTGGTCGAATTGTCGAGGGTCGCTGGCTTGAGCCGCCGGCACTTCCTGCGGGCATTTGGCGAGAGCGTCGGGGATACCCCGCTTGGATACGTCCGCACTTTGCGGATTGAGGAGGCAAAGCGACGCTTGTCGCAAGGAAGCCAAAGCATCACTGAAGTGGCGCTCGACTGCGGTTTCAGCCACGCCCAACATTTTGCAACAACTTTCAGGAGGGTGACTGGCCTTACGCCTTCGGCGTTCCGCCGACTTTGTCTCTCCTGACGCGTTTGCGACCAGCACCTAACGGGTTCGCAAACCAGGCGGCCCATCCGTCTTGCCGCCGCCAACGCCATATCTTCCGTCGCCCTGACGTTCGCCTGCTGGCTTCCAAAGCATACTTGGCGCGCTTACCCGCCACGCGAGTAGACGGCAAGGCTATAACGCTCGGAAACAGAGCGAGGGGCGGCGAGTCCTGTCTGCACCGATGGACATGAGCTGGCGATCGAGGTCCAACTTGCGTCCGTTTCACGTCATGAGGAACGGATCTCCCGCGTCTCTTATCTGGAGCGCCTTGTCCTCCTCTGTGCGAGAGGCCGACGCGAGAGTAGCACATTGTGGCCCTCTAGCGCATGTTCTGTCGCTCCCGCGGAAGTCCGCGCTCGTACGCCGCAGTACGTAAAGGATCTGCAAGAGACGGCTAATTCCTTCCGCACAGGCATGACCCACGCATGCCACGCCGCGTCCGGACGAACCCGGATCCCGGCGCGATCCGATCTCTAACCGAGGAGTCCGTGATGCTCTACCAGACCGTAAATCCCGCGACCGGAGCGTTGGTTGAGACCTTCGCGCCGATTGGCGACTACGAGTTAGAAAAGGTGTTGGCCACCGCGCACAACACCTTCGAGATTGACTGGCGCAAGCGTACGGTGGCTCACCGCGCGCGCATAATCTCCAAGGCGGCGTCGATTCTGCGCGAAAAAGCCGATGAATTTGCGCAAATCATCACGCTGGAGATGGGCAAGCGCATCATGGAAGCGCAGGTAGAGGTCATGCTTTCCGCAAGCATCCTCGATTACTACGCGAGCCGCGCCGAGGGGTATCTGAGGCCGAAGCCTGTCCCGGACGTGCCGAGCGCAGAGATTCGCATCGATCCCATCGGCGTGTTGCTCGGAATTGAGCCTTGGAACTTCCCGTATTATCAAATCGCGCGCGTTGCGGGCCCCCAGTTGATGGCGGGCAACGTCCTGCTGTTGAAGCACGCTGAAAGTGTGCCGCAATCGGCTCTTGCGTTCGCCCGGTTGTTTGAAGAGGCTGGCGCACCGAGAGGCGTCTACACGAACATCTTCGCGACAATCGACCAGGTAGGGCGGATCATCGACGATCCTCGTGTGCGCGGCGTCACCTTGACGGGCAGCGAACGTGCCGGCGCGTCGGTTGCGCAACGTGCCGGCCGCAATCTAAAGAAGGCGGTGCTTGAACTCGGCGGTAGCGACCCCATGATCGTCCTCGAAGATGCGCCGCTCGATTGGGCGGTCAGCAGCGCAACAGTTGGACGCATGTTCAACTGCGGCCAGTGCTGTGTCGGCTCCAAGCGCATCATCGTTGTCGGCCAGGAGCGTAGCGCGGCCTTTCTGGAGGGTTTCACGAAGCAGATGGCATCGTTGCGGCCGGGGGATCCTGCCGACGCCGACACGACCCTCGGTCCGCTTTCGTCCGGGCGAGCCCTCAATCTTCTGCTAGATCAGATCGAACGCGCCAAGGCAGGCGGCGCCACCGTCGTCGTCGGCGGACGGCGCATCGATCGTCCGGGTTTTTACCTGGAGCCGACCATTCTGACAGGCATCACCGAAGACAACCCGATCTATAGGGAAGAGCTATTCGGTCCCGTTGCGGCCTTCTATTCCGTCAAGGACGAGGCGGAAGCGGTGCGCCTGGCCAACGGCACGCCTTATGGCCTCGGCGCTTCCGTTTTTACCGCGGATACCGAGCGTGGGCGCGAGGTCGCCGGTCAAATCGACAGCGGCATGGTGTTCGTCAACCGGCCGTTTGGCACGGCGCCCGAATTGCCGTTCGGCGGCGTGAAGAACTCCGGCTTCGGGCGCGAATTGTCGGAGGCCGGCTTCGAAGAGTTCGTCAACAAAAAGCTCGTCAACACGCATCCCGTGGGCACGCATCCGTTCGGTGCAGCCGCGGCGGCGTAGAAGAATCCAACACCAAACAACCTCTCTCAAAAGGAGCGATACATGCCTCTCTGGAATATTTATCACACAGACGACGCCTTCAACGGCGAGGAAAAGGCCGAACTGGCGGATCGGATAACGAACATCGTCTATCCGCATCTGCCGGCGTTCTACGTCGGCGTCGTGTTTCAGGAAGTGACGGCAGAAAATTTCTATATCGCCGGCAAGCCGGCGAAGAACTTTGTGCGGATCTGGATCGACCACATCGCGCGCACCTTGCCGCTTCCCGAACAAAAGGCGGACTGGATGCGGCGGGCGCACAAAGCGGTCCTCCCAATATTCACGGCACGAGGGGTCAACTGGGAACTTCATGTCGACGAGACGCCCCGGGACCTCTGGTTGATCCAGGGGCTAATACCGCCGATGCCGAACACCGAGCAGGAGAAGAAATGGCACGCGGACAACAAGCCGACGCCGTATGCAATCGAAGCGGCGGTGACCGCCCAGCAAACCCGGCCGAGGAAGCTCGCTGCGGGACGAGGGCGAGACTTGCAAGCGGAAAAGCTTGCGATAATTGATGTATATGCATCGATCTGCTCACCGCCTTGGTGCCGGAGAGATGAAATGCACCAGGACAGGAAGGCGAAGATACGATCATGAGGTTTCCTACATTCCAGAAACTGGCCGTTGCACTCTCTATCGCGACCTTCGGTGTAGTTGCACCCTTCACGCACACCATGGCGCAGACGAATGCTCAGCCACAGAAGCTGACGGGGAGCGCGGCGTTGTTCGCTGAGGGGCAGAGTACCGAAGCCAAACAGGCCGATGCGTATTTCGACAATTATCCCTTCCGCAGCGGTGAGGTTATCGAGAAGCTGCGCTTGCACTTTGCCACCCTTGGCGTGCCCCATCGCAACGCCCAAGGGGAGATAGACAATGCCGTACTTGTCCTCCATTGGACCGATGCGAGCGGCGGAGCGCTCCTCACGCCCAACTACATAAAAGCGCTCTTCGCTCCCGGCCGGCCGCTCGATGCGAGCCGCTACTACCTGATTTTCCCCGACAATGTCGGCCACGGACTGTCCAGCAAGCCAAGTGACGGCCTGAAGGCCAAGTTCCCAAACTACGGCTATAACGACATGGTGGATCTACAGCACAAGCTCGTCACCGAGACGCTGGGCATCAAACGCCTTCACGCCATTCTTGGCATGTCCATGGGCGGGATGAATGCGTGGCAATGGGCTGAAGCCTATCCGGATGCGATGGACGGCATCATGCCCGTCGTCGCCCTCCCCACAAAGATATCAGGCCGCAACCTATTATGGCGGCGGATCGTGATCGAGGGGATTCGTACCGATCCCGACTGGAAGAATGGCAATTACGATCTACCGCCAGCTGGCTGGCTGAAGGGTTATGCGGTCTTGCGCATGATGATCGACGGCGTCCAGCACCTCCAGGCGGAAATCCCGAACGGCGCTGCCGCCGATAGGATCATGGCTGAACTGCACGAGCAGGCGAGCAGCATCGACGCCAACGATACGCTCTACGCGCTTAAATCGTCCGGGGACTACGACCCCGAGCCAAACCTTACCGCGATCAAAACGAAGGTGCTTGCTCTCAATTTCGGGGACGACGAGTTCAATCCGGAGCGAGTTCACTTGCTGGGTCGGCTGATAAGCAAGGTTCACGATGGTCACGCTGTGGTGCAGCCGGGCTCAGATAGATCGTTCGGTCATCTGACCATGGCCCATCCCGAACTCTGGGCCCACCACGTGGCAGATTTCATGAGGGAGCTTGGCGACAACCCCAAAAAGGAACGGCAGTCAGAATAGCTTCGCCGCAGCTTCAGACGGGCAGAGAGTGAACCAGTCTGTGAATCAGTATCAACATGCGGATCCGGCTCAGAACTCGCCCGGCAGACGGAAGATATCAAACTTTAGACTTTGGTGGATTGCTATTCACGCTGAAAGGATGTTCCCATGGCTGAGTTGACCAAACAAACAATCACGGTCGAACACGTCACGCTCGTTCGAAGGATACGCACCGCATGCCTCAACGGCCCGAACCGATTTCCGGCGCAGTCGGGATCGCCTCTCAACTCGGCCTCTCCTTGCGTACTTTCCAGCGGAGATTGGCGCAGGAGCGACTGTCCTATCAATCCATCGTCGACGGCATGCGGCGATCGCTCGCGACCGAGCTTCTTGAGAATACCCATATGGGGATAGACCAAATCGCCGAACGTATCGGTTTTGCCGACGCAACTAGCTTTCGAAAGGCATTTAAGAAATGGACCAACCGCTCGCCCTCCGATTTCCATCATCCGGAGCGGAGCGGCTAGAAGGACGTCTGCGCCAACAACATGAGCAAGTGAGCACCGACATGGCTGTCAAAAGTGTCGGAAGCTGTCCGTAGCACACCTCGTCCGGATCAAGCCAAGGCGAAACAAGATACGCGTGAACAAGCGAAACCCGGCATTCCATTCAAGCTCCGTAGCAAATATCAACGAGTTTTTCCCATACCTGAACTGTCGGCGGCTTCGATCCTGCCCACGCATGATCCGAAGCCGATGGTAGCGTATCCCTGCCGGCAACATCTGCCGCGGAATGTGATCTCGTCGCCATCTTCCAAAAAACCACGTCGTTCTCGGTTCGGAAGTGCAACCGGCTTCGACCCGGCGCTGGTGAACTCCAGCATGCTGCTGAGTTCTGCAGGACTTGGTCCGGAAATCGTGCCGGTGCCGATGAGATCGCCCGGCTGCAAGTTGCAGCCGTTGATGGTGTGATGAGCAACCATCTGCGCGGGCGTCCAGTAGAGATATTTCGCATTCGAGGTGAGGATCTCGACGGCGGCCTCGTTCGCGCCGCGCATCTTCTCGGTCGACAGAAGCACTTGAAGATGGACGTCCAGTCCGCCGCCGGCCTGGTCTGCGGCGTCGAACAAATAATCGAGCGGACGCGGATCACCCTCGGCACGCGGCAATGCTGCGACGCGGAAAGGCGCCAGCGCATCCGCGGTAACCACCCAGGGCGCAACTGAGGTTGCAAAGCTTTTGCTGAGGAAGGGTCCGAGCGGATACATCTCCCAACGCTGAATGTCGCGCGCCGACCAGTCGTTCAACAGCGAGAAGCCCACGATCTCCTGCGCTCCCTCGGCAATCGGGATCGGCTTGCCGAGCCGGTTGCCGCTCGCAAGATAAAAGCCCATCTCGAGCTCGAAATCCAACCGTTCGGACGGACCAAAACTCGGGGGTGTGCCGGCCGTAGCCGGCGGCCGCTGGCCGAGCGGCCGACGTACCGCGCCCTGCCCGACCTGCACCGACGAGGCCCGGCCGTGATAGGCGATCGGCACCCATTTGTAATTCTCAGGCAGCGGATTTTCCGGCGTCAGCAGCGCGCCGGCGGCGCGGGCGTGATAGATGCCGGCATAGAAATCCGTGTAGTTCGACACTTTCGTCGGGAGATGGAGGGTGCATGCGTCCATGGATGTCAGCAGATCCGACGCATGCCGCCGGACCTGATTACCGGAGCTGCCCTGGTCGAGCATGTCACCGACCGTGCGGCGCATGTCGCGCATCGCGGCGAGACCGAGCGCAAACAGCGAATTGAGCGACGTCTCCTGCAAGGCATCGCGCGTCTCTTGCGCGAAACGTTCGCTGGCCCCGCTCGCTTTCTTCAGGTCCAAGACCTGGTCGCCAATCGCCACGCCAATCCGGAGATTTGGGTCGGCCTTGCTGCTGAACACGCCGAACGGTAGATTCTGGATCGGGAAATCCGTATCCGTGCGGTTGGCGACTTCGACAAAGCTGCCTCGTGCCGGATCGTGGGTCTCGTCGAGAGTGCGGGATTCTGTCATGGTGTGTCCTATCGCTCAAAAATGGACGGCACGCGGATCAGCGCGCGCCGGCCCCTTCTACATGCTCACGTTCTTCAGCAAGGTGAGAAGCCGGTGGTCGAGCGATTGCGCCATCGCGTCGATCTCCGCGCTCTTGAACTGGCCGAACATCGAGGTCGGCCTGTCATATTCCATGGTCGTGCCACCCTGCGAATTTGCATAGACCACGACCCGTAGCGGCGCATAGAGGCCGGCGGCCGCATTGACCTTGGGTCATTTCGGTCGCCGACAACACGTTGCCGATATAGTAGGCGATCAGCGGACGGCGTTCGCCCTTCAGGGCGAGAAGATCGCCGTGAAGCGCGACGTAGTGGATCGCAAGCCCGTCTTCGCCGGCGATACGCTGCGCCGCGGCGCGCAGGCCCTCGATGTCGTTTTTCGCCAGCATGGCGCGCATGCCATCGCCAAAGCGGCCGAGCTTCTCGATCCCGGCCTTGACTTCCGGATAGGGCTTCATGGTCTTGACGACCATATGTTCGACCGGCAGCAGCGTCGACGTCACCTCGATGCCTTCCGTGGTTGAAGCGTTTCGAAGCCATTGAATGTTCAGAGTCACGGATCTTTCCTGTGCTGATGTTCGCGGTGACGTCCCACGCCCCTTCCCCATCAGGATGCTGCCGGCGCCAAGGTTCGGCTCTCCGTCGCGGGCGCCATGCCAATCTCGGATTGGACGAACTGCGCATCGAATGCCTTGCGCTCGCGGATGGCGCGTGCGCTTTGATCCGTCACCGAGAACAGCCAGGTGAAGAGGAAGGCGAGCGGCATCGAGAACAGCGCAGGATTTTCGTAGGGAAATGGTGCCGCCTTGAAATTGAATACGGCGACCCAGACGGTCTTGCTGAGCACTACCAGGACGACGGAAGCGACGAGGCCGGCAAGGCCCCCGGCCACCGCGCCGCGCGTGGTGGTGCCGCGCCAGAAGATTGCCATCGCAAGAACCGGGAAGTTGCAGCTTGCGGCGACCGAAAGCGCAAGACCCGCCATGAATGCCACGTTCTGGTTTTCAAAGGCGTAGGCGAGCAGCACCGCGACGATACCGATCACGACGGCGGCAATTTTCGAAATCCACACTTCGCGTGCCTCCAACGCGCGTCCGCTCGCGATCGCCTGGCCGTAGATGTCGTGGCTGACGGCGGAGGCGCCGGCGAGCGTCAATCCGGCGATGACCGCGAGACTCGTCGCAAACGCGACCGCCGAAATGAAGCCGAGCAGAATCGGGCCGCCAATGGCGTGGGCAAGATGGATCGACGCCATGTTTGGGCCGCCAATCAGGTCGGTGATCTTGTTGAACTGCCCCGACGCGCCGACATGGAAATAGCTTGAATCCGACATCAGGATCGGCACCGCGCCAAATCCTAGTAGGGGAGTGACGAGACAGAAATAAGCAACGCAGCTCGTGGCATAGAACACGGATTTGCGCGCGCCGGCGGCATCCTTCACCGTGAAAAAGCGCATCAGGATGTGGGGAAGGCCGGCCGTTCCGAACACCAGCGCAAGCCCCAGCGAAATGGCGGAGACCGGTTCGGCGAACAATCCGCCGGGCGCGAGGATCGCGCTCCCCTTTGGATGAATCTTGCTGGCGGCGGCGAACAACTCGCCGAAGCTGAAATCGAAGTGCCAGAGCACGGCCAGCGCCAGCAGCGTTCCGCCGCACAACAGCAACGCCGCCTTGATGATCTGCACCCAGGTCGTCGCCTGCATGCCGCCGACAGTGACGTAGAGGATCATCAGGACGCCGACGCCGATCACCGCGAACAAATAGTTGACACCGAACAGAAGTTCGATGACCTTGCCAGCCCCGATCATCTGCGCGATCAGATAGAACAGCACGACGACGAGGCTTCCGGTCGCCGCGACCAGCCGGATGGGAGTCCGGTCGAGGCGGAACGCGGCGGCATCGGCAAAGGTATAGCTGCCGAGGTTGCGCATCCGCTCCGACATCAGGAACAGGACGATTGGCCAGCCGGTGAGGAAGCCGAGCACGTACAGGAGTCCGTCGAGTCCGTTGGCATAGATCAGCGCCGAAATTCCGAGGAACGCGCCCGCCGACAGGAAGTCGCCGGCAATCGCGAGCCCATTCTGAAGCGGCGTGATCGCGTGGCCGGCGGTATAGAAATCCGCCTTCGATTTCGTGCTGCCCGCCGAGCGATAGGTAATGACGAGCGTGGCGACGATGATCGCCACGAACATGCCGATGGCCATCCAGTCCGGACCGGGGGCGGCCGTCGCGGCGACCATCTGCGCCGACGCCGTGCGCGGAAACGCAGCGAGGGCCGCGGCCAAGAGATACCAAAGCCTCATTGGCCGAACTCCCGATTCAAGGCGCGGGCGCGTTCGTCGAAGCGCGAATTGCACAGCCGGACGTAAAGGCCGGTCAGGAAGACGACCAGCACGATCATGAACAGCGCTAGTAGAAGCCCGAGCGGCATGGGGCTTCCCGCGACAGTCGCGCCGAGCGCACCTTGGGCAGTAGAGATCAACGCGATGAAGCCGAAGAACATGATCAGCGTCACGATCGAAAGGGTCCAACGAAGCCTGGCGCGTGCCGAAACAAGCTCCTTGAAGGCCGGATCGGCGAGGATTTCGCACGTCCGGTCGGGCGTTAGTTGCAGCATTCAAACCTCCCCTTGGGGGATGGCTTCGCGTTGTGGCGTCCTTCGTCTGCGCGAAGGGCGGTGCGAACTAGCATCTTCGCGCGATTGTACGCTTCGATCTCCGCGTCCGAGATGCCGAGTTCCCTGAGGATTGCGTCGTTATGTTCGCCCTGGAAGGCAGGCGGCAAGGCTTCGTTGAGGACGCTTTCGGAGAAATGCCACGGGTGGCCGGGCAATCGGTACGTACCGCCAAACCGGTCCGGCACCTCCCGAACGGCTCCCCAATACTCCGCCCACTCGGTCTCCGACAGGTCCTTGAGAGAACGCACGACGCCCACCGCGATCTTGGCCTCGTCCAGCTGGGCATCGAGGGCTTCGAGATCGGAAAATGCGTAAATCCACTCCTGAATGATCGCGTGCAGGGTCTCGTAGTTCGCCAGCCGCGACTCCGGCGTCGAAAACCGTTCATCCTTGGCCAGATCGGCACGCCGCATCGCGCGCAGATAGTTCGGGAAGGTCAGGCTGCTGACGATGCTCTCGGCTGCGACGAAACGCTCTCCGGCCGGGCCGATGAAATGCGGCCCATCGGCGGCGCCCAGAACGGCTGGCTCGGCGCCGAGATCGATACCTTCGAGGTCGACATGGGCGCGCTCGTTGACCGCCAGCAGGACCGCCGCCATTGCAATATCGATGTACTGGCCTCGGCCGGTCTTTTCCCGGTTGTGCAGGGCGGCCAAAACCGCGATGACACCTTGCATGCCGGAATAGAGGTCAGCATGCGATAAGGGATCAGTGAGCGTGCGGCCGAGATTTCCGCCGAAATGGCGTTCCGTATTCTGCGTGAAGCCGGATTCAGCCTGTACGGTCGGCGCATAAGCCATTCTCGATTTCCATGGCCCGCCTTGCCCATAGCCAGTGATCGAGACGTAGATCAGGCGCTCGTTTCTCTGCGAGAGCGCGGCATAATCAAGACCGAAGAATTTCAGCGTCTCGGCGCGGAAGTTCTCGATGACGATATCCGCATTGTCGCAAAGCTTGAGAGCAACGTCACGGGCACCAGGAACATTCAGATCGATACTGAGGTTGCGCTTGCCGATGTTCTGTTGTGCGTAGTACCCCGACATGCCTTGCTTGTTCGGGAAGGCAGCCCGCGACACATCCGGGCGCGGCGGCTCGATCTTGATTACATCCGCACCAAGATCGGCCAAGGTACGTCCGCATAGCGGCCCGGCCAGAACGCGCGAGAAATCGACGACCTTGAGGCCGTGAAGCGGTCCGGGCATGGTTACTCTCCTTCGAAAACGGTGAGACCTGGACCATTGGCCCGAAATGAATCGAGCCCGCGGCGTAGGTCTGCGGATGCCCAAATCGGCTTTTGGATCTCCGCCATCGCGAGATCGGCCGTCTCGACGCCCTGATTGACCGCGATGGCGACCAGCTTCTTGGTCGCGGCATGCGCCACCGTGGGCCCGTGCGCAAGCTCCTTGGCGATCGTAAAGGCGACCGCGTCGAGCTGCTCATCCGGCACGACGCGGTTGATCAGCCCCCAGCGCTCGAGGGTCGCGGCATCGTAACGATGGCCGAGCATCGCCATTTCCTTGGCGCGGACGGCGCCCATGCGTTGGACGTGGCGTTGAATGCCCCCGAGCAGCGGGTGGATCCCCAAAGCGACTTCGACAGATCCGAGCTTTGCGGAAGCGGCCGCGACAATAAAGTCGCAGGCCAATGCCAGTTCCAAACCGCCGCCGAGGCAGGCCCCGTGGACCGCCGCGACGATCGGGATCGGCAGGTTCTCGAAACCGCGCAGCACCTCGACCGGATCGATCCGAGCCTTGCCCTGGTTGGCGATTCGCTCATCCCAGAGACTGACATCGGCGCCGGCGCAAAAGTGTCGAAGCCCGCTTTTCAGCAAAATCGCTCTGCTGCCGGCCTTCATGGCCGTCTCGAAGGCGTCGAGCAGCGAGCGATAGAGGTCCGGCCCGCTCAGATTGTAGGGCCGGTGGACCATCGTCACGACGGCCACGTGCTCTGTGTATTCGACGGTGATCATCTCGCTTACCGCGGCGGAGGTGTCATTCATCGGTCGTTTCCTATCTGGCTGGTCACTTCTCGTACTGCCTCAAGTGCGCGGGCTTCCACAGCCGTCAGAGTCATGTACCGCCCGCGTACGAGCGCGGGCTTCCGCATGAGCGACAAAAGATGCTCCGGAGGGCCACAATGTTCCATGCTCGCGTCAGCCTCTCGCACAGAGGGGCAAGCGCTCCGGATAGCCTGTCTTTTCGGCGCCGTGAATGTGTTGCCATCTGGCGAGCGATAGATCCTGTCGATGACGCAGGGGCGCCGCATATCGACCTTGTTTGCTGAGAGCCTGCTCAACGGCGTCGTTCGCAGCGTAGAAGATTGCACCAAAGCACGGTCCTTTAGCCTGCAGCCCTCGGTCCATCGACGATCATGCAGTCATCGAGCTTCGATTTGCTGACAACGAAGCGCCAGGATTGTGTTGGCGCTTCCGACTTCTTTACCATCGCTTTCCTCCATTTGACCGACGCCGTGCCTCCGACCAGACCGCGCGATCCGCGCCTAGAACCTTGATTGGGTCGTAATGATCGATAGAGTTCGCGAACGGCACGCGGAAGCGACTAGCTGGACGAGAAACTGGTGACCGGCTCTGCATCGGTGTCTGGGAGCAATGGAACCTGCATCGCCCCTCTGACGGCCGGCGACTAGTGCTGAGCATGCATGAGCACTCGTCCGAAGGGACGATCCTCGATCAGATAGCGAACGGCCTCGTCAGTCTCGGATAAGGGGAAGATCTTGCCGATCGTGGGCTGCAGCGTCCCTTCTTTGAGGTACGCCAGGAGCGCTGCATTGGCTGCCGCCACAGTTTGCGGGGTGAAGAGTCTGAAGGTGAACCCACGGATTGTCGCAGCCTTCCAGATGATGTCGGTAACGTTGATGTCCGCTTCGCGTCCTCCGGCATAGCCGGCGATCACAAATGTGCCGCCGAAGGCGAGTGAAGACAGCGCCTGACCGGTCAGCCTTCCGCTGACGCCATCCACGATGACATCTACGCCCTTACCTTCAGTGATGCGCAGAACGCCGTCCTTGAGGCTCTCCTTGGAGAGATCGATGACATGCTCATATCCAGCCGCGCGAGCGCGTTCGGCTTTCTCAGCATTGCCCGCGGTGGAGATCGCCAATGAGGCGCCAAGGCGGCGCGCGACCTGCACGGTTTCCATCCCGACAGCGCCGCCAACGGCGGGCGCGAGCACGGATTGTCCGGGCCTGAACTTCGCGAACTCCGTCAGAGCCAGATAGCCCGTCAAATATCCTGCGCCCGCGAGGTAGGCTGCGGCGTGATCGTCATCGATCCCGTCAGGGATATGTGAAAGGCCGGCCGCCGATGCAGTAACGAACTCGCGCCAAGTGCCATCGGCCGAAAGGCCGAAGCCCGGTCCTCTTACGAAAACGCGATCGCCGACACTGAAAGCTTCGCTCTTTGTCTCGACGACCGCGCCCGCGCCCGTCTGACCACCAATGCGGGGCAGGTTTTGAGGCGTCGCCGCGTAGTGGTGACCTGAACGAAACGTATTGTCCAACGGGTTGATGCCGACCGTATGCATCTCGACGAGAACCTCGCCGTCGCGAAGTTCTGGCCGCGGCAGCTCAACGAGGCGGTTTTCGCTGTAATCGCCATAGGACTGATACTGGATGGCTTTCATCATATTGCTTGCTGCTGAGCGGCTGCGGTGTCGCGTTGACGGACGATTTATACCTTCCAAATTCGGACAGTAACGGCTAAATTTGGAAACAGCCCTTTCACTGGTGGAAGGCTATGGATCGCCTTGAGGCAATGACTATCCTGGTAGCTGCGGTGGACACCGGGAGCCTCTCCGCTGCCAGTCGTCACCTCCGCATCCCTCTCGCGACGGTCAGCCGAAGGGTTTCGGAGTTGGAGGAGCATTTGAATGTCCGCCTGCTCCATCGGGGCAATCGCAAACTTGTTTTGACCGACATCGGGCAGAGCTATGTCGCCTCATGCCGTCGGATCATGGAGGAGATCGCGGAAGTCGAGCGTGCGGCGTCGGGCGAATATCGGGCGCCTCAGGGCGAGCTGATCATCACCGCGCCCGCGGTATTGGGCCGCAGCCATCTTCTGCCGATCGTCGTGGAATTTCTGCGCGCCTTTCCGGATGTCCGGATGCGGCTGCAGCTCACCGATCGACACGTGAACCTGGTAGAAGAGCACGTCGACCTTGCCGTGCGCATAGGGGAACTGCCGGACAGCAGCACGATCGCAATGCGGGTTGGCGCCGTTGGCCTGGTCCTGTGCGCCAGCCCCGCCTACCTGAAAAAGCGAGGCACGCCGAAACAGCCTGCTGATCTGGCGGCCCACGACTGTGTGATACACGAGGGTCATGCAACTTCGTACAATTGGGGGTTCTTTACCGAAGAGAGCGCGCAAACGGTCCAGATCCCGTCGCACCTCGCGGTGAGCCTGGGCGAGGCGGCAGTTGCCGCTGCGGCCGCCGGGGCCGGAATTGCGCGCGTCTTGTCGTACCTCATCGATGATTTGGTGAAATCGCGATCACTGGTGAAGCTGTTGGAAGCGTACGAGCCTCCTCCCATTCCGGTCAGCTTGATCTATCCGAGCCAGCGCCAAGTGCCGCTGAAGTTGCGCGCCTTCCTGGACTTTTCAATTCCGCGACTAAGGCAGCGGCTCGGCTACAGGAATACTTAGCAGTTAACTGATAGAGGTCATCTGACCTTTGTGGAGGCGGCACAGCGTCCGTTCGAGTGCCGTAAGGTCCCCCCGGCTGCGCCTGACCAAGGCTGCTGCCGAGGTGGCGCCAGGCGTGACGACCTTCGACACCGCCGGTCACACGCCGGGACACATCTCGGAGCATATCGGTTCCGGCAGCGAAGAAATGCTCCTCACCGGCGACGTCGTGGTCAACTCGGCGGTCGAACGCCATGCTGAGCCGATTGACCAGATCGATCACCTCGCTGCGGTCTTGGGCGCTGACGGTCGCGCCCGGGGTCAACGAAGTCGGGATCATGTCTGTTCCGGATAGCTGACGGCGAAAGT
>Ga0073928_10005169_pt1 | contig 18509 bp, 25 predicted proteins | sample PaiPotPPA55metaG_FD_76969 | JGI IMG/M metagenome (GOLD analysis project Ga0073928, IMG submission 76969) | Iron sulfur acid spring bacterial and archeal communities from Banff, Canada, to study Microbial Dark Matter (Phase II) - Paint Pots PPA... ... | reverse complement strand
CGGCCATTTGCACGAGTAAATTCCCCCATCAAAAGATTGGAATAGAACAGGAAGATTATAAAACCGACCTCAACCAGCGCCTTCCAGGTCGGTGTCAACTTTCGAGGTAGTTTCGGATTCGAAGCCATCCGCTGACTATACCAAAGCAGTCTTGATGTAGAAGCGAATCGGACAGCTGTCTGGGAGAAGGCCACATGTCCGATAACCGTTAATCAGGAGTTATGACCAAGATCGCCTTTGCGATTCTGAAGGCAGGATGAACCTGTACCCCATTCTATGATCGGTGCAGATAAATTTCGGTTTCGACGGCTTGGACTCGATTTTTCGCCGCAGCTCGTAAATCGCAACCCGAACAAGCTGTGGATAGTCGATGTTTCGCCCCCATACTATTTGCAACAGATTCCGGTGAGTGACGGGCCTACCCTGTGCCAAGACGAGGACCTTGAGTACTTCAAATTCCTTAGGTCCCAGATTTACGCGTTTTCCTCGCACCGTAACAAGTCTCGCTTCAAGATTGATACAAAGATTCTTGGTATCGACTATGTTGGCTCGCCGATGACCGAAACGTCCGAGCAATACGCGGATTCGAGCCAAGAGTTCCTGCATCCCGAACGGCTTGACCACATAGTCGTCTGCCCCCGCATCGAACGCCAGGATTTTGTCACGTTCTGTCGCCAGTCCACTTATTACAACCAGTGGTCCGTCGAAATAGAGTCGCAAGGTTCTGCACAGCTTCAGTCCCTCCCTGAGCGGCATATTTATATCGAAGAGAATGAGGTCAGGTGCCTGTTTGCGAAGAAGACTGATAGCGGCAGCTCCATTCGCGGTGTCGAATGCCATGTACCCCTCTTGACGCAAAACCGAACGTAATACCTGACGAATATGGCGATCGCCATCGACGATCAGAATTGTCGCGTCTGATTCCGTTAGCACGGGGCCAGCCAATTCAGAATTTCACGAGGATTGCCAGCGTGAAACGGTTCTCAATTTTCTTGAGGTCTGGGGTAAATCCAGGAACGAGTGCTCCTGGCGAGCCACAAATGTTTTCTACGATAGGAGCCGTAGGACAAGAGGTAGGGGTAATCCCGCCCGAGCCCGAGAAATAAGGCACGTTCGCAGCGCGATGATTGAACTCGGAACGAAAAGTAATGTATTGACTGGGCATCCAGTCAAACGTTCCCGAAATGTCCCAGGCTTTGAACTGATCTCCCGGATTCTGAGTGAAATAAGGTGTCCCGGAAGCCGCAGTGGCTCCATTGATCGGCGGGAGGAGCACGAGATACCGGCCTGGGTTGTTGATCTTCCCGCCCCCCACCGTAAGACCGTAACGATCGTGATCAAACCACAAGCGGTCGTACAGCATAAAACCGAGGAAACTCTGCTTTGGACCTTTCTTAGAGTTTCCGGCACAACTCACGCCCCCACCATGTTCGCATCCGATATCGCCAGTGAGCGAAAATGCCATTTTATCGATAACGTTGTCGGGTTGGTCGTAATACTTCACTTCGATACTGTCGTCGCTGTGGTAGCGCACTCGCCCCGCGTTGCCCAACGTTTCCTCGCCCAAAGCATATTGATTGCCAAGCACTTCAAGCCAACCGGTCGGACGCCATAAGATCTGCCCGCCGACTCCTGGTCGGTGATTAAATCTCCCATAGGTCTGCCAGCCATTGATGATCCACGGTTCAATTTTCAAGTGGGCCGTTGGAAAGATCTGAACGCGAAGTCCTGTGAAGAACCACGGCGTGTTTGAAGAAACGTAGGAAGGTTGATAGGCCCAATTATCGAACTGGTAGAAGCTAAACAATCCGATATAGGACAGGAAGATTCCTGCGTCGACGTTTACCCCATGCAGAGCATTAAAATGATATCCGGCATTGGCCTCTGATACGTACCGATAGGCGTTATCCAGGTTCCATTGTCCCCGCGCTGGGCTTGCATCATTCCTTGGTGTGGTCTGGGAATATAAGCCGAATTGGGTCAGGACTCGGGCTCGTACATTGTCCAGATGAAAGTCACCGCCCAATCCCAGGTCCGTTACCTGAATCTCATTAGAGCGAAACACCTCACTCGATCCGCCTATCGTATCGTCTTGAGGGTGATTGAAACTGTGGGTGTATTCTACGTCGGCTCTGATTTCCGGGGTGAAGAAACTGGTGGCGTAAGGCGTGTCTTTGGTGCGCGAGTTGCCGTTCAGCCAGGTAAAATCTGCGAACGAAAACGGCTCCTCCGATGACGGGTTTGGCGCTCCCGACTTTCCTTTGTCGGTCGCCTGTGGTCCAAGCGACGCCATCACCTGATCGTTGGACATTGCGTTTCCGCCAGTTGAAGTTGCGGAAACGCCGTGGGTCATAGGCCCCGGCACTGGCGAGCCAGCGCCAGTCGCCTCAGCCGCCGCGAGGGTAGCAGGGGCCTTCGCGGAAGCAGGCTGCGTGCTCCCGATCGGTTCTGCTCCCACTTGCGGTGTCGCGGGAGAAGCAGCGGGCTGCTTATTCGCTTCGAGATCGGCGACGCGTTTTTCCAGTTCCTCCAAGCGGTCCAGCAGGATTCGCTCACGTTCCGTCACGGGAACGGGCGCATCGACTGCCGTGGATTTCTTAGGCGATCCGTCGCTATTTCCCTTGTCATCTCCCAGTGATCGGCTCGGAGTTGCAATTAGACAAAGAAAGGCCAAAGCAACGGGCCACACGAATTCTCGCTTTTTGCATCTGATTAAGTGCAGGCGCACGGCGCTCCTACTTTCTCTAACAATGAGGTTTTCCGCTTCGAGGCGGAGAATGCAAACAATCTAATCTCCCGCATATTAGAAAGTTGTAAGACTCACGTTATGATTTCCTGAGGAGGGGAATCTAGAGTCTCTCTAGGTGCGAAGCACATGCGAGCTTTCGGCTCGCTCAGATGCAAAATTGGAGAAAGCTACTGTTTGTCTTGGAGGTAAAACCGTACGCGCCAAGGGCTTCTTTTCTGAATCATTCGGGCATCTTGTGCCGATGCCATTTCCAGTCGGAACGGATTGTCCACGCCAACACCCCATGAGAGCATGCCAATCATGAGGATTTTGGGATTTGTAATCGTCGCAACGATATTCGAGTCGGTTGGTGATGCCGTGATGAGAATAGCGCTGCAAAACCGGTATGCTCTGCCGGGCCGCATCGCGCTGTTCGGACTGGCGTCCGTTCTCCTCACCATGTACGGGTTGTTTCTCAACCTTGCGCCCGTCGAGTAGTAGGGGCGTATCGCGTGGATCGCTAGCGTGGCTTCCGCCTCGTCGAGCAAAGGATTCGGGTGGGCGGAGCGCTTATTTATTACGAACCGGATTGAGCGGGTCGATAAGCTGTGCCCTATGGCAACAAATACGCTGATGCTGGCCTACTCAGTGATCTTGTTAATGTCATTCGCGCGTATCTTCTTCAACAATGCGACCTGGCCTGCGTGATAGACCGCGTGCTGTATTGTACCGTGGAACAATCGATAGAAATTGTATGTTCTGCCGGGAACAATGGCCTCCAGCCGCTCGTCAGTGAAGGTTTTGATCGTTTCAACTAATCCCAAATGATGCGAGAAAAACGAGTCCACGGCGTGTTTCCAGGCCGGGGCACTGGTGTCGGTTGTCGTGGGCCAATCCAGTTCCACGGGCATCCCTGGCCACGGAGGGATAGGAACTCCATCGACTGCACCGAGGGCGAACTTAACCCACGAATCTAGATGGCAAAGCAATTCCCAAATCGAATGAGCACTCGGAACGGGGTGTGCCTGCGCCTGGCTTGCGGTCACGTCCTTAAGAATTTCTTGAAACGAATCTCCATACCACGCTTCTCCATTGATCGTGCAAGCCAACTGATAGGCGATACGATTGCACTCAGCGGTCATATTAGTCCTGATGGCAGCAACGAATGATTGCAACACAATCCGAAGGAATGAAAATCTCAAAGTCGCGCACGTAAGCTCGCAAGCGGTCAAAAGGATACACGCAGAGGTAGTGAGCCTAGCAAGAATAATAACTCTAGTTTTTAGGTAAGCTAACAAAGTGTCGAGAGGAGTGCGGAATGTTTCGGTTCTAGGACTACATAGTCATCTGTTGCGGGCCCGAGCGCCCTCTGTCAACCGCTTACCTGGAGCTTCCGCTCGCACGCAATGGGCAAGAACGGTGCCGAAATCAGATCGCCACCTGCCACGATTGTCGTTGGCATATATCACCGGAGCCGGGTCGTAGGCATCGCAAGCTAAGGTAATAAGTGTATGGTTTCCGACGCTATCGAGTTTTAGCATCTAGTCGATCCCCTGGAGGAAACCATGGTGGATGCGATTCTGGAGTTCCTGATTACTATTTCTCTCATTCTCAGCGGCGTCTTGGCCTATCTGCTGTTCTCGGCCCGAGGTGGGAGGCACAATCGGCATGCACACTAGACCCGGCACCCTGAGGCTTCGAGAGCTCTTCAAAAACATCGCGACCTTCTCGGAGGTTCGCCAACTCGTTTGAAGGAGACAACATGGCAAAAGTTCTGAAATGTGGTGACGTAAATCCTGGATGTAACGCCGAAATACGAGCCGATTCCGAACACGAGGTCCTACGGAAAGCTGCGGAACACGCGAAGACAGCCCATCACATGGAGAGTATTCCGCCCGAAGTTCTGTCGAAAGTGAAGGGCGCAATTCATGATGACGGTGAAGCACGAACGCAAAAAGCTGGTTCGTCGAGCTAGTTACTAGGACTTGAGCGGCTCTCACGGGGGACCGCTCTCGTTTTTTTGTCCGTTTTCCTGCATCGCTCGATGCGGCCCCTAAGGAGCCGCCGCTGAAACCGTACCTTTTCACCTTGCTGGAACTAATTCAAGTTCTCCACATGAATATCGCTAATTCTGTATCGGAGATCGGCGAGATTCTTCCCCGGGCGGAGTTGGCTGCAAGCGTCAACGGAGTCCCTTCGGAGGCTAGTGCGGAGTCCCGCACTATTCGGTGGTGGCTGTGGTGGAACGTACTCAGTGTCGATGCACCGACCGTTGCCGTGGTGTGGGCGGCACTTTTCGTACACGCGAGCGGCCGTAAGCTGTCGGCTGCTGAGGCAACCGTCCTCGTTCTTACTGTTTGGATAATCTACGTTAGCGACCGGCTCTTGGACGGCTGGACGGCGAAAGACCGGGCCGCGCTACACGAGCGGCATCATTTCTGCGAGCGGCATCGATTTGTCCTGGCCGGTTTGGTCGCGTTCGCAAGTGGCGCACTTGTTTGGCTGACAACGGAGCACTTGCCGGCCGCGGAGATAACCGCGGGTGTGAAACTCGGCGTGATCCTGGTGTTATACATGGCTGGCATCCACGCGGGTCGCGGACGGATTGCTTGGGTATTTCCCAAGGAAATCGCGGTGGGACTGCTGTTCGCATGCGGGGCGACTTTGCCTCTTTGGTCGCGATCCATACAATTTCCGTGGGGTGCATGTCTTCCGTGGATCCTTTTCGGTTTCCTCTGTGCGCTGAATTGCTTGTCGATCGAGTGTTGGGAGAACCGTCCTCGCAGCACGGAGTGGAGACAGCCGCCTCATCCTTTTGTCCGCTGGGCCAACTCGCGCCTCAACCGCATGGCGGCAGCACTAGCGATTGCGGCTCTGGCGGCGTGTTTCGTGCGAAACCCTAAGGGCTCTTCGATCTCGGCCTTATTGGCGGTTTGGCTGGGAGCGCTGCTGCTTGTCTTTGTCAATTACGGGAGAACCAAGCTTTCGCCAGCAGCCTTGCGCGTCCTTGCCGACGCGGCACTGCTCGTCCCTGCGCTCCTCGCACTGGTGATCGGAGGTTGAGAGGGCGTGAAGCGGACTCAGCCTGCTCGGATGAACTGCGACGGGATCGCTCGTTACTATCAGGTTTTCGAGCATCTTTCGTTCGGACGCTATCTGGAACGGAGGCGGTTCGCGTTCTTAGGAGAGGTTCGGACATCGCGGAGAGCGATTGTGTGCGGTGGCGGAGACGGCCGTTTTCTTGCCCGTCTGCTTCGAGTGAACTCGCACGTGGAAGTGGATTTCGTGGACCTCAGCCCGAAGATGGTCGAGGTTGCGGAACGGCGGGTGGCCGGGATGGGCCGGACTTTTCGAGAGCGGGTTCGATTCCGTGTTAGAGATGTATGGGAATTCGAGCCGCGAACGGATGGCTACGACTTGATCGTGACGCACTTCTTCCTGGATTGTTTCTCGGAGCCGGAACTTGCGGGTATCGTTGCGTGTCTTGGAAGCTGGGCGGTGCCCGACGCGCGATGGATCGTCTCGGATTTCCGTGAAGCAGAGGGACCCGTCGGTCGCCTTTGGACCCGAGCGGTGATCCGCGGATTGTACGCCGCCTTCCGGTTCACCACGGGGCTGCGCGTTACCCGGCTGCCCAATTATGCGGCGGCGCTCGGAAGAGAAGGATACCTCCAGCGTTGTGAAGAGAAAGCTTTGGGTGGTCTCCTGCATTCCTCGCTCTGGGAGGCGAGGCCTTCGCGGCCGGGACCTGCACCGAGGGATAGAGTTCGGTGAGCACGCATGAGTAGCCTGATCGAAGACTACACACTGATCGGTGACTGCAGAACGGCCGGGCTCGTCAGCTGGGAAGAATTCCACTTATCCGATTAGCGCTTTTATCAGGACCGCCGCCACGCACAAAAACGTAATCGAAAGCTCGGAAGGGTTGTGGCAGCTATCAGGCGTCGCGCTATAGTCAGCGCGTGAATCCCACCTTGCCAAAGATCCGCGTATTCACGCCTCGATTAGAACTAAAGGCCGTCGGAATCTTTCTATTTTTCGGGGCCGTCATGGCGTCCCTCGCAGGGATCAGCTCAGTGTGGCGCGGCACCGCTCTCAACACGATTTGGACGCTGAATCCTCGCGCTCACAGCGAACTCGCCCCGTTGGGAAAGCCCATTGGTCTCCTCTTCCTTTCCCTCGCGGCTGCACTCGCAATCGCTGGTACAGGATGGCTGAAGCGGAGACGGTGGGGATGGCAGTTGGCCGTGGTCATCATCGGAACGCAGGTTCTGGGCGACATCACGAATATTTTTTAAGGGCACATCATTCAAGGCCTGGTGGGAGTCGCAATTGCTGGTGCTCTCCTCTTCTACATGACTCGACCACTTATTCGCGCTCGCTTTGTGCCAATACCGAAACAAATTGTCCACAGTCATGACCCGTGAGAGCATTTCTTCATGAAAATTCTGGCTTTCGTAGTCGCTGCGACGATATTCGAGGCCGTCGGTGACGCCGTAATGAGAATTGCGCTGCGATCGCCATACGCTCTGCCTGGCCGCATCGCGCTGTTTGCACTGGCATCTGTTTTACTCTCCATGTACGGCCTGTTTCTCAACCTTGCGCCCGTTGAATTTGCGACTGTGACAGGGATTTATCTCGCGTCACTGTTCCTCGCGTTTCAAATAGTCAACTACATATTCTTCCGGCACGTACCTTCGTTTGGCGTTCCGGAGGAGCGGAGAATTCACAGCCGACTCTGCGGAGGAAAATCGAATCATGCACGCACGACCGCAAATCCGCGAGCACCTGCTCGCCAGATCAATGCAAAAGTGGGCGCTGATCGGCCGGCATCCGAGCGCGTACCCGAACTGCCCGGCTTCTCGGGCAAGGCGGAATTTCTCGCGGCTACTTGCCAAGTATCCGCAGATCGCGGAGCGGCTCGGTTTGACGTCGTTGTCCGCATACCCGCCGCTTTAGAAGCCGGAGGAGTTCGACACGATGCCACGGCAAAATATGGACGCAATGCTTTGGTTTGCTAATCGCTGGTGGTGGTTCCCCACTGCGAGCACGAGTCTGGATTCGGCTGAATTCGAGTGGCGCAGCGACAGGGTCTTCCTGCTGGCACTCGATGGCGGCGCCGTCGAGGGAATTTTGTTCGTGGGCGAGATCGTGTAATGTCTCAGTTTGAAAGCGCGAGGAGTGAAGCATGAGCAGGCCAGACCGTAGTCGTGTAATTAGCTTTGCCGAGGCTCAAGCGGGCATCCCCACCGGCGAGCGCTCAGTCCGCGTTTGGCAGCGTGGCCCCCTTGATGTCGCGTTCGCCCTCCCTGTCCCTCCGAAGGAACAGACGCCGCACACACAGGACGAGATTTACGTCATCGTCCGCGGGCGAGGAGTGCTTATGCATGATGGCAAGCGGGACCCGTTTGAGTCGGGCGACATCCTATTCGTGGCTGCGGGAATTGAGCATCAATTTCAGGACGTTACCGAGGACCTCGCCCTGTGGCGCGTGTTCTACGGCCCTCATGGTGGCGAGGTCCCGGCTTAAGCCGCCGAGATCGCGACCGATTGACGCGTTACAGCGCGAGTGACGTCGCAGGATGCACGCCACGTTTCTCGTTATCTCCCAGTATTAGATACCGTGGGGCGGTCAGGACGCCGATGCTCCAAGTTCAAGTCCGCTTCGAGGGTATCTCGTCGGCGAGACCGCAGGCTGGATGCTAGGAACGCCGCCCCCCCCAATTTTTGGACAGGATCACAAACAATGCTGGCGACAGATACCTTTGAAAGAGCCCTCGACCTTCTCGATTTGGGCTATACCTTTCCTTCCATCACGGAGGAGACCGGGATCGCAACCGAAGACGCGGAAGCCGTTCACGTCGCGTGGTTCAACGGAACCTCGGAACAGGTGTCCCGCGAATTGCAACTTTCTGGCGTGCTAGATGCTGCGGCAACGAGGCTCCGCACGGGGCAGGGCTGGGACGAAGGCACGACGGGCGACGTTCTGCGCGAGGTTCTGCACGTCTATCCCGCGCACGTGAAGAAGGGTTTCTCCATCTCGGGTTTGTGACTTGACGAAGTTCGTCAACATTTCGCGGGTTTCGGGTTGCATTTCATAGTTGCAAAATCCCGGCGCTGGTGCCCATCGAGTCCTCATTCCCTGTCACTGTTGTATAGGATGCCCCTGCCCCATTTTCAAATCCGCCCGAGACCTTCAGGCACAGTTCAAGAAGCGATTTGTTGTCCAGCACAATTCAAGCCCTCGTAAAAAGGGCTTGGAATTGGGGTTTTATTGAAGTCAAAAAACAAAAACCGCCCCAGCAAAGATTTGCTGGGGCGGGAGGAAGGAGATTTATCTGCTCAACTAGCTACTGCACGATGAGCGTCAGTTGGCTGGTTTGCGCTGTGCCGCCACTAGGCGTTGCGGTGAGGGTAAGCATGTAGGTTCCAGTTGGAGTACCCATAGGAGGAGTAGTTGGCGGAGTAGTCGGAGGAGGAGGCGTTGGGGTTGGAATCGGGGTTGGGGTTGGGGTTGGGGTTGGGGTTGGGGTCGGAGTTGGAGTTGGAGTTGGAGTTGGAGTTGGAGTTGGAGTTGGAGTTGGAGTTGGAGTCGGAGTTGGAGTTGTCGGAGTTGGAGTTGTCGGAGGAGTCGAGGAACTTCTGGACCCTCCACCACAACCGACAAGCACGGAGGTCGCTGCGATGGGCAGCAACATCAAGCATGCTGTAAGACGAACCGTGCGCATGCGATCCGCCGAGGTCTGCATTGCAGCTAGCATCGCCGCGATGCACAACAGCAAGACCATAAGAGTGAGCAGGGCACGAATGGTCGCTGGAGATTGCATCCTCATATCGGGCTGTGATTGCGGCATCAGCATACCGTTGGCTGTGGTGCTCACCGTGGCGAGGAAGGCTCCAGGAGCCGTTTGGATCGCCGGAACACTGCATATGGCCGCTGTGGGAGCGCCAGCGCAACTCAGGGCAACGCTGATGGTGTCCGATGCCGTGCCAGTAGATGTGAATTGCAAACCGTAGGTGGCGGTTGCCCCAGCCGTGACGGTTTGCGACAGCGAACCGCCGCTCACCGCAACCAAGGAGATGATAAAGCCGTTGCCGGAAAGGTTGAGGGTTTGCGTAGTCGGGGCGGCGTTATCGGTGATGATGATCGTAGCTGCACGAACACCAGCAGTCGTCGGCGTGAAGGCTACGCTGATGGTGCAGTTTTTGCCCGCTGCAACCGATGTGCCGCAGGTGTTGGTCTGCTTGTAGTCGCCAGCGTTGGTGCCGCCGACAGTGATGCTGGTGATGTTGAGCGTTGCATTGCCGCCGTTGGTCAACGTGACGGTCTGGGCAGCAGAGGTACTAGTGACGAGTTGGTCGCTGAATGTCACGCTGGTGGGGCTGAGCGTGACCCCAGGAGCAGGAGTGGCTTGGGCGGTGCCAGTAAAAGTCACGGTTCGCGGGCTGTCGGGCGCATTGTCTGTAACGGTAAGCGATGCGCTACGTGCCGCTGGCGTTGCGGAGGTCGGATCGAACTTGACCATAATGATGCAACTCGCACCCACCGCTACGGTGGTGCCGCAGTTATTGGCCTGAGAAAAGTCGCCGGCGTTGGTGCCGCTGATAGCGATACCGTTTGCAGCGATGGTCAGTGGAGCGGTGCCAGTGGCATTGCTCACGGTGATGTTCTGCGCGGCTGAGGTTGTGCCGACAATCTGAGCAGTGAACGTCAGCGAAGCAGGGGTCGTGACGTCAGTGGGAGCGGTTACGGTCAATGTGACCGTGGTGTTAACCGTCAAGCCAGCCATGGCAATGATGGTAATCGGATATGTGCCGACCGTGGTGCTTGAGGCCACAGTCAAGGTCAGGCTGGAGGTCGATGAGGTAGGGTTGGTTCCAAAGCCAACGGTCACACCAGTCGGCAGCGCAGAAGTCGTCAAGTTAATGGCTGAGCCGTTCAATCCCGTGGCTGTGATCGTTGACGTCCCATTGCTGCCTTCAATTACGGTCACCGAAGCGGGCGAAGCCGTAATGAAAAAAGTGGTGCCCGTTCCGCTCAGCTGGATCGTCTGCGGGCTGCTGGCGGCGTTATCGGTGAGGGTGACCGCGCCTGTGCGCGTGCCAGTGGCCGTGGGGTTGAAGGCGATGCCGACGGTGCAACTAGCGCCAGGAGCATAAGGCGTGGACGAATGGCACGTTCCGCTTCCGCCGAATGAGAAGTCGCCTGTGACCGTGAAAGCGCTAGAGAAAGTGAGACTGGAGGTTCCAGTATTCGTTATCGTGGCGTACTGCACCGTGCTGGTGGTGCCGACCTGCTGATTACCGAAGGGCAAGGTCGTGGGGGCGATTGGCAAGTTAACCACTGGTCCAACCAGTGCGTCAATCAGGGCACTCCCATTCATGCTGCCCCAGCCAGTCGCCAGATCGTAGCCGACTACGGCTGGATAGCCGTTGCTGCCGATGGTGATGTCGTGAAAATCGGTGTCATAGCTTGACGACACGCCAATCGGGTAAATGGCTGGATTAAGAAAGCCTACTGCCAAACCGCCGTTGCCTGCCGCCTGTTGATTGGCCAGAGCGATGTAGCCAGCCCACAAGGGCGCGGCAAAACTGGTTCCGCCCCACCCGTAGTTGCAGGGCGATTGGTCGGCACAGACGAAGTAGGTAAAATCCGAGTTGGCCGAGACGTCGGGACCGTTCCGATAGAGTGTAGACCCCTCGTTGGCCGAGGTAATCACGCCCGTTAGCTGTTGCCAAGAGGGAATCACAAACTTGTCTGGCGAAATGCCACCGCCGCCGTCCGCCCAAGCGGTTTCCGAACTCCAAGGACCCCCTGCGCTGCTGGTCATTAAGTCCGTACCGCCGACACAGATGACGTACGGATCGTCGGCCGGGTAATAAAAGCCGCTCGGCGGCGGCGAACTAGGCGCTGGCCAAGCGCCGCTGTCGCCGGCCGCTTGGAAGAAGCTCTGACCCTGCGCTGCCATCTTCTCGAAGTACGGGTCGTCAGTGCTGGGGTCTGGCGGAGTCCAGCTCCACGAACTGCTCAACTGCTGAGGCAAGGGAGAATCCGTCGTCATAGCTCCGAGAATAGCGGTATCGGTATACCCCACGTACACGTATAGCGTGGTTATACCTGGGGCCATGCCCAGCGCCTGAGTCATGTCGATGATCTGTTCGGTATCATCACAGCCCAAGCCCCCGTCAAAGAAGCACGCCAAACTCGCTCCATCCGTGGAAATGCCAGTGACCTTGGTAGCTAGCGACGGTTGACCAACGGTCGAGTAGTACGTGTTCAAGTCGTCGATATCAAACCCGGCGTACTCTAACAATCCGATGTTCTGACCAGTACCAGTCAAGGCCGTTCCCCCATAGTAAGCCGCCCGCATGTCACTGCCTAAGAAAGATGCCCCAGGTCCAGAGCCCGTCGTGGCATTGGGGTTCGCCGCAGAACTTTTATGCAGGGCGGGATGCGGGATGGAGTAGTTGTCCAAACCAGAGATATGCCACAGCGGGAACGGCAGGTACACCGAGGGCTCGTGGTTCGGGGCATAAAAGGTGCGGTTTTCTTTCGGATGCTGGTAGACACCCATGGACACATTGAAGGTCGCCTCAACGCTCGTCACTGAGCCTTCAATCTGCACATCCATCGCATCACGGGTTCCGCCCACCACTTTAAAGCCGCTCAATGTCACGTAGCGAACCACGGCTTCATAATCTTCCTCGCTGGGACCGAACCGTGCGGTAAATTCTGGCACCGTGAGGAAGTGGCGGTACGAAGAACTGGAAGGATCGTAGACCTGTTGCAGGAATTCCTTCAGTCCTGCCGGATCGGACAACGGGAGAACGACATCAAGGCGCAATGTCTGCGATTCGGGAAGCCGGTGCAAGAACTTCGCGTTACCGCTGATGACGTCCTGACGCACGTGATGCGTCATGGGAGATTGTGCCTGCGCGGAGTAATGCCCGAAGAACAACATCGCTGAACACACCACCACATAGAGCCCTCGTGGAATCATCAGCTTCCCCTTTTGACCACACCCCTTTATTTGTTGAAACATCCTACAAAAATCGCTAGCAATGCATTCAGAAGCCGCCGTGCTGCTCGCTCACTACGCTCTTGCTGACCCGCGAGGTAAGGCGGTCAGCATTAGTTACTGGTTGTCCTGCCCGTACAACCTTTTCTTCTCCTGCTCCACGCGGTGTTGTTCGGCCGCCTCACTGCATGCTCTGGACATACAAGTAGGGTCCTGCGCGTCTATCGTCTCGTCCATGCAGACGCCGTCACTCAGTCGGTGATGGCAATAGTTGTGCAGTTCTTGCAACGTTCTCTGCTCGTCGTGCTCGGTCGGAGTGGTTGTGGAATTACCTCGCACCGCTTGATTGATGGAGTTATTGTTGTAGGATAGAAACCACGCACCCAAAACGGCTGCTACGAATACAAGTGTCGGTCTCTCCACGCCCTTAGCAAGCCGTCTCATCGTTGACCTCGTCGAGCATAATTCGCGTGGTGCAGACCCAAGACAAACTCACTCCGCCGACACAACGGCCCCACGGCCGCCGGATGCGGTTTGTCGTTCGATCTAGAAGGAAAGCCCGCCCTTCAGGGACTACACGTTGAAAGGACGGCCGGACCGGGACAAAATACGGTCCTTTGCGGAGGGACGATGCCTTCAAGCAATCAAGCAGCCAAATGAGCTCAAGCCGGGCGGGCCCCGTGGAACTGCTTAGCGGACTAGGAAGGTCAAACTGTAACGCTAAGTGGCAAAAAGAGTTACTCGTGAAATGATGTTCGGGAGGAGCCTGTACAGAGGACCCCGTTCCAGTCGTCGGGTCATCCCGAGGCTCTCGTCAAATGGAGAAAATGATTCCTTTTGTGTACGGACTCCTTTGCGCTTGCGGAAGCGAAAGGTGACCGCCAACCACCAGATTGCACTAAAAGGTAAAGCTATCAGTGCCTGTCTTGAAAAGGGTTCCTGTTCTTGCGGATAATCGCACTCGCCCATGCCAAGAAGCACAACCAACTTCGACACGGTGCGGAAGATCGGATTGGCGTTGCCCGGCGTGGAAGAGAGCACTGCGTACGGGTCACCCGCCCTCAAGGTTCACGGAAAACTCTTGGCATGCGTGCCTGCTCATCGTTCGGCTGAGCCGGGTTCGCTGGCGGTTCGCGTTGGCTTCGACGACCGCGCCGAACTGCTCGCAGCAGACCCGGATGTCTACTACGTGACCGACCACTATCTCAACTACACCGCCGTGCTGGTTCGCCTGTCCCGCGTCACACCCGATGTACTGCGGGACTTGCTCGGCATGGCTCACAAGTTTGTGACCGCGAGGAGGCGACGATGAAGCGAGAACGTGCGCTTAAGATTGTGCTTGTATTGGTTGGACTGCTCTTTTGCGGTGCCGTTTATCCGCTTGTGCTGATGGCAAAGCAAGAGCCTGCTCTGGCGATGATGATGAGTCTCTACGCAACACTCGGCGTCTTCTTGCTGCTCGCTTCCCGCAACCCATCTGCGAATCGCAGCCTGATTGCCTTCACCGCGTGGTCGAGCTTTGCACACGCAACTGTCATGGGGGTTCAGGCATATCTAAGCTTCATCGCTCGCAGAGAACTGATCGGGTCGGCTACGTTCATTGTGATCGGCGTAGCGCTGATCGCTTTAGCTCCGGCAAAACCTATTAGACAGCCAACCGAGAGGGCATCGGTGGCTGCGTAGGCCCAGCGCACAGACCGGCGCGGAGTCGGAATTCGAGTGGCGAGACAACAGGGTTTTCCTGCTGCAACCTGATGGCAGCGCCGTCGAGGCAATTTTGTTCGTTGGCGAGGTCGCGACTGACTGATGCGTTCGCGCAAGCGGCGTGCCACGTCGCAGGATGCACGCTACGTTTTCGCTCCCATCCAGTATTAGATACGTAGGGCAGTCAGGACGCGGGTGCCACAAGTTCAACTCCGCTTCGAAGGGTATCTCATCCGCGAGACCGCAGGCTGGTTGCTAGGAACGCCGCCCCTTGTTAGTTAGCCATTTTGGGTTTCATTCATAAAAGGAATTAAGAAAGGAAGGGACCCAAAAAATGGGAATTATAGGCTTGACTGCCTGTTCCAATTTTCAATGACAGAAAGAGGATAAGAATGGCACACTCTGCGGCATGCGCCAATGGCAATCATATTACGCGCACTTGTTCAAAAGAGCTTATGGACGGGCGTGGGCCGTCGCCGCGTTTTGCAGCGCATTGCTTGCCATTGCAATCAGGTATTTGCAGGACCGACATCCCGAACTGGTGCGGATTATGACGCACTGGGGCTGGGAAATACCATTATGGTTGTTCCTCATAGTCGGGGCTATTCGTCTTTTTATCGTCCCGTATCTGCTGCACAAAGAAGAGAAGGCTGCGGCAGACGCTAAGGAGTCAAAATCCCAGACAAAAATTAAGGAACTGGTTACCGAAATAAATAGGCGACCGGCATTGGAAATTCTGTTCGATGGCGCAAGCGATGATTACGTTTATATGTACCCCTCCGGTGCCAATATGCCGGGGGTTATGACGCGGCTATGGAAGGTAGCTGTAAGGGGGAAGGATGGTAAAACAGTAGAGGATGTGAAGTTGGAACTCGTGGGAATGGACCCACGCCTGCCCAATTTCCCCCTTCCTCTCCCGCTCCATGCAATCCACGAAGCGGCAAATCTTCTGGCTTCACCGGTATCAGGCACTAACTTTCCAACAGGCGTGCAGTACGGCAGTCTAAACCCAGACACGCTGCGGTTTTTTGATGTAATTCAGATGCCCGAGAATGACCAAGCTTGGATGCAAATATACACAACCGCGCCTGCCCCATCCCAATTCAAACGCGGGCGCTACATATTGAAGTTGAGGGCGAATGGTCGGGATGCTATTCCCGCTGAACGATTGTTCGTAACCGAGATAAGCCCTAAGGGGAAGCTGGTGTTCTATCCGCAAGACTTATGAGGAGGTTTTGCGGAGGTAATTAAAGCCGCTCGGCGGTTTTCTCATCCTAGCTACATTGAACACAGATTGACTTTCAGACCTTTGCCAGTGACCTTAAGCTGCTCCAACTTCTGACCAAGCTGGAATTCGATGGCTTCGTGATCCATTTCTTGTCCCGCATCTTGTCTCCAAAACCGAAACTGACAAAACGGTGGAATTTTGAGGTCGGACAGATCAAGGAACGTCCAGCTCCGACTTCCGCTGTGGGTTATTGAGGTCTTTCCGAGCGATGAGAAAGCCTGAATCATGGCTTCACGCAGTCCAAAATCTTTGCTGGGTTCGCCGTAAGCGTATACAAGGGATGGGGCGACCTCCAACGCGATGAGTCGAGCTTTTCCCGAGAACACCACCTCAAGAATTGGTACGCCACAAAGTCGAAATCCGTTGAACTCAAGCCTAAGACCAAATTTCACTGTTCGGCCGGGCTGTTCGTCAGCCATGAGATTCGCCTCTCCGAGTTTTTGTGCTGCCGCATTAAACAAAGATTGCATACACGGATGACATCTGAGTTCTGATTTCGCTTGCTCTGAGTCGATCTTCCGAACGCTCTCGCCTTCGAATAAGAGGGACACTTCCAACTCGGAGTACTGATAGACGAACAATTTCAGGGCCACGCGCAGGCACCAACTCGCAATTTCCTCATCAGACAGCTGTTGAAGGACACGCAGAATGACGCCATGTTTATTGGCCTTGGCACGAGCGCCAGCCGTGAAACCTGAAGAGGAAACCGCAATGACAGCGTGAGCGGCAAGGGATATTCTCCGTCCCATCAACTCTTCGATCCACTTCACGTCTTGAGGAGATTTGTGCTGGCGGCATTCGATTAGCGTCAGTACTCCGTCTCGCCGTATCGTGACATCTATCTGGCGAAGTTGTGAAGGATTGTCGGGATCGAGGATATGATCGTTCCATTTCACCTCGGCCCCCGAGTCAGCCAACAGCGCATATATGCGCTGAATCTGCTGTTCAAATGCATCTGACGCTTTCATCGCACCAGTGCCTCAACTCGGCGCTCGCCGGGGTACTTCACCCACAAGACACAAGCATCAGCAAAATTCGTAAACCGATTCATCTCCTGCCCGCTTTTCACTTCCACCACTCGGTAAACGGCACCCACCCCTGAAACCTCCTAGCCAATCGGCTGGACATGATCAGATCATGCCCTCTTGCTCGTTCTCGTCCTGCGGCTGCGCCCCGCCTTGGTTCGCCCTGCCCGTGTCCTCTACCGTCTTCCACGCTCACGATTCCGCGCCTACCTCAGCACTCTTGATTTTATGGAACCCGTCAAGAAGACCTGACGACGATGTGACCAGCGCGGGCAATTTCGGCGACTGGCACTGACCGAGGAGGTTCAGACCCCATCCGCACATCGTCAACAACTAGTTCAAAAATTTCATTGATGCGCGACACAAAAGAGATGTCGGTGCCGTCAATACCAGTACTGTTTAAACCGAAAACTCCACCCGTGCGCGAAAATACAGGGCCGCCACTGGCACCTCCGTGGATCATCATGCTCGTTCGATAACAAGGTGCCGGGAGCAGAACACGATCTCGCCCGCTGGGAAAGTACTCGGTGATGTCCCCGTCGTAGAAAGTTGGTCTGACATCCATATGCTGCACATTCCTAATAATCCGGTTCGAGTGTTTTGGATAAGCAAACGTCACCACGCGACTGTCGAGATCAGGCGGAACAGAAGTGATCGTAACTATTGGATTGGTGAGTGGCTTGCCGCTGCGGTCGTTCATGGGGGCGGCAACTCCTACCGTGACATCCGCAAGCGGATGTGCCGCACAACGCAGAATAGGACGCTGAAGATAGATACGGTTCGGGAGAAATTGAATTAGCCCGATGGCGTAACACTCTCGACCCTTCGAATCAAATGTGTCCATGAGCACGTGGCGTGCGGTAACGAACAGCCCAGTTGTCGAAATGAAGAACCCCGTGCCAAGCAGATAGATGCGCCCCTCGCCGTCATATTGGACAATCGGGAAAATCCCGTGACTGGCGTCTGCCGGAGCACCATCACTAGTGCGAATCTCGTACCTACCCGGTAGAGCTTCGCCGGGTAAGTTGGAAGGAGGCAGAAATTCAGGTTGGTCTGTCACTTCGGTTAAGCAAAGAGATTAACGCAAACCGAACGTCGAGTCTTTCAAAAGGTATACCCTGTGACCAACACAGAACGAAAATGTCCGCGTTGAAAAGAAGCAAGTTTCGGCTGCTGGGCGAGACCCCCTTTTTGACCACTTCGCGCAAGCCCAAGAAAACAATGAAGGGCGGTTTGTCCTATTCCGAACTGCCGATCCGCCGCACTGTTTGACCATCACCGTGTGGCGTCCTAAGATTTCCGCTAATGAGCACATCCACCCAACTCATCTGGCAGACTATCTCGCATCACTGCGTCCATGAAAGGCTCGGAGGCGGCGCTCTGGAGGTGTGCGGGTATGACTAAGAGACAAGACGTTTCTCCAGAAGCTCTGGATGCGAGTCTGCTGCCCAAGCGCCGCAAACCCATTCCACATGCATTCGCGCTTGATGCGATTTCCACACTATCGCCGTACACGCGTCCGATGTTTGGCTGCGTTGCAATCTATGTAAAAGACAAAATCGTGTTGATCCTGCGGGACAAGCCTACGAACACTGCGGATAACGGAGTATGGCTCGCCACTACCCAAGAACACCACCAGAGCTTGCGGCATGAGTTCCCGAACATGCGATCCATTCAAGTATTGGGCAAACGCGTAACGGGTTGGCAGGTCTTACCAGTCGATGCCTCTGACTTTGAATCAGCGG
>Ga0073928_10005167_pt1 | contig 18511 bp, 19 predicted proteins | sample PaiPotPPA55metaG_FD_76969 | JGI IMG/M metagenome (GOLD analysis project Ga0073928, IMG submission 76969) | Iron sulfur acid spring bacterial and archeal communities from Banff, Canada, to study Microbial Dark Matter (Phase II) - Paint Pots PPA... ... | reverse complement strand
TCGAAGGGACAACCGAGCGACTCGGCAAAGAAGGTCACGCCGGGCCGATGCTGTTTGATGGTTCGAATCAACGTCGGCCAGAGCGCGCCGGTTATCTTGTAAGCGGCGTCGCAGCGAAAGCCCTCAACGCCAAGGTCGGCATAGTGTTCGGCCAGAGCGATCCAGTAGCGCCACAGTCCGTCGCGATCGGTGGCATTATCGATCTCCAGCAGATCGCCCCACGTCACGACGCGATCGCCGTCGCGTGTTCCCGGATTAACCGGCTTGCCGTTAGCTCCGCGCCTATACCAAGTCGGATGCTCAGTCAGAAGTGGCGAGTCGAATGCGGTGTGATTAATCACGAAATCCATCATCACCCGCAAACCGAGCCCGCGGGCGTCAGCAATCATCTGTCGTAATTGGCTATCCTGCGGCCCGGCGGCAGGATCGATGAAACGCGGATCGATCGAGTAGTAATCCTTGATTGAGTAAAGGCTCCCGGAAAAGCCGGATAGGTTAATCGGGTTGACGAATAGCCAGTCGAATTCCATCCGGCGGGCTCGTTCCAAATGAGGTTTCCAGTGCGGTAACGGTCCGGCAAGAAGGGGGAAGAGATTGTAGATTCGCGGACCCTGCAAAATTTGCGTTGCGGCGCTCATGATGCTTTGCCCCACAGAAATACCAGCAAATCCTTCAAGTGTGCGCGCCAACTGGTCCAGTTGTGACCTCCGGCGAGTTCTTGGTAGAGGCACGGCCAGTTCTTTTGCTTCAATCGAGCAACGAAACGTTCGTGCGCCGGAATGAAGCGCGGCTCATAAGTCCCGACATCGAAATAGAAAGTAAGCTTGAGGTCACGATCCGCATCGAGCAGCGACGTCAGCTTATTCTCATCGAGATGCAGCGCGCTCGATTGACCCGCGACCTTCGAGAAAAGTTGCGGTTGTGAGAGGGCTACGTATGTCGAGATGAGTCCGCCCAGCGAGGCGCCCATCACTCCGCGGCTCCGGCGATCGGCGACCGTGCGGTAACGCTCATCGATCATCGGGATGAATTCAGAGCACAGGGAATCGCGATAATCATTGTCTGCCCAGTACTCGCGCATGCGATTTACCGGGTCGATCATCACCACGATGAGGGGCGGAGTCTCAGCTGCATGAATCAGGTTGTCCAGTACCGTGGACATGCGCGCACGGTCGAGGTACTCGCCGCCATCGTGAACATAAAACGATGGAAAGCGCGCATGGTCGGCGCGATGGTAGGCGGCAGGAAGGTAAACATAAACGCGACGAGTATTGCGCAATCGCTCGCTCTCGAAATCGAATTCCTCCACGCGTCCGTGAGCGATATCGTCGTGCCATTCCAGTTCCGGCGGTTCGTGAAATTCCCCGACGACGAATAACGAATTCTGCTCGCCGATACCGTTGTCAATTTGGTGAGGGCATAGCGGATCGGGCTTCCATTCGCCATCGACGATAAACTTGTATTCGAGTCGCGCCGGTGCAGGCACCGTGAGGGTGTACCAAAAGAATTCGGTCTCGGCCAAACGTTCCATCCGGATCGCGTTGCCGCGCCGGCTCCATTCGTTGAACTCGCCGGCCAGCTTCACGTCGGTGGCATGCGGGTCGCGGTAAACGAAATGCACTTTGGCGCCGTCGATCATCGGTGTGCCCAGTGCTGAGAGTACCTGCATGAAGAGCTCGACCTCCGCCGGCATTCGATCGGCCTCCGCCTGTTCCAGGCGCCGCTTCCAGGTTTCAAAGGTCGGCGCAGCCTCTTCACGCGTGGTTGCCATCGACGAGTTCCTTCACCACCTGACGCTTGCTTGGGATGCGGCGGATCGCGGTTACTGTAACTACCAGTACCCGCCCATCTAGCACATCGCTTACCGTTGAGCGAAACTGTTACGGCCGCTCGATTGACCACCTGAACGATAATCGTTGGTTTATCGATGAAAGCTCTATTGCTAATGCGGCTGCGTATTAAAAGCGCAGCTAATGAGGAGACTCGATCACACGCACGAGCATTTTGAGGGTGGCAGGAGCCAGTGCTATAGGGGGATCAGAGATACACCGGCACTCGGATAGAGGGAGCGGCAAATGCATACGCGTCTGTTCTCCGGCCACATTCAGCAGGGCAAAGCCGACGAAGCATGGCAGGTTCTGAACGAGTTCGCCCGTCGTGTCAAAGAGCAAAAGGGTTGCATTCTGAACCAGGTCCTCCAAGCTGGAAACGAGGTCGTCGGGATTACCACATGGGAGACTCAGCAGGATCTTGCGGCCTATGCGGATAGCGATTTGGCCCGCGAGCTTTTCAAACGGATCGGCCCGCTGTTTTTGGGAATGCCGACGGCGCGAACCTACGAGGTCCGACTCAACATGTGTGACCCCGCCGCGCTCAAACCAGCCTGAGGGAGGTCGTCATGTTCCAGCTAACCAAAGTCTGGGTCGATCCCAACGATCGAGTCGACAGCGTGGAGATCCGCTTTACCTGGTCAGCCCTCGGCGAGCCGCCGAAGTGGCAGGGCAATGACGAGGCCGAGGTGATGTCGGTAATCCCGCAGACCAATCCCAGGGTGCGTCAGGCGGCAATCGAGATTCCGCGCTACCTGGACGGCAAGGATAATTATCTGCTGCATTTCCAATACGGTGGCGGTGGTGAGCATCACGCGGGATTTTCGCAAATCTATACCGAAGAGATCGTCTCGCATGAGGTCGCCTATGTCGATACGGAAGGGCGCATCACGGAGGTGAGGATATTGTGGAACGTCGGCGGCGGTGGAAGCGCACCAAACTGGTCGCAGGCGCGGCTCGAGGGTCTCGCGCTTGCTTATGACAAGAACGCGCCCGGTCACGACCAGGAAGGTGAAGGGGTAGCGGATGAGGCGATGTATGAAATGGTCCAGACCGTGCCATTGCCGCGACGCTTTATCGGCAAAGTCTGGGGTCCACGTGGCGCGACGGTCGAGTACTCGGTACTGTTGCTGCGCACGGACACGCCCACTGGGGACGATGAATTCGAAAAGTGGGATAATAACGGCGGCAAGAATTATAATATCGTACTGACCTAGCGAATGGAGATGTCAGATTGGGTGTCGTAGCTGAAACTTTGAGGACGGGCCCGCTCGTTTTGCGCGATCGCAAGATACTCGCCTGCGGTTCCTGCGGATGGGTCCACTACCCGATGACGGTGGAAGAGAAGCTCGCGATCGACCGCAGTCTCGCTCGCTATAATCTCACTCGAGCCGAACAACTCCTGCACGAATCGGCGTATCGGCAGTGTCTGCGATGCGAATCGCCGGTAGGCGGCTTTCGGCCAGCCGCGGAGCGCGATCTCGTCCGCGCCGCGGGGCACATAGTGACGCCGGTACTCATCGATAACAGTTAGTTTGGCTAGCGCGAAGTTGCGGGGCGGCAGTGTCGTTGCCCGTCCGAGAACTTAGGCGATCGTTTAGGAATGATCGTTACTACTCGCCGTGCGAATTTCCATTCAGACCGAAGAGTCGCCGAGCATTATCGCCCAGTAACTTGCCAGCCCGCTCGACACCAAGCTTTCGCACCAGCGGAATCAGCCCGTCGTTATAGGTTTCACGACCCTCGACATTCGGAGGATCCCGCGTGTAATGAGCCATCCCATCGATTGACGCGTCGGAACCGAAGATCACCCGATCATCGCCAACCTCTTCGATGAGACGCAGAACCGTGCGCCATTGGCACCACGAGGTTTCGAGATAGAGGTTGGGCTGCTCGCGCACATGCTGAGCGGCACGCCGGCGGCCTTCCGGCGGGCCCAGGTACGTGTGATACAGGATGACTGGAACATCGGGAAAGCGTTCGGCGAGACGGCGAATATGATCCGGGTCGGCATCGCCGGGAGCGCTGTGACACGCCACCGGGCATCCCGCCTCAGCCGCAATTTCGAGGAACGGATCGAGAGCGCGGTCATCAGCCGGGTAATCGTCCACCGTCTGATGGAGTTTGAGTCCCACGGCGCCCGCCGCCAGACGTTCTTCGACTTCGACCCGCGAGGTTTCCCCCGGCCTTATCCACACCAGGGGGAAGAGTCCTGCCGTACCACAGTCGACGCGATCGAGGGCGCGGTTGTCGATCCAGGAGCTGATGCCACAGATCATACCGGCCGAGGCCATTGCAGTTCGCAAATTACTGACACCCAATGCGCCCGATCCGTTACCACTGACGTGGAGATGCGCGTCGAGCGCATCGAAGCCGATCCAAAGTCGATAGTTGGTGTCGTGATTGTTGTCCCAACGATCGCCATCGGTGATCGCGCAATCGATGGCGACGTGTTCAGCGAGGTCCGGGAGTTCTGCCAATGCGAGGCCCGGTACGATCGATTCGAGCCGTGCTTCGCGGATCGGCTCCTGCCATCCGTCGAAGCCGTAATGGAGGCGCAATCCTGAGCCGGAAAGATCGCCGCGATACGCAATAACTCCTTGCGCCGACGTCCCATTCCCCAACCGCTGCCAACCGATCGTCGGCCTCCGCACCACGCTTCGCTTCATCACTTATCCTTTATCGCTTTCGTATCCTCTTCTTCTTCGATGCTGGAGGGGGTGCCTGGATTTCATGGATTAGTGCGCTTTCAGCGGAACCCGGCTTTTCAGTTACTTCGGAAAACCGTTCTAACATCGGAATCGAGGTGTCGTCACGGGGAGCCGGAATAGTACCGGCACCCGTGCAGACCTCTTCAGTGTACAGCGATGAATAAAGGGTGTCACCGTCGGCAAAAATCTGGAAATAATGATGGAGCAGATAGCGGTCGGTGAGTTGGCCACTACTCATATCGAGGATCCGGGTGTGGAGTTTCAGCGTCTTGCGACGCAGACGGGGTTCAACCAGGGGCAGGAAGCGAGTCGCCCGTTGGCTATTCCAGTCCGGAACTTCGCCTAGCGGGCTGCACGCAAAATGGATATTTACGGCTTCGATATTCTCCGCAGAGTCCTAATACCACTTCTCGATCTGGTAGTGCCGTGTAGACAGCGTGCTCTCGACGACCGCATTTTCGGTTACGCCTGAGGCCGCCATTTGACCGAATCTCCCTGCCCTTGTGGGCGATTTTTAGAGCACGTGCACCACGTTACCCCAGTAATCCTCCCACCGATCGGCCTTATTGGGCGTCCACATCCCGCCGACGTGCCAGCGCTGATGCACTTCCGCACCTTTGGGTCCGCGAATCCTGCCGACATAGCGGCGGGGCAGCGGCAGCGCCGCGAGCATCTCCGCGCGAATTCTTGAGAACTCCTCCATATCCTCGCAGCCATAAAATTTGAACGACCGATAGGGATTTTCCTCACCGTAACGGGCGATAAAGTTCGGCTCCTCGGTCGGCTGATACTGCGGGCTGTCCCAGTCGTAAATGCTCCAGTAGATGCACATCCCGCCTAGGTTGCCCTGGTAGTCAACGAACTCGACTTCTTTGCTGACGATTTCCTCGGTGTAGAGCGGGCTTTGCTCGCGTTTACCGTTGACGAACACCTCGTAGTAATGGTGGAAGAGGTAGTTGTCGGTGTATTTGCCGCTCGCAGAATCCGGGATCTCGACGGGCAGCTTGATGATCTTGCGGCGCGTCCCGTCATCGGGAATCTGGATCGTTTCGCTCGAGGTTTGAACCGACTGCCCTTGCTCGTCGATGGTCGTGCCGCCCATGCCCCGCACCAAAGTGCCGCCGCGGGGCATCGCGCGAGTCTCGCGATGAGCCTCCCAATTGGGCGCTTGGCCGAGCGGTGTCCAGGTGTAGTGAATGTTGACCAGTTCGATCCCCGGGATCGTGTCGACAAAGCTTCTTTTAATATAGAAAGAGAACATGATTGCCTCCCTTCATCACGCAGACGGCGCTTTCACGAGTCCATCAGATCCTAAGCGTTACTTATGCGCATCATTAGCATGACAATCACGGAAGGGCCAACGGATATAATGGCCCAGCGGGATTGCCTCGGCCGCGGGCGAAAACGGCAGAATGCCAATCGCCCTCCAGTGAAAGTTGCGCGGTAGCTTTGACGGACGGTTTCCTTTTTAGCGAGTAAGTCACTCCCCGCTCATCAGTGCGTCGCGCGAGAGCCCTACGTCAATCGCTAAACTCATCAGCCGCTGGACTCCTGGCTGCCAACTAATGAAAGCTTCGTCGAGGGCTTCCTGGACTACGTCGAGATTCAGTTGGAGCTGCAGCCGAAGCGCGATCGCCTCCTTTGCAGACGCGATTTTGTCGCCGGTGGGATCCGCTACCGCCCTCGCACCGTACTACCCCCGATCAATTCGCTGAAAAGCCGGTTGGGCACGAATTTGTCAATCCGGGATCGATGACGCGAAATTTCCTCGGCAATGGCGATCGCCTTGTCGAAGACCGGATTACGGCTACGCAACTGATCGCATATCTCTCGTTCGAGGCGACGTCCCAGCATGTACTCGGTGATCAACCGCAGTTCTGGCGGCAGCTCAACCCCGGCCTCGTCGAGCATGTCGATGATCCTTTTCTCCCGCTCGTAAAGTCGCGCGAACTCGCTGGTGAGGACTTGTGAGAGATAGCCGAACACCGTTTCGCAGAGCGCCCGACGACCGTCCGGAAGCACATCCTCCAGACCGAACTCTTCTGGACCAAAATCGCGCAGCATGAAACGAAGCAGAATGGGCAATGATGACCTTGGGAAGCACTCCCAGAGCTGGTTGCAGAACTCTTTGAAACGAGCGTCGCCGGGATATGGTCCGAGCGTGCAGTAGAAATCCAGGCCACCGAGATGCAGCGCCGCGGCCATATAGTCATGATTTTGTTCGGTATTGGTCGCCGTCAGCACGATGTGCGATGTGGTCAGTACGATTCGGCCACGGGCGCGTTTTCGAGAGTCGGCCTTGCGGAAATTATAATCGCCGATCTTGCCTTGCCCGCTTCCATAATCGGCGAGGCTTGAAATTGCCAAGTGCGCCGCGATCCGTCGCGGCGTCGCGCGGCAGGGCTGGGCGAAGCGCCGATAAACATCCGCGCCATTGCCCATCTCCGGGAGATTACTCGCGGCTTGGGCCAACGTGCCGAGGAAATCGTCGCGCGGCGATTTCAGTTCGAGTTCATCCGTTAAGTCGAGCACGCGTCCAGCGTAATTCATCACCTGGACCGTCTCGATCCCCGAGATATCGGCGAAGAACCATCCGCAACTCGTATACATGAGCATTGCGGTACGCTGCATTCCAGGAGATTTAAGGCGCGTTCCATCTCCGCCGAGCGCAGGTGACGGCGGCAGTGGCGGTCGAGGAATTCGCGGCGATTACGACCCTGATTCAAGACGACATCGATGTATTTGTCGCGCGCCTTCCAGGGATCGCGAAACGGCGCGCCAGCCATTTCTTCGAAAGAGCGAGCGGCGTGATCACGCAGCAGGTCAAACGCCCGTCTGAGCGGTCCGCGCCAAGGCCTGCTGCCGCCCGTCGGGCCCGCCATTTTGGCACCCACAGTCCCGATACCATCGTCCTATCCCATGCACGCAACTCCACGCAGTTCCCTCGCCTGGCTTGATCTCAACCTCATCCAACGCCGGATGGCGTTCGAGATATTCGCCATAATTGGCGATTTGGAAGTCGCGGCTACGTGACTTGACTTTTAGCGCGTGCGAGATGCAGCGCTCGCCGAAGGGAAAGTGATGGCCGAAAGTCTCGCCATCAGTCGCGACGTTGACCATTGCGCCATCGGGTCCGCACGCCATCTGCAGGCGGTCGAGCAGCTTGCGGCTCGATCCCAGCGCGCCCTTCAAATGCGATCGCGCGGGCCAGGGAATCGTCATAGAAAAAGAGCGCAATCGAGCGACCGGATCCATCGCGTTGAAAGTAGCGATAGGCTTTCCGAGATTGATGCTGCCGTCGGCCGCGTCGCGCCATTCGGCGCCGCCGATACCGCGTATGCGTTGCGCTTGATTCGGCGATAGGATCGCGAAGGTGCGGCCGGCGTCGATTAGGGTTCCGAGGTATCGTCGTTGCACGCGGTTTCGGCTAGCCAGAGCGCTTCGGGCGAGCGGCCGAAGCGATGACGGAAGCCGGCGATACCCCACAGCACCTGGCCTGCCAAAAACTCGGCGCTACGGTCCAGATCCAACGCTTGGCGGCGGCATCGAAAATCGCGGCAGTGAAGATTATTACTGGGCGGGTATGCCAGAACTTCCGCGGCGGGATGCCGCGTCCTACGAACGGGAGTCCTCCATCCTGAAGCCGATTTTTACCTCGACTTGGAATACCACCCGTCCGCTGACCAAACCGCCACGAATGTTCTTGACCTCGAACCAGTCAATATTGCGCAGGGTCTGCCCGGCCTTGGTCAGGGCATTACGTACCGCTTGATGGACGCTGTCTTCGGAGACCCCCACCACATCGACGATCGTGTAGGTCATGTCAGCCATCGAATTCCTCCTTTCGGTCGATGAATATGCGGTGAACAGTATTGAGAGCCACGATCATCTATTTCGTGAATCTCGAACTTTGCAAGTGCAGCCTGAACCGCGGCTTTGCAATCTTTGCAGAGAAAGAGTTAGGAGGGAGTTGACGCCTCGGTTTCTCGAGAACGCATCTTTACGAAGGAGCCGATACAGCTGTGGAAAATCAGGCACGAACCCCTTTCAGCGCGATTAGGATTGTTGAATGTGGTGAAGGAGTGTCAGCGGCATTCGGAGCGAAGCTGCTCGCCGATCTCGGCGCGGAGGTTATTAAAATCGAATCGCCCTCCGGCGATCTCACGAGGCAGCGCGGACCCTTCCCCGGAAATGTACCCGATAGTGAAAAGAGCGGTTTATTCATCTACCTCAACGCCAATAAGCGCGGCATCGTAGCCGACCTGGAGCTGGCCGAGGGACGAGAACGGCTGCACACACTGCTCGAGCACGCCGATGTTCTGATCCACAATGTCGCGCCGTCCGAACGCGTTGCGTGCGGTCTTGACAGCGCCGCACTATGCGCCACGCATCCGAAGCTCATAGTTACCTCGATCTCAATGTTCGGTGAATATGGACCATACGCCAACTACCGAGGTTACGAGCTCACTGCGTCGCACGCGTCAGGCTGGGCCTTTCTGAGTCCCGGAGCTTCGCCTTATCCCGAGTTGCCGCCACTGAAATGCTATGGACATCAGCTGGATTTTCAAGGAGGCGCGCATGCTGCAACCGTAACTCTTGCCGCGTACCTGCATCGGCTTAAATCCGGTAGGGGTCAATCGATTGATATATCTGAGCAGGAATGCGTGGCGGCGATGCTGGAGCAGAATTTTGTCCACTATACCTATTCCGGGCAACAAGCGTCGCGACTCGGCCAACGCCTCATCGGTCCGTGGTTCATCGCGGACTGCGCTGACGGGAAGATCTTCGTCTTCACGGTGGAAGAGGACCAGTGGAAGAGGTTGGTCGAGTTAATGGGCGATCCGGAGTGGGCAAGTGAGGATCTTTTCAGGGATCGCTTCGCTCGCGGACAGAACAACGATGCGCTCAAAGCGCTGATGACCGATTGGCTTAGCCAATGGAACGTTCAAAATTTGTATAAGGAGGCACAGAAACGCCGAATCCCGTTTGCAGCGATCAACACTATGGGCGGAGCTCTATCAGAGCGAACATTTGCGTGAACGCAAGTTCTTTGTGCCGCTCGAGCAACCCGGTGTCGGGACGATGATGCTCCCAGGCATGCCCTCGAAGTACAGCAAAACTCAGTGGACTCTGCGCCGACCTGCGCCGCGTCTGAATGAACATACCGGGCAAATTTTTCACGGCGAGCCTTGGAATCTCGAAGGCGAATATAGTCAAGCCGACGAGAACTGCGGGTTGATCCCGGGCAAAGACCCGACCATGGCTGAAGCGCCGTTGTCCGGGGTGCGAGTACTAGACTTTACCTGGGTATGGGCGGGACCCTACTGCACGCTTCAGCTTGCCCATCTGGGAGCTGAGGTGATCCGTGTCGAAACCTCCAAGCGTCCTTGCCCTTCGCGACTGGTTGGGCCATTTCCGGACAAACAGCCGGGAATCAATCGCGCCGGCTACTTCAATCAATATAACCAGGGTAAGCACAGCATCGCGCTCGACCTTTCCAAGCCAGAAGCGATCGAGCTTGCTTACGAACTAGTCAAGCATGCTGATGTTGTGACAGAAAATTTCGCTGCCGGCGTGATGGATCGACTCGGATTGGGCTACGAGAAACTCCGCTCAATCAGGCCCGATCTCATCATGATCTCAATGTCAGCATTTGGACAGACGGGACCATTCCGTGGATTTATCGGCTACGGTCCCCCGGCGGCAGCGCTGTCCGGCCTATTCTTCGCGACCGGTTATCGCGGTGGTGACCCTTGCGAAATTGGCATCTCTTATCCTGACCCGAACGCGGGTGTCTTCGGGGCACTCGCTGTAATGGCGGCGCTGACTCATCGCGCGCTGACGGGCGAGGGTCAGTATATCGACCAATCGCAATGGGAGACCGTTTTGGTGGAGATGCCCGAGGGCTTGTTAGAGTACGCGATGACTGGACGCGAGCCTGAGCGCATGGGCAATCACGACAGCATAATGTCGCCACATGACTGCTACAAGGCTGCGGGTGATTCCGAGAAATGGGTTTCGATCGCAATAGGCAGTGAAGCTGAGTGGCGCGCGTTGTGTCAGGTGATGGGCAAGGGGGAACTCGCCGATGATCTGCGCTTCAAAACTGCCGCACTGCGTAAGCGCAACGAATCGGTACTCGACGAAATCATTACTAGTTGGACCAAAGAGCAGGATCGCTGGGATACCACCAGAGTCTTGCAGAGCGCCGGACTCGCCGCATTCCCCTCAATGAGCAACAAGGATCTGACGGACGACCCGCATTTGCGTGCGCGCGACTACCTGATCCAACTCGAGCACCCTGAAGTGGGCCGCCGTATCCATGCCGGTATTCCGTGGAAGATGTCCGAAACCCCATCCCGCGTCAAAGCTCCAGCACCGTTGCTCGGCGCGGATACTGAAAAAGTGCTGACCTCGCTCCTTAACCTCACCCGTGACGAAATAGAGCACTTGCGCAAGGCTGAAGTTCTGATCTGAAATCACCTGTTTGAGCAGATTGAGGGAACGGAACTCTAACGACAAAAGATCGCAATCCAGTAGCTGCCGTTAAGATCGCGACGGCGCGCGACCGCGCGCGATTGGGAAATTTCATAAATCATGAGCCATACGATGGACCCAGCGAGAAGGCGAGCGACGATGTAGGGTAATGAATCCAACGCTAATTGGCGCAAGCCAACGCGGGTTTAACGCAGATCGTCGAACCCAATCATTGCGTAGCGCCGAGCGCATCCAGGCTTAACCATCATCCAAGCCAAACCGGCCGGGAGTAGCGGCGTTCTTCCCATTCGTCACCAGCCAAATCGCATTCCGAAAAACGGACGGAGAATAGTCGTGGACGGCTACTACACGGTGAAGTAGCACTGGCCAACGGCGGCGTCTCGAACCACCGCGCGCACGACAAATCGATGCTGCTTGCAACAGTTAACATCCTTTAAACGTTATTGAACGGGAGCCACGCCGCTTGAGGCTTACACTGGAGAAGTGAACGCGGCTTGGCTAAACTCTTCATGTGGACCAGATTATATGAGAAATCTACAATTTGATTCAGGAAATATCGTAGTTTAGTCAAGTGAACGCGGTTTTGTGATATTATAGGGATAACGAATGCAAAGGCGATGTTTGTCGTGGCGACAAACCAATACTTTTGAACTGCCTATAGAGCATATGGGTGATAAGGCAGCATAAGAAGGAAAAGCCGGGCGTTAGGACGTCCGGCTTTCTAAGCCCAGATACCGCGGGGGCGCCGGTATCTGATCCACTCGGGGGCGGGATTTATACTCGCTCCTCCACCACCACAAATCAAGTCTTTTGATTGCTCAGGAATGACCGCGCTAGTCCACTTCCTAATCGCAATTGTAACAGCAAGAATCGTAAGCCAAAGTCTCGGCACTAGTCGAGCAAGACGCGTGCCTGAGAATCCTTTCTAAGTCAGGGCGAGATATAGGCAGCAGGTAATTCTTCTTAAAGAAACTTCTCGAAGGCACGGCAACAGGCAACACGCGTCACCGTTTGGGCCTCGGCAAGACGATCTGCTAGGCTCCACTCCTGCGAGGCTGCATGAAGCTTCGCTCTCCGGAACCTCTGATCTTCGTACCAGGCAGCCTCGGCGGGAACGTAACGCAGCCGAGGAGGACTAGTCCGATGAGTACAAATCCGGAAATCAGCCAACACTATCCGAAAACCATTGCGTTGGACGAAACTCTGGTGCAGACCGGGCCGCAGTTCTTGCGCCTTAGGCCGGGTGGCTCGCCACAAATCCGACAGGTTCCACTGCGGCTAATGGGCGCGGGCGACAAGACCAAAATCCTCGAGTTCGCCCATGGCCTGCCGGAGGAAGCCTTGCTCTTTTTGCGCAGCGATATCAGCGATCCGGCGGCGGTCGATGACTGGGTCAAGGATGTTGAACGGGGCACGACTATCACTCTCCTGGCCGAGCCAGACGGCGCCTTGGCAGGCTACACCAGCCTCCATGTGAATCCGCTCCGATGGACGCGCAGGGTCGGCGAGATCGGCATCAACACCGCCCCTAACTGGCAATCGCGAGGCCTCGGCGAGGGTCTTGTCACGGAGATCGTGGCGCTTGCCGGCACGCTGGAGCTGAGAAAAATCACGGCCCAGATGGTCGCCGACCACAAGAACGCCCGCGCACTCTTTGAGCGGTTGGGCTTTCATGTGGAGGCGCTGCTGCCGGACTGGGTTGAAGATCGCAACGGTAATTGCCGCGACCTGCTCCTCATGGCTTATGATCTGCGCACTCCGGGCCATCATGGGCACGAGTTGCAGCATTAGTCGGAAGGTCCGACGCGTAATCATGAGACCCCAACCCGAACCGCGAGCAATTGGCACGCATGGAAAGATAAACGCTCGTGCTGCTCAGAGGTCACTCGAAATCGACATCTGAGCAAGTAAAACGCCAACCGCGCGGTCCCTTGATCTGACGCGCGCTACAAGGAGGGGCATCATGCCAACCTACATATTGCTAAGCACCCTGACCCCCGAAGGCCGCCAAACCCTGCACAAGGATCCTGACCGCATGGAGAAGGTGAACAAGGAGATCGCCGAATTCGGCTGCAAGGTGATTTCCCAATACGCGGTGCTCGGGCACTGCGATTTCGTAACCATCGTCGAGGCCGCCGACAACGCAACGGTGGCTCATCTGTCGGTCGATTTGGGATCGCGGGGCACGGTAAATATCACGACCCTGCCAGCGATTCCGGTTGCCGAGCTGACGGCCAAGATGAAGGGCCCCAAGCAGATGGGCAGAGCTTAACCAAGCGAGCCGGTAACTTGCTCAGGCCACGCCGAATGTAATTCAGTTGGCGCTTGCCGTCGATGGAGGAGTTAAATGCCGAACGTAGACATACTGGCAGCCAGCCTCATCTATCCCAGGGAAGTCAAGCTTAGGGACGGGCGTAATGTCTCGCTCCGTCTCATGGAGGCGGGCGACAAGCAGAGAATCCTGAACTTCGCGAGCTCGCTGCCGCCGGATGATCTCCTGTTCCTCCGCACCGACATCACCGATCCTGCGACAATTGATGGGTGGGTGCGGAGTATCGAGGCGGGCACAACGATCACGGTGGTGGCTGAACTGGACAGCGACGTTGCTGGCTACGCGAGTCTGCATACGGATGGGGCGCGATGGACGCGGCAAGTCGGCGAAGTGCGAGTTCAGGTCCGGGTTGACTGTCGAGGAGCGGGGCTCGGCAAGCGTTTGGTGGGCGAGATCTTCCGCCTCGGCCAGGACCTCGGGCTCAAGAAGATGGCCGCTATGATGACCCCAGACCAGACCAATGCGCGGGCGTCTTTCGAAGAGCTTGGCTTCCGGGTCGAGGCGACGCTCCAGGACTGGGTGGTTGACCGCGAGGGCGGATCGCGGGACCTCATGATAATGAGCCTGGTTTGTGAGCGGTGACCGACGTGCGCTGGCTCATCCGAGTCCGGAGTTTCCGAGATCTTTTTTCCGAGGGCTTTTCGCGTTACTTATTATTGGCTCTCGATTTTCATCAGGATGCATCAAAGAGGAGCGGCAATGGCTTATCCGTATCGCTCGATCCTCACTCCGATAGAGTTTGACGACCCCTCGCTGGTGGCTCTGGACTTAGCCAAGCAGATTGCGACTGATAAGGGCGCGACGGTCCATCTCCTGCACGTCGCCCAGAGACTTCCGGCGTTCGGGGAATCAGATGTCAGCGAGAACGAGCATTCGCCGGGAGAGGAGAAGGCCCGCGCGATGCTCATGGAGATTGCTAAGCAGCATCTGATCGGCGCCAAGTACGAAATTCATACAGTGTCTGCCTCTGCGCGGGCGCTGGCGAAAGCGATCGTGCAGATGGCGACGGAGGTCAACGCGGACCTGATCGTATTGAAGACACATGGTCGCAAGGGGCTTTCACGCTTTATTCTGGGCAATGTGGCGGAGGAGGTGGTGCGGACCGCGCCCTGCCCAGTACAGACGCTTAGTCCAGCGGCCCAGGAGAAAGCGGTGCACCGCAGCTAGGTTAGAGATGGTCGTAGCAAGGGCCAACGGGGAAGGGCGAAGACCCGCGATTCTTCCCGGCCTTTCCGTCTCGCTCTGCCTCGTTTTCCTTGGCGAGGGCCGTCGCGGGAAGTGGGTAGCGGGCATCCGGAAGCTTGCAAAGCAGACTTCGAAACCCGAGCCCCGAGCTGCTCAGAGGCTGCGTCCGTAATGGCTTCGATCCGATCTGATCGAGCTCGAGCAAGTCTTGACGAAGTTCAGTTAGGGGAGATGGTTGCGCCCACTCGGAGATCTCACGCTATCGCGTTATTGGCAAAATCTCGACCATGTGTACTAACTCGGAATAGCCGTCGAGGACGGCAGCGGGAGCCGTCGTTCGACACGATGACGAAAACACTGGGATGCTTCGGCACCAGGGCATCCTACTCGAAAGGAGCGCTGATTATGAGTGACGTCGTAATGGAAGCAAAACCCCACGCGATTCCCACTCCCAAAGAGCTGGGCTTCGAGCCGGCTGAACTGCGGCAGAAGTACGCTGCCGAGCGTGCGAAACGCCTGCGCGAGGACGGAAACAATCAATACCAGGAAATCACGGGCGCGCTCGAGCATTACAACGCGGACCCCTACGTCGAGCCGGGCTTCACCCGCCCGGCGCTGCATGAACAGCTCGACGTGGTGATCGTCGGCGGTGGCTTCGGCGGCCTGCTTGCGGCGGCACGGCTTCAGGAGGCCGGGATCACCAACATTCGCATTATCGAGAAGGCTGGCGATTTTGGCGGGACCTGGTACTGGAACCGTTATCCTGGCGCTCAGTGCGACATCGAATCCTACGTGTATCTGCCGTTGCTCGAAGAGACCGGATATATGCCGAAGGAGAAATACTCCTTTGCGCCGGAAATCTTTGCGCACGCCCAGCGGATCGGGAAGCACTTCAACCTCTACGAGCGGACCTGCTTCCAGACACAAGTGAGGAAGGCGCGCTGGGACGATGAGAATAGGCGCTGGACGATCACGACCGATCGCGACGATGTCTTCAAGGCGCGTTTTGTGATCATGTCGAGTGGTCCCCTGAACCGGCCCAAGCTCCCCGCGATCCCCGGGATCGAGAGGTTCAAGGGGCATACGTTCCACACGAGTCGCTGGGACTACGACTACACCGGCGGCGATACCACCGGCGGCTTGCACAAGCTCGGGGACAAGCGGGTTGGCATAATCGGGACAGGGGCGACCGCGATTCAATGCGTGTCGCATCTCGGCCAGTATGCCCAACAGCTTTACGTGTTCCAGCGCACGCCGTCCTCAGTGGACGAACGCGGCAACAAGCCCACCGACCCCGAATGGGTGAAGACGCTCACGTCCGGATGGCAGGCCTATCGGAACAACAACTTCTGTTCCCTACTGGCCGGGATTCCCGTCGAGGAAGACCTGGTGGGCGACAAGTGGACGAGCCTCTTCAAGAACCTTTCCAAGCTGCTCTCGGGCAAGAATAACTCGGACCTCTCCGGCGAAGAGATGACGCTCATGTCGGAGATTGCTGACTACCAGAAGATGAACGAGATTCGCGATCGGGTGTCCTCGATCGTGAGCGACCCGGCCACGGCCGAGGCGCTCAAGCCATGGTACGGCCAATGGTGCAAGCGCCCGACCTTCAACGACGAGTACCTGCCCACCTTCAACCGGCCCAACGTGAAGCTAGTGGACACAAAGGGGAAAGGCGTCGATCGCGTGACCGAGAACGCAGTGGTCGTCGACGGCGTCGATTACGAAGTGGACTGCCTGATCTTCGCGACGGGCTTCGAGGTCGGGACGGCTTACACACGGCGCGCCGAGTTCGAGGTGTACGGCCGCGACGGCGGCTCCCTATCCGACTATTGGGCGAAGGGGATGAAGACCCACTACGGCTTCCTGAGCCACGGCTTTCCGAACTGCTTCCATATGGGTCTCACCCAGACCGGTCTTGCGCCGAATTTCACCTACATGCTGGACGGGCAGGCCACCCACATCGCCCATGTCATCACGGAGGTGAAACCTCGCGAAGCTAAGTCAGTGGAGCCCACCCGCGAGGCCGAGGCTGAGTGGGTGAAGAGGGTGACCGGACCGACCTTCATAACCGAGTACCAGAACACCTGCACTCCGGGGTACTACAACGGAGAGGGAAAAAACGAAGGGCAGGGCTTTCTTGAGGCCCAGGATCCTGACGGCGCGGTGCGCTTTTACGAAATGCTCGCCCGTTGGCGCGAACAGGGTGATCTCGAGGGCCTCATCATTGAGTAAGACGAGATCATATAGGTGTATCCCGGTGACGTTAGGCTGAACTATCGCGGGTGCCAGTTAATCCAGTCCCGTGAAAGCCGGCCCGAAATTCGCGCTATGATCGCACTCACCGGGTTGCCTTCGGCGTGAGACTGGCGACGGTCGCTTGGTGTCTTGGTATACGCACCGGCGACCGTTTCCATCTCTCGATCACTACTTCTTCCTCGCTGAGCACTTCGGATACAATGCTTTTCGTTTTGTAACCGTGTGACCAATACCAGAGTAGGCCGTATTGACAAGGCATATAGATACTTAAAATTCGATAATGCGGTGAGGTGAGAATCGATTTCGGAGGGCAGGTGAACAGCACTCGGAGCGTAAGGACGCTGACTTGGTAATTGTGAAGAAAGTGTTTGGAATCCGTAAATTATGAAAGCGGGTGTTTGAGATATCCACGAAAGTGTACGGTGGACGCTTTAGGAAGTGTTCGACGGGGAGTTGATCTCATCAGTGAAGATGTCTTCGGTGAACGCTTTGGCGATCGCCAGATCGAGCCGAGTCAGCAACTGGGTCAAGGTTTCGCCCCGGCCCCGGACTAGCATGGCGAGGCAATTATGTCGGTCGGTGGCAGTAGCGACGCAACCAATGGGGCGGAGCACACCGACAGTGATTTCGCCGTCCGCAATTAGCGCCGCGATATTGGGCAGGGCCAAGGAAGTGACGGCGGAGTTCTTCCCGGCTGCATTCTTGTCTACGTTGCCGGTTCGATTCCGGGCGGTAGGCTTGCGACCAGATACCAAGGCAGCGCCTCCTCGATGTTAGTTAAAGGGTGATCGGCGATGCGCATCAGTACTTATCGTAGGTAGCTTCAGGATCAAGTTTTCGCCGAACTGATCAAAATGTAGATTGCCGCTTGGCGCTGGCGTCCGATCCTGCAAATCGCCGATTCTTCCCGGCCCAGAGCCGCGGTACGTATGGTGCGTTCGACGGCATTGTTGTCGATCTCAACGCGTCCCTCATCGCCATAGCGCACCAGGGGGCCACCCAGCGCGAGGGCGCGTAGCGAATCGCCGGATGGTACGCGAATTTCTGCGACAGCTTAGTCAGGCTTTCTTCGTAGGCGCAACCGCGTCTCGCCCGCGAGGCCGCAGATGGCACAGAATGTGGTTGGAGGAACCGATCGATACGTAGATTGAGATCGAAACCGATTGGAGGCGCGGCCTTATTATAAGAAACGCACCGTTCAGGCGGCAGCTTGCGCGCCGGAATCCCGCCCCAGGCGCTTCCACTCGCGTGGGGTCAGCTCCAGAACCAGCCGCGCCGGATGCGTCGAGACGCGCTCGATGACATCGCGCAGATACACGAACGGATTGATCTGCAGGTGCTTACAAGTCTGCACCAGCGAACACAGGATGGCGGTTCGCTGCGCCGCTGCTTCGCTCCCCGCGAACAACCAGTTTTTGCGGCCAAGCACGATGGGCCGTAGCGCCTGCTCCGCCCCGTTGTTATCGATCTTGAGCCGGCCGTCTTCGGCGTAGCGCGTCAGGGCGACCCAGTTGCGCAACGCGTAGCCGATGGCTGCACCGAGCGGGCTCTTCGGTAACGCCGCCGCCCGCTGCTCCCGTAGATACGCTTGCAGTCTCTCCAGGATCGGCAGCGCTTGTTCCTGCCGCGCCCGTTGTCGTGCGGGCGCATCGAGCCGCTTGTCGCTGGCTGCCCGCTCGATCCCATACAGCTGCTTG